>Ga0172380_10002578_pt1 | contig 27353 bp, 24 predicted proteins | sample Leawe162metaG_FD_119747 | JGI IMG/M metagenome (GOLD analysis project Ga0172380, IMG submission 119747) | Leachate microbial communities from a municipal landfill in Southern Ontario, Canada - Leachate well 162 metaG | ecosystem: Engineered > Solid waste > Landfill > Unclassified | place... | reverse complement strand
TTCACGGGAAAACCGGGAGTCTGAGCGGCGTAAGCAATTTATCCGGATTTCTGCGGAGCAGAAATAATCATCTCATTGCATTTTCGATACTGATGCAAAATTTTACGGGAGACTCTGATCGCGCAAAATCAATTCAGGATGAGATTTGTAAATTAATTTTTGAATCCAATTAAAAATTCCGGTGTGCTATGAAAACATATAAACAATTTAAAATATTCACGAATCCCATGATTACCGATGAAATTTGCGGACTGCTCTGGCAGTTAGATATAGACGGGATTAACGAAACGGATTCAGGAATAATTGTATTTGCCGGCTCTCAGAAAAATGTGGCAAAATCTGATATTGAGAGGATATTAAATCAGCTCGTTTCCGAGAATCAGATCTCCGCGTTTGCCGTTGAAGAAGATTCGTTTGAAGACCGAAATTGGAATGCCGAATATGAGAAGAACGTACGTGTTATTGAAGTTACCGACCGCCTGGTAATTAAACCGTCATTCAAAGATTATGCTTCGAAACCGGGACAGGTTATAATTGCTATCGATCCCAAAATGTCTTTTGGAACGGGAGAACACTCGACAACGCGGCTCGTTCTGAGTCTTATTGAAAAACATGTTAAGGGTGGAGAAAAAGTTCTGGATGTCGGATCCGGGACGGCTGTTCTCGGAATAGGCGCTGTAATGCTTGGAGCCGCTTCGGCGCTGTGCGTTGATAATGATGAATGGTGTATTCTAAACGGGAATGAAAACGTTAAAGCGAACAATCTTGAGGGCAAAGTTGAGATCAGGCTTGCCGAAATTAATCAGATTCCCGAAAAAGAGTTTGGATTAATAGTTGCCAATATAAACAAACACATCCTTCTGGAAATTGCCGGAGAGATAAAGAAAAAATTAGAGAAGACCGGAACCCTGATATTATCCGGCCTTCTAATAGTTGATGAGCATGATATTGCGGAAAAATATTCTCAATTGGGATTCGAGCAATTAGAGAAGAACGAAATGGACGAGTGGTGCGCTCTCGTTTTTAAGCAAAAATAAAGATCAGCTTTGGAATTTGCCCAAAAGTTTTACTAATTCTTTCTGTTCGTGGTCGTTAAGAACAGCTGTTAATGTTGCAATATTTTCTGCGTACTTGGGCATGATGGATCCGATTTTTGTTTTGCCGCTTGAAGTGAGATCCGCAAGAATAACTCGTCTGTCTTCTTTTGAATAAATCCGCTTTACAAATCCCTCTTTTTCAAGATTATCCATTACACAGGTAATATTTGCGCCGGTTACCATCATTTCTTCGCTCAATCGTTTCAACGGAACCGGTCCGGTTTTGTGCAGAATTTCCAGAACCCCGAATTGAGGAGCGGTCAGATTTTCCGCAAACATCTGTTTGGCTTGAATTCTTTTGTACTTGTCATAGGCCTTTGACAATTTCTCCCATAATTCCAAAGCCAATTGTTTTTTTTCGCTAGCCATATTTCACCTTTCTTTCGATAAGTTAATTAAAAATAGTAATTGAAGATTTTTATATTAACCCCTCTCCATAATAAAATTTCAGTTTTATCAATTATATCTATTCAAATACACGGTTAAGATAATTTATATTTACAAAAAAGAAAAGGCATTTCCTCGCAGCAATAGTTAAAAACCCTTAAAACCTCTCATCTTTTTTTCTCAATAACATCATTCCGGTTTGAAACTAAGTCCGGATAATTTATATTAACAGCGGAATAACAAAATTTCTGACATGGCTCCCGATGCTTAATAAACAGACTTTGTATGATTTTATAGCTGAAAATGAAAAATCCCGGACGAAATTACCTCGGCTTTTTTCATTTTCTCAGCAGATAACAGAAACTGATTTCATTTCAATAAAATCAAAATTCTTAAATGAAGAAAATTTTTCTTTTTATTGGAGCATTCCCGCCGAGCAATATTCATTTGTTTCCGCCGGTGAAATTTATTCAATAAAAAAAGATGATCTGAAAGATCTGTCCGGCGTTGATTCGTTAATCCGCAACCTCCCTTTCGAAATAATTTCAAACATAAAAAAATCGGACAATCCTTTTTTCGTCGGCGGAATAAAATTTCCATCCGGCCGGCCGAACGAAGTATGGAATGATTTTGCATTCCTTCAGTGGAGCATTCCACAAATTTTGTGCACTCGCAACGGAGAAGATTATTTTTTAATTATCAACTCCTTTGAGAACGATATGGAAAAATCGATTTCTCAAGTTGATAGTTATTTATCAGCCCGGAAGCAGGATGTGCAGGATTTTTCTCATCTTCTTTCAGTCAGGAAAAGTATAGGACTAGATGAATGGTCGTCTCAGGTAAGAACCGCACTTGAACTGATTTCGCAAAAAAAAATCGATAAAGTCGTTCTCTCCCGATTCAACGAAATTAAGTTGAGCAGTTCACCGGATCTTTCTTTCCAGCTTGAACAACTGGAAACCGGATTTGAGAACTGCACTATCTTCGCCTACAAATCGGGAGGTTCAATATTCTTCGGCGCGACACCCGAAAAACTTTTCAGAGCCGATAATGAATTTATTGAAGCCGACGCATTAGCAGGCTCAATATCAAGAGGCGCCTCTCCGGATGAAGATAAGATATTGGAGGATGAACTCCTTCACGATAAGAAAAATCTGGCCGAGCATAAAAGCGTTGTAGATTTTATCATCACACAGCTCACACCCGTTACAGAGAAGATACTTTTTGATTCGCAGCCGGTTATTAAAAAGTATTCCAACATACAGCATCTCTATTCGCAGATACGCGCGCGGCTTAAGAGCGGGATCTCTTTTTTTTCATTATTGGAACTGCTTTACCCCACTCCTGCGGTATGCGGTTATCCGAAAACGGAGGCGCTTTCCATTATTAATGTAATTGAAAAATTTGACCGGGGACTTTTTGCGGGAGCCGTTGGCTGGTTTAATCTGGAGGGTAAAGCTGAGTTTTCGGTAGGAATCCGCTCAGCCCTGCTGCGTAAAAATATACTGTTGGCATATGCGGGATGCGGAGTGATTAATGGCTCGGAGCCTGTGTCTGAATACAATGAGATAGAACTTAAACTTAAACCAATCCTAAACCTCTTTGCAGATGAAACTGTCTATAAATCGTAATATTGTGTGGTGCGATCTTTTTGTAAGCCGCCTGGCGCAGCTTGGCGTACGATATGCCTGCATCTCTCCGGGTTCAAGAAGCACATCACTGACTCTCGCATTCATTTCGAATAAGTCGATCGATGTCTTCCCCATAGTCGACGAACGCTCCTCGGCATTCTTTGCGCTCGGACTCGCTAAGAAATCAAATTCCCCCGTAGCGGTTGTTACAACATCAGGGACCGCGGTTGCGGAATTGTATCCGGCAATAATAGAAGCATATTACTCCAGGGTGCCGCTGATAATTTGTACTGCGGACAGGCCGCATCAAATGAGAAACAATGGGGCTAACCAGACAATAAATCAGAATAATATCTACAGGAATCATATCCGGTATTTTGTTGATGCCGGATTGCCCGATATAAGCAGGCTTACTTCAATTAAAAAAATTGCCGAAGACTCTATACATTTTTCGTGTGTCGCAGAGAGAGGTCCGGTTCATGTCAATATGCCTTTCGAAAAACCGTTCGAACCCAATAGTTATACGGATAAAATCGAGATTGGGGAGATAGAAAGAGTGTTTACCCGCTCATCGTTTGAGATTAAACCCGCCCCGCAAATTAAGATTGACTATAAATCTCTCACCGGAAAATTCCTGAATTGGGAGAAAGGATTAATAATTGTCGGTTACGGTAATTACGGAAAAGATTTCGCGAAAAAATTAGTTCGCTTTTCGGAAAAATTCGGATATCCAATTTTTGCGGACGGTGCATCGTCACTCAGGTTTGGCGGCCACTCAAAGAAAAATTTTGCCGGCAATCTGACGGCTCTCGTCCGAAATGATGATTTTCAGAGAAATTTCGATCCTGAATTGATAATTCAGTTCGGTGGAGCTCCTACATCCAGCACTTTGCTCGAATTCTTTAAAAGATCCAGAGCAGAAAAAATTTTAGTAAATGAATTTGGAGACAGAAACGATCCTTCCCTTACGGCAAAGACAGTAATTAAGGCAGACCCGATACTGTTCTGCGACGCATCTTTCGATGCGGTAAAAGAGAGAAAAAACAGAGACAGCTGCTGGATGATCGATTTTCATGTGATGAATAATTTTGCCGAAGAGCTTAAAAATAAATTAGTCCTAAATTCGAAATTCCCTTTTGAAGGGAGGATTCTAAATGAGATAATAAATTCCGTTCCTTCAGGGTCAAATCTGATTATTTCCAACTCGCTCCCGGTAAGGGATGCCGACTTCTTCGCCTCTCCGATTGAGAAGAAATTAAGTGTATACACAAACAGAGGGGCCAGCGGAATAGACGGAATTAACTCTACCGCACTCGGTATTGCCGCAAAGTCAAAAGAGAGGAGCTTTCTGGTTATCGGAGATTTGGCATTTTATCACGATCTGAACGGTCTGCACAACGCAGTAAAATACGGGATTCCTCTAACAATAATTCTGGTTAATAATTGCGGAGGGGGCATTTTTGAATCACTCCCGATCTCCGAATATAAAGACGTCTTCAAAAATAATTTCTCTACGCCGGTTGACTTAAATTTTGAAAAACTGGTAAAAGCTTATGGCGGAGACTATTATAGAATAAAAAGCTGGATTAATTTGAAAGAAAAAGTGATATTGTCTGCCAGGAATAGAAACCTTACCATCCTTGAGATACAGACCGACGCAAAAAAATCCAAACTTCAGCGTCAGATTTACTGGAACGCCGTTGCAAAACGAATTGTAAGATTTATTAATGAAATTAAAAGTTGAAGATATCGAGTTCAATCTTCTCTTAAATGAATCCAGCTTTGAACAATCTAAAATCCCGGTTATCTTTCTGCATGGTTTTACAGGGGATGCCGGGGACTGGCAGTTCATCGTTGATCAGCTTCCGGAAAAATATTTCCCCGTCGCTGTCGATCTTATAGGACACGGCTCAACAGACTCTCCAAAAGATCAGATGCATTATACCTGCTCGGCAATTGTCCGCCACCTTGATTCTATTTTCTCTCAACTGAATTTTGAGAAGGTAATTCTGGTCGGATATTCGATGGGAGGCCGCGTGGCACTCTCTTACAGTCTTAAGCACACCGACAGAATTATTGCCGCCGTTCTTGAAAGCACAACTCCCGGAATCGAGGATATCTGCATGAAAAAAGAGAGAGTGGAGATAGATTATCTCTTTGCGGAAAAGATCAAGAAAGAGGGAGTTGAATCATTTATTAATTTCTGGTTTGATACCCCATTATTTAATTCATTAAAAAAACTTCCGAACTTTAAAGAGGTAAGAAGCAAAAGAATTGCAAATAGCGTCACGGGCCTCTCTAATTCACTGATGAGTTTCAGCACCGGATTAATGACGAGCTACTGGGATAAGATAGTATCGCTTAACTTTCCCGTACTTCTCATTACCGGAGATTACGATAAAAAATACACTTCAATCAATACAAAAATGAGATTAAAATTACCCGACGCCAGGCATAATTCAGTCTCGGATTGCGGGCATAACGTACACTTAGAAAAGCCTGAGGTTTTTACTAAATTAGTAAATGAATTCCTGAAAAATATTTAAGGTAATAATGAGTTTAGATTGGAAGAGCGCAAAAGAATATAAAGATATCATTTACGAAAAGATGGATGGTATTGCAAAGATTTCTATAAACCGCCCCGAAAAGAGAAATGCGTTCAGGCCGGAAACAACATTGGAACTTTTTGACGCTTTTGCTGACGCGCGGGAAGATTCATCTATCGGAGTAATTCTGTTAACAGGAAAAGGACCATCTAAGGACGGGAAATATGCTTTTTGTTCCGGGGGCGACCAATCGATTCGCGGGAACAAAGGTTATATCGGAAAAGACGGTGTACCACGGCTGAACATACTCGATGTTCAAAAGCAGATCCGTTCCATCCCGAAGCCGGTTATTGCGCTTGTTGCTGGTTATGCCATAGGAGGCGGGCATGTACTTCATGTGGTCTGCGACCTGTCGATTGCGGCGGATAACGCTGTCTTCGGACAGACCGGACCCAAAGTGGGCAGTTTCGACGGAGGATTCGGCGCCAGCTACCTTGCACGCATCGTAGGACAGAAAAAAGCCCGGGAGATATGGTTTCTCTGCCGTCAGTATAATGCTAAGGAAGCGCTTGATATGGGACTCGTGAATAAGGTTGTTCCAATCGACCAACTGGAGGCGGAAGGTATTCAATGGGCAAGAGAAATTCTAGAAATGAGTCCTCTGGCTCTCCGGTTACTCAAATCAGCTTTCAACGCTGAATTGGACGGACAGGCCGGAATCCAGGAGCTATCCGGCAACGCTACATTGCTCTATTATATGAGCGAGGAGGCGCAGGAAGGCAAAAATGCCTACAATGAAAAACGGAAACCGGACTTCAAAAAATTTCCAAGGGTGCCGTAATCAAAAAGATATGAAGTATTCACTCTGAATGCTTCGCTGCTCACTTTATTAACCGATTAATCGAATTGAAAACAAGACAAAGAATGGCTCAATCCCTGAATAATTTAACCTCAAAAACTAATGCCTGGATTCTGGCAAGCCGGCCAAGAACTCTTGCAGCCGCAATTGTTCCGGTTGTAGTGGGATCTGCAATTGCGATTAATGATTTTAAATTTAATGCATTGGCGGCTTTAATTGCCCTTCTATGTTCGCTGCTTATTCAAATCGGAACTAATTTTGTTAATGATCTTTTCGATTTCCTCCGCGGTTCCGATAAAGCTGACCGCGTTGGTCCCCAGAGAGCAACTGTCTCGGGACTCCTGTCTGTCAACGAGATGAAGTTCGGAATATATTTTTCATTCGGTTTAAGTTTCCTCCTCGGTTTGTATCTGATAATTCACAGCGGCTGGTTCATACTGATTATTGGAATTCTCTCAATTCTGGCCGGGATCGCATACACGGCAGGTCCGTTTCCATTGGCCTATAACGGATTGGGAGATATTGCGGTATTTCTTTTCTTCGGTTTTGTAGGAACTGTGGGCACTTACTATGTGCAGGCAAATGAGTTCAGCGCCATGGCATTCTGGGCTTCCGTGCCGGTGGGCGCATTAATAACAAACATTCTGGTAGTCAATAATTACCGGGACCGGGAAGAGGACAGTTCAAACGGAAAGAGAACACTTATTGTGATTTTCGGGGAAAAGTTCGGACGATTTCAGTACCTCTTTTTCATGCTGATTTCTTATTCTATACTCTTTATAGTTTACTTTACATTTAAAAAAGAAATTTTTGTCTTTCTTCCCCTTCTGAGTTTACCCCTCGCGGTAAAGTTGATCAGAATGATCTATACAAAGAGGGGCAGCGAATTAAATAAGACTCTGGAACTTACGGCCAAGCTATCAGCCCTCTATGGATTGCTTTTCGCAGCCGGAATTCTATTATGACAATATCAGAATTTAAATACATTTATTTTTCTCTCGATCTGCAATCTCCATTTCATACTTCAACAAAAACAATAAGTCAACGTAGCGGATTTATAATAGAATTGAGAGACGAGTTTAATAACCGCGCTTCCGGAGAATGCTCGCCATTGCCCGGATTCAGCAGTGAGTCTCTTGATGATTCGAAGCAACTATTGGAAAGTTTACAGACCCGTATTCCGGGAGAAAAGATTGACGATAATTTCGAATCGGTCCAGGTTTTTACAGTAAGACACAATCTTACCCCGTCACTCCGATTCGCTTTTGAGCAGGCATTGGTAAATCTGTTAATCCTCCGGAACAGAAAAATATTATCTGATTATTTTGATGAATTTAATTTATCCGTCCCTTCAAATGCTGTTGTAGGAATCGGCAGCAAGGATTTTGTGCTGAATAAAATCAGGAGGAAGATTCGTGATGGATTCACCACGTTTAAAATTAAAATAGGCCGGAATGATGTTTTAGATGATTTTCTCCTCCTAAAGGAGATACGTAATGAATTCGGGGGTAATATTAATTTGAGACTGGATGCGAACCGGGCATGGAGCGCTGATGAAGCGTTGGAATACCTTGACCGTTTCCAGCAATTTAATATCGACTACGTTGAGGAACCGTGCGAATTTGTGTGCAGCAATTTCCATTTGATTGAAGATTCACCCGTACCTATCGCACTTGATGAATCGCTTGTTTCATTTGAAAGAGCTGAAGACCTGATAAATCACTGCAATGTTGAATTTCTTATCCTTAAACCGATGATTCTGGGCGGAATCCTCTCCTCATTGAAACTTATCAAAGAAGCGGAGAAGAAAAAAAAGAAAATTATTATCTCCTCATCGTTTGAAAGTCCGGTAGGAAAAAACGCTTTAGTGTTTCTGGCTGCTTCAGTTAACCATTCCCTTCCCCATGGCCTCGATACTTCGGATTATTTTAAGAACAGTCTATTCCCCGATCCGTATGTAATAAAAAACGGGAGAATCGATTTTAATCCGGAGACATATCCTAATTTTTTTGATCTGAAGCTCTTATGATATCCGCGGGAAGTACAAAGCATTGGATTATTGAACAATCTGAAAAGCAGCCGGGTAAAAACGCGGTGATTCTGGAAGATAGGATTATCACTTACGGGGAATTGGCGGATGAATGTTTTGCCGCCGCTGAATTTATGATTGACAATGGAATTTGTAAGGGCGACCGGATTGCTGTTTTATTCAGTCACAACTATAATTTTTTAACTATCATAAATGCTCTCTGGATTATTGGGGCGGTTCCTGTTCCGATAAGCACGCAACTTCTGCCGGCCGAACTTGAAAAGCAGATAAACAAAGTTGAGATCAAATTTCTCATTTTTGATGAAAAAACAGCGGCGCAATATTCAGAATTGAGTTTTCCCGATAAAATTCACTTTCCATTCCGGGAGACAAAAGATCATATAGTTACGAATCCGGAAAAGCATAATGTGCTAAGGTCAGCAGATTATTCTCCTCTTGATCCTTCTTTGATAATGTTCACATCAGGAAGCACCGGCGATCCCAAGGCTGTTGTTCATACATTCCGAAGTCTCTATCAGAGCGTTAAAGCAACCGATTCTTTCGCGATGCTATCGGATGATGATATTTGGTTCTCTTCCCTCCCTCTCTTTCATATCGGCGGATTTATGATTTTGATCCGTTCACTAATCTCCGGCTCCGCGCTTGTGTTCCCTTCCGGGTTAAGATATGAGAATATCGTTGCCGGGATTAGGCAATTTCGTCCGACGTGCATCTCATTAGTTCCAACAATGCTTCACCGTTTATTAAAGAATAATTTCTCTCCGGCTTCAAATTTAAGATTTTTATTTCTGGGCGGAGGACCGTCGGAAGAACAACTCTATCTGGATGCAATTGACAGAGGATGGCCGGTTGTAAAAGTATACGGCTCAACTGAAACTTGTTCAATGGTTACCGCCCTGCCGGCAACATCTTTCAGAAATTACATCTCCTCATCAGGAAAGCCCTTGGGGCAGAACAGAATTATGATTCAGCACAGTCTGCCTGAAAATGATGAGGCCAATTCGATGGTGCCGGAGTCGGGAGAAATTTATATCGCTTCGGATTCTTTGTTCAAAGAATATTACAAGGATTTTGAGGCTACAGCCGGAAAAATTATAAACGGATGGTATCATACCGGGGATTTAGGCAGAATTGATAATAATGGATACCTGTTCGTTGAATCGAGACGTGAGGATCTTATAATTACCGGGGGCGAGAATGTCAGCTGTGCCGAAGTCGAAAACGCGATCAGTACATTCCCGGGAGTCAGCGATGTTTATGTTTTTTCTTTAGAAGATTCAAATTGGGGTCAGATTGTCTGTGCGGCTGTTGAATGTGCTGATATTAAAGAGAATGATCTGAAAAAATTTTTAAAAACAAAACTCGCCGGATATAAAATACCAAAACGAATTTTTCAACTCGCCATTCTGCCAAGAAATGAGATGGGTAAAATAATCCGTCCTGCACTTCTCAAAGAGCTCAATTTAGATTAAGCTTCATCTTTTCCAGAAATTCCTTCGGCAGTTCAATTTTCTTGAACTGATCTTTCTGCACACAAACATGAACCGTTTTGGCGATTGCTGTAAACTGTCCGTCCGATTTGTAAAATTTATAACTTAATTCAAAAGAAGAATTTTTCAGCAGACTCACGACTACATCAACTCTCAATTCATCGCCGACCTTAATCGGCCTTACGTAATCGGCCTCCGCGTGAATTATCGGCAGTATATAATCTTTATCGAAAAAATAATCCCGCTCGGTATGCAATCCTCTCATAAAATCTTCATACGCCGCGTGAACAAATTTGAATAAACTGGCGTAGAAAATAATTCCGGCGGGGTCCGCGTCGTAGAAATAGACTTTAACTTTGGTGGTAAACATAATTGCTCCTTTTCCAAGAGCAAATTTAAACAACTCTTCTCCATTTCACATTAACTTTTTTGTGTTTAATTTCGGTATAAATAAAATCGAATAAATCTTGAGCCGGAAAATCAACTTTTTCACAATAATCACTTTCGCACTTATCTCGGTTTCTTCAATACCCGCGCAGAATGCAGAGGTAAAAAAGGAATACTACCAGAACGGAAGACTGAAATCCGAGGGAAGTTATCTTAACGGAATTCGAATCGGAATCTATAAAGAATATTATGAAAGCGGAAAACTCTGGAAAGAGTGGAACTTCGAAAACGGCAAGGAGGAGGGAATTTCCATCTGGTACTTTGAAGACGGCACTAAGAGTATGGAGTGGAATTACCGGAATGGCAAATTGGAAGGCCTTTCAAAATGGTATTATGAATCCGGCGAACTTTGGGCAGAACCCGTCTATTTGGATAATATTCAGGAGGGACCAAGTCAAACCTACTACAAGAGCGGCAAATTACAGGCCGTATGGAATTACAGGGGAGGGAAACTCAATGGTTTATCCAAAATTTTTTTTGAGAACGGCAAAGTTGAGGTCGAACGGAATTACATAAACGATAAGCTCGAAGGAATAAGTAAAGTTTACTCCGATTTCGGTACTCTGGCACTCGAGGCAAAATACAAAAACGACAAACTCGATGGAACATCATACTTTTATTATCCCGACGGGAAGATAAAAGTAATTGATACATATGCCGACGGACAGATAGTGAAGCGGGAGAGATTCGACTACGGAAGCAAAGTCAGTAAAGTCGAAGAAAATTTTGACGAATATTGGGATGAGGGCACCCTTCGAAGAAAAGTATTTTTCCGTAACGGCCTTCTGGATGGACTGATAACCGATTATTATCCAAGCGGATTCATTAAATCGGAATTGCATTATGTGAATGGCGTCGTTGAAGGAGATTGTAAATTTTATCACGACGGGGGAACGCTCGCGGAAATTTCGACATATCGAAACGGAATGAAAAACGGAACGGCTATTATTTTTGATGAATCCGGACTCAAAACAGCGGAAGAAAATTTTATTGATGATATACGGAGCGGCCAATCCAAAACTTTTTACCCCGCCGGAGAATTGGAATCGGAACGGATTTACATCGACGACAAACTCCATGGTACTGTAAAAATCTTTTTTAAGAACGGTAAAATCGCCTCTGAGGTTGATTATAAAGGAGGTATAATGGATGGACTACTTAAAAGGTATTTTCCTGACGGCGGCATTTCCGATCTGATGAGCTATAAGAACAATCTTCTGGAAGGTAAATGCTATACTTACGATGAAAGCGGAATAATAATACGCGAGTATGATTATAAAGAGGGTGAATTGGTAAAATAATCCCTGATTTCCTGCTTCATTCATATCCCTGTCAGATATCCCCGGCCGATGAATAAATTTTTTCGATTATAAAATGTTCGAGAAATCCGCTTCCGAAAGCAAGAGACGGTGTATATGTGCCGGGACATACTTCATTATTCAATACCCTCTCAGAACATTCCGCGGCGCCCTTGGCAGTAAGTGTATAACCTTCCATCACCCTGTAGATCTCCTCGATTTTTCTTCCATCTTTCGATTCCACACGCCCCCAAATATAAGTTTCGGCAGAATCACGCTCCCCTTTTGCCGGCCCCGTCAGATTTTTACCGATGTAATTCTTCACAATATTTTTGACCGAATCTATCTTTAATAACCGTAAAGCAAAAAGCAGAATTGTACGGAGTTTAATTATCACTCCCGGCAAGGCAAGATACACCTCAGCGTTTTTTATTCCGGTTGAGTGATACGAGGAGTAGACATCTCCCCAAGGTATAGATATACCTTTAAATGAAAAGTTTCCCCTCTTAAATTTGACTCTGAATTCGCCTATTTTTGAATCAATCACTCTTCCATTGCGTCTTATTTTCCCGGTTCCGCCCAAAAATTCAAGAGTTGTAATCATCGTACCCCTTGAAATTTTTCCGCGTTTATTTAAAAAACCCAGTTTAAGATTATCCGCATCAGGCATTCTTTCGCTTAATCTTTTTGCCAGACAATCAGTAGGTATTATATCAAACCCGACACCCGGCATAATTACAACACCCTTCTCCCTGGCATTATCTATCATCGAAAACGCCAGATGCATCACCGGCATTTCCCCGGTAATATCCAGATAATTCGTTTTTGATTGCAGACAGGCCTCCATTAGTTCTTTAGCCGTGTACTTAAAGGGGCCGGCGCAATTTATTAATGTATGAATTCCTTCCAGCGATACTAAGATTTCTTTCTCGTCGGATAGGTCAAATATTTTAAACTCCAAATTATATTTTTGAGCCAGCGAACTTACCTCTTCTTTATTCCGCCCGGCAAGGACCGGATTGATCTTTCTTGCGATAAGTTCCTCTATTATCAGCTGCGCGGAATATCCGTTTGCCCCATATACCATCAGCCGGGGATCTAAGTTATTCATTTTATCTCTTACTCAGATTATTTGCCGACATTATAATTAATAGAGTGCATTCTTCCAAACATTTCATAGTGTTCATTCATCTGTGAAAAGAAATAGCTAAATTTGAAGAAGAAAAAATATTTCCTTTGATGACAAAGAAAAAAATTCTTTTTATTTGCGGTTCGCTCAATCAGACTTCCATGATGCATCAGATATCCCTGCATTTGAATGAATTCGATTGTTTATTCACTCCCTATTACGGCGACGGCTGGATCAATTACGGAGTGAGTAGAGGGTACGGAAAATTTTCGATTCTGAACGGGCCGTTCCGTTGGAAAACTGAAGAATATCTGTCAAATAACGGTCTGGAGATGGATTACCGGGGCGAAAAATATAATTACGACCTGGTTTATACCTGCGCGGACCTGATTGTGCCGAAAAATATACGCGGCAAAAAAGTAATCCTGGTTCAGGAGGGAATGACCGATCCGGAAAATTTAATGTTCTATCTGGTTAAATATCTCAAACTCTACCGGTGGCTGGCGAGCACATCAACAATGGGGATGTCCGACTTATATACGTTGTTCTGCGTTGCTTCTTACGGCTACAAAGATTTTTTCATCCGCAAAGGGGCCAAAGCCGAAAAAATAATTGTAACAGGAATTCCGAATTTTGATAATGCCGTACAATTTCTGAATAATGACTTTCCGCATAAAAATTTTGCTCTTGTCTGCACTTCGGATGCGAGAGAGACCTACAAAATCGAAAACCGGAAAAAATTCATCAGAGAGTGTGTGAATATCGCAAAGGGAAGGCAGCTTATCTTTAAATTGCACCCAAATGAGAACGTTGAGCGCGCCTCAAAAGAGATTAGCGAGATAGCGCCGGGCGCTCTGGTTTTTTCGACAGGGAATACCAATCATATGATCGCGAACTGCGATCTCCTGATCACAAAATTTTCTTCAACGGTTTATATCGGACTGGCGCTGGGAAAAGAAGTCCATTCATATTACGATATCGAACAACTTAAAAAACTGCAGCCTATCCAGAATAACGGATCATCCGCGGAAAGGATTGCTCGCCTGGGAAAATATTTAATTGATTTTCCTGACGCAGCATTAGACGAAATTCATAAAAAATTCGATTATAAATGAAGATTGTTACAGTCATACAGGCGAGAATGTCATCTACCAGATTACCGGGAAAAATAATGCTGCCTATTCTGGGTAAACCTCTTCTACTCCGGATGACAGAACGTGTCTCCTTTTCTAAATTAGCCGGAATGATTGTTGTTGCTACTTCTCTGTATAAAGACGATGATCCGGTGGCTGAATTGTGCAAAAGGGAAAAGATTGAATGCTTCAGGGGAAATCTGGCGGATCTTCTTGACAGGCATTATGAGGCGGGCAAAAAGTACGGCGCAGATGCGGTAGTGAAAATTCCTTCCGACTGCCCGCTGATTGACCCGGGAATAATCGACAAAGTATTATCGTTCTTTATTAAAAGTAATGATAAATTCGATTATGTCAGCAACCTTCATCCGGCAAGCTATCCGGACGGCAACGATGTTGAAATTTTTTCTTTTAAAGCACTTATAACCGCATGGAAAGAAGCCGGGAAGACTTTTGAACGCGAACACACCACCCCATACTTCTGGGAAAATCCCGGTAAATTCAGAGTTGCAAATATAGGATGGGAGGCAGGTAAGGATTTTTCAGCCTCCCATCGGTGGACAATCGATTATGAGGAGGATTACCGGCTAATAAAAAATATTTATGAAGAACTTTATCCCGGGAATCCTACTTTTAGTCTTAACGATATATTAGATTTACTTGTACGAAAACCGGAAATTGCCTCAATCAACAGAAAATATCTAGGTAAATACTGGTACGAAAATCATCTTAATGAACTTAATCACATTGACGAATACAAAAACAAATTGAACTTAAAATGAATAAAAAAAAATTACTCGAATTACAGGAAACGGCGCTAAGAGTCCGAGAACATATTATCGGAATGAGCGGGCGTGGCGGCTGTTTTATCGGCGCATCCCTCTCCTGTGCCGATCTGATAGTTTACCTCTATAAGGAATTTCTGAAAGTATCCAAAGAAAATCTCAGTGATCCCAAGAGGGACTACTTTTTCCTCTCGAAAGGACACGATGTACCGGCTCTCTACGGCACATATGTAGAAATTGGTCTGCTTGAAAAAGAAAGGCTGAAAAATCATCTGAGCACAAATGATTTCATCTACTGGCATCCTAACAGAAACATTCCCGGCATAGAATTTCATTCCGGTTCGCTCGGCCACAATCTTTCAGTCGCGATGGGAGTTGCTATCGACTGCAAACTTCGCAAACAAAAGAACAGAGTTGTAGTTGTGGTTGGAGACGGAGAGCTTAACGAAGGATCAATGTGGGAAGCGCTTCTTGTTGCATCTGCATATCATCTTGATAATTTGCTAATAGTAGTTGACAGGAATCAGTTTCAGGCTAATATGCAGACTGAAGATTTAATTCCTCTCAAACCGCTAAACAAAAAATTTGAAGCTTTCGGATGCAGAGTCAGAAAAGTAAACGGCCATAATTTTGAGAAGATGGAGGAGACATTCAAAAAATTTCCATTCGAAAAAGGTAAGGTGTCCGTAGTAATTGCCGAGACGGTTAGAGGCAAGGGATTGCCAAGCATAGAAAAACGGGCAGACCGCTGGTTCGTAAATTTCAAGCAGGAAGAGATTGAGCAGCTCCTCAAAGAATTGCACGGCGCAAAAAAAACCAAGTTAACTTCAGAAACCATTGTTGCGAGATGATAATGACATATGCAGATATTGTACTCGATCTTATAAATAATGATGACCGTTATATAATAATGACTTCGGAGAACAGGGCAGCTTTCAGAAATCTTCCCCCTCTGATCAAAAATAATTTTATAGATACGGGCATTACCGAACAGACAATGATAGGAATGGCTGCCGGATTGGCATTACGCGGCAGGACGCCGATTGTTCATGCCCTTGCTACATTTTTAACGATGCGAGCATTCGAATTTATCCGTACCGACGTGGGAATTGCCAATCTTCCGGTTAAAATTGTAGGGGCGGTACCGGGATTTTTATCGGACGGCAACGGACCAACACACCAGGCAATCGAGGATGTCTCAATCATGAGAGGAATTCCAAACGTAAATCTATTCTGCCCCGCGGACGAGGACGATATGCTGAAAGGCCTGAAAGCAGTTTTTACAAGCCCTTCCCCATTCTATATCCGGTATAACAATACAAAAAACTTAGTGGAACATAACAGCTTTGAGATCGGAAAAGCAGAAGTTTTTGGAGGCGGGAATGATGTAGCAATTCTGGTTTACGGTTTTTTATTTGGAGAGGCATTCAAGGCAAAAGAGATACTTGAATCAAAAGGGGTATCGGTACGGCTGATTAATATTAGAACACCGAAACCGGTGGACGAAGCCGCAATCCTGAGAGCGGCAGAAGAATGCAGATTGATCGTTACACTGGAAGATCATTTTGTTACCGGCGGCCTCTATTCCATACTTGCCGAAGTGCTTCTGAGGAACAAAAAAACCGCGGATGTTCTCCCTTTCGCTTTGATGAACAAGTGGTTCAGGCCGGGTTTGCTGAATGATGTTTTAGAGTATGAGGGATTTACAGCTGATAGAATTGCTGGCAAAATTTTTAAGCGATTAGCTTCTAGAGATTAGCTATTAGTTTAGTAATATCATTATTGTGTGGAAGAGATCACATAACTTTGCACTTAATCTTGATAAGTTGACTGAACTTTTTCCAAAAACTGACGGTTTGATTTATGAGGTACTATGCCGAACAAAATTTCACTTCAAAATAATTATCCTGATATTTCTAAATCCGACGAATTATACAATCGCGCGCTTGGATTAATACCATCAGTCACCCAAACCCTTGCAAAGGGACCCGGTCAGTGGGTGAACGGGATAGCTCCCAAATATTTAGTGCGGGGCAGCGGGTCTCATGTGTGGGATGTTGACGGCAATGAATATATCGATTACATGATGGGCGTTGGTCCCCTTTCACTTGGCTATGCCTATCCCAAAATTGACACGGCGATAAAAGAACAATTGAAAGACGGAATTACTTTTTCGATGATGCACCCGCTTGAAGTGGAAGTTGCGGAATTAATTAGGGAAGTCGTGCCGAATGCTGAAGCCGTCCGGTACAGCAAAACCGGTGCTGATGCAACAAGTGCCGCAGTCCGTCTTGCACGCGCTCATACAGGGAAGAATAAAATTCTATGCTGCGGCTACCACGGATGGCACGATTGGTACATAGCTGTAACCGCCCGTAATCATGGAATACCCGAAGCTGTACAGGCAATATCATATACTTTTAATTACAATGACATCGACTCTGTAAGAAAATCGATTGACGATGATGTGGCGGCAATTATACTGGAACCAGTTGTATTTGCTGAGCCGAAAGATAATTTTCTGCATAAGCTGGCAGATCTCTGTAAAGAAAAAAGTATTGTGCTTATATTCGATGAAATGTGGACGGGTTTCAGAATGGCGCTCGGCGGGGCTCAGGAGTATTTCGGAATTACCCCGGATCTGGCAACCTTCTCAAAAGCAGTCGCCAACGGAATGCCCATCTCTATTCTGACAGGTAAAAGATCAATTATGGATCTTGCTGATGATGATATCTTTTTTTATACAACGTTCGGAGGCGAGGCACTCTCTCTGGCGGCAACGAAAGCAACTATAGAGGAGCTGCGGGATAAAAACGTTCCTCAATATCTCAGCGACCAGGGAAAAAAATTGAAGGAAGGATATAATACAATAGCTCAGAATTTGGGAATGGATTACACGAAGGCTGTCGGATACAATTGGCGGTCAATGGCTACATTCGATGAAAAAGCGGGAGATCCCCTTATTCAGAAATCTCTGATGCAGCAGGAGATGATAAAACGTGGCGTTTTGTGGCAGGGATTTCATAATCTTTCTTTTTCCCATAGCGATGCAGATGTAAATTACACTCTCCAGGCGCTGGAAGAATCACTTGTGTTCCTTAAAAACGCGGTCAAAAAAAATAATTTAAAGGAAATGCTTCTGGGAAAACCTGTGCTGCCAGTGTTTAGAAAAGTGGATAATTTCAATATGAAACCGGTAAAAAAATAAATTTGAGATCTGAATGAATATTTTTAATCTGGAGAATAAAACAGCGGTCGTTACAGGAGCTCTCGGCTTGATAGGCCGGGAACATTGCCGTGCTCTAAGTGAGGCAGGGGCGAATGTCGTAGTGGCCGATATTGACGAAAGCGGATGCGTGAATTTTGCCGGAACCCTTGCAACAGAATCACTCGGCGCCGCGCTTGATGTGACTAAACCGGAATCGGTCAAAATTTTAAAAGATACAATAATCAGGAAGTTCGGACAAATTGATATCCTTGTGAACAATGCCGCAATTAATGATATGTTCGAAGATCCAAAAGCCGCAAGCGAACAGTCAAAATTTGAAAATTATCCTCTTGAATTGTGGCAAAAATCTGTTGATGTGAATCTGACCGGCGTTTTTTTAGCATCACAGATTATAGGGACTGAGATGGCAAAACAAAGATCGGGTAGTATAATAAACATAGCGTCTACATACGGTTTAACAGCGCCGGACCAATCGTTATATATCAAAGAGGACGGATCACAGTCTTTTTATAAGCCGCCTGCTTACTCCGCCACAAAAGGGGCCGTGATTATGTTCACTAAATATCTGGCTGCATACTGGGGAAAGGATGGAGTGCGCGTTAACACTCTTACACCCGGCGGCGTGTTTAATAATCAGGATGAATTTTTCGTTGAAAAATATTCGACTAAAACTCCGCTTGGAAGAATGGCAAATCCTTCGGATTATAGAGGAGCATTGATTTTCCTTGCCAGCGACGCGTCAATTTATATGACCGGGGCAAACCTTGTTGTCGATGGCGGCTGGACCTGCTGGTAATATTTTGGGTAATTAGGGAAAAAGTATAAAAAAAGATAAATTGATTTAAGAACCTTTAAGAATAGAATGAGTATGAAAAAAAAATTGACAAGGAGCCAGCTTCTTAAGCGCGCTTCTAAAATTAAATTGCTTTTAACGGATGTCGATGGCGTTCTAACGGACACCGGCGTTTATTATTCCGAAAAGGGTGAATTGATGAAGCGGTATTCTATAAGAGACGGGATGGGTGTTGAACGCCTGAAAAAACTTGTTGGGGTTGAAACCGGAATTATTACCCGTGAGAATACCCTGATAGTCAAATCAAGAGCTCAAAAGTTAAATATTGATGAACTGCACATGGGAGTTTATGAAAAGGAAAAGACACTAGAGGATATTATCAACAGAAAAAATCTGAGTGCCGGGGAGATAGCATTTATCGGTGACGATACAAACGATCTGGAAATATTGAAGCGTGTTGGTCTCTCAGCTTGTCCAAATGATGCTACAAAGTTTGCCAAAAACATCGTTGATGTGGTTGTAGAAAGTAACGGCGGTTGCGGGGCCTTCAGAGATCTGGCTGAATTAATTATCGAGGCAAAAACAATTAATAAAAGGGGCAGATGAAAATTAGCAAAGTTAAAGTCGGAAATAGATGGATCGGAGACGGAGAACCCGTTTATATTATCGCCGAAATCGGGATAAATCATAACGGATCGCTGGAACTCGCGAAAAAATTGATCGACGGAGCCGTCTTCGCCGGCTGCAACGCTGTTAAATTTCAAAAGCGAACACCCGAATTGTGCGTGCCTAAAGATCAATGGAATATCGAAAGAGAAACTCCCTGGGGAAGAATAACGTATCTCGAATACCGCCATAAAGTTGAATTCGGATTCGAAGAATATCTGGAGATTGATGGATATTGCAGGCAGAAAGGGATTGATTGGTTTGCTTCTCCCTGGGATGAAGAGGCGTTGAACTTTATGGAAAAATTCAAACCAGTTATGCATAAAATCGCTTCTGCCTGTCTGACTGACCACAAGCTTCTCAGAAAAATTAAAGCCACAGGAAGACCCGTAATTCTCTCCACGGGCATGTCCGCAATAGATGAGATTGAAGAAGCTGTGGAAATTTTGAGCACAGATAATTTGATGATCGCCCAGACTACTTCAAATTATCCATGCGCTCTGGAGGAGTTAAATCTGAATGTGATAAAAACGTACAAAGAAAAATTCCAGGAAGTGCCTATCGGTTATTCCGGACATGAAACCGGCTTAGCCCCGACACTCGGCGCGGTCGCACTGGGCGCCGCCTTTGTTGAGAGGCATATTACACTAGACCGCGCGATGTGGGGAACCGATCAGGCCGCTTCAGTTGAGGTGAACGGAATGCTAAAACTTGTTCAGGATATTCGCGACCTTGAAAAAGCGCTGGGAGATGGAGTGAAAAAAGTCTACGGCAGTGAATATCAAAGCATAGACAAACTCAGAAAAATCAAACCTAATATTACCGCCTGAGTACTACCTATCTTCGTGATTTGATTTTCTCCCGGTTTACTCAAAACGCTGGCTCGAATTACCGAGCCAGCGAGTAAAAAGCCAAAACCTTCACAATCCCTGAATCTTTTTGTCTTTCGGATATTTTACTGAATAGACTAATTTCTTCACGACCGACTTTCCCCCCTCAACTTCGATGTTCCAGCTTACTTTGCCAGAACCTGGATCATAGGCCGCTCCGGAGGAATCAACCAGTTCAACAACTATATCTTCATTTTTCGAAACGGGAATCTGATCCACAGTTAAAATTTTGACCGTCCCCTTTTTATTATTTTTAATTCTGATCTCGAAGGCAAATGTCCGTTCTACATTGCTGCTCAGAAATTTATCTTCCGAAAAATCCTTCAGCACTTCCCGGGAAGCTGAAATATTCTGATCGCGTCCCATTGAAAAAACAAGAGTGTCAAGAGTTGTTTCGGGATCGATGCGCGTCTGTCCAACATAAGAATTTTCAAAATAGATATTAGCTTCTCCCGGAAGCAAATTATAGTTTTTCCAATCTGTCAGCTTCGCTACAAGGAATGCGTTATCATCAAGCTTAGGGGCGCTGTAATATTCATATTTTGCCGGAATAAGTAATTCCCTTAGCGAAATTGTGTGGGGCTTATTATCCGACGGGATTGAATAAATAATTGTAGGAGTAAACTCATATGAAAGCTGAGTCTCAAGAACATCGAAAAAATCGGCCATCGTTTCAGTTTTAGGAGAGGCCGCCACTTCCGATACTGCCTGCATTACATTATCCGCCCCTCCTCTTTGAGCGCCCAATTTAAACTCTTTATATAACTGAGCCCGTTCAAAATCCAAGAACCAGGTATTAATTTCAGGCTTATTATTATTTGAAGCAGGATTTCTTGTTGAGAGAATTATCTTCGTATCATCCCAGTCAAATCCGCTGTTCTGCCAGACTTCGGCTTTATAACTTAATGATACCGGTGATGATACATTCTCTGCTCTTAAATCGTAAGCCGGCAGCCATCCGGCATCGTAAATCAGATATGATAGATCAGCTTCCAGAATTTCCGCTGATTTAGCCGATACAGTAGCAACAATTTCATTTACTGGAACATTAAGTTTATTATTCAATTCTTTCAATTGATTCTGAATCCGCTCAACATTTTTCTGGTACTTTTGCGTGTTTAACGAAAGGTCGTACATTTTACTCTTTATTTCCGTCAGCCGTTTACGGTAATATTCACCCATTTTTTGAAGATCCGGAACCGATACTCCGGTCTTTTCATTCCCGAGAATTTTATTCGCCAGTATTAATTCAATCTCTGCTTTTAGTGCCTCAGTTTCATTCTGGCTGAATGTGAGCAATCTGACTTGAGACTCCAGCGAGTCCTCCAAAATTTTTATCTGTGGACTTTTTTCCTTTGCACGCAGAAAATCGAACCGTTGTGTGACTGAAATAATTACGGCTTCCCCTTTAGTTGAAAAGCTGATGCTGTTGCGGTCTATATTTGAGGCAAGTCCGGTAAAGACAATTTCATTCATTCCCTTTTCCAGTTTGACTTTTGAAGAGTGGTGCAGCTGCGCGCCTCTGAGAAAAACTTTGACGTTTGAGGGGGAGGACTTGACTATTATTTCATCTGATGCGATTATCAACGAAGAAACAAAAAAAACTATTATTAAGGTCAGAGCTCTTTTTTCCATTGTGATTTTCCACTGTTTAGTCAAAGATAACGAAACTGAATCTTATACATTGATAGAATTTTTCAGTTCCAGTATGGTAGAATGTATTAGCAATAGGTCCAGCCGGCTTTCATTCTAAAGCATCTTTCTTTATTTTTCGCATTACTAAGTGGGAGAACCATTCATACGGAATTGCCCTTGAATTTATGAAAAAATTACTGATAGAACTTCTAACAAGATATTTCAATGCGATAAGCGAAAGTTGGAGCGCCAAGCTGATTCCGATTTTTACAGGAAAGCTTTCCGAACCCCAAATTCGCACTTTTGTAGAGAGCAGCCTCAATTCATTCATTGATGTGATAGAGACGAGTGATTACAAATCGGCGGACCAATATTTAATTGACACATATACACTTTTTTCCGGTGCAAATTTGAACCTCCTTGAGGTAAGCCAGCTATTCAGTCACGGCCGGTTTGCAGTTCTCAATTTTATCGAAATTGATGCGATGAGCAATACGGATCCCGTAATACTCCTCGGTTTTTTTGACGAATTGATAGAACAGATCTACGCCCGCTACGGCGTTCTCCATCAGGATACCAAGATGAAGGAGTTAGCGTTGGACAGAGACCGCCTTGCATCAAAGCTGGAACTCAATCAACAGTACCTAAAAAGTATTCTCCATTCCTCAGATCAAGCGATTATGATGGTTGATCAGAATGAAAAATTCATAACCTGGAACAAAGGGGCGGAAAAAATATTCGGATATACGGAAGAAGAGGTACTAGGAAAATCTTCAACCCTGCTAATCCCCGACGGAGAAGAGTACCTGAAAGAGCTGGCTCAGATCATCCAGGAGGCAAAAGCAATCGGTTATAAGAGTATCGTGGAAACTCAACGGAAAAAGAAGAACGGCGAGCTTATAACAGTACGCCTTAGCGTCTCTCGCCTGCCAAGCAGCAATGGCGAATACGCCGGACGTTCAATTATTATTAAAGACTATACAGAATTCAAACGTCTGCAGGCACAGATAGATCAGTCGGAAAAACTGGCTGTTATAGGACAGCTCGCGGCGGGAGTGGCGCACGAAATAGGCAATCCCCTTACTTCAATTTCTTCTCTGGTGCAGATTCTTCAGAGGCGAAGCCAGGACAGCTTTATGAGCGAGCAGCTGGTCAACATCAAAGAGAATATAGACCGTATAACTAAAATTGTGCGGGAGCTTGTTGATTTTTCCCGTCCGCCCAGCTATGAAACTGCAATTCAGGATGTAACCGATGTAATTAGAACGGCGCTCGGCATTGTAAAGTATGATAAGAGAATCCGTAAAGTGAAATTTGAAACCGATTTGAAAAATTACCTGCCGAATGTGAGCGTTGCAGCCGACCAGCTTCTTCAGGTTTTCATAAACATACTGATAAACGCCCTTGACGCTATCGAGGGGAACGGAACAATTTTTCTTAAATCCGAGTTCGATAAAAAAAATATCTATGTTGAGATATCGGACGACGGCTGCGGAATGGATGAACAGACAACCGAAAAGATTTTTGATCCGTTTTTCACTACAAAGGAAGTTGGAAAAGGAACCGGATTGGGACTTTCTGTCAGCTATGGAATCATCAAAAGATTTAACGGCGAAATAAAAGTAGCAAGTAAACTGAATGAAGGAAGTTCCTTCAGAATAAGTCTTCCGATAATTGAAAATTAGGTTGGAGTTAAAATGCCCTCAAAAATTCTTATAGTCGACGATGAGAAACCGATCCGCGATTCCCTCAAAATGGTTCTGGCCGAAGAGGGCTTCATTACCGATACAGCCGGAGACGGCGAAGAGGCCTTGTTAAAGATTCAGGAAAATTCTTATGATGTTGTGATTTCAGATATTAAAATGCCAAAACTGGACGGCATGCAGCTTCTCGAGTCCTCCTCCAAAATTTCACCGGAAACTTTTTTTATCATAATGACAGCATTTGCCTCCGTAAAAACTGCAATCGACGCGCTGCGCTGCGGAGCTTATGATTATCTTATTAAGCCCGTTGAATTTGAGGATGTAATTATAAGAGTAAAAAGACTGATCGACTATAAAACGCTCGCAGCCGAGAACAAATCTTTAAGACAAAGAATCTCTTCCGATACCGGATTTACTAATCTTATCGGGAAGAGCCAGCCGATGAAAAAAGTTTTCGACATTATCTCTCAGGTTGCCCCTACTAACAGTAATGTTTTAATTTTTGGGAAAAGCGGTACCGGAAAGGAACTGGTCGCAAAAGCTATCCACAAAAACAGCGGCAGAAAAGAAAAAATATTTCTGCCAATAAACTGCGGGGCCATCTCGGAAAATCTGATTGAGAGTGAATTGTTCGGTCATAAGAAAGGATCGTTTACGGGAGCAACAGAAGATAAAACCGGTCTATTCAAAGTCGCCGACGGCGGCACACTTTTTCTTGATGAGATCGGGGAACTGCCCCTTAACCTTCAGGTTAAGCTTCTTAGAGCAATAGAAGACCGCGAGTTCATTCCGGTCGGAGGCATTAAATCCGTCACCACGGATGTGAGAATTATAGCGGCTACAAATCAGGATTTGTTTGAAAAGACGAAGACAACGAATTCAGAGAGGACCTTTATTACCGGCTTAATGTGATAGAGATAAAACTCCCGTCTTTAAATGAACGGTCGGAAGACATCCCGCTCCTCGTCAGCCATTTCATTGAGAAGTTCAGTAAGGAGATGGGTAAGAGGATAATTGGTATTGATAACGCAACTATGAAAATACTTTTAGCGCATGATTGGAGAGGCGGTGTTCGCGAATTGGAAAATGTAATTGAGAGGGCGATAATCTTCGCTTCAAATGAAACCATAACAGTTGCGGACCTCGCCGAGCATATAAAAGGAGGTAATATTCAGGAAGGCTATCCCGACGCGCTTAAGGATGCTATAAAGGATTTTGAAAAGGAGCATATTCTGAAGACCATCAGAAAATTTGATTACAATAAAGACGAGGCCGCCAAAGCGCTGGAAATAGGCCTCTCTTCACTCTACCGGAAAATGGATGATCTGGGAATCCCCACCCGGTCCGGAAAAGAAGAGGCGATTTAAAATTCCACACTTACTCCGATAGACGGAAGCAGCCCTATTGAAGACTGATCTGCTACTCTTCCTTTTCTGTAGTCCCAGCGGATTGTATAAGTATTTTTTTGGTTATAAATATTCTGAATATCGATATACGTAATCATTGCCCATCCGTCAAAATCCCATCGGCGGTCTACTCTTACATCCAGTGAATGATTGGAATCGAATCTCGACATATTGTAATTTATAACACTCTGAGTCCCGTCAGTGTTGAATTGAGTATATGGATTGCCCGTAGCAAATCTGAATTTGAACGAAGCTTCCCACTTTTTGTTAAAAATATATCCCCCGGTTAAATTCAGAATCCAGTTTTGACTGTAACTGCCGGGCCTTTCAACACCGTCCAATCCGGCAAAGACCGACTCGCTCCATGTAACACTCACAATTCCATAGCTTGGAATGTCCGATGATTTTTTTTGGAGTGAAAATTCGATTCCGTGAACCTCCCCCTTTCCAGCGCTGGCCAGCGGTTCGAGGCCGAATGCCGAGAAATTGTCGTCCCCGCCTCCGTAACCGGCTCCGGTATTTGCCAGAACAATATATGGACGCAACATACTGGCGGGATAATCTTCATATTTTTTGTAGAAGCCTTCAACCTTAACGCGCAGATCATCCTGCAGCATTCTTTCATATCCGAGAACAAATTGATTTACCCGGACGGCTTTCAGATTTTTATTCGCATCATCGGCAATGAGCCAAATATATGAGGGATTCTGATGATAAATGCCCGCGCTAAAATTAACTGAGGAAATTTCAGTGAGCATAAATGAAGATGAGAATCTCGGACTAAAATATAATTCTGTATTAATACCGCTGAAGTAATCTCCCCTGATTCCCAGACTCACTCTCAGTCTCTCGAACATTGTATTTATATACTGTGTATAAAATCCGAATTTTGTAAAATTTCTCCCGGAATTGAGCGATGTGATATTAAGCTTTTCACCGAAGCTCGTCGTAAAATTCGGAAGCTTAATGTCGGCGGAAAATTTTATCAGCTTAGCGGAGAGACCTAAATTCAATTCGGATTCAGATGAGATTTTATAAATCAGATCCCCTTTCAATTCGTTCTCGCCTTCCCGCGATTTATTCAAAAATATCGGATTAAAAAGCGTATCGCGCTGCGAAGAATCATAATCGGTAAAATTCCGGCTCAACGATAAGTTGAAATACCCCTTATCAAAAAGTTTCCGGTATGAGAGTCCGGTTATGTATGTATTCTGATCGGATCCGAGTATTCTTGAATTTTCATACAGATCATCTGAGTTATTGTTGTTGAATTTCACTTTATCAAAAGCGCCAATGAAGAGATACGAGAGCCTGTTTTTAGAATCAATATCGTAATTGAATTTAATCATCGCATCATAATATTCGGGTACGAAATTAAATCCGGCCGCGTTGAAAATAAAATCAAGATAGCTCCGCCTCAGAGAGAATATAAAATTACCTTTCTGCCCAATCGGGCCCTCCAGATTCAGTCCGAATTGCGAAGCTGAGATAGTTCCTTTTCCGCCGAAAGTGTCACTTCTTCCCTCCCTTAAATCGATTGTAAGCACTGATGATAGTTTATCTCCGTAGTGAGAAGAGAATCCTCCGCTGGAAAAACTTGTCTCCCTCACAAAATCAAGATTGATAAAACTGAGCGGTCCGCCGGTTGCTCCCTGGGTTCCGAAATGATTTATATTCGGGACAATAAAACCATCGACTATATAAAGGTTTTCCGAAGGGGCGCCTCCCCGCACAACCAGATCGTTTCTTCCCGCGCTTGCCTGCGCCACACCCGGTAAAACAGAAAGGGCGCGGACAACATCCTCAAAGCCGCCCGGAGAACGCCGAATTTCCTCATAACTCAGATTGGCAACGCTCCCAATTTCACTTGGATCCATCTCAAAATATCCGGATCTTACAGTCACTCCTTCCAATTCAATCAATGTGCCTACCATTTTGATCAATAAAACAGTCGGTTTTGCATTGTTTACTATTATATCGGATTTGATAATTGTGCTGTAACCGAGAGCTGAAATGCGCAGCTGATAATTGCCCGCTTCCAGATTGGATATCTTAAATTCGCCGTCCAGGTCTGTTGCGGCACCCTTTTCAGAATCCATCACAATAATATTAACACCCGGTATAGGCTCGTTTGAAACCTCATCAATTACTCTTCCGGAAATAGTCCCTTTGAGATTCT
>Ga0172380_10002577_pt1 | contig 27353 bp, 22 predicted proteins | sample Leawe162metaG_FD_119747 | JGI IMG/M metagenome (GOLD analysis project Ga0172380, IMG submission 119747) | Leachate microbial communities from a municipal landfill in Southern Ontario, Canada - Leachate well 162 metaG | ecosystem: Engineered > Solid waste > Landfill > Unclassified | place... | reverse complement strand
CGGATCCGCAGAGACCTCGCGCGCGAACTCCTTCGTGGTGACGATTATGCCGGCGTTGCCGTCGGCGGGATGGGTCTGCGCACCAGAGGTGACGGTGCCGTTAGGCTTAACGGTCTTGAGCTTGGCCAGTCCTTCGACGGTAGTCGCGAAAACGCCTTCATCGCTGGAAAGTTGGCCCGTCTCCTTGCGAAAGCCAGCGTCTGTGATGGGTATGGAAACCATGTAGCGGCGCTGGAAGTCACGATCGTTTGCCAGGGCCTGCTGGTACTGAGCGTAACGTGCCAATGCCACATCGTGCTGTTCGGCGGTGCTAACAGAATATCTTGCGGCGACGTTCTCCGCCGTGTCGATCATGGCATTCTTCGCGTATGGGTCGTGGGCGAAGGCGTCCAACACCCAGCGCTCGGTGATACCGGCGCCGCCCGGGGCAGTGGGGTCAGGGTAATACATGATCGGGGCGTTGGAGCATCGGTCTGCAGCGATCAACAAAGCGCACCGGGCCGAGCCGTGGGCCACCTCATCAGCAGCCATCTGTAGCATGCGCGCGCTAGTGGCACAGGCCTGCTGCACCGAGGGGCCTGTTACGCTATCCAGGCCCATCATGCCGGTGACCCAAGGTAGCCCATAGAAGCTGCCAGGTTGGGGATTGGTGTGGCCGAGGATGCCCAGGTCAATGCGCTCCATCGGGAAACGCCTGCCCTCGAGCGCTTGCTTGCCGGTATTGGCGGCGAGCCGCAGACTGTTCAAATGAGCGATAGGGCCCTGCCACTTGGCAAAGGGTGTGGACCAGTACTGACCGTAGGGAATGAATGCCTTCAGCATGTTGTTCTCCGGGAATTAGCGGGATTGTTTGGCTTGGTACTGCGCGAAGCTGGAGCCCTCGAGCGCCAGTTTCTTCAGCAATGGGGCAGGCTGCCAGTACTGGGGATCGAGAGTGGTCTGAAACGTTATGATGTTGTCATAGATCGCCTTGAGTCCTACCGTGTCGGCGTAAAACATCGGACCACCCCGGTAACGCGGGAAGCCGTAGCCCGCCGTGTAGACCACATCAATGTCACTGGCGCGCAGGGCGATGCCTTCTTCGAGCAGCAGAGCGCCTTCGTTGACCATCGCGTAGAGGCAGCGTTCCTGAATTTCTTGCGGGCTGGGTTTGCGCTGTGGAATGTCTAGCCGCTGGCCTTCCTCGTGCAGCATGGCCACCACCTCGGGGTCAGGGATGCGCTTGCCTTCCTCATAGCGGTAGTAGCCGCGTCCGCTCTTCTGCCCGATCCAGCCGCGCTCGCAGAGCATGGCGCTAGGCCGGTAGAAGCTTCGATCCTTGGGTAGCAGTTCTTTGCGAGCCTCGCGCGTCAGGTGGCCGATGTCCACGCCGGCAAGATCGAATACGGCGAGGATGCCCATGGCCATACCGAAGTCCTGAAGAGCACCGTCGACCTCCGCCGGCGTCGCGCCCTCGAGGACGCAACGCTCGGCCTCTCGTCCATAGGGATCCATCATGCGGTTGCCGATAAATCCGTAGCAAACCTTGGCGACGACGCCGGTCTTCTTGATGCGGCGGGCGACCTCCAGCGCCGTTACCAGCACTTCGGGCGCCGTGGCCTTCGCCTCGACGATCTCCAGAAGTTGCATGACGTTGGCCGGGCTGAAAAAGTGCAGGCCGATGACGTCATTAGCGCGCTTCGTCACCGCGGCGATGGCATCGATGTCCAGGGTCGATGTGTTGGTGCCGAGGATGGCACCCGGTTTAGCGAACGTATCGAGCTTGGCGAAGATCTCCTTTTTCAGCGCCAGGTTCTCGAACACCGCCTCGATGATCAGGTCGGCTTGGCCCAGCACCGTGTAGTCGAGGCTGGGCTTGATCAGCCCCATGCGTTCCTCGAGCTGCGCCTCGCTCATGCTGCCGCGGCTGACCGATCGTTGGTAGTTCTTGCGTATGGTGGCCAGGCCGCGATCGAGGTTGGCCTGGGTCGCATCGACTATGGTCACCGGCAAGTCGGCGTTGACGAAGCACATGGAAATGCCGCCGCCCATGGTGCCGGCGCCGACTATGCCGACGGAGGATATGCTGCGCGGCCTGACGTCCTTGCCCAGGCCGGGAATGCGCGCCACCTCGCGCTCGGCGAAGAACAGATGGCGCAGGGCACGCGATTCAGTGGCCTGTATAAGTTGCGCCGCCAGATCTCCCTCCACCTGCAAACCCGCATCAAAAGGTTTCTCGACGGCAGCTTGTACGGCATCCAACAGGGCAACCGGGGAATGGCGGTTGCGCATAGTCTTGCCGATCTGGATGCGCTTGGCGGCGAACAATTCCCTCGCCTTGTCGGCACCCTTGACCTCTTGTTCGCGTGTGCGGCGTGGGCCAGCACCACTAGCCGTAAGCTCGCGCGCATAGGCTAGTGCGCCTTCGATCACGTCTCCGCTGACGACCCTGTCAGCGAGTCCTGCATCCATGGCCTTGGCTGCGGGCAGAGGCTTGCCGGAAAGCATCATGTCAAGTGCAGCCTCAACCGGAATCACTCGCGGCAGGCGCTGGGTGCCGCCGGCACCCGGGATGATTCCCAGCGACAGCTCCGGCAGGCCAAATCGTGCGCCTTCGTGAGCCACGCGGTAGTGGCACGAAAGAGCAATTTCGGTTCCAGCGCCCAGCGCGGTTCCCTGCACGGCGGCCACCACGGGCACCTGGCTATCCTCTATCAAGCGCAGGACTTCGTGGTATCCCGGTTCGGCAATACCGGTGTCGAATTCCTTTATGTCGGCCCCGGCAACGAAGGTCTTGCCCGCACAGCCAAGAACGATGGCTTTGACTCCTGGCTTGCCGCGCAAGTCGGTGAAGACCCGTTTTAACCCGGCACGCACGGTCTGGTTCACCGCATTGACCGGGGGGCTATCGATCATGACGATGGCAATATCGTCGGACATGGAAAAGCTTATTACTTTGCTCAACATTTCTCTCCTCCGGTCAGGTTGCAGTAGTTTAGGGCTTGGGCGATGGTGCGACGGCAGCGCCACTCAAGCCCAAATAGGACGAACGGCTGGATCATCGATGAGTTCCTAGCTGAGACGCTGGAATGGGATATCGGTGATCTTCTGAGGACATCGGCGTAGTCGGCGACGTAGAGTTGCACGGGAGTTCTGTTCAATCAGTAGGATGGGGATACCAGTCTGTTTGAGACCTGCGATGACCGGGAGATTTCGCGCACCACTAACCCCCACGTTGGCGCGTCTTCCCCAAGGTTTTCGTTGGTGGGCTTACAAGCACGCCATGGAAGAAGACTCGTTCCATGGTGGCAGCTAGGTCCTTCCCAGATTTGGCTTTGGAATTCTTGTACCAGTTCGAAACCCAACTGCACATTCCAATAGCAGCAAAAGCGGTGAAGGAAGGGTCCAACTCCTTTGGCACGAGTCCAGCGCGTTGCATTTCCACAAGGTTGTCACGTAGTAGGTCAAAAGAAGCGCGCCAGGCGCGCTTGACCTCTGCATAGTGCTCGGGGCTAAGTCGTTTGGCTTCGGCGACAAGCAAACGTGCGGAAGAGTTGGTGGCAAGCATAAGCGTGTAGTCGTTAATGAAGACCCTCACTCTCGCTTCGGGATCCCGCGCCGCCGCTGCTTTCAGCAATATTGGCGTCATCAAGAGTTCGATGTACTTGTGGTTGATTTCGTAAAGCAGTTGTTCTTTGCTTTCAAAATGGTGGTAAATACCTGACTTGGTAAGATCGAGGTGTTTGGCAATCAACGACAATGGTGTGTTGTCGTAACCGCGTTCAAGAAATAGCTGTAATGCGACTTCACAGATTCGTTCGGCAGAATCCTTCGGCTGGCTTTGGGCTGACTTAGTCTGGGTCATCTGCGATCCTAGGTTTAGGTTGAATAATTGCTACGGCATTATTTTAATCTCGACGCAATCGATCCGGATGCTTCGCCGTGAAGACGGATCAAGTATTGCCAGATTAGGAATGCGCAGACCCATTTGATGCAATAAATCGAGTGTTGACAGGGCATGACCAATGACCTATATTAGCACACAAAAACGACCGGCCGCCCGGTCGGTTTCTTGAGGCGTTCGGCAAAAGAGAAGTTGTCTGCGGGTTCTTTCCAAGAACCAACTGACCCGGAGGGCTTGACTTTGATTGACATGAAAGGACGGTGTGTGGATCGGCCTAGACGACGACTGTCAGGCCGCATCGCAAAGTGGAATGAGGTGCGCACGGTGACAGAGGGCGCTCACCTATCGTGTTCGCACCTATGCCATCGTCGCCACCATCTGGAGCGTGCTGGTCGCGCCGACCATAAGAATCAAGACCGTGCTCAAAACTAAGCAAGAGGGTGAGGAAATGCCGCTGATCCCTTGGGCGGGGACAGCCGCGCGGTTGTTTTGTCTGGGTAGAAGCGGGGGACTGGTCGCTTGGTAACCAAGCACCGGTCGCCTCGGCGTAGTGCTGATGTTGGCTGGCGCTAATTTGGTCCCATAAGCGTGGTGTCGAGAACGTAGTAGTTTCGGTTCGCATCTGCGAACCACAAAATTGGAGGAGCGGCATGACTGAAGAACGCAGATTGGCCAAATTCGTTCGGGAACTTGCGCGCGACAAGATCTCTGAAGATGTTGTAAGAGTAATCAAGCAGATGTTGCTGACGGTTGTAGGAACGGGCGTCGCAGGTGCCTCCGAAGAGGGGTGCCTACCGCTACGCGAGATGCTTGTGGCCCGGGGTGGCAAACCCGAGGCGACGGTGTAGGTCTTCGGCGATAAGCTACCGGCTACCAGCGCTGCGATGCTCAATGCGGTCATGTGTCGCGCGCTCGACTTTTGCGATGGCATGGCGCCAGGACTTCATATCGGCTCCGCTTTGATTCCAGCCGGGCTGGCGGCGGCAGAATTGAGGGGCGGGTGTGATGGGCGCGAGTTCATCACCGCCCTGATTGTCGGTGCGGAGGTCGGCTCGCGCCTGAACCTGACGGAAGAGGCATACAACGGCTTTGATCCGACTGGAGTGGCCGGAGTGTTTGCTACGACAGCAGTAGCGGCCCGAATCCTCAATCTGGACGAGGATCAGGTACTCAATGCCTTGGCGCTAGCATTTAATCGCTGCGGCGCGAGCTTCCAGAGTAACGTGGATGGCTCGCTTGCGGTTCGCCTGATTGAAGGCTGGGTTGCGGAGACCGGAGTGACATGTGCTCAGCTTGCTAAGATCGGCTTGACCGGTCCAGCCAACTTTATCGGCGGCGTTTACGGCTACCTACATTTATTCGGACGCGACAAAATTGAAGCCAGTAGTATCGTCTCCGAAATTGGCGAGACTTGGCGTTTTAACGAGTTGTTGTTCAAGTCGTATCCGAGTTGCGGGTGTACGCTTGGCCCGACGGACCTTGCGCTGCAAATTGCCAGAGAAGCGAAGCTGACGCCAGAACTCGTCGCTTCTGTCGAGGTAAGACTAACACCCTATGCCTACCGCCTCGTTGGACACGACTTTAGTCTGGGTCCGAATCCGACCGTCAGTGCCCAGTTCAACGCTCAGTTCTGCATTGCCAATGCTCTGGTTAGAGGAGCGTCCAAGCTGAACCATTTCCGTACGGAAGCGGTTAGTGATCCTAAGGTGCTTGGACTGCTCGGTCGGATCAAGGTCATTTCCGATCCCGATCTAGAAAGTAGAGGTCATGTTTCGTCAGTGGAACTCGCTGTCGTTACAACGGAGGACCGGACGTACACGAGGCGGCTAGATGTTGCGCCGGGCTTCCCGGAAAACCCACTAAACGACGCCGAACACCGGTCCCGTTTCGAGGACTGCATGGCCTACGCTGCAATTCCGTTGCCCCAGCACCAGGTAACACAATTGGTAGCCATGATCGAGGAGATGGAGCAGGTGGCAGACGTCCGGTCCTTGGTGCGACTCTTGGTGGCACCTATCGCCTGACCACAACAACTGTACGTTTCGAATGATGCGAACTGTTCTGCCAAAACCCAGGAGTGCTTGAATGAGTATCAAGATACGAAATAGGAGGCTAACGGACGAGGAATTCTTCAAGATTCGTCGCGAAGAGGTGTTGCCGCAGTGGAAAACGGGGAAAGCAATCGAGAATTTCGCCGAATGCATAGCCGCGGCGAAAGAGTTCCCGGAGGAAAAGAATCACGCGATGAAGATGAAAGGCGCGAAGGAAGCCGACAAGCATATATTGATCGCGGCGTTTGGGCGGGCGCTCACCGAATACATGGTCGATGGGCTGACATTTGTGGAGCGGGAATCCGAGTTGGGACCGGACGGCTTGTGGCAGATATTTTCCGATTCCTACACGCGAAAAAATCGCTATGAGAAGGCGGCCGATGGCATTGAGAGAAGTCGCCAGGAAGGAATGTCGATGCTGAATGGCTGGCCAGTGGTCAACTATGGCGTCGAAGAGGCTAGGACAATTAACCGGGCATCGAAACTGCCGCTCCATTATGTGACGTGCGACGAAGACGCCCGACTCGCTGCGGACATCGTTCTGGCCGCGGGATGGAGCGGGATTACGGCGGTTACGCTTGGCGAGCTCATCGCCCATAGCAAGGATGGCCCCCTCGAGAAACAGATACGCATGAATCAGTACATCATGAGGGCTGCCGGAAAATACACGGAAAATGGCGTGCCGATCTGCACCTGGACCGCCTCCAATCTGACCGGCTACGATATCGCCGCTTACCGATCCTTCGTTTGCGTTTCGCAAGCGCTTCTGGCCGCCGAACAGGGTGTGAAGCATCAGTTCATCGAGCACGGAATAAACATGAATATGATCCAGGATATCGCCATGATCCGGGTCACCGAAAAGCTCTGCTACGAATACTCGGAAAGGTACGGATACAAGGACTCGGAATACTACGGGGGGGCATTCTCGTTTCTTGGCGCATGGCCAGCACGCCAGGAGGAAGCTGACGCAATGATCGCCTGGAATGTGGTGATCCCGACATTGGGCGGCATCCCCGGAATCATCCTGAAATGCCGCGACGAAGCGGTTGCCACCCCGAGCAAAGAGGGGATGGCGGGATCGGTAAGACTCGCCCGGCACTTGTTGACGATCATGGGTACCCAGAGGCTTCCTCCTAACGATGCTCTTCGTCTGGAAGAGCAGATGCTCGAAATGGAAGTTCGCGCATTGATGGAGAAGTGCCTCGAAGCCGGCGACGGAGACGTGGCCGTGGGAATGTGCAAGGGCGTCGAGGCGGGATGGATCGATACAATGCTAACCCCGTGGAAATATAACCATGGAAAGGTAGTCGTTGTACGCGATGCGCAGGGAGCTGTGAGGTACCTGGATTCGGGAGATATTCCGTTGCCGAAGGAAGTCCGGGAATACCATCGGGAGAAGATCGCCGAGAGGGAACGGCTGGAAGGTAGAAAGGCCGACCTCAAGATGGTGGTCGACGACATAACGCGGGCTTCGACGCTACGCTCCGGAACTTGACGGAGTGACACCCAACAGGGGATCAAGAATGCTTACCAAGCACAAAGTGGTAGTTGGAACGATCGGTGCCGATGCTCACATGATCGGCGGGTGGGTTCTATCGAAGTATCTGACGGAGGCTGGGTTCGACGTAACCTTTCTTGGCGCGGTCGTTTCGCAAGAAGAGTTTGTTAAGACTGCTGTCGAGACGGGAGCAGAGGCGATCATGGTGTCGTCGATGTATGGGATGGGGCTACTTGATTGCGAAGGGCTAAGGCAGAAATGCATCGAAGCAGGGATCAAAGACGTCATTCTCTATGCGGGGGGAACCGTTTCCGCAACGGGCGAACTGCAGACGAACTGGCCGGAAATAGAAAGACGTTTTGAAGAAATGGGGTTCGAGAGAGTGTTCCCCAACACGGTAAAGCCGGAGGAGGTCATAACATCGTTGAAGGCACATCTCCGGATCAATGACTGACATCTGGGCCGCTCCGTTATGGGAAGCCCTCGACAAAATAGGCATTGGAGACACGGATGCAAGTTACGGAACCAGAACCAGCCACGCCCTTTGCCTTGGCCGACACATTCGGCCCCGTAGGCAATTCGCTATTGTTTGTTGCCCGCATAATGGCCTGGATCGGCGGACTGATATTTATCGGCCTAGTTATTATGCTGGTTATTTCCATCGTTGGGCGCAAGCTTTTTGGCTTTGTCGTGCCAGGTGATGTTGAAGTCCTGCAGATGTCTGCGGCTATCGCATCGGCCTCCTTTTTTGCATACTGCCATATGCACCATGGCGATGTGAAAGTCGACTTCTTTACCCATAACTGGCCCGAACGTGTGCTCTGGGCGATCGACGCTCTGGGCTCGTTGCTGGTCTGCTTGTTTGGCGCCCTCATCGCCTGGCGCTCAGCTGTCGGAGCGATGACTCTCAGAGAAGCCCATGAAGAATCCATGGTCCTGGCCTGGCCGGTGTGGATAGCGCAGGCGCTGATGGTGCTTGGGCTAGCCTTTCTGGCCGTCTGCGGTTTCTATATGTTTGTTCATCAACTGCGGATGGCCCAAAGGGGGCGGCCATGAGCGGTATGATGATTGGTTCAATGATGTTCGGTACGCTCATGCTGATACTCGTGGTGCGTGTGCCCATCGGGATTGGGATGTTCATGGTCGGCGCTGGTGGATATCTTTATCTCACCGGCAATACCATGCCGCTGCTCAACACCCTGAAATATCTTGCCTACGCCCGATTGTCCAATTACGACCTGGTAGTCGTACCGCTGTTCCTGCTCATGGGACAGTTCGCCACACACGGCGGCCTGTCCTCTGCACTGTTCCGGTTTGTTGGCGCCTTTGTCGGTCACCGCAAAGGCGGCGTGGCAATTGCCGCTATAGGGGCCTGTGCGGGTTTTGGAGCAATCTGCGGTTCTTCGCTAGCAACAGCGGCAACGATGGGCCAAGTGGCCCTGCCGGAGCTGCGTCGCTATGGGTACTCTGGCGCGCTTGCCACTGGCGCACTGGCGGCAGGCGGTACGCTGGGCATCATGATTCCGCCCTCGGTACCTCTTGTAATCTACGCCATCTTGACCCAGGAATCCATCGGCAAACTATTCATGGCCGCTGTGATACCCGGCATCGTCGCAATGCTTGGCTATATGCTTGTCATTAGTATCATCGTCAAGCTGAAGCCGGAAGCGGGCCCCGCCGGTCCTCGGGTGGCCTGGCCGGATCGACTCATAAGCCTGCTGCATGTGATGCCGGTACTGCTGGTGTTCGTCGTCGTTATTGTCGGCATCTACGCCGGCTGGGCCAATCCCACCGAAGCGGCGGCTATCGGTGCTGCAGCCTGTGGCATCCTTGCTGTTGTCACGGGTCGCATGCGCATGGAAGGCCTCTCAAAAAGTATCGTTGGCACGGCGCAAGCCACCGCCATGATTTTCGTTGTCCTGCTGGGCGCCGACATGCTGAATACGGCACTGGCGCTTTCGCAGACCCCGGCGGAACTCGCCAACTGGGTGAAGAACAGCGGACTCTCGCCATTTCTGGTGATGGTAGTGATACTCGCGATCTACATTGTACTTGGCTGCGTGATGGATTCGCTGTCCATGATCCTACTCACCATTCCCCTCTTCTACCCCATGGTCATGGCGCTCGACTTTTGGGGCCTGGCACCGTCCGACAAATCAGTATGGTTCGGCATTCTCGCCCTGATGGTGGTGGAAATTGGCCTAGTGCATCCCCCGGTGGGAATGAATGTGTATGTCATCAATCGATTGGCTAAAGACGTCCCACTCGTCGAAACCTTCAAAGGCGTTGTCCCCTTCTTGATCTCGGACTTCATCCGTACCACCCTGCTGTTGTGCTTTCCGATTATCTCGCTGTATCTCGTACATACTTTCCAGACGTGACTATTCTACGGAGACAAAGTCAATGAAAACGCGGACCATAGGAAATCTGCTTACCACACTAGCGCTCGTCGCTGTAGCGCAACTCGCTTCGGCGCAGGAGATCGTGCTCAAGGTACATCACTTCCTGCCTACCGTTGCCATTGAGCATAGGCTGTTTATCGTTCCATGGTGCGACAAGATCGCCAAGGAATCCAACAACCGTCTGAAATGCGAGATCTATCCGTCAATGCAACTCGGCGGCTCACCGGCGCAACTCATCGACCAGGTTCGCGATGGCGTGGCCGACATCGTGTGGTCGATTCCAACCTATCAGGCCGGACGTTTTATCAAGACCGAGGTTTTCGAGCTGCCTTTCATGACAAAGAGTGCCCAGGCGGCTTCTCCGGCGCTCTTGGAATACTATCAGAAGCATTCCCTGGATGAATTCAAGGGCACCAAATTGATCACGATCCATACGCTTGCGGGTTCCGTTCTCTTCCTTACCAACAAGCGACCGAGGACAATGGAAGACCTAAAAGGGCTTAAAGTACGCGTACCGAATCGACTCGCCGTAAAGACCGCAACGGCGCTGGGAATGGTACCGGTACAGATGCCGGTCACCGCAATAGCTGAAGCCCTTTCCAAGAACGTGGTCGACGGTGACCTGAGTACTTGGGAGGCTTCAAACATGATGGGAATGCAGGAGATTACCAAGGTCAATGTGGAGGTTCCCAAGGGTTTTCCTAGGGCGGCCAACTTCGTCGGAGGCATGTTTATGAATCAAGCAAAGTATGACAGCCTTCCGGCAGACCTAAAGAAAGTCATCGATCAGAACAGCGGCATAGAGATGACGAAATGGTCTGCGAGACTTGCCGACGACGAAGAAAGGATAGGGCGGAAAGTTGCCGAGGATCGTAAGAACACCTCCATCGTAATAAGCGTCGATGAATACAATCGCTGGAAGAAGGCGACCGACTCGATCAAAGACGAGTGGATAAAGGAGGTTACAGCTAAGGGCGCGAACGGCAAGGCATTGTACGAAGAGGCTGTGAGTCTGTTGAATAAATACGGAGGGTGAGTGCCGTGGTCGTTGCATGGATGGCGGATTCAAGTCTGAAGTGCAACAGCCATTTGCGTAGAGTGTCATTATCCACTGAAGATTTGACGAGAGGTTGTTGGCCCATGACGTTTCCCGAGACGGATACTAATGCGATTTGCAGCTTCCGCATGGCATATTCGGCTGAATGGTCGAAGACCCTCGTAGATCAAACAGATCAGGGGATCAATAATCTTGCCAGTCCTATCTTAAGATGCCGTGGAAGAGTCAGAAATGGCTCTGCCACCCAGAAGTGATGGCACCCGTTCACTCAAACTGCTCAACGGCGAGGCCAGATATCCAGTTATCGGCGCGAGCCCTGTTTGGCCTTGACACAGATGTAATGGTTCCGGCCTTTAGCCATGGTGGGGAACATGTGCCTGATATCGACGAAACCTACCGTTTCGACCACGATACGACGCTCGCCATCCTGGCCGGCTTTGCCCACAATCGTCGCGTCATGATTCAGGGCTATCACGGTACTGGCAAGACGACCCACATTGAGCAAGTAGCGGCTAGACTTAATTGGCCTTGTGTTCGCGTCAACCTGGACAGCCACGTAAGCCGTATTGACCTGATTGGCAAAGACGCGATTGTGCTGCGCGACGGCCAACAGGTCACCGAGTTCCGTGAAGGCATTGTGACCTGGGCGCTACAGCATCCTTGTGCTCTGGTGTTCGATGAGTATGACGTTGGACGCCCCGACGTGATGTTCGTCATTCAGCGCATCCTGGAGGTTGACGGGCGTCTAACGCTTCTGGATCAAAATCGGGTGATTCAACCTCACTCCGCCTTCCGACTGTTCGCAACTGCAAATACGATTGGATTGGGCGACACGACGGGGCTCTACCACGGTACCCAGCAGATCAACCAGGGTCAGATGGACCGATGGAACATCGTTACCGTACTCAACTACCTTGAGCACGGCGCTGAGGTCGAGATCGTGCTGGCAAAACAACCAAGCTACGAAAGTAAGGAAGGCCGCGATACTGTCTCTTCAATGGTTCATCTTGCCGATATGACGCGCACCGGATTCATGAGTGGCGACATCTCGACGGTAATGAGTCCGCGAACGGTGATTACCTGGGCAGAAAACGCCAAGATCTTCGGCGATCTTGCTTTTGCTTTTCGCGTTACCTTTCTTAACAAGTGCGACGAGGTCGAGAGGCCGGTACTCGCTGAGTATTACCAGCGCTGCTTCGGAGTCGATCTGGAGGACTCGCCCGCACGAACCTTGACTTAGAAGAGAGCTTGTGACCGTGGCAAACTACGCGAAGATGCCTCAGGTGCCGGTTGGGCTCTCCATACATGAGACTGAAGTCGATCTGTTGCGCCGCGTAACTGGAGCAGCGTTACGGGCCGTGGCGGCACGTCCTGATCTCACCGTAAGCTTCGGTGCAGGCAACGCCACTGTCAGGGGGGCTAATGTTAAGCTGCAGGCGCCACCGAAAAAGTTGCGTCCAGAGGATGTCATCCACTTGCGTGGCGCCGCGGACGTCGCAGCTCTGCGCATTCGCTATCACGACGACACCAAGCATACGTGCATGCCTTCCGGCTTCAAAGCACGCCAAGTATATGAAGCGTTGGAATCTGCGCGGATCGAGACAGTGGGTAGCCGCCATCGACCTGGTGTGGCGGCCAACATCGCTGCAGTAATGGAGCAACGGTACTGCGCCAAATGTTCAGGCCCTATAGCCGTGCTAGAGCGCCTGCCTCTACACGAGGCGATTCACTTTATTGCCCGCCAACAATTCACAGGTATCTTGCCGCCCAATACAATAAGGCCGATGCTGGACTTGTGGCGCCCAATGGTCGAGGCCAAGGCAGGTATTCGCCTCAAACACCTCGCGGCCTATGTTGATGATCAACGTGCTTTTGCCCTTGAACTGCGCCGACTGATCACCGACCTTGACCTGGCCGATGATGAGAGCGATGAGGAAACTGTCGGCGAAGAAATGAATGTCACCGGATCATCCAAAGGCCAGGTAGGAGTGCAACCCAAGGGGAAAGACGGGGTTGATGAAGGTCAGCCAAGCGCCGACGAACTCCAAGAGCAAAAGGCCCAGCGTGAGGATCCGTTGCCGGCAGTCTTAGGGGTTACAGCCAGAAACTCATTCGGATTGTCGCGACGGCGTTCTTCCATCATGTACGGTCCCAAGGATGCCAATAAGGAAGCATATCGCATTTATACAACCCGCTTCGACCAGGAAGGCGACGTCGGTCAGTTATGTCAACGAGGCGAGATCTCCAGTCTTCGTGCGCAACTCGACAAACAACTGACTGGCACACACGGAATGGTGACTAAGCTGGCCAATCGCCTGCAGCGCAAGCTGATGGCCCAGCAGGCGACGGCTTGGGAGTTCGACTTGGAGGAGGGCACTCTAGACAGCAGTCGCCTCGCCGGCATTGTCGCCAACCCGATGAACGGCCTCTCCTTCAAGGCGGAAAGGAAGGCAGCGTTTCGTGACACCGTGGTGAGCCTATTGATCGACAATTCTAGTTCGATGCGCGGCCGCCCAATTACTTTGGCGGCAATGAGCGCGGACATCCTCGCTCGTACCCTTGAGCGTTGCGGTGTCAAGGTTGAGATCCTAGGATTTACCACAGCTGCACTGAAAGGTGGCCAAGCTCGCGAAAAGTGGCTTGCCGATAACATGCCTTCCAACCCTGGCCGCCTAAATGATCTACTCCATATCATCTACAAAGCGGCTGACGTCCCTTGGCGTCACGCTCGCGAGAATCTCGGCCTCATGCTGCAAGAGAAAATGCTCAAGGAGAACATCGACGGAGAGGCGCTGTTGTGGGCACACCGCCGCTTGATTGCTCGCCCCGAGCAACGCCGCATTCTGCTGGTCATTTCCGATGGCGCCCCGGCTGATGACTCGACGATGTCGGTCCACGGGACAAATTATCTGGAAAAACACTTGCGCAGCGTTATTGCTTGGATTGAGGACTGGTCGCCCGTTGAACTGTCCGCTATCGGTATCGGTCACGACGTCACCAGATACTACCGACGTGCGGTTACCATCAGAGATGCTGACGAACTCGGCGGCAGCATGCTCAGACAATTATCAGCGCTGTTTGACGAATAATTCGTCATTGGCCGCCAAGGCATTCTTGCTGATGCCACCCACAAATACAAATAGCTAATTCGTTTTTCTAGCAACTGAATGGTTTCAAACAATGTGCAAACACAATAGAGATATTGTCGGGACCCTCGCCTTGTTGGAACTGTCTCGCGAAACCGTACCCCATACGTAGAAGAATATCCCACAACCTGTCACAATTGGGCAGCCAGTACTTGGAAGGTCGGTTACATGTACTCCCATATTTTCTGATTTCCTAAAGTAGCAGGATTGCCCTCAAAGTGCCTGCAAATACCGTCCTTGACTAGGTACAAGCTATCGGCAATATTCAGCAGCGCGGCCACGTTCTGTTCGACGATTACGGCGGTGATACCCTCTCCGCGGTTTAGAGTCTTGATGGTGTCCATGAGCAATTTCACCATAAGGGGCGACAGGCCTGTAGTCGGCTCATCGAGGAGCAATACACGCGGCTTCATCATCAGGCCGATGCCGATCGCGACCATTCGCTGCTCGCCACCGCTCATCAACCCAGCGATCTGGTGATGGCGCTCCGCGAGCTTTGGAAAGATCGAAAACACATAATCGCACCGCCCAGGAAAGCGCGCCCTGCGCTCGGCCGGGCTCAGTGCGATCATTGCAAGCTCGAGATTCTCGAGCACCGAGAGGTTCGGAAAGATGTTGCGTTCCTGTGGGACGTAACCCAGACCCAGCGACAGTCTGCGGCCTACTTCTAAAGTGCTCACATCTTTCCCGGCGAAGCGCACTACGCCTGCCCGCAGTGGCAGCAGGCCGTAAAGCGTACGAAACAGGGTCGTCTTGCCGGCTCCGTTCGGACCGATTATGCCGCACACCTGTCCCTCGACGACAGAGAACGCTGTGTCGCGCAGCACTATGTTATTACCGTAACCGCTGCGCGCGCGCTCAATCGAGAGTATGTCATCTGGTAGCATTACTATTGTCCCAAGTATAGGCGTACCACTTCTGGGTTCTCCAGTACCGCGGTAGTGTGGCCCTCGATGAACACTTCGCCAGAATGCAGGAAGACTACCCAGTCGGCTATTTCGCGCACAAGTTCCAGGTTGTGCTCGACGAACAGGATAGACTTGCCCAATGTGGCCAGCTTCACGAACATCTCCTTCACGAGGCCAACCACGTCTGGCTCCAGACCCGCGCAGATCTCGTCGAAGCACAGAAACTCCGCGTCGTTGGCCAGGACTTGAGCGAGCATCAGAAGCTTCTGCTCGCCATAGCTCAAGTCGCCAGCAGCTACGCCGCTCTTGTGCTCCAGGCCGCACAGCCTCAGACTCTCATACAGGCGTTCTTCGGTGTTGGCACGCGCAGAAACCAGGTTGCGCAGCAGCCCTTCCTCACGCGGTGCGGTGGCGGCGAAGCGCACTGATTCGAGTACCGTAAGAGAGGGAAATACGCGCGGATGCTGGAAGGTACGCGCCAATCCGAGGCGCGCCCGCGCGAAAGCGGGCAGGGCTGAGATCTCCTGTCCATTGAGGTAGATCACGCCGCGGTCAACCTGTAGCCCGCCTGAAACAAGGTTGAGCAAGGTAGATTTGCCAGCGCCGTTCGAGCCAATCAGCGCGGTGATGCGGCCGCGCCTGACCGATAGCGACACACCCTGGAGTACGACGATGCCCTGGAAATGCTTGTGCAGATCGACGATCTCGAGGACCGCTGTCGATTTACTATCCATGTGTAGCGATCTGCGAACGGCGACGTCCGATCAGCCCCTGCGGTCTGAAGTAGACCACCAGCACCAACATCAGGCCAAAAAGCAATTGCCTTGACGCAGCCGCTGCGCCGGGCGGCAGCGGAAGAAACTTGAACGCCTCGGGCAAGACGCTGAGCACGATCGCGCCGAGGATGGGACCGGTCAGGGTGCCTGCGCCTCCCAGCATTACCATCAGCAGCACCAGGATAGAGACGCCGATTTCGAAGCTGCGCGGATCGACATACGCAGTGTAATGCGCGAACAGGCTGCCCGAAAACGCGGCCAGCGCTGCAGAGAAGGCGAACACGGCCATTTTTGCGGCGACCACGTTCTTGCCCAGCGCCGCGCAACCCACCTCGTCGTCGCGCAGCGCGCGCAGGAGACGACCGAAGGGCGACGTCGTCAGGCGCCGACACAGCAGGAACCAAAACACCGAGCAAGCCGTGCACACGACCAGGAAGTACACGCCGCGCAAGGCATAGCCGAAGATCGAGTACGGAGGAATATTGGCGAGGCCGGCGTCGCCCCCGGTCAGCCCTATCCAGTTCTGCGCCGCGACCGAAAACATGATCTGCACGGCAATGGTGATGATCAGCAGGTAGATGCCGCGCACCCGCATCGAAGGGATGGCTATCAGGCCGCTCAACAACGCCGCGAGCAACATGCCTGCACTTTGCGCCGCGAGTGCCGGCCAACCTGCCTTGGTCAGCAAGGCAGTGCTGTAAGCGCCGATGCCGAAGAAGGCGCCGTGAGCGAGCGACATCAATCCCGCATAGCCCACCAACAGATCGAGTGCCAGCGCGAGCAGCACAAAGATGTTCACCGTAATCAGGATATGGATCGCGTAGTTCATGCCTTGGATCCGAACAGGCCCTGCGGCCGCCAAAGCAACAGCAGATAGAGCAAGCCAAAGGTGCTCAGCAGGCGCCATCCTACGGAGAATTGCCACTGCATGACCGCTTCAACGATGCCCACCAGCAAGCCCGCGAGCAGAGCGCCGCCTATGCTGCCCCGCCCGCCGATGATCGCGATGGTGGCCGCCGTCAGGACGACGTGCAGCGCGTCGCTGGGGGTCACCCCGTTGCCGTAAAGGAGCAGTGCGGCGGCGGGTGTCACCAGGGCGGCTGCCAAGAGTGCAGCCATACGCTGCACTCGCAGCACCCGCAGCCCAACCACCTCGGCAAGCGCTGCGTTCTCCGCGACAGCACGCATCGCCTTGCCCAGCATGGTGTAGCGAATGAGCGCGGCCAATCCCGCAAAGACGGCCAGCGTGACCCCAACGGTAATCGCCGCGAAGCGGTCGACCGCGCGCAGCATGTCCGGCAACAGCGGGGTCCGCAATGATCCCGAGTCTATGGAAACGCTCTCGGGACCAAAGGTCAGTGTCAGGCTGTACTCGATGACGATGAGCGCGCCCAGCGAAGCGGTCAACAACGCCATTTCCGTCGATCCGCGCAGGCGCATCGGCTGGTATACGCCGGCTTCCAGCGCCAGGCCAAGCAGCGCGGCGACCGCCAGACCGGCAACGATCCCCAGAGGCAGGGGCAGGTCGAGGCTAGCAACGACGAAAAAGATGGCGTACCCCGCCGTCAACGTGATCCCGCCGTGGGCCAGGTGCTGGATGTCGGCCAGCCACCAGAGCAGAGAAAATCCCACCGCGATGAGCGAGTAGACTGCACCGGTGGCCACACCGTCCAGGAAAAGGTTGAAGAGTAGGGCAAGGCTATCCATTCAGAAGGCTTCCGTCGCGTTGCGCCGGGAGCGGCAGGTATCAGTCAAGATCCGCAACCTTTAGGAACTTCCCGTCCTTGATGGTCTTGACGATGGAGGAACGCAACACGCTTCCGTCCTTGTAATTGAAGCGGTAGCCACCGGATGCGCCACGGTACTCCGGCATGTTGGCGACGAAGTAGGCGCGCAGATTGGCACCCGTGATCGGCTTGTTCTGTTTGACCAGTGCATCGGCCGCGTTCTTGTACATGTGGATTAGGTCGTAGTGGTTCGCCTGGTGGACGTTGGGCACTCGATCGTACTTCTTCTTGAACAATTCGACGAAGTGCCGGCTTGTTGGGTGGGGGCTGTCGGGGTCGTAAGCAGGTGCTGAATAGTAAGCGCCCTCGGCCTTGCTGCCGATGGTGAGCATCTCGGGATCCTCTATTGCGCCGAACGAGAGAAAGATGCCCTTGTAACCGAGCTCTCGCGCTTGACGCACCATCTGCGCCGACTGCTTGCCGTTCGACGTGGTCAGGTAGATCGCATCGGGATTCGTGGTCAACATCTTGATCATGGCGGGTCGGAAGTTGGTCTCTCCCTGCTGGTGTGCCTCGTCGCCCACCAAGGTACCCCCGAGGCGCTCCCAATCCCGCTTCACAGCGTCCCTCAAGGAGGTACCGAGATCCGTCATCACCGTCATCACCGCCAACTTCTGCACCTTGAGCTTGGACTTTGCATAGGGGAGAATGAGCTTGACGGTCTCGTCGTCGAACATCCAGGTCGACTGAAAATGCGGCGACACGCCTCTCACCGCGGGCGACGCCGTGCTTGCCGAAATCAAGTAGACGTTGGACTGCTCCGCGAGCGGTGCGATAGCCATGACCACAGCAGTCCAGCCGGTGATGATGAAAGTGGCCTCGTCGATATCGATGAGCTTGCGTATCCCGTCCATGCCCTGTTTGGCAAGCCCCTGGCTATCTTCCGGAACGAGAACAAGGCGCTTGCCGCCAGCGCCGCCTGTGGCATTGATCTCGTCAATGGCGACGGTGCTACCTTCCATCAGTACCTGGCCCAGCTTGCCAGACCCGCCCGTAAGCGGTATGAGAAAACCGATCTTCTGCACGTTAGCACTTTGCGCCGACGCGTCTATGCTGAATCCCATGAGGCCGGCGCATGCGCAAACCACGCCGATGAGCATGGCGCGAGTTCGTTTCGTTGAAATTTGCATCGAGATTTCCTCCAGTCGTTGTATATATCGAGTCGTTGTGGATACCTTGCCAATCGTACCCGTCGTTTCACATCGCCAAGTACCGTTGCCAAACCGCTTACGCCTCCTGCCTCAATTTCCAGTTCAATCTCCAGGTCCTCTACGCCGAGACTGTCGATGCTTGCGTGCGCTGCGGTTCCCCAGCGCCAGTCGCTCTTCCCACCCGGCACGGAATGCCGCGCAGGTCCGAAGTACCGATGCCGGGGTCGAACGGCGGCTCGCTGCGGGTTAGCACGTTGACGTTCGACTTGTCCCAGTCGCCCAGTTCGCCCCGTTCTGGAAACCACCAGCCGAACGAGGCGGAGACGATGCGTGGATCGAGGTGATCATTGACGACCAATCGCTGGACGATCTGGCCTTTTGAAGTTTCGATCGATACAATCTCGCCGTCCTGCAACCCCAGTTTGCGCGCTGTGTCGGGATGCATCTCGACGGTGGGCTCGGGTTTCATCATTCTGAGCGAAGCCACGTGCTTGTAACCAGTGAGCATGTAGACCGCTTCCTTGGCATTGGTCATCAGCAGCGGATACTCCTCGGTCAACACGGGAATGCTGGAGACCTCTCGCCAGTATGGCATCGGGCTGTAACCGAACTCCTTTGCGGCGCCCGAATAGATCTCCACCTTGCCCGAAGGCGTACGGAAATCGTTCTTCTTGTAGTCGTGCTTGGCGTGCAGCACGCGGATGCGCTTCATGTCCTCATAGTCGTGGCCGCTGATCCTGACCATTTCATCCAGCGCATCTTCGTCGTGCTCCCAGAAATACTCGCCGACGCCCAGTCGCTTGGCCAATTCGTTCATCCATTTTGTATCGGGCCAGGCCTCACCCGGCGGGTCCACCAGCTTAGGATAGGCGCGTATCTCCTCATACCAACCCGGCCAATAGCCGAGCTCGTCACGCTCCATGCCCCACGCCGCGGGCAGCACGATGTCGCATAGAGCGGCTGTTGGGGTCATGAAGATTTCCGAGATCGCGGAGAACTCGATCTTCATTAGCGCTTCGTAGGTGCGCTTCGAGTCCGGATAGCTGACGACGGGGTTGGTCATCAGGAAGAGCGCCGCCTTGACCTCATAGGGCTCCTTCTCCAGCACGGAATCTATCAGCGAGTGGGGCGGCACAAAGGCCGAACGGATCGCCAGCTTGAAGTTCTTGCCAAGCGCTTTGTCCTTGTTGCGAGCGAACTTGCTCAGCAGGAAGAACTGGCCCGGCCGCATATAAGGAGCGGGGGTCAGGAAGACGTCGCCGCCGGGAATGTTGAGGTTGCCGGTGATTGCACGCAGAATGGCAATGGCCTTGGCACTCGGGAAAGCAACGGCGTTGGTGTCCAGAGCGTTGCCCCACTGGATGCTGGCGGGTTTGGTAGTCGCGTAGAGGCGTGCGAATTCTCTTATGGTTTGTTCCGGCACCCAGGTGATCGCCCCGACATCCTTCAAAGTGAACTGGTCCAGCTCAGCCACGAGTTCATCGAAGCCGATGCACCATTCCGTGACGAACGGTTGGTCGTAGAGCTTCTCGTCGACCACAACCTTGAGCAGGCCCATGGCCAAGGCGCCATCGCTGCTCGGCCGCAGTCTTACCCACAGATCCGCCATTCCGGCCATGTCGATCTTGTAGGGATCGACCACGATGACCTTCGCGCTCTGCGCGAGCGCTCTCTCGAAGGATTCACGACGATTGCCGCCGCTGGTCAGGTTATTGTTGGTCGCCCAGGCGACGATCAGCTTGGGGCTGTTCTCCTCGTCGGGGACGCAATTCCAGCCGTAGGTCAGCGCCGAGGCCATGCCTGACGGGATGCCGCAGCACCATCCGGGCGTGACCACGTTGGGCGTTTCAAACGCGCTGGCCAGGCGCTGGGCGAAGGCGAATTCCAGTCCTTTGGGCTCGCCCAGACCAAAGGCAACCGACTGCGGGCCATACTGCTGTTTGTAGGCCAGCATCTTGCTGGAGATGGTATCGAGCGCCTCGTCCCAGGATATTCGCTCCCACTTGCCCTCGCCGCGGGCACCAACCCGCTTCAGCGGATGGGTGAGGCGATCGGGATGGTTGAGCACTTCAGGAACCGACAAGCGGCCCTTCTTCACCGGGCATTGCTCGTTGGGCAGCCCGCTCTCCTTGTCGGGTACGAAATCGACCACCTTGCCGTCCTCGATCGTCGCCTTGATCGCGCAACGGCCAGGGCAGACGTGGCAGAAAGTGAATGCCTCCTGGTGTGGTGTGCTACCCGGAGGATTGAAGCTGAGGCGCATCGAGCCAGCGCCGATCAAGGAATCGCCGAATGGGTGGTATTCGGCGTCCTCGGCCAGTCCCTCGGACGTCAATACTTCCTTGCCATCGCAATCCACAGCCAGCACCAGACAGGAATTGACTGACTTCTTGTCGACAATGACGGCGCAGCTACAGCACTCACCGACGCCACAGCCCTCCTTGGTCTTCATGAACTTGAGGCATTCGCGCAGAACCTCGATCAAGGTCTCCCACGGCTCCACCATGAACTCGTGGGATTCACCATTCACATTGATGCGGATTTGTTGCGCCATTTCACGTCCCTCCCATGCGGGCATCTTGCAGCGCCGCAAGAACCGCCGCTCTGGTGATTTCGCGGACCGCCTGCTTGCGATAGCGCGCCGAACCGCGGATGTCGTCGATCGGAGTCGCCTCCGCGGCCGCTGCGTCGGCCGCTGCGTCGACCAGCGCGTCGTCGACCTGCCGGTCCATTAGAACCTTTTCGGCGGCGTGTGCCCGCATGATGGTGGGGCCAACCGAACCCAGTCCGATCCGGACGCAAGTGCACACCCCATCGACCAGGGTCAGCGCCACCGCGGTCGAGACGATTGCGATGTCGGTGCGCCGCAGCGCATGTTTGAAATAGGCCACGCCCGTCTTGGGAGCCAATAGCGGTACTACGATGGCCTCGATCAGTTCGCCATGCTGCAGTACGGTCTTGCCCGGGGCCAGGAACAGATCGGCCACGGCCATTTGGCGCGTGCCACTACCACCACGCAGGATCGCCCTCGCATCTGCGACCATCAACGCAAGAGGGCCGTCCCCGGCCGGCGAGGCGTTGCCGATATTGCCGCCGACAGTGGCCGAGTTGCGAATCTGAATCGAGCTCTGGATCGACGCCGCTTGATGGAACAGCCTGGCGTGGCGCTTGACCAAAGTCGACGCTTTCAGCGTCTGAGTTGTGACCAGGGATCCGATCGAGAGCCCCTGGCGCTCGTCGTATGCGATTCGATCGAGGCCAGCAATCTTCTTGAGGTTGACCAGGCATGAGGGCACCGCCCGGCGATGCTTCATCTTGACCAGCAGATCGGTGCCGCCCGCCAGCGCAACAGCGCTCCGGCCACGGCTCACCAGCAGAGCGCAGGCCTGGTCGAGGCTGGTGGGGGAAAGATATTCAAACTGCGGTAAGCGCATGATTGCTCCCCTCGTTACCGGCAGACAGGCGTGCCAGCAATGCGCGCCTGTCCACCTTACCTTGGCCGCTCCTGGGCAAGTCAGGCTGGAAATGGATCTTGCGCGGCGCCTTGAATGGTGCCATGCGGGCGCGGCAAAAGGCGATGATGTCCGCCGCCGTATCCTCGGATGGCTCGGCTTCGGGACTCAGCACGACGAAAGCCGTGGTCTTCATCAGTTGGTCAGTGTCCGCGACCCCCATCACCACGCACTCTTGGACGGCGGGATGTTTGGCCACGCAGAGTTCAACCTCGAGCGGGGAAACGTAAACGCCGCTGACCTTGATCATGTCGTCAGCTCGACCCATGTACCAGAAATAACCGTCCTCATCCTCGCGGAACAAATCGTTGGTGTTGACCCAGTGGTCCCCGGGAAAAGTATCGCGGGACTTGGCCGGCTCGTTGTGGTAAGCCAGTCCCGATGCAAGGGAGCGCACCCATAGTTTGCCTGTGCTCCCTTGCGGGGCTTCGTTGTCATCGGCGTCGAAGATCTTGACCTGAACCATGGGAGCGATCGTTCCCGAGCTTCCAGGTTTGACCTTGCCTGGCCCATTGATGAAGTAGGCGAGACAGGTCTCGGCCGAGCCATGTACGTTCATGACGTTGACGCCGAAGGCATTTGTAAACTCTTTGCAGAGCTGCTCCGACAGCAATTCGCCCGAGGATAGGCACAGCCGCAGCGAACTGAGATCGGCGTTGGCGGCCTCGGGACTGTTCAACATCGCCCGCATCATCGTCGGCACATTCAGCAAGACGGTAGGTCGATACTTCCTTATCAAGTCGAACAGCCGCTCCGGCGTAATACGCTCGGGACAAAGGCACACGCGGGCACCGGACCGCAGCGCCCAGTTCATGCCAGCATCCCGCGAATAGTGAAAGAACAGCTTGGGCACGCGCAGCACTACGTCATCGGGTGAGAACTGGCAAACATGCCCGAACGATTCGCAGGCGACCATACCGTGAGCGTGGCTGTGGAGCACGCCCTTGGGCTTGCCAGTCGTGCCACTAGAAAAGTTCCAGAAGGCCAAGCTCTCGCTGTTGGGCGAGGCCGGATGCAGAACGGATGAGGCAGCGTCGACCAGGGTATCGAAGCTGTATTCATCGGCTTGCAGCGGTGGCAATTCCTCGCCGGCAACCAGTAGGATGGTCTTTCCCCCTTCCTGCCTGACGCCTTCGCGCATGGCCTCCAGGGTGTTGATGTCGACGACGACGACTCCAGGCTGGACGTAGCCGATGAAGTAGCCGTAGTCGGCGGCTGTCAGGTAAGTGTAGACATGGGTCGCCACGCCACCCACCTTCATCGTCGCGAACCAGCCGGCCAGCCATTCGGGCGTGTCCTGTAGAGCCAAGAGAACACGATCTTCCATGCCTATCCCCAACTGCTTGAGGACATTGCCAAGCTTGTTGGTCAGGGCGCACAGCTCGTTGAAGGTATAGGTCTTGTCCAGATAATAGGCGGCAACCTGATCGCCGCGCCCAGCCTGAAGATTGTGCTCAAGAAAATAGCTGGTGAGCGAAACGTCCGCGCCTATACTGAAGTTTAGTGCTTGGCCTGTCCTCATTGTCATTCCCCCCATTTAGTGGATAGCTGATGTCAGTGAACAAGCTTCCAACCGCCATTATTGCCAACAATTGATTTTTCATGGTTCTCCTCCTTTTTGTTAAAGGCCCCAGCGTTCTATTTGACGGGCCATGACAAGCAGCATCATGTCGCTAGCGCCTACTCCCATCGCCAAGCAGCTATTCATAACCTGTACGGGCTTAAACCCAACTCGGCGCGTAGCTGGTTCTTGTCAATTTTCCCGACGACGGTCTTGGGTAGTGTCGTCACCAAATTAAACGTCGCAGGCACCTTGTACTTGGCAAGGTTGGTCTTGCAATGCTCAACCAGTTGTTCCACGGTTACACGATGGCTCGCGCGCGGCACCACAAAAGCATTCACGACCTCGCCGCGATAGGCGTCAGGCATTGCTACCACCGCCGCCTCCTGCACGCCCGGGTGAAGATAAAGTACCTCTTCGATCTCACGAGGAAAGACATTGAAGCCGGATACTATTGCCATTTCCTTCTTGCGATCGCGGATGAAGAGGTAGCCATCGGTATCGAGTTCGCCGATATCCCCGGTATACAACCATCCGTTACGCAGGGTTGCAGCGGTTTCATCGGGAAGATTGCGGTAGCCGGTCATGACACTAGGCCCGCGCACCCTGATCTCGCCTTTCTCGCCCACTGCCAGAGCACGCGTACCCTCGTCCAGATCGACAATCTCCACCAACGCATTCGGCACTGGTACGCCCACCGAACCCGCTTTTCTAGCCCCATGCGTTGGATTAAAAGTTATTACCGGTCCGGCCTCCGACTGGCCGTAGCCTTCTATTATTGGCGCACCCGTAGAAGACTCCCAACGGCGCAGCAGTTCCTCCGGTAAGGCAGCGGAACCGGAGTAGGACTGTTGGAGTTTGGAGAAATCAGTCCTGCTGAAGTCCGGGTGCGCAAGTAGGCTGATGAACAGTGTCGGGCTGCCGGCGAAAAGGGTGATTTGTTCGCGCACTAGCGCATCGAGCACGGTGTCCGGCGTGTACCGCGGTAGGACTACCAGCGTTCCGCCCGCGTAGGCCATGTTGTACAGACCCATGCCCATTGCATAAACATGGAATAGGGGCATGACACAAAGTAGACGCTGACCATCCTGAGGAACCTGCACCAACGCCTCGCGCTGGCTAATGTTGACCGCCACAGCCCTGTGGGTGAGGTTTACGCCTTTAGGACGACCAGTGGTGCCACCGGTGTATTGCAGGGTCGCGAGCTCGTCGGGTGTTGGCAGAGGCAGGGCGACATCCTCGGCGTCGCGCCCCACTGTTAGCCGGCGTGCGTCGTCTGCGATGGGAATACGGTGGGGAATCCCTAGCTCGTCCGCAATGGTCTCTATCGTCCCGCGCTTGTCGTCCGTATAGATCAGCACGTGTAGGTCGGCATCCTCGAATATGGTGCGCAGTTCGCGCTCGGTGTACAGTGGATTGCAGGGTGTCGCTTGCGCGCTGGCCGCATGTATGGCGAACATGGCGACGCAGATATCGAGGGAGTTGCCGAGAAGTATGCCGACGCGTTTGCCGCTGGCACCTAGCCCAATCAGTTCATGCGCGAACCGGGCAACGCAGCGCAGGTACTGCCCATAGTTCAGCCTCTCATCTAGGCAAACCAAAGCTTCGCGCTGCGGAACCAGCGCGGCCGTCGCTGCAAGCATATGCACGACGGTCGGATAAACATGGGGCAGCTTGCTCATATATACTCCATTTCCTCAAAGGGCCATGAGATTCTTCCTGTTGGAGCTGTCGCTCAAAACCCTATTTGGCGGGCCACGATGAGTCGCATGATGTCGCTCGTTCCTCCTCCAATCATCGGGAAATAGGAATCCCGGAGGAAGCGCTGCACCGGATATTCGGCCATCAAGCCATAGCCGCCAAAGATCGATAGCGCCTTCTGGCACACCTCGTTGCACCCGTCTGCGGCGATGATCTTCGCTAGGGCAGCTTCCGTCGTTATGGATGCACCTTGATCTGCCAACGCCGATGCATAATAGGTATAAAGTTTTGCTTGTTCGAGTTTGGCGAGCATGTCTACCAGCTTAAACTGCACGGCCTGGAACTTGCCGATGGGCTGCCCGAACTGGCTGCGCTCACCGGCATAGAGTACCGCTGCGTCGTAGGCGGCTTGGGCATTGCCCAGAGCCAAGGCAGCCGTGAAGATCCTATCGACGGTCAGTGATTTGTAGGCCTTCAGGAAACCAGCGCCTTGACCGTCGCCCAGGCAATGACTGTCGGGTACGAACAGATCCTCGAAGAATAGCTCTGCGGTATCGGAGCAACGCAGCGAAAACTTCTCCAGCTTGCGTCCGACGGTGAAGCCTCTTGACTGGGTATCAACCACGAACAACTCCAGGCCCTTGGCCCCCCTTGTGGGGTCGGTGGTTGCCACGACGGTTATGAAGTCGGCTACGGTGCCGTGGGAAGTAAACATCTTGCTGCCGTTCAGGACGTAACCGCCATCTACCCTGACGGCTCTAGTCTTGAGCGACGCCGCATCGGAACCAGCGTTCGGCTCGGTAATGGCAAAGGCACCAATCTTCTCACCGCGCAGAGCGGGTCTGAGATAAAGTTCCTTGAGCGCCTGGTTTCCCCACTCGTAGACAGTGTTGGTCGCGGTCGAGCCCTGCATGCAGATGCCGGCCGCAAGACCCATCGATCCCCTCGCCAGCTCTTCGCAGAGAATCGTGAAGCAGGTGAAGGGATAGGAAACTCCGCTCCCCCCTTCCGCTTCCGGGTACATGGTGCCGATATATCCCAGCTCGCCGAGCTCGCGAAACAACTCGAAGGGAAACGTCCCTTCCTCGTCCAGCCTTTCGGCTTGCGGCACAAGCCGCTCATCGACCCAGCGGGCGATGTGGCTGCGGAACTCAAGAACCTCAGTCTGGAGGTGATTCATGGCTGCTCCCCGTCTCTCTTATTGCTCGGTGAATCCGCGTCACTGCAATGTCACGCCTCCTTGCCGCGCTTTTCCTTCAGAGCCTGGAGAACCTTTTCTGGGGTGACCGGTTGAGAGGTGAACCAGATACCCGTCGCATCGTGTATGGCGGCAATGATGGATGGCGGCGAGCTGACGATCGCCCCCTCGGACGCCTCCTTGGCGCCGTAGGGTCCGTCCGGATCATCCGTAATGATGTGAGCCACGCGGATGTTGGGTGCCTCGGTCGCCAAGGGCATGCGATAATCCACAAAATCCGGGTTGAGCGTCCTGCCGTGGTCCATCTTGAATTCTTCATAAAGGGCCTGCCCGAGTCCTTGTACCGCCGCACCTTCGATCTGCGATTCCACGTTGACCGGATGCAGCGGTCTGCCACAGTCGTGGGCGATGTAGAAATCGGTCGCCTTGACGATGCCCGTCTCCAGATCAACGTCTACCTCGGTCAATTGGGCGGTAAAACTGTAGCTCACATCCGAGTTTCCCCAACCATTCTCGAAGTCATGCTCGCCCAAATCTGATTCAGAATGACCAGAGCCAACGATCACGCGCCCCGACTCGGAATAGCAGGCCGCCTGAGCGAGCTTGCGGAAGGGCATGGCGAAATCTGGGTTGTGGCGCGAGAACACGCGCCCCGCCGAGAACGTGATTCCATCCTCAGGCACGCCCCAGACATTGGCGACGTAGTGGGCGAGTTGCCGCTT
>Ga0172380_10002576_pt1 | contig 27356 bp, 29 predicted proteins | sample Leawe162metaG_FD_119747 | JGI IMG/M metagenome (GOLD analysis project Ga0172380, IMG submission 119747) | Leachate microbial communities from a municipal landfill in Southern Ontario, Canada - Leachate well 162 metaG | ecosystem: Engineered > Solid waste > Landfill > Unclassified | place... | reverse complement strand
CGGCCCCCGGATTATTTTGTCAAGGAATTCCGGAGACAGAAAGGACTGCGCACCGACGACAACGAACTGCTTTATGTGCAGGGCCTCAAATTCACCAAGTTCACCCCGCCCATGAGCCGCTTTTCCGACCCGTTCAACTGCTTCCGCGGGGCCTATTCCTGGATGGGTCTGCTAGCCTGGGCCAGACGGCCGCTGGCGGTCAACGTCCTGAGCTATCTGCACCTGTGGAACCACTGGCTGCTGGTTACCGGGGTCGACCTGACCAGCACCATGGAGAACCGGTTCGCCTCGAAATCACAGTTCCCCTTCCTGAATGTGGGGATCATTCATTATTATGATCCGTTTCACGGCAATCAGGCGATCATGTCCTCCGAAGACATTGATTACCTGGTTGGCCCGCTGCCGAATTTCGCCTCACTTTCCGACCAGCACCGGGCCCGGGTCTTCTTTTAAGCAAAAGAGACAGCGCAGGTGCGCTGCAGGACTGTTCCCTGATCGGCCGGCTTGTTTTAATGCATCTCCTTGCCGCCTAAAAATCTTCGAACCTTACAGCTGAGCTGCTTAAAACGATCAATGTTTTCCTGTATGGGGGAGAGGTCCATGCCTTCCAACTGGGAACTCAGACTGTTTGGATCAATTTGACGCTGCGCAGGATAGATCACTGCAAAATTTCTGCCCGGTAATGCGCCGGCGATTTTGCGCGGCAGGTTATCAAAAACGCCCAGGTAGGAAAGAGCCCGCGGTCTTGCACTTACCATAATCAAGAGATCGTTGCCGGCGAGGTAAGCGCCGATTTCAGTTGTCTCCGGATAACAGTCGATTATTTTCACCTGATAATCCGGATTACATTCACATCCCTTTAACACCTGCTGCAGCTGGTCAATGGATTTTTGCTGGCCCACATACAAAACCGTACGCTTACAATTGTAGGCAAGCGTATTGACGGATTTCACCCATTCGTTGAAACCATATTCGAACTCTGAAAACGGCGGCATGATTACGACAATATTCCCCCCGGCATTCAGGGGGTTATGCAGATGCACCAGTATGATCAGCCCGTCTATTTTCGTAAGCAGGCTGTTGGGGGTGTCGCCGAAGAAATAGTCAAGCGTCGATTGCCGGCCTCTCCAGCCGATGATGATCTTGGTGATCATCATCTCCCCTGCCGCGCTGACAATGCCGTTGACGTCATTGACATCAACCCGGGAGGAAGGGAAAAAGAGATCTCTGTTTTTCCCTGACTGCTTAATAACCTTTTCGATAATATCAAGTTTGTCCTTGATATTATTACCGGTCATCTGATTATCCGGAATGACCGTCAGGGGATAAATAGGCTCGTGCGAATGGCAGTCTCGCAGGCAGGAGGCAAAATCGAACAGCTTTTCTATCTCCTCGGGGTTGGAAACAGGCACCAGGATTTTCTCGGCCTGGTTTGTCTGCTCGTATTTGCCGTTTTCCCTGCTCACGGCCAGCTTGCGGCCATAGATTTCCGTGACGAATGAACTCGCCAGGCAGGTCACCAGAATGAGCAATATGGTACTGTTCAATACATTCGCATCCACCAGGCCGATTTTGAAACCAACCAAAACAACCGCCAGGATGGCCGCGGCATGCGCGCTGCTGAGACCGAATATAACGTTCCGTTCAATGGCGGTCAGCCGGAAGACCTGCTGGGTTACCCAGGCAGCCAGAAACTTGGTCGTTAATGCGACCCCGATGAGCACTGCGGACAAATAAAGAACGTACCAGCCCTTGAACAATACCCCCAAGTCAACGACCATCCCCACGCTTATCAGGAAGAAAGGGATAAAAAGGGTGTTACCGATGAAAACAATCCGGTTCATCAACACCGATGATTCGGGAATCAGACTGTTCAGGGCAAGCCCTGCCAGGAAGGCCCCGATGATAGCCTCGATGCCGATCAGTTCCGAAAGAAAAGCCGCCAGAAACACCATGGCCAGGACAAAAAGGTACTGAGCACTTCCCTCTCCCTTGTAATTCCGGAAAAACCAGCGGGTAATCCAGGGTAAGCCAAACAGAATTGCAAAGATAAGCACGATGAACAAAATCGACATCAGCCATAAATCGTTATTCGATTTATGCTGCGCCAGATTGGCGATAAAGGCGAGCAGCAGCAGCACCGCCGTGTCGGTTATGATGGTGCCGCCAACGGTTATGGAAACCGCCAGGCTTTTATTGATGCCCAGCCTGCTGGCAATCGGGTAGGCAAGCAAGGTGTGCGTTGAAAACATGCTGGCCATCAGCAGGGCGCTGTAAAATGGATATTCCAGCCAGTAATAGCAGGTAATAAAGCCTGAAAAGAGGGGAATGAAGAAGGTGGCCAGCCCGAATACCAGGTAATACCGATACTTCAGCAGGCCCTGCATATCGAGTTCGAGGCCGGCAAGAAACATGAGGTAGATGACGCCGACCGTGCTGAATATGCTGAAATTGGTTGTCCCCGACAAAAGATTCAAACCATAGGGGCCTACCAGCATGCCGCTGAGGATCAGCCCGACAATCCCGGGAATTCTCATCCTGCGGAAAATCAGAGGCGTAAACAAAATAATGAGCAATATCAGCAGGAAGATCTGTACCGAGTTGGTCAAGGGAAAGGTAATATGAAAAGTATGTTGCATCAGTATGCCTGAACTCCTCCTTGCCCTTCATCACAAAAAAAAGAAATATTTCTATCTATCCGTCCTTGCGAAGGCAATGCCTGTATATAAAAAAACGAAACCCCTTTCCCTTCCCCCTCATAATTCCAGATAAAAAGTGGCTCCCTTGCCCGGCCCAGGGCTTTCGGCCCACAGCCTGCCGCCCAGGGCGTTCACCAGGATGCCTGCCACCGGGAGGTTGAGGCCGAAACCGGCAGGACAGCGTTTTTCAGGCTCCAGCACAAAGGCCTTGAAGATATTTTTCAGATCCTCCGCCGCAATCCCCTTACCGGCATCGGCTACGGATATTCTTGTTTTGCCGTTATGGCTCACGGCATCAAGGACGATTTCCCCCCCGGGACTTGAAAAACAGATGGCGTTGTCGATAAAGGCGCCCAGCACCCGCTCCAGATATTCGTGATCCGTCTTGACCGTCATCCCGGGACTGACGCGGTCATCCACCGTGGCCGGAAGCGCGGCCAACGCACTCTTTTTGCTGGCAAGCAGGCCGGAGACGGTGTCCTTCAGATCGACCTGCCCCATGTCGGGCTTGAGGTTGCTGCCCGCCAGCCCGAAATAGGTCAGCAGGATCTCCGCCAGTTTCTGGATACGATCAAGCGGAGAGTTGATTTCGTTGGTGAGGTAAATGAGAAAGGACATCTTGTTGCCGTCCAGCTGTTTCACCCGTTCATGGGCCTTGACCAGCTGGGCCGTCCTCTCCTGGACCATTTTCTCAAGATTTTCACTGTAATTTTTCAGCTCAACATTCTGCCTTTCCAGGGTCAGCTTGAGCATCCTGTTTTCAATGCCCTTTTCAATGACATTGAGCAGCTGCTGCTGGTTGACGGGCTTGAAAAGAAAATTAAAGATGTGCCCCTCGTTGATGGCCCGGACAATATCGTTTTTCTCCGCCTGGCCGGACAGGACAACCTTGCACACATCCGGATGTTTCTTATGCACCCGGCTGAGCAGCACGCTGCCGCGCATTTCCGGCATGAGCTCATCGCAGATGATGAGATCCACCTGATTGTTGTCAATAAAATCCTCGACTTCTTCCGGGTTTTCAAAGGTATGAACGTTATACCTGCGCTTGAGCAATATCTTGAGCTCAGTGAGAATGGGACGTTCGTCGTCCACAATCACCAAGGTGTATTTCTCGTTGTTGTCCCGAGTCATTATGTCAAAATTCATAGGGATCTTTCCCCTCCTTGTCGGTGCGGGCGCCAGCCGCCCGGCGCTGAAAATTTATCCTGTTTAAGCCGTTGTAAAAAAATAACATGGCCGGAGAAATGCGCGGAACGACATAAGGAGCCGTAACGAAATTAAAAAAATGGCCATGTTATTTCGTAACGGCTCCTAAGTCCATAAAAACCGGCACGGAAAAAATCCGCCTGGCAGTTACACAAAAAGACGCACGGTAAAGCATGCCCCCTTGCCTGCCTCACTTTCAACCACAATCTCCCCGCCGTGGGTATCAATGATCCGGTGGCACAGATTCAGGCCAAGGCCGGTGCCGCTGCCGATATCCTTGGTGGTGAAAAACGGGTCGAAAATCTTGTTGATGATTTCCTTATTGATGCCAATGCCATTATCCTCGAAACGGGCTTCGATGCATTTTCTCTTGACGTTGTGGGAGGTGGAAATGACGATCCGTCCTTCTTTCTTGGACAAACCCTTTTCCTTGATGGCATCCCGGGCATTCATGATGAGATTCATGAACACCTGCCCCATTTCCTGCGCCAGTCCCTGAAAGGGGGGTAGATGAGGAGCCAGATTCAGGACGATCTCCAGATCGTATTTGACCTGATTATGGGTGAGCACCACCGCATCGCTGACAATGGTATTCAGATCGCAGGAGCTGAAAATCTCCTCACTGTGGGCCATGCGTTTGGTGCTTTTCACGATATGGTCGATCCGCTCTACCGACTGAATGTTGCGGCTGGCGATGTCATCGATCCCTTCCAGAACAAGATCCATGTCAAGCTCGGCCATCAGGCGCCGAATACGTTCCCTCTCCTCGGCAAGCTTGGCCGGTTCGGCATCCAGATATTTCTGCAGCTCCTTGATCATTTTTTTCACATATTCCATGTTCATCTTCAAACCGTCCATGGAAAAGCTGATGGCCTGGGACGGATTGTTGATCTCATGGGCGATGCCGGCCACCATGGTCCCCAGCGAGGCAAGCTTCTCCTGCTTGATGATCCGGGCCTGGCTTTCCAGCAGGGCATCCTTGGCCATATTACGTTCGGTGATGTCCCGGACCATGGCGATAAAGAGGTGTTTCGGGCCGCGGAACATCTCGCTTAAAGAGATCTCAAGCGCGAAATTCACGCCGTCCTTTCTTTCGCCGGTCAGCTCGATGGGGGTGCCCATGGCTTTCACCAGCAGGGGAGTGACCACCTGGTCCGTTATTTCGGTTTTCTTTTCATCTTCCGAAGCCTTCACCAGGGTGCCGATATGCCGGCCCAGCATCTCCGCCTGGGAATAGCCGAACATTCTCGATACAGCGGAGTTGCATGACTCAATCCGCCATTGTTCATTTAAGGTAAGCAGGCCGTCGAACATGTTCTCGATGATTGACCGTACCCTGATCTCGGCCTGCTCCCGTTCGCGAATGGATTCCGACAGGCGCTTGACGCCGAGGAAGGTGCCCATCAGGCCGAGAAACCAGAGGGTGCCGTGGGCCATGCAGAAGGTGAAGATATCCTGCTTGGACATGGCAAGCAGCGGCGCCATGGGAATGGAGACGCTGATCCCGCCGCCGACGTCTCCCTTTCTGTAACCCTGGGGAGTGGGGTGGCATTGCTGGCAGCCGGGTTCCGCCGGCATGGGACGCATGAGGCGCAGATACTTTTCTCCATTGATTTCCTCAACCGTATGCACTTCGTCAATGCCGTCCTCAAAGGTTTTCAGAGCTGCCGCCTCCCAGGGATCAGGGGCATTTTCCGGCCGCAGCGGGTCGAGACTCGTCATATGGCCGTAAGGCCCGGTACCCTTGGGCCGCATCTCATAGACCAGACGGATCATCTGCTCCGGGTTGACCAGGGTCAGGCGTTTGCCGGAGTCCGTGCTGGCCCGGTGGGCGGGTATGTTCTTCAGATAGGGGTTCGGCTGTGTTTGCTCGGTTATCGGCACAAAGACCCCCCGGTGGCTGGTGGCCCAATTGTATAATATCAGGTCTTCATCAAAAACCGTGGCGGCCTCAACCAGGGCTATCTTGGTTGTTCGCTGTTTGTGCAGGGTGATATTCCAGGCCAGCGAGGCAAAGACAATAATCGTCCAGATGGCGGCCAGCTGCCAGCCGTAACGGCCGATGCCCTCGTAGTTGATCTCTCTTTCAACCTTGATCTCATGATGTTTGCGCAGGTAGCGCTCAAGGACGATGAACAGAGGAAGGGTGAAGAGACAGGTGGTGCCGCCGACAATGAAATGCTCCACGTCAAAATAATGGATATCCGGATGGATGATCAGGTCCGTCAACGAGCTGAGATTGCCCAGCAGGACGATGATCATCAGGTAAAACAGACCTCTGTATTTTATCGGATTCATTTCCTCATACCAGACAGATTTTTCCCATCCTCCTCAGGTTATGGGCTGGATAATGTCTCCGTAAACCTTGATCTTCCGGCGCAGGGTATCCTTGGAAATCCCGAGTTCACGGCAGGTCTGCATGGTCCTGAAATTGTTCCGGGTCAATGCCGCGACAATGGCGTGTTTTTCAATTTCCTCAAGGGTCATGGGCTCACCGGTCTCCCGGTTAACCAGTATCTGGCCGGTCTCCGATTTGCTCTGGAATTTCGCCGGCAGGTGCTGGGGGAGGATGGGTCCCTTGCTGCAGAGGATGAAAGCGTATTCGATGATATTTTCCAGTTCCCGGACATTGCCGGGATAATCATAGCGCATGAGGATTTCCAGGGCATCTTCGGAAAGACCCTGCACTTCCTTGCCGCGCTGCCGGTTGAATTTCCTGATGAAATGTTCAGACAGCAGGGGCAGATCCTCCATCCGGTCCCGCAAGGGCGGCACCTGGATTTTGAAGATATTGAGCTGACGATAGAAATCCTCCCGGAATTCATTGTCGGCGACCAGCTCTTCAAGATTCTTGCTGGTGGCTGAAATGATGCGCGCATCGGTCCCGACCGGCGTCTCCGAGCCAAGGGGCTCATAGGTCTTGCCCTGCAGGACCTGGAGAAGCTTGGCCTGCATGGCGGACGAGATGTCGCCGATTTCGTCCAGAAAAAGCGTTCCCTTGTCAGCAACGGCAAAATATCCCTGCTTATCCTGCCGGTCTTCATTAAAGGCCCCGGCCCGGTATCCGAAAAGCTCGGCCTCCAGCAGCTTGTCCGGCAGGGCGCCGCTGTTGACCACGACAAAGGGCATCATATTCCGGTTGCTCTGCTTATGAATGGCTCTGGCGATCAGCTCCTTGCCGGTGCCGCTCTCGCCGGCGATCAGGATATTGGCGTCACTTCTGGCAAATTCGGAAAGAAGGGCCAGAATTTGCTGCATCAGGGGGCTGTTGGTGAGAATGCCGGTCTGCGCCCTTTCCGCCGCCAGATGACTGCGCAGACTGTGAATTTCCGTGAGATCCCTGAAGGTCTCCACCGCGCCGATGATTTTACCGAACTCGTCGGCAAGAGCGGTGGCGCTGATGCTCACGGAAATCTCCCGGCCATTCTTGCCATGGATGATGATGTCGAACACATCAACCTTTGACTTGGTCGTCATCGCCTTGGCCAGAGGACAGTTTCCCTCGCACACGCTCCCGTCAAAGACGTCCCTGCACCTCTTGCCGAGAACCTCTTCGCTCCGGTATCCCGTGATGGTTTCCGCGGCCTTGTTGAAAGAGGTTATCTTAAAGGCATGGTCTACGGTGAAAACGCCGTCCCCCACGCTGTCCAGAATATATTGCCGCTGAATCGCCCCGGTGTTGTCGCGAAAACTCTCAACCCCGCCGATAATTTTGCCGGTGGCGTCCAGCATGGGAGCCGCCCTGACACTTACGGGCAAGACACGGTGGTCCGCGGTCTCGATATAGAAACACTCCTCCACATGAGGCCTGCCGGTATTGATCGCCTTGGCCAGGGCCATGTTGTCCACCGCAATATTGGCACCTTCCTGCCGGAGAACATCGGCAAAGTATTTGCCGAGCACCTGCTCCTGCTTGAACCCCGTTATCAGCTCTGCAGCCCGGTTGAACAGGGTGATCTTGAGATCCATGTCCACGGTCAAGACCCCGTCAAAAACACTGTCCAGAATCAGCTGGCGATGGAAAATCTCCGTAATTTCCTGAAATGACTGAACTCCTCCGACAATATCCCCGCTGTTATCCACTAACGGCGAGGCGCTGACCAGTACCGGCACCAGCCTGTCTGCCACCTTCAGGTGGCGGGTCAACTTAAGCAGCGGCTGTCCTTTTTCCAGAACATGGCCGACGATGCAGAATTCCTCACGCAGAGATGAAGCAAAAAGCTCTCGGCAGGTTTTGCCGAGGGCTTCGTCTTCACTGATACCGGTGATGGTTTGGGCGGATTTGTTGAAGGAGGTAATTTTAAGGGCGGGGTCAACGGTAAACACCCCTTCCGTAAGGTTATCGAGAATGAGCTTACGCTGGATGGCATCACTGAAGATGGCTGAGGACAGGCGCTGTAATGTACTGATGACATTCGAGAGTTTGTCGTCTTGAATCATCGTGTCAGGATCCTCGCTTGCTATGAGATATTAAGAGCGCAATATCTATTTAAAAAAAAGAGAGTGATTTAAAGAGCATGATTTATCGGGAATAAAGCATTTTTCCACAAATTTTGCAAGTTGCTTGGCTGAGGTAAAATGTCGCCCATAGCATACGAAAGGAGCACATGGCGGCAGGCATTCGGCGGCCTGCGGGCTTCTCGGCGCCACCCTCTCCCTCCTTTTTAGCCCCGGTTTATTATTTCAGACCCAACCGCAAAAAAATTGCGCAAACAATGGTATCTATGATGCGAAGTGAAGCGGTATGGACTATATTGTGAGGATGCTGTCCGAGCCGATGGCTCCGCAGGCATGACAGGAAACAATCCCACTTTCCACCACTTCACTGGAGTAACCCATGGGTAACTGAAAACAAAATCAGCCGATATCCCCGGGCGGGATAAAAAATATTTGGCAGGCGGTAAAACCCATTATAATCGGCATTGTCGGGCTATGTATTCTGGCATGGCTGGTAAGTCTCCTCTGAAATTACCTTGCATACAGTAATTCCTGGAGGAACAAAAAAGGGATTTAGACGTCTCTGCCTGCACAAGGCATCAATCCGAGACTATCCGGATGTTCACCCCAGGACTGCTCCACAGATTTTTTTTAAAGAGTCAACTGACGTTTACAGGAAAAATAACCGATTGGCAGCATTTGCCGCTCAGAAGAATTTTCCCGGCAGATTCGCCATCTAACCAAGATGATCTCGTAAAAAGTCTATTTTCACCACAGAGCCCACAGAGATCACAGAGAAAATATTTTTATTTTCAGCAAGTTATCTCTGTGGGCTTAGTGCTCTCCGTGGTTAATTTTCAGTTTTTACGAATTCATCAACCAAGACACCAGGTAATCCCATGCTCACCTATATGAAACACCAGGCCGGCCGCATCGAAAGCGTCGACACCCTTGAAGGATGCCAGATAGTGAGAGTTGTCGCCCCCACCCAGCAGGAAATATCCTTCCTCCGGGACGCGCTCAACATCCCGGAAGATTTCCTCATGGCAGCCATGGACCGCGACGAACGCCCCCGTATTGAGATTGATGATCCATGCCGCCTGGTAATCCTTCGCATCCCTCACCAGGATGACTCATCAGACACCCCATACGTCACCCTGGCCTTGGCACTCATTCTGACTCCCACCCACATCATAACCGTATGTTCGCAAGAGTCCATGTTATGGCGTGACCTGCTCGCCGGTCGCCAGCGCCTCCCGCCCCCTGAAGACCGCGTGTCCTTTCTCTCCGCCCTGTTCCTCCAGGTAGCACGGCAGTACCTTGTTCTGCTGCGGCAGATTCGCGACCAGGCAGACGCCGCGGAAACCGCCATTCATGGCTCCATGAAAAATGAAATGCTGATTCGCATGCTCAATCTGGAGAAATGCCTCGTTTTCTTCACCACCTCACTCCGGGCCAACGAGCCGATCTGGAGCCGCTTCAGAAGAATTCACGGCCGAGACTTGACAGAGGACGAAAAGGATCTGGTTGATGATATCAAAATCGAATTCCGCCAAGCCCAGGAACTGGCTGACATTTACAGCAACATCCTGAGCGGAATGATGGATGCTTTTGCCTCAGTTATCGCAAACAATCTCAATGTGGTAATGAAGCTGCTGACGTCAATTACCATCATACTGATGTTGCCGACCCTCATTGCCAGCATCTATGGGATGAACGTTGAACTGCCATTACAGCACTCGCCGCATGCCTTCCTGATTCCGATGGTACTCTCGGTTGTTCTCTCCGCCATCGCCATCGCGGTGTTCTTCTTCAAAAAATGGTTTTGAGGCAGACACAATGACTTGCGGGCAACAAGGCGGCGCACCCGGGGAAATCATCCCCCTTCACTTCACGCTGCGATAATTGCCGGCTGATACCGAAGCCGCCCTGAAAATAAAACTAAAAAAAATTACCATTTCATTGTATTTTCATCGGAAATATCGGTTAAAATTGATTCCCGCATAAGGAGAGAAACTCATGCCAGAACAATTCAGAGACAAAGCTTTACCGTTAAACCAGGAAGGCGTGGCCGAGGTTGTCGATCGTCTGCAGGTCACGGTTGCAGAGTTGTGGGCCGTCCTCAATGTGGAGACGCGCGGCTGCGGCTTTCTGGCCGACCGGCGCCCGATGATTCTGTTTGAACGCCACATTTTCAGCCGCGAAACCAATCATCAATTTGATATTTCCCATCCAGATATCAGCAACCGTAAGGCCGGCGGCTACGGGGCGGGCGGCGCCAGCCAGTATGAACGCCTGCACCGGGCCCTGGCCCTGGACCGCAAAGCTGCCCTGCGCAGCACCTCCTGGGGTATCGGACAGCTCATGGGGTTTAATGCGGAAATTTCCGGGTATGCGGGGGTGGAGGAAATGGTGACAGCCATGGCCATCTCCGAGAATCATCAGTTGCTCGGCATGGCGGGAGAGATCACCAGCAACAGACTTGACCGCGCCCTGCGCGCCCATGACTGGGCTGCCTTCGCCCGTGGTTACAACGGCCCCGAATATGCGAAAAACAGCTATGATACCCGGCTTGCCGCCGCCTACCAGAAATACACTCTGGGACCGCTGCCGGACCTGGTTGTCCGCGCCGCCCAGATCTATCTCATGTATCTGGGTTATCATCCCGGTTCCGTTGATGGCGTATCAGGCCGCTTTACCCGCTCAGCCTTAAACGAATTTTTGGAACAGCAGGGGCTGCCGCTCACCGCTGAAATCAATGAAGACCAGCTGACGGTACTGCAGCGGGAGGTTGAAAAACTCCCCGCCTGAGGGCGGCTGGCATAAAAAAAACACACCCAGTCGGAATTCAGTCAAGCCGCCTGCCCGCAATGTCTGAAAAAACATTATCCCGGCCTTACCGGTGATTAACACTTGAAAATTATCGGCCAGCGCATTATTTTGCCATTCCGCTCTCAAATCGGCAGCGCCGCTGGGTTTTGTGAAAATGATAGAACCCGGAACAAAAATAAGGGAAGAAAATGAAAAAAAAATCCTTAGGCCTCATATTAACTCTCTTCATCACCCTGGTGTGTTGCGCCGGATGCGGAGGAGATCTGCAAACCAAGGACAACAACCCGGATAAAAAAGCCGAGCCAGGCTCCGGCAAGGCCCATGCGGCCGTGAAAAAAATTATTGAACCCGGCCAACTTATCAGCAAAAGCGAGGCCGAGTCCTTTATCCAAGAAAAGCTTAAAGACGGTCTCTATGCTGAGAAACCGGCGGTGGGCATGAAAAAATGCTTTTACGGGGCCTCCAGCGAAAATCCCGAAACTTTTTTGCAGATCAGCATCCAACAGACACTTTTCATGCCCCAGGCCGCCCTGCAATCAGGCCAGACCCCGAAAGCCATCTTTGCCAATACCAAGAAGATTCTCTCCGACGGCCGCATTGATCTCAATGGGCTCGGCGATGAGGCCTTCATCGGCACCATCGCCCTGCATATCCTCAAAGGCGACTTTTATATCACGATACGCTTAGGCAATCCCAACGGCAAGGAGAACAGAAAGGAGCTTGAAGCAGCCGGCAGAAAGGCTCTGGAGAACCTGGACTCCCTGCTGATATGACCGGCGGGGCCTCCTGACCATTGTCCTGCCAACCGGCACGGCCGGGATCATGAGATGCAGAAATTGTCTCCCTTTGCCCTGGGCTGATGACCATGTTTAACGATCCCGGCTGATCAGCCGTTTAGCTGCACGACCCGCAACAAACCTTTATCACGGCCAGCGCAAGCTGCCCCGCAAGGAGAATTGCCATGCCAGACCCCATCATCCCAAGCAGGCATTATCAGGAACTTGCCAGTCTGTTTCCCGAGGCCATGGCCGCCCTGGAAAATCTCGGTTCAACCCTCCGCAGTTCAGGCCCGCTCGATGAAAAAACAGCGCAGCTGATCCAGCTTGCCGGAGCCGCGGCAGCCCAATCAGAGGGTTCCGTTCATTCCCATACCCGCCGAGCCCTGGAGGCAGGCGCCACCAGGGAGGAGCTCTATCACGCCCTGCTGCTCCTGGTTTCAACGATCGGCTTCCCCCAAGTCGCGGCCGCCTTCTCCTGGAGCAAGGATGTGCTGGACAAGCAGGACGAGATATAGCGACACAACAGCCCGGGTCTGCTTGATCTGCTCTTGCCTCCCCCCGGGGAGGATAGCCGGATTCTCCATCATTTCCCAGCCAGTGCCGCAATTGCCGTTTCAACAGGTTCAGGCAGGCATCTGCCGCAACAAAAAACAGCTGAACCATGGGCATCTCAGACATATCACCTGGGCCTTGGCATCGCTGCCGCCAAGCTGGCACACCGTTTTTTTTGTCAAGGGGCAGGGACGGTTATTGCCCGCCGCTTTCCCTGCCTTGCCAGAACGGTTGAAACAGCCGGAGGTATTGGTTGATCGGAAAGGAATTATGGTTTGAAAATCAATAACAAATCATATACAACAAGATTGAGAGCTGTCCCTGAATAAACTTTTCAGAAACCAGGGAATGGCGATAAATGACAATAAATGACAATGAGGTGATTCGATGAGCATGCTGCAGGAATTCAAGACGTTTGCCATGCGAGGCAATGTGGTCGACATGGCAGTTGGTATCATTATGGGGGGCGCCTTCGGGAAAATCGTTTCCTCCTTTGTCGCCGATGTCATCATGCCGCCCATCGGCTTTCTCGTCGGCGGGGTGAATTTTACCAACCTGGCACTAACCATGAAAGAGGCTTCCGGCGAGGCTGCGGCCGTCACGTTAAATTATGGAAAATTCCTGCAGTCGATTGTGGATTTTCTTATCATTGCCTTTGCCATATTCATGGCTATCAAAATTATGAATTCCTTGAAGAAAAAGGAAGAGCAGGCCCCGGCATCGCCTCCCCCGCCCACAAATGAGGAAACTCTGCTGGCGGAAATCAGAGACCTGCTCAAACAGAAGTAAGAAGGGAAACATGATTGATAACGCCGAGTTACCTGCAGTCAAACAACAGCTCAAGGAACTCATTCAACAGCGCGCCTATAAGAAAAACAGCGTTTTCAAAACACCCTCCGGGGTGGTGAGCACTTTTTTTGATTTCCTGGAGGTTTCCCTCAAGCACAAGGGGATAGAGCTGGCCGGCCAGGTGGTCTACAATGAGATCAAGGATCTGGACATTCATGCTGTCGGCGGCCCCTCCCACGGGATCGTATCCATCCTGTGCCGGGCCGCTTTTCTCAAGGAAATCGGCGTGTTTTACATCCGTGACAGCATCAAGAAAGAGGGCAACATCCATTCCCCCAAGTGGATAGAGTCACGCATCAAGGGCGGCGACCGGGTGGTCATTGTCGGGGATGTGGTTTCCTCCGGCAGCCAGATAATCCGCGCGGTGCAACAGGTCATGCAGCTCGGCGGCGAAATCAGGAAAATCGTCATCATCATCGACAGTCAGGAGGGTGACGGGATCGAAAAAATTCAGCAGTTTCTGCGCACCAACATGCTGGAGGTGCCGGTCAAGGTCCTCTTCACCCGGGATGAACTGACTGCGGGAATCTCTTCCAGCTAGTTCAATTTCATGTTCAAATTTTTCCAGCTCCACGAGTCGGCTATTCTGTGGCTGAGCGGATTGTCCGTGGTCACCTTTATCGGCACCCTGGCCATCATTCCCCTGCTGGTAGCCCGGATTCCCGCCGACTACTTCGCCAACGACAAACGCCGGCAACCACCCTGGGCGGCGCACCATCCCTTTGTCCGGGGAATTCTGCTCTTTGCCAAGAACCTTGCCGGATATGTCTTTATCCTGGCAGGGATTCTCATGCTGGTTCTTCCCGGCCAGGGGCTGCTGACCATTCTCATCGGTCTCATGCTGCTTGACTTTCCGGGAAAGTTCCGGCTGCAAAAATGGCTGGTCACCCGCCCGACCGTGTTAAAATCCGTCAACTGGCTGCGCAAACGCGCCAAACGCACTCCCCTTAATCTTGATTTCTGAAAACCGATGAAAACACTGGCCAGCCGCCGGCAAAGAGTTTTCCGCCAAAATGGCCTCACCTGCCCGCCGCCATGACCCAGGTGAGGCTGCCCAACGGGCATTTACCCGACTGCGGAAGCCCTTTGCCATAAAATCACTCTTACCGTTCAGCTGATATCGCTTGCTTTATCCGGCCAGAGATGATGAGATATCCTTAACAACAAAAGCAGTTTTTCCATGCGGAATGGCAAACGAAACATTTCTTCAACCGGCAGGTGAGTCTCATGAAGTTACTCGTTGTTTACTACTCGATGTATGGCCACATATACAAAATGGCCGAGGCAGCGGCCGAGGGGGCGCGTTCTGTGGCAGGGGTTACAGCCGAGCTGCGCCGGGTGCCTGAAACCCTTCCCCGGGAGGTGCTGGAGAAAATGGGGGCTTGGCAGGCCCAGCAGCAGCAGAGCCACATTCCGGTCTGCACGGTTGAAGAGCTGGGTGCTGCCGATGCCGTTATCTTCGCCACCCCCACCAGATTCGGCAACATGTGCGGCCAGATGCGGCAGTTCCTCGACGCGACAGGCAAACTGTGGCTGTCCGGAGCCCTGGTCGGCAAAGCGGGCAGCGTCATCGCCAGCTCCAATACCCAGCACGGCGGTCAGGAGGCGACTATCTTAAGTTTCCACATCACCCTCCTGCATCAGGGCATGGTAGTGGTGGGGCTGCCGTACACCTTCAAAGGCCAGATGGCCGGGGAAGAGATCAGCGGCTGCTCCCCCTATGGCGCCTCCACCATTGCCGGGCCGGACGGCAGCCGATCGCCCAGCGACAATGAGCTCGCCGGAGCCCGTTTCCAGGGAGCCCATGTTGCGGAAATCGCAAAAAAACTCTGTGCCTGACCGGCAGCTAAGTAAAGAGACCTGATCAGCAAAAGGTGAAAATATGTATGGATATGGAAGTTGCTACTGGGGGCCGGGTAATTGGTTCGGCGGCGGGGCGTTCATGATTCTGCTGGCAATCCTGCTGATCCTGCTTCTCGTATCGATTCTCAGAAATTCCGGCAGGAAATCCCCCGGCCACGATAACGCCCTTGATATCCTGAAGCGCCGCTATGCCGCAGGCGAGATCAACAAGGAACAATTCGACACCATGAAGCGGGATCTGCTGGACTGATCAGCTGCCACCGATAGCCCACCAAGGGGAAGAAAAGCTCTCCGTTGTGGCGAAATCAGCCACCTGATTTCATCTCTCATCTTTACAGCGATTCACTTAATAAATTTTTTACGGGTGCCGTTCACATGAAACTGATTACCTCTCATCTGTTTAATGAACTGCTGGTAAAGGCCGGTTCGACTGCCAGAAAACGGACCAATCACAACATCCATGAATCTGCAGCCGATCCGGTGCAGCGGCTGTTCATCGCCGCAAGACTCGGGTCATATTTCCGCCCCCACCGGCATCCCGGCAAAGGCGAGTTCGCCCTGGTCATTCGCGGCCTTTTTGATGTACTGTTCTTTGACGATGAAAGCCGCCTCACCCAACGGGTCACCATCGGGCCGGGCGCCAATGTGGTTGCCTTTGACCTGCCGCCGAACATCTGGCATACCTGGATGCCCCGGGCTGATGAATCGGTCTTTTTTGAAACAAAGCAGGGCCCGTATGATGCGCAGACAGCAGCTGAATTCGCCCCCTGGTCACCGGCCGAGGACACCCCGGCGGTCAACGCATTTCTGGCCCGCCTGCAAAGGGCCAAGGTCGGCGATTACGTAGCCTGACTGAGTCCTCAGGCCGTCCCTGGCCGGGCATGTTACGGTATCCGTGTCCGTGTTGAAATGGAGAAAAGGCCTGCTCTCGGAAAAACCACCAAGGCAGAAAAACAAAGACTTCGCCTTCGGGCATTGCAATTTCTACAACACGTCCCTCAGCCAGGTGGTTACTTCAGCGGACGTTAGAAAAAAGACCGGACTAAAAAATAGCAGCCCAGACCGGCGATCACCACGCCCGCCCCTTTGCGGAACCACAGACTGCCCTGCCCGAAAAATGAGCTTGCCATCAACCGTTTCACCGTGGCGGTGGAACTTCCTGCCAAGGCAATGGGCAGACAGTGGCCTATGGCAAAAAGCAGGATGAGCAGCACCCCGGTCAGCACCTGTTTCTGCACGGTGATGATGGCCAGGATGGGGGCAATGAAGCCGAAGGTGCAGGAGCCGGAGAGCACCCCGTAGGCCAACCCCAGGACAAAGGCGCCCCCGTGGCCTTTCAACCGCAGCCTGCCCATGGCCCCGCCCGGCAGGGAACAACTTTTGGCAAGCCCCAGCATGTCCACGGCCACCCACAGCAGGATCAGCCCCACCACCATGGTCCAATAGGGACCGACATCGCCCAGCATCCTGCCCACCAGGGCACAGATAATTCCCACCAGGGTGATGGTGAGAAAAAGACCGGCGCTGAACAGCACCGCATACCAGACCGCCTGCCTGCCCCCGATGATCCGGTCCTGCCCGGCCACATAGGCCACCACCAGAGGAATGGAGGCCAGATGGCAGGGACTGAGCAGCACGCTGATCATCCCCCAGACAAAACAACCCAGCGCGGCAATGGCGGTACCACTGGTGATCCATTCATTGACAAGCAGAAAAAAGGAAGCCATTCCTGCTCACCTCTTGTCAGGCTCGGCGACACCCATCTCCTGCAGTTTGGCGGCAATCCCTTTTTCTTCCAGAAAACCCTCGTGCCGGTAAATTTCCTTGCCGTTCTTATCATAGAAAATCTGGGTGGGGATTGAACTGATGCCGAATTTCGCTGACTGGCTTCTGTCCTCCCACACATCGATAAAGACAATGGCGGCCCGGCCCGCATATTCCTTCTGCAGCTTTTCCAGGATGGGCGCCATCATCTTGCACGGAATACACTTGCCGGCCCCGAGATCAACCATGGTCACCATGCCTTTCACCGGGATTTCCTGCTGCGCAGCCCCGGCAAAACCACTCACCAGCAACAGCAACAAGGCACTAACCACACAGACCAGCAACCTGTTTTTCATGTTTTTTTCTCCCTTATTGGGCATGATAACCCTGGTTCACAGTTTCAGGTTTATGATGAAATCGCGGATCTCATCCCGTACGCGGCGGTAATGGCTCAACCCCTCTGCTTCGCTGGCCGCACCGGCGGCAAGCTGCGGCGGGTCATCGAAACCGTGATGCACGACCCTGGTTGGTCCGGGGAAAAACGGGCAGTTTTCATCGGCATGGCCGCATACCGTGATCACCAGGTCAAACGACTGCTGCGGCAGATCCGCCACCAGCTTGGATTTCTGGCTGCTGATGTCCACTCCGGCCTCGGCCATCACCCTGACGGCCAAGGGGTTGAGCCCATGGGTTTCGCTACCGGCGGAGAAGGGGGTGATCTCATCGCCGCGCAGCTGCCTGGCCCATCCTTCCGCCATCTGGCTGCGGCAGGAGTTGCCCGTGCAGAGGAAAAGGATTTTTAATTTTTCCGGCATGATCGCACCATTTTTTCAACGTCCCAACCAGGACAGCACGTCCTTTTTGGACGGCACCTTGCCGGTGCATCTGATCTTGCCGTCAATCACCACGGCCGGGGTGGCAAAAACCCCCAGTTTGGCGATCTCGCTGAAATCGGAAACTTTCTGCACGATAACCCCGATACCCGCCTCTCCCAAGGCCTCATTGACAATTCTTTCCGTTTCATGACATTTCGGACAACCAGGTCCGCATACCTTGATTTCCATGATTTTCTCCTGTTGGGTTAGCCCCAAAAAAAATCGTGTTTAAAAAAAATAAGCCCGCTTCCGCCCGCCAGGCCAATCGCCCCAGACCGGCAAACATCCCGGTTTTTACGTACCACGCAATCAAATCAGCCCGTTGCCAGCAGCACTTCATCCGCCACCCGGCGGACATCGGCCAGGCATCAGCGGCCTTGGGGATTGCTGGCGGTGCAGTGGCAGACCCCGGCCCGGGACGCTGCCGCGATCCGTTCGAGAATGGTCGAACGGCCGTATCTGGCGGCATCCTGCCGGATATCCTCCCTGGTGTAGCCCAGGCAGTAACAGACCAGTTCTTCTGCCTCCGTCATAACAGCCTCCTATATAACCAGATTGAAGAGATAGCCGGTTAACATGATGCCCGCGCCGACCACGGCGATAAAGACAGCGATCAGGGTCGGTTTCAGCACCTTGCGCAGGATCACCATCTCGGGCAGCGACAGGGCGATGACGCTCATCATGAAGGCCAGCACCGTGCCCAGGGCCGCCCCCTTGCTGAGCAGGGCCTGCACCACCGGCACAATGCCCGCGGCATTGGAGTACATGGGGATGCCCACCAGCACGGCCGCGGGCACTGACCACCAGGCATCCTTGCCCATGATGGCGGCCATGAAATTCTCCGGCACATAGCCGTGAATCATGGCCCCGACGGCGATACCGGCCACCACATAGAGCCACACCCTGCCGACGATGTCTTTTACCGCCACGCCGCCCATCCGGATGCGGTCAGACCAGCTGAGTTTCTCTTCCACCATAATCTGCTCGCCCATGCGGATCTCCCGCACCCAGTCTTCAATGTGGTTTTCAAGATTCAGGCGGCCGATGACCCAGCCGGCGACGATGGCCACCGCAAGGCCCGTGGCCATGTAAAGAGCGGCAATCTTCCAGCCCAACAGGCCGTAAAGCAGCACCACGGCGATTTCGTTGACCATGGGGGCGGCGATGAGAAAGGAAAACGTCACCCCCAGGGGTACACCGGCCTGGACAAAGCCGATAAAGAGCGGCACGGCGGAACAGGAACAGAACGGGGTGACGACGCCCAGCAGGGCGGACAGGACATTGCCGGCCGACTCCCGCCTGCCGGCCAGTATCCTGCGGGTCCGCTCCGGGGTGAAAAAGGAACGGATCATGCCCACCACAAAGACGATAAGGGTAAGCAGCAGCATGACCTTGGGGGTGTCATAGACGAAAAACTGGATGGAGGCGCCCAGCTGGCTGCCCTGGTCAAGCTGCAGCAGCTGATAGGCGAAAAAATTGGAAAAAGGCAGCAGCTGGAGGTAAAGGACATACCAGACAGCAATACCGGCAAATCCCAGACTGAGCTGCCAAAAGCTGATCTTCTTCTGCCTGGCCGGGCCGCCCAATGAGCAGAGCCCGCCGTCACAGCCGCAGCTATTTACTTTTTCGGTAGTTTTCATGATGTCTTCTTTTTGCAGCATTGCGATGTAGTCCCTTGAAGCTTCACCGTAGGGGCGGTTCGCGAACCGCCCCTACACACAATCCAACTCGTCTTTTAGTTGTCAATACAAAGCGGTTATTAAGCGGCGCAGCTCCGCTCGCGGTTCAACTGGGGCAACCTGCCGACCATTTCCTGAAACTGAGGATCATGCGCCAGCCATTCCTTGAGATTACCCAGCATCACTGCCGCATACGGAGAATCCCCACCCGTACTCAAGCGGTAGATGATCCATGAACCTTCCTTGCGATAGTCGACCAGCCCGGCCTCTTCCAGAATTTTGAGATGCTTGGAGACAGTGGGCTGCGCCAGGCCGAGGAGCTGGCGCAGCTCGCAGACACAGAGCTCTTTCACCCCAAGAATTTTAATGATCTTCACCCGGCTGGGATCGGACAGGGCCTTCATCACGCGGACAAATCGTTTCATGCGCTCCTCCTGTTTATTATCATATTGCCATATGGCTATATGTATATCAATGTTAAATTTCTGTCAAGGGACGATGGAAATTTTCATGGGCGTGAAATCGGCTTGACACATATCCGCCTATGCGGATATACAGTAAACATTATGCAAAACACTGCCAAACTTTTTAAAGCCCTGTCCGAGGACGTGCGGTTACGGATTCTGGGTCTGTTGCTCCAGGGCGAGCTGTGCGTCTGCGATCTGATGGCGGTGCTCGACCTTCCCCAGTCGACCATCTCCCGGCATCTCTCCTACCTGGCCAACGCAGGCTGGCTTGCCGGAGAACGGCGGGGGGTCTGGATGTATTACCGGTTGCGCGACCAGGGCGGGAACCTCCAGCAGGATCTCCTGGCTGTGCTCGGCAAACACCTGAGGGAGCTTCCCGCTGTTGCCCAGGACCATGCAAGGCTGGAACAATATCTGAAAATAAAAAAACCGTCGGCCTGCGGCTGAAAATTTACCCCAGCGAGCACAGAGCTCACGAAGACCCCATGCTGTAAAAAAATAAAGTTTCTGTGATCTCCGCGTGCTCGGCGGTTGAAAATTGGAGTTTATCACCATGAAACAACCCCAGAAAAAACTTTCCTTTCTCGATCGTTTTCTCACCTTCTGGATCTTCCTGGACATGTTTACCGGCGTGCTCGGGGGCTATCTCTATCCGCCCGTCCGCGACATCATCAATTCCTTCCAGGTGGGCACCACCAATATCCCCATCGCCATCGGCCTGATCCTCATGATGTATCCGCCCCTGGCCAAGGTGCGCTATGAGAAGCTGCACGAGGTCTTCCGTAATGGGAAAGTGCTGCTGCTTTCGCTGGTGCAGAACTGGATCATCGGCCCCATCCTCATGTTCGGACTGGCCATCGCCTTTCTCTCCGGCCGGCACGAGTATATGGTGGGCCTCATTCTCATCGGCCTGGCGCGCTGCATCGCCATGGTCATTGTCTGGAACGACCTGGCCGAGGGCGACCGGGAATACTGCGCCGGACTGGTGGCCTTTAACTCCATCTTCCAGGTACTCTTCTTTTCGCTGTACGCCTGGATATTCATTACCATCCTGCCCAAATGGTTCGGCATTGCCGGGGCGGTGGTGGATATTTCCATGGCCGAGATCGCCAAATCGGTTTTCATCTATCTGGGCATCCCGTTTATCGCCGGTATACTGACCAGATTTATCGGCGTGAAAGCCAAAGGGGAAGCCTGGTACCAGGAGAAGCTCCTGCCGAAAATCAGCCCCCTGACCCTGATCTTCCTGCTCTTCACCATCCTGGTCATGTTTTCGCTTAAGGGTGAATACATCGTGCAGCTGCCCTTTGACGTGGTGCGCATCGCCATCCCGCTCACCATCTATTTCCTGGTGATGTTCCTGGTTTCTTTTTTCATGTCCATGAAAGTCGGGGCCACCTATGAACAGTCAGCCACCCTCTCCTTTACCGCCGCCTCCAACAATTTCGAACTGGCCATTGCCGTGGCCATCGCCGTATTCGGCATCGACTCGGGCCAGGCCTTTGCCGCGGTGATCGGCCCCCTGGTCGAGGTGCCGGTGCTGATCTCGCTGGTTAACGTGGCCTTCTGGTTCAAGAGAAAATATTTTCCCTATGCCAAGGAAACTCCCACCGGGGTCTGCCATGTCAGCTGCAAGCCATGAAGCGGCTTCTCAGATGAGCAGAAGACAGGGGAACGTTTTATTCTGTCTCCTGCCTTCTGGCTGCTGAATCCCCTGGAGAGAGAAAAACCGGCGACAGGCATCTGCTGCCGAGGAGGTACAATGACCACATCAGATCATGACGAAATTCGCGGAGCGGTCCGGAAGAACTACGGCAAAATCGCCACCGCCACCGGCTGCGGGTGCTCTTCCGCCACCTGTTGCGCAGCGCCGGCCGGAGCCACTGCCGTGGATATTTCCCTGCAGCTCGGCTACTCCGATGCTGAGGTGACCGGGGTGCCGGAAGGGGCAAACATGGGGCTGGGATGCGGCAATCCGCAGGCCATCGCGGCGCTGGCGCCCGGCGAAACCGTGCTTGACCTTGGCAGCGGCGGAGGTTTTGATTGCTTTCTGGCGGCGCGGGCAGTTGGCGAAACGGGACAGGTGATCGGCGTTGACATGACTCCGGAGATGATTACCAAATCACGGCAAAATGCCGGAAAGGCAGGTTTTGCCAACGTCGATTTCCGGCTGGGAGAACTGGAGAATCTGCCGGTGGCCGACGGGATGGTCGATGTGATCATCTCAAACTGCGTGATCAACCTCTCGCCGGAAAAGCAGCGGGTTTTCAGGGAGGCCTTCCGGGTCCTGAAACCGGGCGGCAGACTGGCGGTGTCCGATGTGGTCAGAACCGCCGAGATGCCGGACAGCGTGAAAAAGAACCTGGCCATGTACACCGGCTGCATTGCCGGCGCCTCTTCGCTGCCGGAACTTGAAGCAATGCTGCACAGCGCTGGTTTCGCGGACATCCGGATCAAACCGAAGAACGAAAGCCGGGCCTTTATCCGTGACTGGGCGCCCGGCACCGATATCGAGAATTATATCGTTTCCGCTATTATTGAAGCGATCAAGCCGGGAGAATGACTTTTCTTGCAGTTTTCAAGTTGTCAGGTTACCATTGGCTGCACAGCAGACCCGGCAGCGATTGTGCATGCTAATTTCGACCCTTGCCCCCCTGCTGCTGCTTTCCCCGCTTTCCATGGAGCTTGCAACAGACAAAGGCCTTGCTTGACATCAGCCATATTTCCTATCAGGCCGGCACTGCCCGCATCCTCGAGGCATTCTGCGCTGATTTGTGAAATTAATCAAAACAGGGCCTGGACAAACCGCCGCGGGCGGTGTATAGCCTGCCATCCGGCGGCAAAGGGTTAGAACGTTTTTTTTACCATGTTATTGATAGCCAAGAATTAACTATTGCAGAGGATGCAGCAATGATAAGAAGGATCAGCAGCGCCTATGCCGGCGGGCTTGTCGGCGCGCTGGTGGACAGTTTCAATATCTGGATGCTGGGCAAAATCGGCTTCACCGCCTGGATCGGGGTGGGCCTGCGCCCGGAATTCAGACCGGCGTGGCTCTATCCGCGCCTGGTCTGGGGCGGCATCTGGGGTCTTCTCCTGCTGCTGCCGATCATGAAAAGCCGACCCATCCTGCGGGGCATATTCATCAGTCTGGCGCCCACCGCCATGGTTTTCCTGGTCATGTTCCCGGAGATGGGCAAAGGAATCTTCGGTCTCGGCTTCGGCCTCCTCACCCCAGTCCTGGTCCTGGCCCTGAACTTTATCTGGGGGCTCGTGGCGGCCTGCTGGTACGAATACGGGCGCTGACCGCAGAAAGAGATTTTTTGGATAAAGCATAGCTCAACAGACACCCTCAGCAATGAAAAAGATATTTTCCCACCCATTCATAGTGATCGCCCTTCTCGCCCTTACGAGCTGCGCAACCTCCATTACCAAGCTCAACACCTCCGGCCCGTACACTTACAAAATCAATACCCTGGGGGTCTCAAAGGATATTCAGGCCGAGACCATCAACACGGCCACCAATCTCTGCCGCACCATGAATAAGGATTACCGATTTATCAAAAACACCATTTTACCCAAGTCCCTCATGGGCCTGGACCTGATTTCCTATGACCTGATTTTCAGCTGTGTGGACCCTGGCAGCGCCCAACCAGCCCCCCCGGAGGCGGCAACAAGCCCTGCACAAGAAAGCGCCCCGGAGACCACCGCCGAGGAGGCGGCGGCAAAAGAAAAACAACTGGCGGCAACCGCAGCCGCCTCCGCCAAAAAGAAAAAAACCGGAATAACGGGGGACAGTCCCGACGAACCGGAGAGCCTGGGAGGGCCAGCGCCGGCCAAGGAACCCGAGCCGGAAAAAGAGGAGGGTGACATCATCGAAGAACCGATTGTCGAATAGACCCGCCTCCCGGAAAACAGCCCTGCCTGAGCGCCTCCTGCCAGTTTTTCACCGCTGCATGATCTCCATGTCCCAAAACCCCGCCCTTCCCTGACTGACACATTATACTGAAAACCCACAATTTTACCGGGTTAGACAATATCTTTTGCTTTTATAGGCAAATATACCTATACTGTACCCAGAGACAATACATCAGGCTCACCGTATGATCACCATGATGCTGACTTTTCCCCATGCATCCGCCGCCTTGTGATGGAGGGTTTTGTGAAACTGCATCTGCGCATGAAAGTAATGTTTATCCCTCTGGGTCTGGTTTTTTTATCAACCGGTCTGCTCATGGCCATGACCATTCTGATTCAAAAGCATTTATGGCAGGATATGGGGGAAGGGTCTCTGGCCCAGCCGCAAATCTTGGTGGAAGGGCTGAAAAGATTCTGGCAGCACGACGCGATTGAAATCGGCTGTATCCTGTTTTTAATTATTGCCGCAACTTTTATTTCAACCCATTTTCTCATCAATCGCCTGCTGGCAAATTCCCTCAGCCGGATCGTGGCAAGCATCAGATCAATCGCCCATGGCAATTACAATTACTCTCCCCCCTCCAGCGAAGTAAAGGAACTGCGCGCCATCGTCAGCGAAGTCCAGGAACTGGCCCGCAAACTCGAGGAGCGTGACAGACGGATCAAGCAGGAAATCGCCGAACGCAGCCAGACCGAAAAGGAACTGCGTACCGCCAAGGATGAATGGGAAAAAACCTTTCATGCCATTAACGATGTTGTCTGTATCCAGAACACGGACATGAAAATTCTGCGGGTCAATCAGGCCGTCACCACCCTGTTTGGTCTCGAGCAGCAGGATGTGGTGGGGAAACACTGTTATGAAATTTTCCGGGGGGGATTGGGCGTCTGCCCGGGTTGCCCCACCCTGGCGGCGATCAAGGACCTGAAAACGCACCGCAGCATCATGCACCACGAGGCCCAGGGCAAAATTTTTGAGGTTTCCGTCTCACCGGTGGTCAACGCGGAAAACAAACTCGAAGGCATTGTCCATATCGCCAAAGACATCACGGAACAGCGGAGGATTGAAACAAGGATAAGTCATTCCCATAAGATGGAGGCCATCGGCACCCTGGCGGGCGGCATCGCCCATGATTTCAACAATATCCTTTCGGCAATCCTGGGATACGGCGAACTGGCCAAAATGCGGGTCCCGGCAAACAGTGCGGCCAGGGAAGACATCAAAGGGGTTATTCAGGCCGGCCACCGGGCCAGGGAACTGGTGAATCAGATCCTGGCCTTCAGCCGCAAGACCGACAACTCACTCATCCCGGTGCACATCCAGTCCGTGGTCAAAGAGGCAATGAAGCTTCTCCGGGCGTCAATCCCGGCCAACATTGAGTTTCAAATGCGTTTTAACGCCCAGTACTGCAATATTCTGGCTGACCCCTCCCATGTGCATCAGGTCATTATGAATCTGGCCACCAATGCCTACCATGCCATGCAGGAAAAAGGCGGCACCTTAAGCGTGTCACTGAAAAAAACCGGCCTCATGAACCATGCCATCCCTTATTTAAAGGAAGGTCTCTATATTGAGCTGGAAATAAGCGATACCGGGCACGGCATTCCGCCTGAAATAAGGGAGAAGATATTTGATCCCTATTTCACCACTAAAGAACTGGGCAAGGGAACAGGCCTGGGACTGTCCGTGGTCCACGGCATCGTCAAAAGCTATGGCGGCGCGATCACGGTTGACAGCCAGGTGGGGAAAGGCAGCACCTTCAAAATATATTTCCCGATCATTGATATGCACCCCGCCGAACAACGGGTCGTTGACGTGGAGGAACTTTATCAAACCGGCACGGAGCGGATCATGTTTGTCGAAGATGAACCCGCCATTCTGATGTACAGCAAGAAGACCCTGGAGGCCTTCGGTTATCAGGTCTCCTCCTTTACCAACGGCAACGACGCCTGGCAGGCATTCAACAGCCATCCGGACGATTTTGATCTGATCATTACCGACATGGCCATGCCGAACATGACAGGCATGGAACTCACCCGGATGATCCTGCAGCTCAGACCGGCTTTGCCGGTCATCCTCTATACGGGACACAGTGAAATCATCACCAAGGAAAAGGCCAAGGCGTCCGGCGTCAGCAATTTCCTGTTAAAACCGGTGACGCCGGGCGAGCTGTTGAAAACAATCCGTAATCTGCTGGATAAAAGGGCGGCAATCAGTCTGTCCGGCGAGTGGAGCGACAGGCAAACAGCCGCTTTAGCGCTGCAATCCCCCTGCCTGTGCGGCCATGCCGTCCAGCCGCCGGCAAAGGGACAGAGAGTTTTGAGTCTGTAGTCTATAGCTGTTTAGGTGTTTAGGTATTTAGCTAAACAGCTACAGACTATCAACCTGAATGGCTGAATCATACCTGAATAGCTGAATCACCCTTCCACCGGCGGGCCGATCATGGTGGTAAACCGCTCCATGACCCAGCCGTACTGTCCGTTGGGCAACTGCACATAATACCAGCCGTCGGATGTGCCATAAACCGTCAGCACCGTGCCCTGCGGCAGCTCATAAACAACGGGATGCCTTCTTCCCGGACCGGAGCGCACATTCAGTCTGCTGGTGATGACGGAGACACTGCCATAGATCTGCGGCGGTGGCGGCTGCATGGCAACTTCTGCCGGCGGGGCGACCACCATATATCCCTGGGGAACCTGGCGGTAGTACGTATCGCCAAAGCTAAAATAGATTCCCCCGCCAATGGACACCCTTGAATGCCCCAGAGGCAGGCTGGCGACAATGGCGCCCACCGGGCCCGAGACGACCACATATCCGCTTGGGCCGGGGCTGTAAAAAATACCATCCCAGAAATAATAAGGCGACCTGTCTACATAAACGGTTCGGTAGCCGCGGGGCAGTTTGGCGAACACATGACCATGCCGGAAGGGAGGCCCCATATGCCCCCGGCCCCGCCGGTGATCGGCGCCGGCCTGGTCCGCCGGGACGAGTGAAAAAAGAAAAAGCCCCAGGAGAAGGGCGACGAATTTCTGCTTTGCCGTGATATTTTTGTTCTTCATGGTTTCCTCATCATCTCAGCTGGTTCATTGCGCTATTCATTTTATGGCAATAATGTTTGCGCATTATTGCCATAAACGGCACTGACGGGCAAAGAGTTTCATACCAGACTGAAATTTTCCTTTTCCCGTGCCAGCCAAGCCCGGTAAAATGCAGAGGGACGGGATAAGTCAATTTCCGTCATGGGTCGACTTGGGCGTGAGGGGAAAAGAGCCGGGGCAAAGAGGGATTTCCTGGCAGCATTACTGTTCAAATTCCGCATCAGGAGGGGGCGGCGGCCGGTGTCCGTCCCCAGGCGCGCCATGGCATTTGAACTCCTCTTTCTGTTCATCGGTGAGTACGGTCTGCAGCTTCGCAAAGAAATCGTCCCTGGCCATATGG
>Ga0172380_10002575_pt1 | contig 27365 bp, 27 predicted proteins | sample Leawe162metaG_FD_119747 | JGI IMG/M metagenome (GOLD analysis project Ga0172380, IMG submission 119747) | Leachate microbial communities from a municipal landfill in Southern Ontario, Canada - Leachate well 162 metaG | ecosystem: Engineered > Solid waste > Landfill > Unclassified | place... | reverse complement strand
TAAACAGGTCGTTAAATTTTTCTTCGGTGATTTCAGCTAATTTATTGTGAGAAGTATTAAACGTTTCTTTTAAGGGAAAAAATCTATCGTCTTCGGTGATAAATTTCTTTTTGTTAAATGGGCAGACATCCTGGCACACGTCGCATCCGAATATCCAGCCTGATAAATCAATGTATGACGGGATTTCGTTTTTATTTTCAATCGTGTGATATGAAATGCAGAGATTTGCGTCAACTTTGTACTCATCGTATATCGCACCTGTCGGACATGCATCCATGCATATTCTGCAGGTTTCACAAAGGTCGTCAGTAGGTTTATCATAGTTGAGTTCTTTGTTTATAAGTATCTCGGAAAGGAAGAAAAAACTTCCTGCATACTGATTAATAATATTGCTGTGCTTTCCCATCCACCCTATGCCCGATTTTACCGCCCATGCTTTTTCAAGAAGCGGACCGTCGTCGACATAGTATTTTGTTTCAATTGTTTCGTCGAGTGCTTTTAATTCACTGCAGATATTCTTTAACTTCTTCTTTATGATTTTATGATAGTCATATTCTCCCCATGCATAACGGGAAATCTTCGGAAGTTTTTCATCGTGCCGGAAAGGAGTGTCATACAAGAATGCGAGAGAAATTACAGACTTTACGTTATTCAGAATTAAAGATACGTCTTCCCTTTTTTCAAGATTGCGCGACATCCAATCCATGCCCGCATTTCTGCCTTCGTCAAGCCACTTTGTATAGCGGTTAATTTCGTTTGACAGCTTTTCGTACATAGCGTACCCAACTTTAAAGAAACCTTCATTAAGGCAAATGTTTTTTACGGTATTAGAAAAATCTCTGTTCAAGTAAAATCGAAATCGAAATTTTTCCCTCCCGGTTTTTCAACGAAGACTTCATCATTTTCAATTTTTACCCGATAAGTCTTAAGCGTACATCCAGTTCCATCTTTCTGCTTTCCGTCTTTAAGCGAGAACTTAAAGAAATGGACAGGACAAAGAACATGCTCTTCTTCTATATAACCAAGATGTATTTTAGGAGTGTGATTGTGGGGACAAACATTATCGACAGCATAAATTATTCCGTTAACCCTGAAAATTGCAACCTCGTTAATATCATCAACAACGAAAAGATAACCTTTATTATCTTCAAGATCGTTTACTGAACAAGCTTTTAAAAACTCAGCACTCATAAAGCTTACTCGTTATTTTAAGAACCTCTTCTAAAGTTTTTGTTTCACCGAAATAAGATAAAAGTTTTGTTAAGACTTCTTCTACTACCGCATCAGGACATGAAGCACCGCTCGTCAGAATAATCTTAGTCCTTTCGCTTTGCGGCAGATAGTTTTCAGTTTCGAATTCTTTGCCTTTATGAATATCATAATGGAGTATTTGTGTACTGCTGATAATTTTAGAAGAACCTGAAATAAAGTACGTCGGAAGTCTTTCCTCGCACAGCTCGACTATATGAGAAGTATTCGAACTGTTGTAACCGCCCACTACCACGGCAATGTCAGCCTTCTCTTCGAGCAAAGCAAGCGTTGCACGCTGATTGTCATGAGTTGCATAGCAAAGTGTATCGCGGGTATCGGCGAAATGGTCTTTGATATTTTCTTCGCCGTATTTCTTTATCATAACATCTCTGATTAAATCTGCAATTGCCTGAGTTTCTGTTGCAAGCATTGTTGTTTGATTGACAACTCCGACTTTCGTTAGATTGGTTTCGGGATCGAAGCCTTCAGATATCTTATCTTTAAAGTATTCGCAGAGTTTTTTCTTTGTAATTTCACCGAGTATATATTTCCCGAGAATTTCCGCTTCGTGAATATTGCGCACGATCAATGTCGGTGCGTCTTCCTTGCTGTATGAAAATGTTGCACGCGTCTCTTCGTGTCTATGCTTGCCGTGTACAATCACGGTGAAATCACTCTTACCCAGTGAAGCAGCCCTGTTCCATACCTTTTCGACAAAAGGACATGTAGTATCATATTTTATTGCTTCTATTCCGATTTCAGTAAGACGATTACGGGTTTCAATGGTTGTACCGAAAGCAGGGATAATTACTATGTCTTCAGGTTTCAGCTCGTCCCAGTCAATCAATTGATTTCCTTTTGTATCGCTTATAAACTTCACACCTCTGCTTGTCAGGTCCCCGTTTACTTCGGGATTATGAATCATCTCACTGAGAAGATAAATTTTCTTATCCGGATTTTCCTCGATTGCCCTGTATGATATTTCAATCGCATTTTCAACGCCGTAGCAGAATCCAAAATGTCTGGCTACAAGAAATTCAATGGGACCAAAGTCCAGTGAAGTCGGTGAGTAATCTCTCTTTCGCGGGTCTTTTAATTCTCGCAGTTTCTTAATCTTAGTGATTAATGAACTTCGGTAAAAAACAGGGATTTCAAATTTTTTCATATCACTTTATTCAACGATTATTCAAAAGCCGCTATACCTGTTACGTCCTCGCCGAGTATCAGTGTGTGCATTTCATGCGTGCCTTCGTATGTCTTTACAGATTCAATGTTATTCAAATGTCTCATAATAGGATATTCATCGAGTATGCCGTTTGCACCGAGCATTTCGCGCGACATGGAGGCGATTGTTTTTGCAATCTCGCAGTTGTTTCTCTTTGCAAGTGACACCTGCTGCGGCTTCATCGTGCCTTTATCTTTCATCTGCGCAAGACGGTAATTCAAAAGCTGTGCTTTTGTGATTTCAGTCAGCATTATTGCAAGCTTTTCCTGCGTAATTTGAAAAGCTGCTATCGGCTTTCCAAACTGTATGCGTGACAATGAGTAATCGAGTACGGTGCTGTAGCAGTGCATTGCCATTCCTGTCACACCCCATGCGATTCCGTATCGTGCCTGTGTGAGGCATGAGAGCGGAGATTTCAGTCCGCCGCTTTTCGGAAGAAGATTGGTTTCAGGAAGAAGACAGTCTTCAAACACAAGTTCAGAGGTTACTGATGCCCGCAATGAAAGCTTGCCTTTCGTTTCGGGAGCTGTGAATCCCTTCGTTCCTTTTTCTACGAGGAACCCTCTGACTTTGCCGTCAAGCTTTGCCCATACAACAGCTACATCAGCTATCGTACCGTTTGTTATCCACATCTTTGCACCGTTAATAAGATAACCTCCGTCAACTTTTTCAGCTTTTGTAATCATGCCGCCCGGATTGCTTCCGAAATCCGGCTCCGTAAGCCCGAAGCAACCTATCTTTTCAGCACTCGCAAGTTTTGGAAGCCAGTACTTTTTCTGCTCTTCGCTTCCGTAAGTGAAAATCGGATACATTACAAGTGCAGACTGTACAGACGCAAAACTTCTGACACCGCTGTCACCTCGTTCAAGCTCCTGCATTATTAAACCGTAAGCTATGTTGTTAACTCCCATTCCGCCGTACTCAACAGGCAGCGTCGGTCCGAAGAGTCCGAGCTCAGCCATCTTTGGAATAAGCTGCATCGGGAATTTCATTTCCTGATTGTATTTTTCTATGATTGGAATAATCTCGTTACTGACGAAGTCTCTTACCGTATCTCTAATTGCTTTTTCTTCTTCCGTGTAAATATCATCGAGGTTATAGTAATCTACCCCTTTGTAATCTGTGTGTGCCATGTTTAAATGATTTTCTTTTCTAAATGTTTTTTTCCTGAAGGCTTTGTTTTTATCGTTACTTTAATGCCTGTTTTTAAATATTTAACATCTCTTATCTCAGAATTTCCGTATAGAGTGTTTAAACCTTTGTAGTCGTGGGGTTTCAGCTTTATGATTGTTTCCTTTACATCCTGCGTAAGCAACTCTTTTATTTTCATTATCAGTGCGGAAACATTGATTCCTTTCTTTGCGGAGATAAACACCGAGTCGGTATATTTTCTGCCGAGTCCTTTTATCATCTCTTTATTTTCGAGCATATCAACTTTATTGAATACATAGAGAATAGGTTTTCCGTGCGCGCCAATTTCTTCAAGGGTTTCGTTGACAACTTTTATTTGTTCCTCAAAATTATTGTTCGATACATCAACAACATGCAGAAGCAGGTCTGATTCAACAACTTCCGATAAAGTTGACTTGAACGATTCAATTAGGTTATGCGGAAGATTCTTGATAAATCCGACCGTGTCTGAAATAAGCACCTTTTTCGGAAATTTTGAAATAACAGCATCTGTTTCTTTTGTCTTTATGTTCAGGACTCTCGTTGATGTATCAAGAGTTGCAAAGAGTTTGTTCTCGACGTAAACATCTGAGTCCGTCAGCAGGTTCAGCAGAGTTGACTTGCCGACGTTTGTATATCCCACGAGTGAAAGTCTTATGAAGTTTTTCCTTTCGTCTGCCTGTGTTCTTCTCTGTACGTTTATTTTTTCAAGCTTTTCCTTCAGCACTGAAATTCTTTTCTTTATCAGCCGCCTGTCTGTTTCTATCTGCGTTTCGCCCGGTCCCTTTGTTCCAATACCGCCGTATTGCTTTGAAAGGTGAGTCCACTGCCTTGTAAGTCTCGGCAGAGAATATTCAAGCTGTGCAAGCTCCACTTGCAGCTTTGCCTGTGCTGTCTTTGCGTTGTTTGCAAAGATGTCGAGTATCAGCTTTGACTTATCAAGTATCTTGCATTTAATTTCGAGTTCAAGATTGCGAAGATGCGTAAAAGAAAGTTCATTCTCGAATATGACAACAGAAATACCGTGTTCTTCAACGTACTCTGCAATTTCTTTGACCTTGCCCTTGCCTATCATATACCGCGAGTCGTAACTATTTGAAAATTGATAAAATGATTTTACGACTTCTGCACCGGCAGTTTCAGCAAGAGAACTTAATTCGCTTAGCGACTGAATGTGGTCATAAGAGTTCTTTCCGTCTTTAACGGAAAAATACACCAGTACTGTTTTCTCTATTTCTTTTCGTGTTTCTTGCAATAATATTGAGGTTAATTAATCAATATATTATAACCAAATGCTTCCTCAAATAATTCTTTCCTCATGTTAGCGCCCCAGAGTTCAAGAATAGGATCTATTCCTTCTTTGGGGGTGACTTTAACATGAAAATTTTTATCCTGAACAGTCACCTTTATTGAATCAATTACAGAATTATGTCCCCTGTCTAATCCGTCTGAAATCCGCAATATCCCCGCAAGCATCTTGACCTTGTTTTTATTCGCCGGAGAGAGTTTATTAAACTCAATATGTTTGGCTTTTGGGTGCGATTTTCTGTGGTATCTTGCTATGTTTGCGATTACTTCAATCTCTTCATTGTTAAACCCGAGCAGCTCGGAGTTTTTAATAAGGTAGTATGAATGACGGTGGTGCTGAGAGTGCGAAATGCTGTGTCCTATATCATGCAGATATATTGCAGCTTCAAGCAAATCGTTGTCACTGCTTGTTAAACCGAATTTATCTTTTAATGCATAATAAATCGGTAATGAAAGCTGAAGTATCTTCCTGCAATGCTGCTCGTCGTAATTGCAGTGCTTCGCAAGGTTTATAACGCTTCTGTATCTTACGTTCTTCATGTCTCCCGACTGAAGAGTGTTGTGCTCTTTATCAATCGTATCGAAAAGGATCCCCTCGCGTAGAGCATAACTTGAGAGTGTAATCTGTTTGATGTCAATCTCTTTAAAAATCTGTTCAAGTATAACGGCACCCGCAGAGATTATATCCGCTCTGTCGGAATCAAGCCCCTCAATTTTTTTGATTGCCGCAATGTTGTCAAGAGTCAGGATTGTTTTTACTGCATCGTTGAGCTCTGCATCAGAATACTTATAGTTGTTGAAATTGAAAAGCGAAACATCCTCGGTTGAGTTTTTGCAGTATATTATCGAACCGAGATTTGTTATTGTTCCCGATGTGCCGATTACGAGATCGTATTTTTCATTCTTAAGACTTCTTACTATAGGATTAATAATACTCCTGACGTGCAGTCTGGCATTTTCGATGTTCTCTTTTGTGTACTTTCCGTCAGAGAAAAACTTTTCCGTCAGACGGACTGCTCCAAGTTTTATACTGTTCGAGAACATCACGTTTCCCTTTTCGCCGGTGAGAAACTCAGTGCTACCGCCGCCTATGTCAATGAGCAGAATTTTTTTGTCAAACACATCAAGTGCCTGAAGTACACCGAGGTAAATCAGGCGTGCTTCTTCGTACCCTGAAATAACTTCAATTGAAATCCCTGTTCGCCTGTTTGCTTCATTTATGAACTCATCTTTGTTCAATGCCTCGCGTGTGGCGCTTGTTGCCACTGCCCTGATTTCTGCATTGAACGAATCGCATGTTATTTTAAATCGCTTCAGTGCAGTTATTGCTCTCTCCATTGCGTCAAGAGAAATGTATTTCATATCGGTCGAGCTCTTTCCGAGCCTTACGACCTCTTTGTCTTTCGTAAGTACTTTTACAATACCTTTATCATTAACGCTTGCAATTACAAGATGAAAAGAGTTTGTACCGATATCAATTGCTGCCAGCGTTTTATTCTGCATTCTGTTTATTTTTCTTAAGATAATTGTTTATAAAATTATATACTTTGTCTGCCGGAATATCATCTATGTTTTCTGTATCTGATTTAATGTATGCACCTTGTGGATTCACGGGTCCCCATTCGTATCCTTTTGTCGGACCAAACAAACCTATTACTTTTGCATTAACATACGCAGCAACATGCATGGGACCTGTGTCGTTGCTTAAATACAGTGATACACGGCTTAATATTGATGCCGTTTCTCTTATGGTCATTTTAGGAATAATCTCACAGTCCACTGAATGGATCTTTAGTTTGTGTTTAATGTAATTGTGTATTTCCCCGTCCATCGGACCTGATGTTAAAAAGATATAAGGGTTATATTTTTCGTGAAGCATTAGAATCAGTTTCACAAAATTATCCTTGCTCCATCTGTTCTGAACCTTTGCTGCACCCGCGTGAAAAGCAAAAACGGGTCTGGATTTGTCAGGAAAATTATCAGCACAATAACGGTCTCCATAAGCTATTTCATTCTTATCAAGAACAAGCCTTACGTTTCTCTTCTCTTCTTGCGTAATGTCGCAGCCTATAAGTCTTGTAATGTCAAGATTTCGCTCTATCTGATGAAGTTTCTGTTCGTCCCAGAAAAACTTCTTCTTTATCGTCAATAGGTTTGCTGATTTGTTTGTTTTATTTTCAACACTCTCAACCCCGACACGTATTTTGGCTCCTGAAATATAATTGATGTAATGCGAAGTGCGTGATATTGATGCTGTTGACGGCACTATTCCGATATCATACTTTCGGGAAAGGAACTGGTTAAAGAAATCCAGCAGTGAATGAACTCCCTGCTTGTTGTAATTAATTACTTCATCAATATAAGGATTTGCTTTACTGTTCAGTACTTTGTAACTGACGGGAGAAGCTATCAGAGTAATGTGAGCATGGGGAAATTTCTTGCGTATTGCCGCAAACATCGGAAGCGCGCAGAGCATGTCACCAAGCTGGTGGTGCTGCCTTACTACAAGAATATTCTTTGCTCTTTCAAAATTGTTATCAGAGTTCTTCATAATGTGCATCTACAGCTTTATCCTTGTCAATTTCGGATTTCTTCTTTATCTCTGCCGGAGGCCTTACAATGTTTGAAGGTTTATGTTTTATGCTTTTGTATAATCGAAACAAGTATTTTAAAATATAGAAGACAAAATAAAATATAAACAGGTACCAGAGAAACTTTAACATTTATCTGCCTGCTGCTTTCTTTACAGACGGATTAAAATACTCTATGTTGCCGTGATCAGGTTTTAGAATTTCTGAAATAAGGTCGTTGAATTCGTTTTCATTGTTTACAAAATCCATTTCGGCTGCATTCACTATCATAACCCTCGAAGCCTTGAACCTAAAGAAGAAATAATTATAAGCATCATTTAAATCCGTTATGTACGTCTCGCTCATGTTCTTCTCTGCAGTTCTGCCGCGCTTACTTATATTCGCCATCAGTCTTTCAACTGTTGACTGCAGATAAATTACAAGGTCGGGTTTTTTAAGGTTTCTCTCTATAAAGGAAACCATCCTTTCATAAAGTTCGAGCTCGTCGTCGGCAAGGTTGAGATATGCAAATATCTTATCCTTTTCAAAAATGTAATCGGCTATTATGTACTCGTGAAAAAGGTCATCCTGCCGCAGCTCCAAAAGCTGTTTGTAACGAGACATGAGAAAATACATCTGCGTATGAAGTGCATACCTTCGCGGGTTCTTGTAAAACTTTTCGAGGAATGGATTATCCTCGTAGCTTTCAAGTACAAGATTCGCATTCATCTTTTTAGCAAGCATCTTCGCAAGCGTTGTTTTACCCGCGCCGATTACCCCTTCAATTGCTATGTATTTAATTTGTGATGGCGACAACTTAAATTAATTTTTATATACATAAACTTCCGAATTATCTTTTGTAAGCCCAAGGAGTTCTGACATCGTCTTCTTCAGCACGGGATGAACAAACCCTCCGTTAAGCTCACACATCGGAACAAGTACAAACTTTCTATTCTGAACTTCTTTGTGCGGCACGGAAAATTTCTCGTCTTCATAAACTACATTCGCAAAGAACAGAATGTCTATATCAATTTCCCTTTCGTGCCACTTTTTACTTTCCTTTCTCCCTGCTTTCTTCTCGGTTTCTTTTACGAAATCCAGAAGTTCTTCCGGAGAGAAAGATGTATCGATTTTTACCACTCTGTTAAGAAAAAGATTCTGTTCCTTTACTCCCCAGGGTTCTGTTTCATACACCGATGAAACACTTACTGTTTTAATATTACTGCAGCTTCCTATAAGAGAAGCTGCAGTGTCTAAAAATTTCTGTCTGTCATTAATATTGGAGCCAAGCCCCAGGAATACATCCGATGTCAATTCCTGCTCAATTCATTTATTACTTCAACCGAGTCTATTATTCCGAGCGGGGCGTTCGGTTTTCTTATCTTTACAGTAACCTTCTGTACAAGCACAAAGTTTGCAAGGATTGCCTCGCATACCTTCTGGTTTGCTGTCTCCACAAGGTTAAACTTTTCCTTGTTGAATATTTCCTTCACAAGGTTATAAACCGCAAGATAGTTCACCGTCTTGCTCAGCTTGTCCGAATCTTCAAGCCCACTAAGGTCGCAAGCCATCTCAATATCCACTTCAAACTGATTCCCGAAAACCTTTTCGTGTTCAAGGTCTCCGTGATACGCAAAAAACTTTGCATTATTTATCTTTATCGTCGTCAGTTTCAATTGTCTATTTCTTGTTTACTTTTTTTGCTGCTTTTTTTAATACTTTTGTTACTTTCTTTGCTTCTTTCTTCACGGCTTTCTTTATTTTCTTCTCGCCTTTTTTAACCTTAATCTTTTCAAGAGCGGTCTTCATAGTCTTGCCGATATCAGCAGGAGATTCAACAACGTGTATTCCGCATTCCTTCATTACTGCCATTTTTTCCGCAGCTGTTCCCTTGCCGCCTGCGATGATAGCACCGGCATGACCCATCCTGCGTCCCGGAGGAGCCGTTTTGCCTGCAATAAATCCGACAACAGGTTTTTTAACATGCTTCTTAATAAAGTAAGCAGCTTCTTCTTCAGCGTTTCCACCTATCTCGCCAATCATTACTATAGCATCTGTATCTTTGTCATCATTGAAAAGCTTTATTGCGTCAATAAATCTTGTTCCGATTACAGGGTCGCCGCCTATTCCGAGACAGGTTGACTGACCGATACCGAGTTTTGTAAGCTGGTCAACGGCTTCGTAAGTCAGAGTTCCGCTTCTTGATACAACGCCCACGCGTCCTTTCTTGTGTATGAATCCTGGCATAATGCCAATTTTGCACTCGCCCGGACTGATTATTCCAGGACAGTTTGGTCCTATAAATCTTACGCTGCGTCCGTTCTGATTCAGACTCTGTACATAGTTGTAAACATTCACCATATCCTTTGCAGGAATACCCTCGGTAATGCAGACGACAAGATTGATTCCGGAATTAACTGCTTCAACTATTGCATCCGCCGCAAACCCTGCGGGTACAAAGATTACAGAAACGTTTGCTTTTGTCGCCGAAACTGCTTCCTTTGCTGTATTAAAAATCGGAACGGAATCGTTAAACAGCGTCCCGCCCTTGCCGGGTGTGACTCCAGCAACAACGTTTGTTCCGTATTCAATCATTTGTGTTGTATGAAAAGTCCCCTCCGAACCCGTAATACCCTGTACGAGAACTCTCGATCTTTTATTTACTAATACGCTCATGAATAATATATATTTTTATTTAACTACGTTTGTTTTAATCTTCCATTTTCCGCTTTTATCTGCCTGAAGTGTGTAACTTATTTCGCTTTGCTTTTCTACTTCCTTACCGTCAGCGCCAACCATCGTCTGCTTTACCTTTACTTTCACAACGGCAGTGCCGCTCTTCTGCGAAACAACTTTCGGCTCTTCAGTTACAACAAATTTCTTTGTACTCTTATAGTTCTTTTTAAAGCTGTCAGTACTGCGGTTATCCCATACCTCACTTGCTTTCTTCATGTTTGCGTCGAATGTTTTTGTATCATTCACACCGCGCTGTATGTACTCGAGATAATCATTTATAGCAACCTTTGGATTATCAAGACGTTTGTTCAGCTCTTTTTCCTTCTCCTCCCTTTTCTTTTCCTTCAAAGTCTTCCCCGTAATCTTTGCGGAATCTTTTGAAGTTGGGATCGTAATTGTTTTTGAGGTGTCCTGAAGAGTCGTACCCGTAAGGCTTCCCGAAGAAACAAGTGTGGAATCAATCTGTATCAGCCTGTCTTCCCATTGCCTTAACTGTTCTTCTTTAATTCTCAGGAAATCTTCCTTATCCTTCAGCTCTTTGTCTTTATTTGCAAACTGTTCCTGCTGCTGTAAAAGAGTCTGGTCTTCCTTTTTGTCACACGATGAGATGGATAAAACTAACAATACAAGAATTACTCCGATGGTTAAATTTTTTGTCAGTTTCATTTTATGCATTAAATTTTTTGTAATATTATATCAAAATAGTCTATTTGCTTTTGATATTCAATTGATAATTTGAATAACATTTTATTGTAAACACGTATTTATTAACTTGTATAATGAAAAACAGGAAAGTGCTGGAAGAACAAAGCTGGAAAATCCTAGAAAGGCTTATTGATGCTGGGTTTCCCTCAACCACGGACGATAATTCATTCAGGGAATACTCTGCAAAAATCGAGGTCGAAGGCATCGAAATTATAAACCTTTATTACAGCCCCAAAAAGAAAAGTTTTAAGCTCGGATTTCATGAAATAAAAGACAAGAAAACCCGTGCGGAATTAGAAAAACTTTTAAGCGATATGGACATTGCCGCACCCGAAGACGGCGTTTACACAAACAAAGGTTACGAAATAGATGTTGACGGCTCCTATTTCAACGATAAAACGGCTTATGCGGCTATCATCAGAAAAGACGGAAAAGTAATTAAAGAACTGAAAGGACTCGTTGACACTCAAAAGGTAAAAAGCTCTAATCAGATAACCGGCGAAATGAAGGCTGTAATAAAAGCAATCGACTACTGTAACCAGAACAAAATAAAGAAGATAAAACTTTACTACGATTACAACGGCTTGAAGTACTGGGCGCAGGGCAAATGGAAAACAAACCTCGTTTCAACAAAATACTATCAGGATTTCATGAGCAAACAAACCTTAATCATTGACTGGATAAAAATCAGCAGCCACACCGGCGTTTATTGGAACGAACGCGTAGATGAGCTCGCCAAAAGCGCCATCACCGACACCAAAAAATAATAGAGGTGCAGAGAAAGCACCTCTATTGTTTTTTATATTCTGTTCTTACTTATCTTGCTGGTCTTACTGTTCTTACTGATTTTCCTGCTCTTCCTGCTCTTCCTGCTCTTCCTGCTCTTCCTGCTCTTTACTTATTATTCCTATACGGACAATCTTTCCTCCAGCCTCTGCCATTTCCTCTTTGTGAATTATCAACAGTACCGTCATCATTTTTATACCTTCCGTTCCCTCTGTTACATCCCGGACAGTTTCCGCGATTACCCTTATTACCATTTCTCCATCCTTTTCCATTACCATTCTTGCCTTTATTCCCAGCCCAATACGGCACACCGTTTTCATCCGCAAGCTTAATAGTTGTGCTGTTTTGAGTTATTTCATTCGGATAAAGTTCATTCACGCCGTTTACGGTTTTTACTTCTCCCTTTATTGTTGCTGACTCATTATTTAGTGTAATACCATTATTCAGCCAGTATCCGTAAGGTCCCATATGAATCTCATATACTGTTCCGTCATCCGCCTTAAATTTAGCTATCGGATGATTTACTTCTGTAATACTACCCGTTACAGTAATGGGGTCTGTCGTTGTATATCTCTGTGCAAATAAGACACTGCTTATAAGCATCAGAACAATTGTGATGTTAACGTAAAGTTTCATTTCTTTTTCCTTTGCTTTAAATTTAATAACTATACTTTATTTCAATCAAATGGTGTGCCAAACAAAATCTTCTAAAAACACACAAAATACACATATATTATTCTCATTTCGACAATCATGTCGGAAATAACAGCAGGGTTTGCAGAAATTTTCCTATTCAATAATATTAAATCTAATGAAGAAATATGTAAAAATCCCTATTACCTACTTTACCTGTTCGTCCTGCTTTTCTTGTTTTTAACAGCTCCTCTCATTAATAGTCACACATTTTCGGAAATTCTAAAAATTTTCATTGGTGCAATAATTTTTACCCCTCGATATTTCGCTGATTTTAAAGAATTTGCAAATGAAAGAATTTATCCGTGTCAGAGTTCTCATTTTTGTTGTGAATAATAATGAGAGATGTATATTAGAATTTTTCTCGTGTCGCTTATTTCCTATTGCCTGCCCTTTCTGTTTTTAACTAACTTTCCTGCTCTTGCTGAATTTTCTGCTCTTACTGTTTTTCCTGTTTTTACATGCCTTCCTACTATTAATCACAACATTTTTTGTAATTTGGACACGAAAATACTCATTTTATAAAAATTTATTCTCATAAAAGTGCTTCTCTTGCCGTATAAATCATTGTATTTTCTCTCACTTATCTTTTATTAAAAAATATATATAAATTTTTATGGTGTCAAAGTTTTGGTTTTTGTTGTGATTATTAATGAAGGTGTATCTACAAATAATAATTGTCTTAGCATTTGGTGGTTTGGCTGGTTAAACTTTTTTGCTGCTTTTCCCGCTCTTCCTCCCTTTCTGTCACCTTGCACTCTCCTTGCGCTCTCCTTGCGCTTTAATTAGGGTTGAATTATCTGTGTTATTCTCGCGCCACCCAGCCAAGGATTTTCAAAAACATAGTGTGCTCACTTAGTACGTAGTTATGTGACTGTAGTAATCAGATAAAAACCTGCAATTTTAGCTTAGTTTCCCAGTATTTTTGTGGCACAATGTTTGAATATATACGAATATAAGACACAAAATTAAAATTAAATTAAAAATTAAATTAAATTGAAAGGTAACAAAATGAAAAAGTTCTTCTTAGCCATCGCAGTAGTTTTAGCATTAACAGTCTCTAAAGATATTTTTGCTCAGCAGGTTCCCGTAACATCACAAATTAACGCAAAGGGAACTGTTATTACACACATTACAGTATCAAGCAAACAAGATCTTGATTTTGGTAATGATATCGTTGCAGGTGTTGCAACAACAGTTGATAAAGAAGCAACAAATGCAGGTAAATTCCTTCTCGCAGGTCAGCCAAGCAGACAGATCAGCATAAAATTAACACTCCCAACGGAACTATCAAACGGAACCAACAAAATGCCGATAACCTTCTCTACAACAGATGCAGGTTACAAAGTAACAGGAAGTAATGTTACAGCATTCAATCCGGCAGTAAGCAATAATGCATCTTTCGGAACTAACGGAGCAATGGAAATATTATTAGGCGGTAAGGTAACACCTTCGTCAACACAGACAGCAGGTTCATACACTGCCCCGGTTACAATATCACTTCAGTACACAACAGAATAAAGTAAATCATAGTAACGGAAAGCCGGTTCATAAGGAGCCGGCTTTTTGCTTATACAAATAATTAAAACCGAAATAATTTTAGTGCAAGAAAAATATGCACTAATTAAAAAAGAATGAACAAACTAATAAGCACATTATCTATATTAATTCTATTAACAACTATTAAAACTGTATATTCTCAGAAGGTACCAACCTCTCAGCAAATCAATATTAAAGCGGAGGTAATCTCACACAGTATTGTTGTCAGCAAAAGAGATTTGGACTTCGGAAATGACATTGTTCCCGGAATAGCTAAATCAATAAATAAAGCATCTGAAAATTCGGGAAGTTTTGAAATTCAAGGAAAGAAAAATAAAGCAATAAAAGTTAGTTTTACACTTCCTGAAATTTTGACAAACAGCTCGAATTTAATAGATATTTCGTTTTCGAGCACAGATGCAGGATACATAACGAACGGCAATATGAAAGCTTTCGACCCACGAAAAGGAGTCAACACTAAATTAAGTGGTTCCGGAAAGATGGAAATATTTTTGGGTGGAACAATTACACCATCGAACAATCAAGCCAGCGGCTTTTACTCAGCTCCGATAATAGTACATCTACTATATACTGCAGATTAAATTATAATTCAATTCCTATTAATAATAATTAATATTTCTTTAAGAATTATAGTAGGAATCCATTAATAATAGTGACGACACTATGCTACTTGATAATTTACCCTTATAATTCAAATAAAATAGCATAAAAGTTTGGCACAACGTTTGCTATATGGTATGTATAAGTCACAAAATTAAAATTAAATTAAAAATTAAATTAAATTGAAAGGTAACAAAATGAAAAAGTTCTTCTTAGCCATCGCAGTAGTTTTAGTATTAACAGTCTCTAAAGACGTTCTTGCTCAACCGGTTCCCGTAACAGCACAAATTAACGCAAAGGGAACAGTTATAACACACATTACAGTTTCAAGCAAACAGGATCTTGATTTTGGTAATGACATCGTTGCAGGCGTTGCAACAACAGTAGATAAGGAAGCCTCCAATGCAGGTAAATTCCTTCTCGCAGGTCAGCCAAACAGAGAAATCAGCATAGGATTCAAACTCCCGTCAAATTTATTAAACGGAGAAAACACAATGCCGATAACCTTCACTACAACAGACGCAGGTTACATGGTAAACAGCGGTAGCGTGGCAGCCTTCAATCCGGCAGTCAGCAAGAATGCATCTTTCGGAACAAATGGAGCTATGGAAATAGTGTTAGGCGGTACAGTAACACCTTCGTCAACACAGCCAGCAGGTTCATACACTGCCCCGGTAACAATATCTCTTCAGTACACAACAGAATAAGAAGAACAAATCATAGCGCTTGAAGCCGGTTCGTAATGAGCCGGCTTTTTGCTTATACAAATAAATTGAACTGAATAATTATTATGTAAGAGAAATATGCACTGATTAAGAAAGAATGAAGAACTATTAAGCACATTCTCTATATTATTTCTATTAACAACGGTTAAAACAGTCTTTTCTCAGAAGTTACAAACCTTTCAACTAATCACGAATAAATCCAATAAAATCCATCAAATCAAATTTCTGGAGCAATTATAGTAGGAATGCATTGAATGTAGTGATGACACTATGCTGCTTGATAATTCACCCGTAAAATTCAAATATAATCGCATTAATGTTTGGCACGGCGTTTGCTATATAGTATGTATAAGACACTAAATTAAAATTAAATTAAAAATAAAAATTAAATTGAAAGGTAACAAAATGAAAAAGTTCTTCTTAGCCATCGCAGTAGTTTTAGTATTAACAGTCTCTAAAGACGTTCTTGCTCAACAGGTTCCCGTAACATCGCAAATTAACGCAAAGGGAACAGTTATAACACACATTACAGTATCAAGCAAACAGGATCTTGATTTTGGTAATGACATAGTTGCAGGCGTTGCAACAACAGTAGATAAGGAAGCCTCCAATGCAGGTAAATTCCTTCTCGCAGGTCAGCCAAATAGACAGATCAGTATAGCATTCACACTACCTACAAATTTATTAAACGGAACAACCACTATGCCGATAACCTTCACTACAACAGATGCAGGTTACATAGTAAACAGCGGAAGTGTATCAGCATTCAATCCGGCAGTCAGCAAGAATGCATCTTTCGGAACAAACGGAGCAATGGAAATAGTGTTAGGCGGTACAGTAACACCTTCGTCAACACAGACAGCAGGTTCATACACTGCCCCGGTAACAATATCACTTCAGTACACAACAAATTAGGAAGTTACAAATCATAGCGCTTAAAGCCGGCTTATAATGAGTCGGCTTTTTGCGTTAGAGAAAATCAATAATATCCATATCCTTCTTCAAATTTTCGTCATAATTGCCGAATTCTTAAAACTTCGACAAGTTTGTCAAACTAAACACCCTATTCCGTTCTTTAATCACACATTTTAATGGTATAGTAATTGCTAATTCTTAGTATATCTGTTAACTAAAATTTTCCAATGACAAAATCTAAACGTCTTGTTTTAACAATTATTCTCATCTTGATTCCTGTTATCATATTTGCTGAAGACCACGAAAACATGCAAAGCAAAAAGGGATTTCTTGATTTTCTTCTGTCTATAAAATATCTTGCTGTCTTTATTGTCGCAGCAGTCGGCATCACAGCAATATGGATGAATAAACTGAGTTTCAAAGTACGCCTTATCCTGATGTCTGTTTCGTTTCTTATGTTCGGTGTTATCACTATTTTTGCGCCATGGCTTTTTATTACTCCGTCTCCCGTGTGTGCCTCCACAAAACCGTTCTTGTACGGTTTGAGGCCTCAGTTCCTTGCGACTCTTTCTGTCATTGGCGTTATGTCTCTGGTAGTCGGCAAAGGGTTCTGCGGTACTGTATGCCCCGTGGGCGCTCTGCAGGAACTTCTTTACAGAATACCGCTGTTTATGAAACTCAAGCAGATTAAGGTGCCGTTTAAAATTACCAACACAGTAAGAATAGCTTTGTTTATCCTGTTCTTGATCGTAGCTTTTGCTTTTGCTACATCAACATACTTTTACTACAATCTTTTTGATTTAATTCACTGGGAGTTTGAAATGCAATGGATTGAGTTTATTCAGTTTATGATATTTCTTGTAATTGTACTCAGCGTGAGTTTGTTCTCATACAGACCTTTCTGTTATTTCATCTGCCCGATGGGTTTATATACATGGGTTCTTGAGCATACCGCACCTTTAAAGGTAAGGGTCAACAAAGATGTATGCAACAGCTGCGGTGCCTGCGAAAAAGCCTCTCCATGCAATGCAGTGACCGGTATTGTTGAAGGAAATAAATTGCGTGCTGACTGTCATTTATGCGGTGACTGCATAAAGTCTTGCTCTCAAAGTGCACTTTATTTTGGACTTAAAAAATAAAACAAATTTTATTAGAATTGTATATCTGTCTCAAAATTTAAAAGAAGGAGTTGTACAATGAAAATTGTCACAATTATTTTATTGCTCCTTGCACCTTTAGCCGTTCATTCTCAGAACACTAAAGGAGGTGAAGATGCAAAAGGCATTTTCAAATATGAAGATTTTCAGAAACCTCAGGAATGCGGCGCATCTTGTCATACTGATTTCTACGCACAGTGGAAGCAGATGATGATGTCAAAGTGCTATACGCATGAATGGGATGAAATAGAATACTTCAAGCTTGCTGTGCCTCATGCAGAAAAGGAGCCTAAAGTTGCAGGTGTTAAAGAAGGATGCAACGGCTGTCATGCGCCAATTTCATACATGGTTGGAGATGTGCCTCCCCCGAAGCCCGAATTTAATTCCCGCGCGAATGAATCTGTTTCTTGCGATGTTTGCCATACAATAACAGGATTTGTCGGGGATACACCTTTTAACTTCAATTACATATCAAATCCCGGAAAAACCAAACAGGGAATAAGAGAAGGTACGGAATCTCCCGTTCATATCACAAAGAATAATCCTTTTCTTTCCAAAGCAGAATTCTGCGGTACTTGCCACAATGAAAAATCACCCTTTGATACGTGGGTAAAATCAACTCATCTTGAATGGAAAGAGGGTCCTTACTCCAAAGAAGGTGTGCAATGTCAGAACTGTCACATGCCGAGAACTCCCGGCGTTAGCTCGCTTATGGGAAAGCAAAGAAGCGATATTGCCCAGCACTTGTTTCATGGTGCGCACGACCCGGGAAAAGTCCGCGGTACAATCGAACTTAGAATTCATCCCGACACTCCCGAAGTTGTTCCCGGCGAAGAGGTTAAGTTTACAGTTGCTTTATTCAATGCAAAGACCGGTCATAAATTTCCGTCCGGCTCGGTCGAAGATAGAATCGTGTGGCTGCAAGTTGAAGCCGTTGATGCTAAAGGCAAAGTCTATCACCTGAAAGTTGATAAAAAGGGTTTCGAAGGTGAAGATTATACTATCTCTTCAAACGTTCTCGCCTATCAGGATATGGAAGTTCCTCTTAACCTTGTTGATTTCAAAGGAATACAGAGAGACGGAATACCCGAAGGGAACAGGATTTTCAGGATGCCGTATTTCGACCCAAAAGGAAGAATGACTATCCAGCAATGGAATACAGCATCGCTTGGTGTTGACTATCGGCTTGGTCCAAGAGAAACAAAGCTTGAAACTTTTTCATGGCTTCTGCCAGATGAAGTGGAAGTCGGTAAAATGACGGTTCGTGCTGCCCTTTACTACCAGAAACTTGTAACACCCGTTGCCGAATTTCTTGGAGTCTCTAAAGAAGAAGCAGAAATAATAGAAGTAAACTACCATCAGACCTTTGTCGAGGTTGTAGATGATTAATTCAAGCATTAAAAATAAAAACGAGGATAGCTAAATGAAAAAAATTATCTGTTTATTCATATTTCTTGTTATAGTTTTAATATCCGCCGATGCAGAAGCCATTCCGGCTTTTGCCAGAAAGTACAATATGTCGTGCAACGTCTGCCATACAGTGTTCCCGAAACTTAAACCGTACGGTGAAGAGTTTGCCGCTAATGGTTTTCAAATTCCCGATAAAGAACCCTCAAGGTTTTTTAAGAAAACAGGTGATGACCTGCTTACACTAATGCGCGAACTGCCTCTGGCACTGAGGTTTGAACTTTACGGGCAGTATGAAAGCACAAGAGAAGTTAATCCTGATTTAAGAACACCCTGGCTTTTAAAGCTTATGTCAGGAGGTAATATTTATAAAGATATCTCTTACTATTTTTACTTCTTCTTCAGTGAAAGAGGTGATGTCGCGGGAATAGAAGATGCTTTCGTTATGTTTAACGATGTTGTCTCAAAGAATGTTGACCTTGATATGTACGTGGGTCAGTTTCAGGTTTCAGACCCGCTGTTCAAACGTGAACTAAGGCTCGAGCAGGAAGATTATAGTATCTATGCAACAACACCAGGAGTTTCTTTTGCAAACCTGAAGTACGACAGGGGACTGATGTTTACTTACGGAGCTCCGACAAAGACAGACCTGACAGTTGAACTTGTGAATGGAAGCGGGATAGGTACAAAAGATATTTTTGATGTTGATAAGTATAAAAACGTTATGGTAAGAGCTTCGCAGGAAATTGCTCCTTTCCTCAGAATAGGTGGATTCGGTTATTACGGAAAAGAACAGCCGATACCGGACTCCTCTGCAAACGAGATGTACATGGCAGGTGCCGACCTTTCAGCGGGAAATGAATATGTTGAGCTTAATGCACAATATGTTTATCGAAGCGATACAAACCCTTTCAGGCTTGCAAATAAGCCGGGTGAGAGAATAAAAACTCAGGGCGGGTTTGCAGAATTGCTTGTTTCTCCTAAGGGTGCGGACAGCAGAATCACAGGGCATTTGCTCTACAACCATGTCGATTCTGACCAGAGCGATCTGAAGTACCGGAGCTATACTGCAGGACTCGGGTATCTTCTTGCAAGGAATGTAAGATTAATAGGCGAATATACTTATGAGCAGGAACGTAAAGACTCAAAAGTAACGCTTGGTATAATTACCGCATTCTAAAACAAATTGCTTAGATAAATAATAAAAGCCCGGTACTACCGGGCTTTTATTATTTAATTAGATATACAATTCTTAAAACTCTTGCGGCAACTCCTTCAACTGCGTATAATTAAACACCGGTCCGTCTTTGCAGACATATACATTTCCTATATTGCATCGTCCACACTTGCCGAGTCCGCATTTCATCCTGTTTTCAAGCGTTGTGTAAATATTATCTTCCTTGAAACCAAGCTTCTCAAGAACAGGTATCGTAAACTTTATCATTACAGGCGGTCCGCATATTACCGCAAACGTATTCTCAGCAGATGGTGCAATCTTTTCCACTATCGTTGGAACAAATCCGACTTCGCCTGTCCATCCGTCTGATTCACCGCCCGGATCAACAGTAACAACGGTTTTAACATCGGGACGCGATTGCCACTCTCGTATTTCTTGTTTGTAAACTATATCCGACACTGAACGCGCACCGTATATGATTGTTATATCCTTGTAGTCGTTTCTCCAGTCAAGTACATTATCTATTACGCAGCGGACAGGAGCAAGCCCAATTCCGCCTGCAATGAACAAAACATTTTTTCCTTTGAGCTCTTCAAGAGGAAAGAAGTTTCCATAAGGTCCGCGGAATCCTATTGTATCTCCTTGATTTAAACGCTTTAACGCTTGTGTAACCTTACCGTAAACCTTGAAAGAACATTCAAGATACTCGGGTCGCGTTGGTGATGAAGCTATGCAAAATGTTGATTCACCCTCGCCGAATACGGAGTACTCCGCAAACTGTCCTGCCTTGAACGTAAACGCTTTTGCTTCCTCAGGATTCTTCAGCTTAAGTTTAAACGTCTTTGTGTCTGGCGTTTCATCAATGATTTCGGCTATTTCAGCTAAGTACGGTTTATATATATTATCCATATAATGTTTTAATCTTTACAGTTAGAAACTATTTCCTTTATGTCAATACTGACTGCGCATCCGCGTGAACATCTGCCGCAGCCCGTGCAGAGTATTTCTCCGAACTTATCCACATAATATTTAAACTTGTGGTTGATTCTTTGCCTGTATCTCTTGCCCTGTATGTCTCGCGGGTTATGCCCCGAGGCATGCAAAGTGAAATGCCCGAACTGGCATCCGTCCCAGTTCTTCATTCTTCGTCCTTCTGTGTACGAATAATCTTCATCAACAATGTCAAAGCAATGGCAGACAGGGCATACAAACGCACACTGTGCGCAGGAAAGACAAAGGTCGCCTACACCGTCCCATTTAGGATTCTCAAAGTTCTTGCCGAGCCATTCATGTACCTGATTGCTGTCAAATGCTGTCTCGGGATGCTTTACCTTTGAGGTTATTTCATCTGACTTTGTTTTATCTCCCTGCGTAAAATGCTTTGCGTATTTATCCGCAAACTCTTTTCCCTTATCCGTGACAATTCGCACGGCATAATTGTTTTCGTCGAGAGGAATCAGGAATATGTCAGAACCCTTCTCTGAAACAGGAGATGAGCCGACTGACGTACAGAAACAGTACTCGTCAGAAAAGCTGCACATCAATCCGATTACGATAAAGTTCTTCTCTCTCTGGTTATAAAACTCGTCTTTATAATCCCAGTTGAAAAGGTGCCTTAATATATTGAATGAATTTGCATCGCAGGGCTTTGCGCCGAGTATAACTGTTCTCTTCTGATTTACATCAACGTCAAGAAGCTGTACATCGTTCTTGCCGCGTTTGTAATAGATAACCGGCTCTGCCTTTGGAAACACAAATGTTTTGTACGATGCCTTTGTTGGTCTCGCTGTGGATTCCAGTGTTAACTGTGTGACGTCATTTATCAGAACATACTCCGTTGAATTCGGAGCAATAAGATTATTGCCGTCTGCAATTATATCTTTGCAGAGGTTTAATAAAGATTCTTTATTTATAATTTTTTCTTCCATAATTTCTTTTGTTTAAGATGTCTTAACAAATATTACATGAACAATTCATCGCTGTCTTTTACGTCAAAACTTCCAACAAGTGTCGGTGTTTCAAGGTTTCTTCCCGATACATAAGAATAAGCTTCCTTTGCTTCTATTACCATCTTACGGTTAAGTAGCGATAAGGGAATGTCCATAGGACATGCACGCTCGCACTCTCCGCAGCCTATGCATCTCCCACTTAGATGAAATGCACGTACTACGTTCCATGAAAAATTTCCTCTGCTGTGTGAAGATGACTCAACCCAGCGTGGGATGGTTTTATCTGTAATGCACCTCTGGCAATAACACATCGGACATGCAGCGCGGCATGCATAACATTTTATACATTTGTCAAACTCTGATTTAAAGTATTCAAATCTTTCTGCCGCTGACATTTTATCTATTGCCTGTATTTTTTCAAGAACCTCGTCTGTAACAGCAGGTGTTTCCTTTATTTCGCCTAACACAGTATCATAATATAAAGGTTTGTTCGAATCACACGGAACACACTTTGAAGCAAGTGTCTCCCCGTTGAACTCCATACCGAAATCCTTTACAACACCGTGGCAGTTAAAGCTGATTATATGTACATCTTCTCTCTTTAGCTGCGCTTCCTGGATCAATGCTATTATCGAATGTACATCGCAGGGCTTTGCTGTGATTCCAAGTTTTAACACTATCCCGTTCTGTCGTCTTAATTCTTTAATGCGGGCTTTGGTCAGGTAAACAGAAAGATTATTAAGACAGTATTCGTTAAACACAAGTTTATCGCAGTCTTCCTGGGTCTTTGCTATTATAGGCTTTGTGCGTTTATCTGTTACTGACTGATATCCTATAACGGCGGCAACCTCTTTCTTTTCGAGAAGTTCTTTTGCAAGTTTTCTGAGTTCTTCCATTATACCTTTTCCTCCGTGCTCATTATGATTTCCTTCTCGTTTGTAACAGGCTCAGGAAATTTTGCCGTAAATTCATCGTTGAGTTTCTTGTAACATTCAAATGGACCCATTGCTTTAACATCATTCGTAACCTTGGTAACAACATCCACAAACTTCTTGCCCTCTGATGCAGATACCCATGAAAACTGAAGGCGTCCTTCTTCTACTCCCAGAAATTTAAGAAGCTCGTTAAAGAATTCCCAGCGTCTGCGTGCATGAAAATTCCCTGCGTTGTAATGGCAGTCGTTTGGATGGCAGCCTGATACAAGTATTCCGTCAGCACCGCGCTCGAATGCCTTAAGAATAAACACAGGGTCAATGCCGCCAGAACACATAACGCGAATGAGCTTAACATTTGTCGGATACTTCAGACGGGATGTGCCTGCAAGGTCTGCTCCGGTGTATGTGCACCAGTTACAGACAAATGCGACTATTTTTGGTTCCCAGTTTAGTTGTGACATAATATAATAATTCTTTAATCTTTTTAAATTTTATAATGCTGCTATCTGTGCAAATATCTCTTCGTTGTTGAATCCTGCAAGCTCGATTGACTTTGACGGACATGTTGCAGTGCAGGTTCCGCACCCCTGGCAAAGTCCTTCGTTTACATATGCGATTTCTTTTATTACTATCCCGTCGCGTGTTTTTACTTCGCGTACTTCGACTGCACTATAAGGACAAACCTTTTTGCAGTAGAAACATCCTGCACACAGGTCAGCATTGACCTTTGCTACAACGGGTTCACGTTCAAGCATATCAGAGCCAAATAGCACCATTGCTTTTGCTGCAGCGGCTGATGCCATTGCAACTGATTCGGGTATATCTTTCGGCGACTGGCATGCACCGGCAAGGAACACTCCGCCCGTTGTGCTTTCAATCGGACGAAGTTTCGGATGCGCTTCATTAAAGAAGCCGTGTTTGTCATAAGGGATACCGATTGTCTGTGCAAGCTCGGAAGCATCCGGCTGAGCAATCATTGCAGTCGCAAGAACAACCATGTCTGCATCAATGGTTATAGGCATTCCCGAAAGTGTGTCCTCACCTTTAACGATATACTTTCCGTCTTCTTCGGTAATTTTTGAAACACGTCCGCGTATATATTTCACGCCGTCTTCTTCAATCGCACGGCGGACAAACTCGTCATACATTTTTCCGCCTGAACGAATATCCATGTAGAACACATAAGCTTCACCGTCGTGTACTTTGTGCTTATAAAGCATTGCATGCTTTGCGGTGTACATACAGCATATTTTACTGCAGTATGAAAATCCTTTTGATTCATCACGCGAACCCACACATTGTATAAAAACAATTTTCTTCGGCTCTTTGCCGTCGGAAGGGCGTTTAAACTCTCCTTCGGTTGGTCCTGATGCCGAGGCAATTCTTTCAAACTGCAAACCGTCAATAACGTCTTTGTATTTTCCGTAACCGTATTCACCATAACCTTTATAAATAGAATCATCAGGTTTCTTATCAATATTATAAAGCTTATATCCTGTAGCCATAATTATTGCACCGACTTCTTCCGTAACTAATTTATCCTGCTGGTCGAACATAATGGCTTCACGTCCGCAGACTTTCACGCAAACTCCGCACTTGCCGTTTTTATAGTACATGCAAACGGTTTCATCTATAACGGGAATGTTAGGTACTGCCTGCGGAAAAGGTACATAAACAGCCGGTCTGAACGCGAGGTTTTCTTCAAATGAATTGTATGCTTTCTTCTTTGTCGGGCACTTTGTTATGCAAAGTCCGCAGCCTGTACATTTCTCTTCGTCTATATGTCGGGCTTTCTTCCTTATAGTAACAGTGAAGTTTCCTATAAAGCCGTCTACTTTTTCTACTTCTGAATAAGTCATCAGCTTAATCTTCGGATGCTGATAAACCTCTACCATGCGCGGAGTAAGAATGCACTGTGAGCAGTCCAACGTTGGAAAGGTTTCGGATAGCTGGCTCATGTGTCCGCCAATTGACGGCTCTTTTTCAACCAAAACAACTTCGTACCCTGCATTAGCGACATCAAGCGCTGCCTGAATGCCTGCTATGCCGCCGCCGATTACAAGTGTTCTTTTTGTAACAGGTACTTCGATTGTGGTAAGAGGTTGATTTCGTTTTACTTTTTCAACTGACATGCGGACAAGGTCAATTGCCTTATCCGTTGCTAGTTCTATATCGTCATGAACCCATGAACAGTGTTCTCGGAGGTTTGCTATTTCTACGAGAAAAGGATTTATCCCCGCAGCAACAGCAGCCTTACGAAAAGTTTTCTCGTGCATATGAGGTGAGCATGAACCTACGACAATAGCATCAAGCTTCTTATCAATGATTTCTTTCTTAATCATGTTCTGCCCTGGGTCTGAACACATATATTTATAGTCTATCGATACTTCAACTCCGGGAAGCCATTCGCAGGCTTTTGCAACACGCGGACAATCGACTGTCCTGCCTATGTTTTCACCGCAATGACAAATAAACACTCCAATTTTCATATATTACAACTCCGTATTTTATACTGCCGCTTTTTCGGCAACAAGTTCGTTATAGTTAAATTTTATTGTGTGCAGATTAATTCCAAGTTCCTTTTCGTCCATACCCAATGCAAGACCTATAAGCTCTGTAAGATACAGCACCGGGAAATCCTGATGTTCCGGATTCACATGTCTCATCGCCGTCTGGCGCATATCAAGATTTGTGTGGCACATAGGACATGCAACAACCATTACATTTGCACCGTGTTTCTTTGCATCGTCAAGAATCTTTTGTGAAAGGTCAAGAACTATGTCTCTTCTTGCGATTGAATGCGCTGCACCGCAGCATTCAACCTTTGAATTCCAGTCAACTGTTTTGGCGCCTGTCATTTCAACGACTTTCTCCATCGATTCAGGCTGCTCGGAATCATCAAACTTTGTTATCTCGGAAGGACGCACAAGAAGGCATCCGTAATAGCATGCAACCTTTAATTCCTTAAGTTCTACCTTCCGGTTTTCTTTAATCTTCTCAAGACCAATCTTCATAAAGAGTTCTAAAAGATTCATGACCTTTACTTCTTTTGTGAATTTTGTCTCAAGTATGGATTCTACTTTTGCTTTTACTTCGGGATGCTTGTTTGTTTCGTGCTGTGAGAGAACAAGCCTGTTGTAACAGGCGGCACATGGAGCGACCATTTCATCAAGTCCCTGCTGTTCTGCAATCATTATGTTTCGCATTGCAAGTGCATTGGATAGCTGATGATTGGTAACGTGTGCGGATGTAGCACCGCAGCATGACCAGTCTTTTAACTCATCGAATGAAGTCCCGAGTTTTTCCACTACCTTTCTCAGGGAAGTGTCGTATTCTTTTGCTGTACCGGTCTGTGAACAACCGGGGAAATATCCTACCTTCAAATTTGCCTCCATTGAGGTTTTAATAATTATTTGTTAGCCGTCTTCTTAAAAATCTTTTTGACGGATTCTTTATCTTTAATATTATGCGGGAATATCTTTAGCTTCCCTTTCAGGAACATTCCTGGAGAGGAATCAACATCTTGCAACAGATGCATGGTTTTCAACTTATATTCTGCCACAAGTCCTACCTCGTATGCACGTCCGTGGCTTTCAATCTGATTCAGGAATGCTTCGTGAAATTTGATTATGTCTTTCGATTTAATTTCTACTCCCTTTTCAAGTGCAATTTCTCTTACTGCGTCCATGAACTTCGCAAGGTCAAACTCCTGAGGGCATCTCGATGAGCATGTCATGCATCCTGCGCAGAGCCAGGGAGTTGTTGATTTTAATGCTTCCTCATAAAATCCAAGCTGTATTAGACGAACGACTTTGTTAGGTGCTATATCCATGTAATATCTTACTGGGCAGCCTGCAGAACATTTACCGCACTGGTAGCAAAGACTTACATCCTGAAAAGTCTTGTCTTTAATATCGTCAGCTATTGTATGTACGTGATTATGCGTGCTCATGGTAGTAGTAAATTTGTTTTTGGGAAAAAGATGCCCGGAAAAGTTTTAAGGCTTTCTTGTAGTTTCGAAAAGTGCTTAACATGTTAAACCGCCTCCGGTAATTTATTTCTGTTTTAATTTGCGAATCTTGATGTGTGGGAAAGCGCAAATTTAACTCTCATATATTATACAAAAATACGTACTTTAAACAGATTCTTCAATGCAAAATTAGAGTAGAATGAAAAAGGCAACCACATACAGGTTTGGGAAGGAGTGATAATATAAGTGAATTATTGTACGCAAAATGTTTGGGACAACAGATTTCTTATCCCAGGGCTCAATTTTGGGTAGTTGGTAGGCTAAAAGTTCAGAGGGCATATGTAAATAATTACATGCCATGTCTGAACCTTCAGAGGGCATATGTAAATACTTACATGCCATGTCTGAACCTTCAGTGGACATATGTAAATACTTACATGCCATGTCTGAACCTTCAGAGGGCATATGTAAATACTTACATGCCATGTCTGAACCTTCAGAGGGCATATGTAAATACTTACATGCC
>Ga0172380_10002574_pt1 | contig 27370 bp, 39 predicted proteins | sample Leawe162metaG_FD_119747 | JGI IMG/M metagenome (GOLD analysis project Ga0172380, IMG submission 119747) | Leachate microbial communities from a municipal landfill in Southern Ontario, Canada - Leachate well 162 metaG | ecosystem: Engineered > Solid waste > Landfill > Unclassified | place... | reverse complement strand
TGAAAGAAGTTGATGCAACTGCAAATGAAGTAGATGAAGAAGATATAATTGAAGAAAAAATTGAAGAAGGAGAGTAAAAATGAATATTAAAATTAAAAAACTAACTAGTACTGCAAAATTGCCAACAAAAAAAGATTGTGATGTTGGATATGATTTATATGCAGATAGTATTGAAACTGATGGTGATGCAGTTATAATTCATACTGGAATAGCTATAGAAATGGAAAAATGTTTTTGGGCATTAATAGCTGATAGATCCAGTATGGGTAAGAAAGGTTTTAATGTTCATGGCGGAATTATTGATAATTCATATAGAGGAGAAATAATAGTTATTCTTTATAAACATAAGGAATTCGATATAAATAAAGTTATCAATGTAGGTGATAAAATTGCACAATTGATCATAATGCAACAATTTTCATTTGATGTGTTAGAAGTTTCAGAATTATCTGTTACTGAAAGAAATGAAAAAGGATTTGGGAGTACTGGTAAATAATGCCACAATGTAAAATTTGTCAAAAAAATGTAAAACATGATTTGGCATCACATATCAGAAATAGTCATCATATACTGTCAAATGAATATTTGACTAAATACCCAAATGAAATATTGTATTCTGAAGAATTTTTAAAACAAAGAATAGATGTTAGAAAAAAACTTTGGCAAAATAAAAATACACGTAAAAAATTGTTAGCTGCTAGAAAAATACAATTTACTTCAGAAGTTTGTTTAAAAATTAGTAAAACACTTAAAAATGGATATAAAACAAATAAAATTAAAGTTTGGAATAGTGGATTAACAAAATACAATAATAGTACTATTAAAGAAATTGGTGAAAAAACAAAAAAACGTATAACTGGATCTAAAAATGCCAAACATTCAGAATATATGAAAAAACATAGTAATTTTGTAACTCATAATCCAAGTAAATATAGTATAGGTGAAAAGAGAAAATTATGGCGAGAAAGAATTTCTAAAACATTATGTGAGCGAATAGCGAAGGGTGAATTAAATTATGCTACACATCGCTATAAAAACGGTTATCATGTTGGAAAATTTAATACTGAGTATTATCAGAGTGGGTTAGAATTAGAAATTATGAAATTTTTAGATAATTGTTCATATGTTTCGTACTGGACAAAAAAACATAAAAGAAGAGTACAATATTTTGCAGATGGTATTAAAAGATTCTATTATCCTGATTTTTTCATAACACTAATAACAGGAAAAGAAATTATAGTTGAATCGAAAGGTAGATTGGATGAAAATGACAAAATAAAGCATGAATTTGCCACAGATTTCTTTTCAAGCTTTTTCGTCATTTTCTCGGTTATACAATTACAAATTATTATTAAGGCTAATTGTGATATTGAATATTTATCAAGTTTAATCGGAACTTCTAAACATGGTTATATTATCGATAAAATTCCCAATAATGTAGATAGACAAAACCAAATTAATGAATATGTAGAATTGATACTTGTTGATAAATTGGAATAAAATAATGATTTTAGAAGTGAAATATAATTGGGGAGATATTCTTTATTTAAAAACAGATAAGGATCAGTTACCAAGAATTTTAACAAAAATGCAATTTGATAAAGGTTCTTGTATGTATGAATTATCATGTGGAAGTGGTAGTTCATGGCATTTTGATTTTGAGATGTCAGTTGAAAAAGCTGTAATATTTGCTGCAACTAATTAGTTAGGAGACAAAATGATTATTTTCAATATTATTTTATTTATTTTTTCAGTTATTTTTTGTACTTATCAAATTAAAAAAATAATTAAAATTAAAAGATATGGTAAGCAATTAGATTTTCATTATTCTGAATTATCAAGAATAAATTTAGTTTTGCAAATTTGTAAAGAAGAGGAAAAAGCTGATAATTATTCTAAAATAATATATCATTGGGAAGAATTAAAGAAAATTTATGAAAGTAATAAATCATTGAATGGTTTTGTCAAATCTGCTGATGAAATAATAAAACTATTTAAAGCATTGAATATTAGTAATGATACTAATGTTAGAATTAAAACGGAGTTATTAAAAGAATGAATACTTCTTATTTTGCTAAATCAGCAAAAAATGAAAATGCTGTTTCAATTTGTGGTGGTGTGCCAGATTGGTATAAAGGGAAACAATATAAAAAATTAGCTCCAAAATTTTGGTTTTTTCAAAAATATAAAGAAGATAATGATTCAGTATTTTACACTATTCAATACAAAAAAGAAGTTTTAGATGTTTTAGATCCTAAAAAAGTTTTTGAAGAATTAGGTGAAAATTCTGTACTTTTATGTTGGGAAAAGTCCGGTGATTTTTGTCATAGACATTTAGTTGCAGATTGGTTTAAAGAAAAGTTAGGTATAGAAGTAAAAGAATTATAAGGAAAGAATTATGAAACCATTATTTATTGTATTTGAAGGAATGGATGGTTCAGGAAAATCTACACAAGTTAGATTACTTGCAAAATATTTAGAAAATCAAGGTAAAAAAGTATGTATTACTAGACAACCTGGAGGAACTATAGTTGGTACAAAAATTCGTGAATTAGTTTTACATTCAAAAGATGATATTTGTCCAATAACAGAATTGTTACTTTACAAAGCTGATGAAGCTCAACATGTTAATTTTATAAAATCAAAATTAGAAGAAGGTTATATTGTAATTAGCGATAGATTTTGTTATTCTGCAACAGCTTATCAATCATTCGGTCGAGGATTAGATTTAAATATAATAAATCAAATTGAAGAAGTTTCTGTGCAAAATTTACAACCTGATTTTTTATTTATAATGAAAGCTGATGTAGAAAAAAGTGTAGAAAGAAGTAGAGAAGTTTCACAAAAATTTGATCGTTTTGAAAGTTTAAATTTAGAATTTCATAAAAAAGTTCAAGAAGGATTCTTAACATTTGCTTTATATAGTTTTGCACATGTTTTAGACGCAACAAAATCTATAGATCAAATTCATCAAGAAATTATTAGTAAAATAGAAAAAAATATAGAATAAAGATAAAAAAAGGATTTATTATGAAGAAAATTTATAATTCAGATAATATGCAAGGAACACATGTTTCTGCTAATGTTGAAAAAGTTTTAGCAGTTGTAGATAAACAACTAGCCAAACATGGATTAGAAGTTGTTTATAATGTAAAAGGTGAAGAAATTGTATGGAGATTTCAAGCAAGTGAAAAAGGTACAAAATCTTCTTCTGAATATGTTCATAAAAGTGGAGCTACAATAAGAAGTATATCGTCGAGAGGTACATTATAATGAAACCAGTAATAATTTTAGAAAACAATGTAGAATTTTGGAAATTATTTTTACAAAAATTTCCAAAATCAGATGTTTCTTTAATTATAGTTACTGATGATAGAATTTCAGATAAAATGGAAGAATTGCAAAATACTGCTAAACAAATGAGACCAGATTTATCTATTACTTATATTTCTGGAAAACAATTAATTAAAGAATCTTTCGATATTCTTTGGCCTAATGGTACAAGTGATTTAATTAAAGATTTTGTATTTAATTATAAATTATCATGTAAATTTTTCTATCCTATTTATTTTAAAAAATTTGAAAAATATTTGATGGTTGATGATGATGTATTTATGGTTTTGGATCCTTCATTTTTATTTGAAAGTGACAAATATTTAGCAAGTGTTGATAGTTTTAATAAATTTGGTTGGAAAGATAAATACTATAAAAATTTCGAAATTGTTTGTAAAAAAGAAATAGAAACTTATGATTATAACATATATACAATTAATACTGGCATATTGTTATATCAACGTGATTTAGAATATGGTAATTATATTAAAGGTTTATTTGAAAATGAATTCTTTTGTAATCTTTATTTAAAATACAAACAAAAAAATACTACTTATAATAAATTGTTTTTTGTTGAACAATATCTTTTTAATTTTTATCTTAAAACTAGAGAAAATTTTAAAAGTAAGTTTGAAGTATTGAAAAATGTTAGAATTATCACGAATCCAACAATACCTGGAAAATTTACAAAAGTACCATTTGCAATTCATTATACTTCAGGAAAAGAAAAAATGAATTTGTGTCATACTTTCAAACATTATGAGATTATTAATGGTTATTTAACAAATACTAAAAAGGAAAATTAAAATGGTTGATAAATTTAAAGAAATTTATGAAAAACAATTAGAATATGAAAATATTGTAATTAAGAAAAGTAAAGATTGGCCAGATAAAGATTTAAAAGATTTTACTGAAAAAGAGAAAAATTCTTTTTCAAAAGAACTTTGTTTGTATTTATATCAAGAAGTCGCTGAATATGTTAATGCAGTTGGTAATTATAAAATGCATAAAACAGCGAAGGATGATTCTAATCCAGAAGATATTAAAAGTGAATTAGCAGACATTTTTATTTTTGCTATGGATCTTGCTTTAATTCAAGGTATAACTTTAGAAGAACTTTTAATAATTATTAAAAATAAACAACAGAAGAATTTTGATAGACAAAGGAATAATTATTAAAATGGGCAAAATATTACCATATGTTAAATTAGTACAAAAATTAAAAGATAGATGTGAACCTATATCTATTCAATTTAATATTACTAATAAATGCGGTTGTAAATGTGTAATGTGTAAAAAGTGGGATTGGAAATTAGGAACAATGCCATTTAATGTTGTTAGTAATTTAATTAAACAATTTGAAAATAATGGTGTAGAATCAATAGTATTTTCTGGTGGTGATCCATTAGTATATCCAAAATTTGAAGAAATAGTAAAATTGACTAATTTAAAAATTGGCGTTTTAACTGCTGGAAATATTCCGTTTACTGGATGGAAAACATTAACTGAAAAAGCTGATTGGATTCGATTTTCAGTTGATGCAGCTGATTTAAATAAATGGAAAGAGATTAGAGGATCAACAAGTGCTGGTTATGAATATCTAATAAAAAATTTAGAAGAAGTTTCAGAATTGAAAGGCAAAGCTGCAGTTAGATTAAATTTTTGTAGGATTAAAGATGTTAATGAAGATCAAGAAGAAAAAGTAAAAGAACTTGCTGAAAAATGTGGTTTTGCATTTATGGCACATGAAGTTAGAGTTTTTGAACAATTCATGAATAAAATAGAACATAATGAAACTATTCCAAAAACTTGTATAATACCTTTTTTGCATTGTGTTATAGAAGCTGACGGATCTGTATTTCCATGTTGTGATGTGATGAATGAAAATGCTGAATTTGAAAAAGTTAATTTTAATTATAGTTTAGGAAATTTGAAAGATTTTGATTATGATTTTTATCAATTATGGCATTCTGAAAAAGCGAATAAAATAAAGAATTTTTTATTAAATAATAGAGTTACAGAATGTGCAACATGTCCAGCTAGATATTATAGTTGTAATATTGAATATGAAAAAGAATCTGAAAGGGTGATGTTTTTATGAAAATACTTTGGATTCCACAATTAGCGACAATTGATAAAGTATCAGGAAAAATAATTATAAATGCTGATTCTAACATGACTATTTTTAATGGTATGTTAGAAGGATTCACTAAAAACAAATTTACTGTAGATATTTTAATGCCTTCAGAAAAATTATGTAATGCTAAATTTAAAGATGTAATTGATACAAAAATAATTAATAAAATTCATCAATTAAAAAATGGGCCTTTAAGTTCATTTTCACTTCGATATGATTTTGATTTCAGAGAATATTGCGAAATAATAGAAAAAGCTAATCCTGACATAATAGTAAATAATACACCATCAATTACTAAAAATTTAAAAGCTGTTTTATTTCATTTAAAATCAAAATGTAAAGTTGTCAATTTTTTGCATTTTTTAGATTATCCAGGAGAAGATAAAGTTCCATTACCTATTTCTTATTTTATGCGTCAAATAGAAGGTATAATTTGGTCAGATTTAGCAGTATTTCAAAGTTATACTGTTAGAGACAAAGCTTTATTAGCCATAAATAAGTACTTCAAAAAATATACTGATGAATATAACAAAAGCATAAAAAGAAAATCTATTAATCATGTCGTTTGGAATGCAACATATTCACAAAATGAAATCGATAAAGAACATTATATCAAAGAAAAATTTGAAGAAAAGAAAACAATAATTTTTCCTAATAGATTATCATCAACTAATTATTCTAATCATTTAAGATTTTTCGAAGCAATTCGTAACATTAGTAAAAAAAGAAATGATTTTCAAGTAATAGTAAATAATCCTACACAATATATGTCTTATGATGAAATAGCAAAATTATGTCCAAATTTGCTTGTACTTAATAATGGTAATTTATTAGATAAAAATCAATATTTCACAATATTACATCAGTGTGATATTGGAGTAGCATTATTTGTGCAAGAAGGTCATGGTGGTGTTAGTTCTAAACAATTTCAGGCTGCAGGATGTTTACCAGTATTTCCAAAATGTAATGAATATCAATATTTAATGCCAAAAACATATAAAGGATTTTGTAAGTCAAACTTGAAAGGTTTAGAAAAATCATTAGAATATGCTTTAAATGTTTGTAGAACCAAAGAAGGCAATAAATTAGTTGAAATTGCTAAAGACAAAATTTACAAACGTGATAGTTTCGAATCAAACATGAAAAATGTAATTGACAGTTTAAAACATTTATGATTTTCTCTTAAACTTAATATATAATTGAATATTAAGTTTAAGGAGAAGCTAGATGTTTTTGATATTTGAAGGCACAGATCTGGCTGGAAAATCTACAATAATAAAAAGTTTAATAGAAAAACAATCTAGATTTAAACCATTCAATTTTTTTAATTCTAAAAAAACAAATGATTGGATGAAATATATTGATGTTATAGCTGAAACTGAATACAATGTATTGAAACAAATACAAAACAATAATTTTATTTTAGATAGATTTTTTGTATCGTCTATCATTTATGAAAAAGTTTTTAATAGAAAATATGACATATCATACATCAATGAAAATGATTTTAGTGATAGTATAACAGTTTTTGTTAAAACACCGTTAGATGTTTTAATTGATAGAAGTAAATATAGAAATGAAGATTCAAAAATATTAAATCGTTTAGAAGTATTACTATATGAATATGAGAATTATTTTTCAACATATAAAAATAAATTGATAGTGATTGATGGATCATTAGATATTGAAGACAATATTAACATTTTACTTTCGGAAATAATTAAATATGAATGAATTGACAAAATTAAAAAAAGATATTCTAGCATGTAATAAATGTGATTTGAATAAATTAAGAGGTTTTGGTTATGGTAATATCGAATCTAAAATAATGTTTCTTGCTCAAAATCCTGGAATGCAACCAGCTGATTCTAAAATCAAAAGTGAAGAAATAATTCCATTTGCATTAAATACTGAAGAAGGAAAAGCTTCTGGTTCATTTTTTAGAAAATTTTTAAATCACTTTAATATTAAAAACGAAGATTTCTATATTACTAATATTTTGAAATGTCCTCGTGAAGATTCTAATGATGTACCAACTGACGAAGAAGCAAGTAATTGTAGAGATTTTTTTGAAAGGGAATGGGAATTACAAGAACCAACTTTTGTGATAGGATTAGGAGCTGCAGCAAAAAAATATTTGAAAATAGAAAATTATGGCACAGTAGTTAAACGTGGTGATATCAATATGATAGCAATTTGGCACCCAGGATATATGTCTAAAAGTCCTGACAAATTTGATGAATGGTTATATCAATTCAAAGAATTTAGTGGACTTTTGAATGTTCCTGGACCTCCTGAATCTAAAGTAGAACATATACCAGAAGTAAAAGTAGAAGTTATAGAAAAAACAGAAGAACCAGCCAATTATGCACCATTTACTCATCTACATGTTCATGATGATTATTCTTTGTTAGATGGATTATCTAAAGTAGAAGAATATGCCGAGACAGTTGCTAAAAGAGGTTGGAAACATTTATGTATTACTAATCATGGTATGTTAGGGCAAATTCCGAGACAACATAATATTTGTAAAAAATTAGGTATAAAACCAATTTACGGATGTGAAGTTTATATCAATAATTTTCATCAATATCGTGAATATATGACAAAAGATGGATTAACGTTAGAATTACCTGAAGGTTTTACTGATTTAGAAGGATTAAGAAAAAAAATAAAAAGAAATTATCACTTTATTCTTTTAGCTAAAAATGAAGTTGGATTCAAAAATTTAATGAAAATTTCATCGAATGCTTGGATAGAAGGTTTTTATAGAAGACCAAGAGTAAACAATAATTTTATTTTGGAAAATACTGAAGGATTAATTGGTTGTTCAGCTTGTTTAGCTGGACCATTATCACAATTAATAATTAATGATGAATTTGAAAAAGCAAAAACGTTAGCATTAAACTACAAAGATGCTTTTAATGGTGATTTTTTCATTGAAATAATGTTATTAGATATTCCAGATCAAATAAAAGCTAATAAAGGTTTAATTCAATTATCTGAAGAATGTGATATTCCGTTAGTATTAACCAATGATGCACATTATGTTAATAAAGATGATTCATATTTTCAAGATATGTTATTGATGATGCAAAATAAAAATACGTTTGTTGATTTAGAAAATAGAGAAAAGAAAAAAGAAGAACATAAAATAAAAGTTGAAGAGCTTGCTAAAAAAATGGCAGAACAAACTGAAGAAGAAAATGAAAATGAAGAAGAATTGATAGAACCAGAAGATGATAAAAATATTTTTTCATTTGATTCTAAAGATTTATGGTTTAAAACTGCAGAAGAATTGGATAAAACATATTTAGAAAAACATACATATATTCCTAAAGAAGCTTATGAAAACGCTAAACTCAATACTTTAAAAATATCAGAAAAATGTAATGTTATTATTGATACAAGCTTGAAAATACCTGTTTTTAAAGTTCCTGAAGATTTTGAATATGAAAATGAAGCTGATAAATCAATTGAATATTTAGAAACATTGGTAACAATTGGTTTAGAAAAAAGAGGATATTTCGACAACAAAAAATATTGTGATAGATTAAAATATGAAATGAATGTTATTAGAAAAATGAATTTTGCAGATTATTTTCTTATAGTAAATGATATAGTTGAATATGCTAGAAAAAGTGATATATCGGTTGGACCAGGAAGAGGATCAGCTGCAGGGTCATTGATGTGTTATTGTTTGGGAATTACAGATGTTGATCCAATGATTCATAATTTATTTTTCGAGAGATTTCTAAATGAAGCTAGAAAAGATCTGCCAGATATTGATATAGATTTTTCACCGGAAGGAAGAGATAACATAAAAGAATACATAATTGAAACTTATGGAAGAAAACATACTTGTTCAATCGGAACTTACGGATCATTTCAAACAAGAGCTACAATTTTGGATGTTTGTAGAGTTATGGATATTCCGTTAGATGTAGCTAAAAGAATATCTAAATCTTTAACAAGCGATATTGATGATTATAATTCTATTAAAGAAGCAATGGAAGAAAAACCAGCAAATGAAAAAGATAATAATCCATGGGTTGAAAAATTTAAAGAATTATTAAATCCGAGTTTTTGTAAAACATTGAAACATGGTAATGATGAAAAACAAATAATTCCATTAGAAGCAATTGATAAAATTAGAGGCAAACAAAAAAATATTTCTTCACATGCAGCTGGTGTTATTATTAGTAGTGCTGATTTGACCACAGATTTACCTTTAGTTTCAAAAAGTGGTACTATTTTATCTGCATGGATCGAAGGAAAAAAAGGAACTGAATTATCAGCATTCGGATTTATTAAATTCGATTTATTAGGCTTAAATAATTTAGTTTTTATTAAAGACACTTTAAAATTAGTGAATCAATCTAGAAAAAGAGAAATAGAAAAACGTTTTGGTAAATTGTTAGATGAATCTATCATAGATGAAGATTTGAATGATCAGAACGTTTATAAAGAATTAAAAAATGGAAATGGATCGTTGATATTTCAATTTGAAAGTCAATTGATGCAAAAATTATTAAAAGATTCTGAATGTGATGATTTCAATTGTTTAGCTGCTATTACAGCTTTAGGACGTCCTGGACCATTACAAAGTAAAATGACTGAAGCATATTGTTTAAGAAAACGTGGTGAAGAAAAATATAAAATTCATCCAGTTTTAAAAGAAGTATTAGATTATACTTATGGTATTGTTGTTTATCAAGAACAAATAATGCAAATAGTAAATAAATTAGCCGGATTTTCATTAGCTGAAACAGATTTATTTAGAAAAGTTTTAATTAAAGTGAAAAAAGATACTAAAGATGGTATGTGGGATAAGCTTCAAGAATATAAGAAAAAATTCTTAGAAGGTGGAAAAAAACACATGTCAGAATCAGAATTGTTAGAACTTTTCGATGGATTTCTTAAATGGGCTGGTTATGGATTTAATAAAAGTCATGCTGTAGCCTATACAGTTATTTCGTATAGATGTGCTTGGCTGAAAACGTATTTTCCTTTAGAATATATTTGTACTGTATTAGGAAATGTATCTAAAGGTGAAATAAAAATAAAAGGAAAAACAACTAATAAATATGGTGATTATACAGCAGAAGCAGCGTCTTTAAATATTTTATTTATGCCAATAGATATAAATAAAAGTAAAGTAAATTTTGCAACAGAAAATGAAAAAATAAGACAAGGTTTTACTAATATAAAAAATGTTGGTATTGCACCAGCAACACAGATAGTAGAAAATCAACCATATACATCTTTCACTGATTTTGTAAATAAAAATCAAAATATTTCTAAAAGAGTAATAGAACCACTAATAAAAATAGGTGCTTTTGATGAATTACATTCAAATAGAAAAAAATTATTGATTGATTATTATAAATCAAAAAAAATGAAATTCCCAAAAGAAATTGAAAGATTAAATAAATATTCAGATTTCTTTTCGATTTTAATAAAAAAAGATTTGACAAAATTAGTTGAAGATCCTGAACATGACTTAAAAGATTTTACAGAAAAAGAAAAGGGTTTAATATTTAGAGAGATGGCAGGATTTTGGATAGAACATCCAATGGAAAAAATGAGAGAAAAAATTGATGAAAATAAAATAGAAATTGGACGTGTTTCAGAAATGTATCAAAATTTGTATACTGCAGCTATAGTATATATAGATGAAATTGAAGAAGATACACCTAAAAGTAAAAGTTTTAAATTAAAAATAAGTGATGGTAATAAAAAATTAGACGGAACATCAATTACAATAAATAAAGAATATTTGAAAAGTGACGAAAAACTAATTGTAGGAAAAAAAATATTTTTAGGATTAATGCATAATGTTGATTGGGGAAAAGCTGAATATTTCAGATTTTGTAAATTACAATTCATAGATGATGATTTAAAAGATTTTGAACAATTATCAAATGCTTATAAATCTATGAATGTATTACTAACTAAATTCAAAAAATTTAAAGAAAAGCATAAAGATAAAGTTAGGCATGAATCTTTAAAAGATGCGACAAAATATGCCCAAATAGAATTAGCTCCATTAACTGTAGAAGAAAGAGCAACAGGTAAAGTAGATACAAAAGTTTTAGTATATTTTTTAGGGAAAGTTAAAGATACAGCAAAACAAACAGTTTTAGAATTTGGTGATGAAACTAGCACAACTTTAGTTTATGCTTGGCAAAATGTGGCTGAAACATTTATGCAAACATATAAACCAGGCGCTTTTTTACAAATAACTATTGAATCTAAATATTTAGGTGCATCGAATTATTTATTTAAAATGCTTAAAAATGATAAATCATTAGAAAACTAAGAAGGGATAAAGATATGACTAACAATTTTAAATTAGGTTGTAATTTTGATACAGCATTAATCACTCAAATTTTAAAATTAAATGATGAACATGATAATTCTAAAATTACAGAATTTTATGGTTCAGAAAGACGTTTGGCATGGTTAGCTGCAAGGCCTGATTTCAGATTACCTGATATTTATCAACAAGATTTTGAACGTTTTATTTCTAGATGTAATTTAAATAATATCATATTCAATTATACATTAAATACTATTTATCCTGGATCAAAAAGGGAATGTCTAGATAAAGAAGAAGAAATTGAAGCAACATTAAATTATTTTGGCAACATAGGAATATCAAGAATAACTGTTGCATCTCCATTTGTTTTAGAATTAGTTAGAAAATATGATAAAGATATAGAAATAGAAGTTTCAACAATTTTACATGTTGATACAGTTACACAAATTAAATATTTAAAAGATAAATATAATATCAAAAAAGTATGTAACAATTTAATGAAAAATAGATCTATTAAATTTTTAGAAAATGCTGCAGAATATTGCAATAAAAATGATATTCAATTAGAATTAATGGTTAATGAATTTTGTGGTGTTGGTGGCGATGGTTACGCCACACATTGTGTTTTACGTGATAGTTGTTATTTATGTCACGCTTCTAACGTTACAAAAGAAGATGCTTTGTTATTTGATAATTATCCTATGGGACATTGTATGGATGCCAGAAATTCAGATCAATTAAATTGGTTAAGAGTTAGATGGATAAGACCTGAGGATATAAAATTGTATAATGATATTGGAATAAACAATTTCAAAATTACTGGTCGAACTGGTACAACAGAATATATTGTTAAAGTAGCTAAAGCATATGTTGAACAAAAATGGGATGGTAATTTGTTAGATTTGTGGAAACCATTAGAAACAATTTATTCAGATCAAAAAGAGTCTGATTTTCAACAAAAATATTCGATAGATAATAAAAAATTAGATGGTTTTGTGAATCATTGGTTCGAAAATAAAGATTTAGAATGTTCAAACGAATTGTGCGGAACTACTTGTGTATATTGTAAAAACTTCTTCGATAAAAATATAAAATAAATTATATGAAAAAAATAGTAATATTTAGACAACATAATTTAAGTTCTTTTTGTTCATTTTTAAAAGAATGTTTAGAAACAAAACACCATTCAGTTAGCATAATAGAATCTTTGAATACATTTGATGAAAATAATGATATTTTAATTTATTTTAATTATACATATAAAGAAAATTTAGAAGATATAATGAAAATTGTTAGTTCTAAAATTAAAAAAATAATTTTCATAGAAAATGCATCAGATATATATCTAAATAGTAACAATAAATTACCATATTCTACATTTGTAAAATTAAAACCAAAAAATAAATTATGTAAAAAGATTGTAGAAGCAGAAAATATAATTTGTAAAAATGAAGTTAATGTTGTTTTAAGAGTTTCAGAAATTTATGGTCCTCATATTAATTTTGGTTATATTTGGGATCTAATACATTTGTCTAATAAGGTTAATTTATCGAAAGATTATAGAGATTTTTTATATGAAGGTGATTTAATACACGCTATTGAAGTTTCTATTGAATCTGATGCTAATGGTGTTTATAATATTGCTTCAGGACAAAAAACGAAAATTAACAATTATTTAATTGATTTAGTAAATTCTAATAAAAAACATGCAATAATTCCTAAATGGAAACAAGCAAATTTACGTTTGTCTTATAATTGTGAAAATTTTAAATTTTTTAAATGGAATCCAATTGTTACAATTGAATTAGGACTTAAGACTACACAAAAGCATAAGGAGAAAAAATGACTGTCAGAAAGTTTAGAACGCCTGTTATAAATAGAGTTGAAATTGTTGGAAATTTGACTAAAGATCCCGAATTAAATTTCACTTCATCTAATAATACACCTGTTGTAAATATGAGAATTGCAAGTTCACGGAAATTTAAAACACAGAGCGGAATAAAACGTGAAGAAGTATGTTATGTAAATGTAACAGCATGGATGTCACTTGCACAAACTGTTAAAAAAGTTTTAACAAAAGGTGATACTATTTATGTAGAAGGTCGTTTACAATCACGTAATTGGACTGGAACAGCTGGTGAAAATAAAAACACAATTGAAATATTAGCAGAAAAAATTCAATTTTTATCAAAAAAAGATACTAATACAAACGAAACAGAAGAAGTTGATGAAATTTTTGAAGCTTCATCTCAGGAGAATTAATTAAATGAAATTAAAAATATCACAATTAGTAGCTGGTGATAATTTACGAGAAGATATGGGTGATTTAAATGATTTATCAGATTCATTAAAAGAAATGAATGGTAATGTTCAACCAATTTTAGTTTGTGAACGTGAAGATGGAAAATATGACGTATTAAGTGGATCACGCAGAGTTGCTGGATTAAAATTAGCAGAAATAGAAACAGTTGAAGTATGTATCAAAAAACCAAAAAATGATTATGAACGATTCATGATTACATATCATGAAAATATTGGGAGAAAAGATTTAACTTGGCAGGAACATGACAAAGCTCTAAAACAAAAAAAATCATTGGAAGAAACATTTCTTAAAAAAGATTCAGAAGAAATAGTTAAAGAAGAAGCAAAAATTCAAAATAAATCTGAAAGAACTGTTTATAGACAATTACAAGCTGCAGATGCTATTACTGAATTTCCTGAATTAGCTAAAGAAAAAACTAGAACAAATGCACTTAAAAAATATGACAAAATAAAAAGTTGTACACCAGAAGTGCAAGAACAAATAGCAAAAAAACAACTTTCAATTGATAAACTTCTAAAAGATGAACAAAAAAATGAAGATTTCAAAAAGATTTCAAGTAGTCAAGCAGTAATAGAAGTGATGAAAGACGAAATACAATATTATAAAGAACATATTTTTGAAGTATTAAAAAATAGATCAAAAGAAGAACGCATTAAAAATGGTATTTTTTATAAAGAAGAAGTTGTAACACTAATTGAAGCAGCTAGATCATGTGAAGCATTTGGTATCAGAGATATTGATAAAAAAGTATGTGTTCAATGTGAAAAAGAAACTGAAGATATAGCTAATAAATGTATATGGGCAAAGGAATTTTTTAAATGAAAATAAAAACAGATGTTGCAATAGCTACACAAATAACAAAAGCAATGTTTGATGGTACTGAATTACTACCAAGGTTTTGTAAAAGAGTATGTAACACTTTTCAAGGCGTTGAAATAGGTAGACCAGTTATAATGTTTTTTCCATTTTTATTAAAAGAACGGAGACAACTTGAAATTGGTGACTGGGTGATAGATAGTCCATTTGCTGTTAATGTACTTAATGATGATCAATTTAGATCATATAACTTTGAAATAATTGAATAATGGCAATTTATGTAACTGGTGATACTCATGGTAAATTTAGCAAAATTTCAAATCGTAATTTTAAAATTGCAAAAAAATTAACTAAAAAAGATTATTTAATAATTTTAGGTGATTTTGGTTTATTATGGGAATATTTACCATCTAAAGAAGAAAAATATTGGTTAAAATTTCTTAATTCTAGAAATTTTGTTGTGTTATTCATTGATGGAAATCATGAACATCACATTAGGTTAAAAAACATACCAGAAATAAAAATGTTTAATGGTAAAGTTGGTAAAGTGTCAGACAATATTTTTCATTTAAAACGAGGTGAAATATATACAATTGACAATAAAAAAATATTTTGTTTTGGTGGTGCTAAAAGCGTAGATAAACATTTAAGAATAGAACATATTTCATGGTGGAAAGAAGAATTGCCCACATATGAAGAAATTAATCATGCCTTTGATAATTTAGAAAAAAATGATTATACTGTAGATTATATATTTGCACATTCTGCACCGATTAAAATAGTGAAAAAAGCTTTTCCAATTTATTTCGATTTTAATTGTCCAACTGGTAAATTATTAGATGAAATATGCAATAAAACAAATTTTAAACATTTTTACTGTGGACATTTTCATGAAAATTTAGATTTTGAAAATTATCATTTTATATATGATCAAGTAATGTTATTAGATTGAATTTTACTTAGTTCAATATCTATAATGGAAGAAAGTTTATTTAAATTTCTTTTAACTATAGTTACAGTTGTTTTTTCTGATATTTTTTCAAACTTATCTTTAATTTCAAATAAAATAGAAAGTAATTCTTTAGTTTGTTCAATTGTTATATTTGAAGAAATTTTATTAATTCTCCAATATCTAACATTCTCTATAATTGTATTATATGAATTTAATACCAATTCTAATTTTTCTTTAGTTAAAACATCAACATCTAACGCATCAATAGAATTTTGTAAATTTTTTAATACTTTAGAATGAATATTTTTGTCATTTTCAACTTCTAAAATATTTTTAGCATCTGTCACTATTTTACTAGTTTCAGTTACTAATTTATTCAAACGCATAGATAATACTAAAATTTCTGATAAATGTTCTTCCATAATGAATTATATTGTATTATAAACATTTTAGAAATAGCTATTAACTTAAATTTTTTTGATAAAATATACAATAATGTTAAAGTTAAAACTTAAAAATGATTCTCAAATTTATGCCTTTGAATTTACGAATAAACAGCGTGAATTAGATTTAGTAAAATTATGGAAAGAAAACAAACAACATGAACAAAGCGTTATAATTAGAACAAAAACATTAGAAGAAATGAAAATTAAATTTAATAGCATAGAAAATTTAACATTTGATGATTGCAAATTATTGAGCTTTGAAGAATTAATGAGTGAATTATGAGTATATTTGTTTTTGTTATCTTAATAATATTTATAGGTATTAATGCATTTATTTGGGGAAATAAATCAGAAGAACCAGAAATAGAAAAAACTGAAGATCCTGAAGTTGAAACAGGATTGTTAGTTAGTCTGCAACACATACAACAATTACAGCGTCAATTACCATCAACTAATAATGTTCAACCAATAGATGAAAGACCATTCACATTACAACAAAGAAATGCTGTATTACAAAATACACAACAGATGCGTACACTTGTTCAACAAAATTCACAACGAAAAAGAAAGAAAAAAACAATAAAAAAACAAATACCTGAAAAAATAGAAAAACAAATAAATAACAAATTTGATTTTATGGGAAAAACAGATGACTAGAACAAATAAAATTTTAATTTCATTAGCATCAATATTACTTTTCATTGCTATAATTGGTGATTATAATTCTAAATCAGAAATTTCAGTTACAAAGTCAAGAATAATTCTTACACCTCAAGTATTTTTTACTTTGGAAAATACTTCAGATTACGAAAGAATTTATGAAATATCTTATTCTAACGATTCAATAAATTGTTTAGTAAAATTTTCTTTTCCACTAGACGAAAAAAAAATTAGACAAATTTATATATCAACACCATCATCATCTCAATTTGAAAAATATCTTGAAGATGCAGTAAAACAAAAAGCATTAAAATCTAATTCTAAACAAGATTTTGAATTAGAAATCAAAAATTTTCATATAAACGCAAATTATTTTGAATTCAATAAATTTTTACCAAAACAACAACCTAAATCTGAAATCCCATATTTTCCTATAACAGCAAATGATTGGTACGCTGAAGCATTAAAACAAGGTTCTGATAGAATGATCACATATTTGGCATATAGTAATTATCTTCAATTAAAAATAATTGCAAATAAAATAGATCCACAAATAGTAGAAAATTTGAAACAAGATGAATTAGAACTAATAAATAAAAATTTTTATCATTCAGGCATAAAACAAGAAATAGAATCAATAAATATATTAAAATACAATTTTAAACTAATATCGAAATTAAATTGAAATGGCTATAATGGTTGCTATAATATCTACTACTCCTCCAGATTCTACTTTTTCAACTATTTATTCTTCTTTAAAAGATCATTGTACAATTATTTTAACTAATGGTAATAATGGCACCATATCTTCATCATCAACCTTCAATAATAATAGTACCTCATCTTTATCATCATTTTTTGATAATAATAGTACCATAGCATCTTCATTCTCCGACATTGTTCCTGAAGGTTTTATAACTAAACTACAACCAATAGAAGTACAAGAAGATGAAAATTTTGAAAAAATGGTTCACAACTATAAACCATACAAATTTTCAATAAAATTAAGAAAAAACAAAAAAATTCAAAAAAAACAATTCACATCTTTCTTTTATCGTTCATGAAAGGAATATATGATACCTTCAATTGATAAAATTTTAATGACAGGTGGTCAAAATATCATCAAAATAGACTACACTAACTATAAAGGTGAACGTAAAATAAGAACAATAAAACCAGGCACACTATATTTCGGAGAATCAAAATGGCACGAAGGCAGGAAGCTACTATTACAAGCATACGATTTTGATAAAAATGCCATAAGAGAATTTGAAGTTGAAAAAATTCACGAATGGATAGAAATAACATTCCCTGAAAATAAATGTGACTTTTGTTACAATCTAGTATACATAGACATTATTCCAAGAAAAGATAATAGATGCCCTAAATGCGATAGAAAACTTTCAGCTATAGAAATTTCAAAATGAAAAACTTCACAATCTTAATAGGTTTACAAGCTTCAGGAAAATCTACATTCTGTAACTTACATCTAAAACACTCTCATACAATTTTAAATCTTGACACTATCAAAACAAGAAAAAAAGAAACACAATTATTAAATGAAGCAATCCAACAAAATCTAAATATAGTAATAGACAATACCAATCCAACTAAAGAAAGTAGAAAATCATACATAAATATAGCAAAACAACACAACTACTTTTTAGAAGCATATTACTTCGATGTATCAATAGAAATATGTAAAAAACAAAATAGTGAACGTGACAGAAAAGTACCACTTATAGCTTTATACACAACAAATAAAAAAATTGAACAACCATCACTTGATGAAGGCTTTGATAAAATAAATATCATCAACCAAAATAATTTTTTATTAAACATGAACGAGAAAACAAATGAAAAATGAATACGTAAATTTAGAAGAAGATTTAGCTTCAAATGATCTTAGTAAAAAACAGTGGAATAAGCTTATTAAAATAATTGATAGTACATTTAAAAATAAATGTACTATCAATATGAATGAAGAAAAAGAAGGCGAATTTGATATCCTTGAAATTTTTCATCTCAAAGCTACAAAAAATACAACTGCTAAACAAAATTCATGGTTATTGATTACTGCAAGAAAAGGAAAACTATCTTATATTTTTTGTAGTATCTATTTTTGGAAACATCTAAAAGTAATTGGAAAAGCAAAACATAAATTAATAACTACAAAATAAATTTCTAAAATAAATGAATAAAACTATTTACTTTTACTTTGAAATGTGTTATATTGATATCATACTTAAGGAAAAGGATTATGACTTCAATAATAACTCTTACTATAGGCAACACAACAACAAATAATGCAGGAGGCACTGCCTAAACGGAGTTTTGAATAATAAATAAATTCAAAGCTCCTCTAAAAAAAAGAGGAGCTTTTTAAGTTTTTAAGGTGTTCTTTCAAATAAATATAATGCGGATGTAACTCAATGGTTTAGAGTCTCTGTCTTCCAAACAGAAGGTTGTCGGTTCAAATCCGATCATCCGCTCCAAAATATTTGTTCTTTGAAATTTTAGTTCGTAAATTTAATATATAATGACATATTATGTTTAAATGTAAATGTTCTAGAGAGTTTAAAACAAATCAAGGCTTTAAACATCATGAAAATCGATGTAAAACTACTTCTGAAATGATAGATGAAATAAAAAAGTTGTATAAAGAAGGAAAATCAATTAGAAGTTTAATTAAATTAGGTTTTCAACGATATACTATAAAAGCTTTAATTAAAGAGACAAAAAGTGAAACTAAAAGAGAAAAAATTAATAGTTTCAATATAATTGGTAAATGGATTTGTAATAAGTGTTTAAAAGAATTTGAAAAATTGCAATCTTATAATGGTCATAGATCACATTGTGGAAAAAAAAATGATACTAGAGGTGAATGGGGTAAGTGGAATAAAGGAAAAACGAAAGAAACAGATCAAAGAATTGCAATTATCAGTAGAAAAGTTAGTAAAGCTTTAAAAGGAAAAAAAAGAATTCCACTTTCAAATGAACATAAATTATCGATTAGCAAATCACAAATAAAAGCCCATGAAGAAGGTAGAGCTTATTATATTGGAAAATTAGGAAAACCTTCTTATCCTGAAAAAGTTTTTGATGAAATAATTAAAACAGAATTTAATGATAAAAATTATGAAAAAGAATATCATATACTTTCATATTATTTGGATTTCGCATGGCCTCTTAAAAAGAAATATATTGAAGTAGATGGCGAACAACATTATAAAAATAATAATCATTTTAAAGATAGAATAAGAGATAAAAAATTGTTAAATGTTGGATGGAAAGTTTTGAGAATAAGATGGATTAAATTTCTAGATAATAAAAAATATTGGATCAATAAAGCTAAAAAATTTATTGATTTTAGTTCTTTGACATAAAAAATTATATTGTCGGATAGTTCAGTTGGTAGAACAACGGTCTGTTAAACCGTAAGTCGCAAGTTCGAACCTTGCTCCGACAGCCAAATTCGCGAGGACAAGCCCTGGTGGGCTACCGAGGCTCATAACCTTGGCCGTAAGGACTGATAGGTTCGATTCCTATCTTCGCTATTTAAAATTCGGGGCTGTAGCTCAATTGGTAGAGCATTAGCTTTGCAAGCTAAGGGTCAGGGGTTCGACTCCCCTCAGCTCCAATAAAATAAAGAGTGGCGCTAAAGTAAAGTTACTGAACAGCTCAATGGTTGAGCAATACTTTGTTAAAGTGTCTTTTATAGGTTCAAATCCTATTTCAAAATTGCTTTACTGCAATTCGCTCTCTTTTTATAAATTTGGATTATCAAATTAAGTAGTAAAATCAATCGTGGAATAATGTCCTATTTAATTTGAATAGTCTTTTTAATATTTGAGGTAAGTGTGGAAAAATGGACAAAGAAAACTTAGAATCTTCAGAATCCACCACAGCCTTGTTTTTAAACTTGGGGGTGAAAGTAAAGGATTGTATTTTGTTACTATCAAATTCTAGAACTTGATAGATACGGTACAATTGCTCAATTGAAAAACATTGACATCCCGCACCATATTTAGGGCCCGTAGCTCAGTTGGTTAGAGCAGGACACTCATAATGTCAAGGTCCAAGGTTCAAGTCCTTGCGGGCCCAGTTTACAAAAAGGAATATATGAATAAAAGAATTCGTGGAAAATCTAAATTTATAGCTGTATTGGATGATGAAATGTTTGTAAAGAAAAATAGTAAATTATCTAAATCATTAAGATCAACTATTAAAGATTTAGCTCCAGTACAAAATGTTAAAAAGACATTGAAAAAGTTTGATAAATTAAGTTAAATATTAAAAATGCTTTGATGGTTGAAAAGGTCACACGTTGGTAAACATTGGACACCCGAGATATAAGAGTAACGCCTTATTCAGAGTATTATAAAAAATTATATTTGTTCTTTGAAATTTATGGGGACGTAAAGGTTTCGACAGATTCGTTGAAATATTTATCGCATGTGGAGGATGATAGTTGGCCTCTTTAAAAAACTGTCAAAACAATAAATAACACCAACAAAAGTGTTAGTTTGAGTTTAACTCAATCCGTTGCATTTCTAGTTAGCTTCATTGCTGGAAATTCCAATGTCATATCTAACGAAGCACTTCCTCTCGCTGCCTAATCGAGAAAGAATTTAGTATAGGTTCGGTTTGAATAGTTTTGTTGATTGTACGAATCAAACTAAGATAAACAATTAAATAAACATGTAGTGATAAATGTGAATTCTTATTTGGACGTGGGTTCAATTCCCACCGTCTCCATTTTTAATCTTATGAGTGTGGCGGAATTGGTAGACGCTGAATATTTTGTGATGGAACAATTTATTTTGAGAAATCGTGTGAGTTCAACTCTCACCACTCATACCAAAATTTGCCTCAGTAGCACAGCTGGTAGTGCGATTGATTTGTAATCAATAGGTCGGCGGTTCGATCCCGTCCTGAGGCTTTAGAAATTATGCGGATGTAGCTCAATGGTTTAGAGTTTTACCTTGCCAAGGTAAATGTTGCCGGTTCGAATCCGGTCATCCGCTTTTTTAATATATAATAATGCTAAATGATTGAAATGATAAATGATGATTGTTTAGTAGCAATACCAGATAAAATTAATAGTAATAGTGTAGATGCGATAATTTGTGATTTGCCATATGGAACAACAAATTGTTCTTGGGATGTTATAATTCCTTTTGAAAAATTATGGGAAAATTATAAAAGAGTTTTAAAGTCTAATGGGGTTGTTGTTTTATTTGGTCAAGAACCTTTTAGTTCATTATTAAGATTGTCAAATATTAAATGGTTTAAATATGATTATTATTGGGAAAAAGAACGAATCACTAATATAATGCAAGTTAAAAGAAGACCTGGAAAAACTATAGAGACAATATCTGTTTTTTATGATAAGCAGCCTATTTATAATCCTCAGATGGTAAAACATGAAGGTAAACTTGTTTCTAATAAAGTTGCAAATGGTAAATTAGGGAAATTAACAGATCAGGGAAATAAAAAAGTTTTTGAATATAAAGATACAGGATATAGATATCCTACACAACTTTTGAAACATAAAAGGGATATTTTATCTTGTAATTTACATCCAACTCAAAAACCGTTGACTTTATTAGAAGAATTAGTTAAAACATTTACTAATGAAAATTGTTTAGTTTTAGATAATTGTATGGGTAGTGGAACAACAGGATTAGCATGTAAGAATTTGAATAGAAATTTCATAGGAATAGAAAAAGATAAAAATTATTTTGATATAGCAGTTGAAAGGATTAAAAAATGACAGTAAAAGCTTTACATAAAGAATTATCAAAATTAATTGATCAAGGCTATTCAAGAAAAAAAGTTTTGATAAATAAAAATACGTTTAAACATCCGTTGGAATTAGATGGTTGTTGCATTTTAGATGTAAAAAATGTTGAATTACAAACATATAATATTTTGAATGATGATGGTGGATTTGGTCATGGTGAAAATGATCAAGAAAAGTATCAGACGAATGTTGTTTTAAGTGGAGAAAAATGATGAAGTGTATAAAATGTGAAAAAGAAATGACAAAATTCAGTACTGAATCGCATGATAAATTTCCTGATACTATGTGGCATTCTGGTTCTGGATTTCAAATAGCTACTGGATTTGGTTCATCATTAGATGGAACTGTTTTTCATGCGGTTATTTGTGATGATTGTATGATTAGATTAAATAAATGTAAAGTTATAATATTTGAAAAAGATTATATATATCCAGAGACTACAAAAGAAGAACATGAAGAATTTATTGAAAAAGCTTTTGATAAATTAGAAATTCCAGATAATTTCAAAACTATTTTGCAAATATATCCTAATTTAGAAAAAGAATATAAAAAGACAGGTACAATTTCATTAAGTTCTATTATAAAACAATGTCCTCAAGTTTTCAAAACAGAAAAAGAACTTGAAGATTTATTAAATAATAGAGAATGATATGAAAAAATATAAGCCTGAACAATTAAAAAGTGTTAATAAAAAGAAACATGATAATTTTTCTGTTTTAAGTAAAATTATATTAGGTATAAGAGTAGGAAAAAAAGGAAAAGTAACAGTAGGAAGTTATTTTTTAGATGCAAATGGTACTGAAACAATTTATGATTCATTAAATTCTGCATGTAGATTTAGTGATGTACCTAAAAAAATAAATATAAATTCAGTTGTTTGGTGGGCTTATTTACCTAAATTTGAGGATAAAGCTTGAAAAAGTTATTTGTTAAAATTTGTGATTTTTTTTATTACAGATTTTTTGATGTATATCATAAGATAGATACTGGATTGAAACCAAATTATCATGAAATAGAAACTAGAATGTTATATGGATGTTTTTCGTTGTTAGTACAATATGTAGAAAAAGCATTCAGTGGTATTAAAAGTATAGAAGATAGAATTGAATATTTAAAGAATAGTGCAATAAAAGAAATAGAAGAAAATCCTGATCACGGCAAACAAATAGCCGAACATTTTGAAGATGAAATAATTGTTCTATATGAAGTTATGAGATTGTATTTATGGTGGAAAGAAATTTTTCCTAATTACGAGAAAAATGATCCTTGGATGAAAGATGAAAATGATCATTTGGTTAAATCATATGTCGAAAATTTTAAATTAGGAAAAAATAATTCTGAAGGGTTAGAAAGTTTTTTTAGTGAATGTGAAAAGTTTGATGAAAATAAAAAACAAGAAATTACAAATAATTTATTATCTTTGGTGAAGATACGAGAATCGATGTGGATTTAAAGATAAATAAAAAAATGTTTGAGATTGCAAATGGTCAATCTTTTGATGATTTTGTTAAAGAAATAGAATCAACTAGAAATAATGATTATAAAGGTCATGATGAGGATGCTGTTCATAAAGGTGTAATGGCTATGGTTAGAAATATTTTACAGGAAAAAAATAATGCATTTAAATGAAATTTGTGATGAAGCTTATAATAATGCTAAAGAAAAGGGTTGGCATGAGAATTTTAATGCAATGGAAAAATTAGCATTGATACATTCAGAAGTATCTGAAGCAGTTGAAGATTATAGATATTCTAAAATGGAAACGTATTTTGAAGCTGATGGTAAACCATGCGGATTTCCGTCAGAATTAGCTGATATTGTTATAAGAGTTGGTGATTTGGCAAAATATTTAGGGATTGATTTGGAAGAAATAATTAAAATGAAAATGACATATAATAAAAGTAGGAGTTATAGACATGGCGGAAAAAGATGTTGATGATTCTATAAAGACATATGTTTTTAAAGGTATTACATATAGATATCCAAAGAAAGAAGAATGTGAAATATGTCCTGGTAGTGTACCAGGTAGTGGAGAATTATGTGAGCCTTGTGAAAGATTTCCTATAATAGATAAGAAATATACATTTCATAATTTGAAAAATTATCCTAAAGATGGAAATTTTTTAGAAATATTGGGAATTGATATACCTGTTAGAATTACTAAAGGAGAGGATTGTTTTAAAAATAGATTATTGTGGAATGTTTATTGTGCAGAATATGCATCAAATTCTTTCAAACGATTTTTTTGGGAAAATGTTAAATCAGATTTAAATGCGAAAAGTTTTAAAGAACATGAAAAAGCAATAAATTTTGCTAAAAATATTTATAAAAAATGGTTATTGTCAGAAATAAAAAAAGTAGACAACTTAAATGTATAATGAATTTTTAAAACAATTAACTACTAAGCAATTAGTTAAATTGAAGAAATTTCAAAAACAACATAAAAATTGTTATGCTGGTGCTGTAGGTGGAAATTTATCTTATATAGTTATACCTACTGGATTAGGTGAATTATTAAGTTGCAAATGTATATGTAATAAAGAAATAAATTTAACTAGTAGTGAATTGTTTTGAAAGGTATTTAGTATGACGTCTAAAGAATTATCAATTTATGTTCGTATTCCAGCATATAAAGATTTTGATTTTGAAAATCATGTAAAACATGAATTAGGATTTTATTTTAAACCTAAAGAAGATGCTAATTTTCGCAGTTTAGATTTTGAATCAGAATATTGTTCAGTATCGATTAATAGATTCAGTTTTGAAGAAAATGAAAGAGATACATGGGATAAAGTTTTTGAAAAAGAACTAAAAGTTATGTTTGAATTATTTAGTGATAAACAGTTTGTAGAAGATGCTTTTAGTTTTGATACTTGTCATAAATTTCATTTTGGAATATTTGATGAAAATACAGAAGAAGAAACTAAAATGACTAAATTTGTTGGTCAATATTTTATTATTACAAATATTCCTGATTATTTAATGAAAATTAGCGAAGAAGTTGAACAGTTTAATATTTTTAGAAATTTCTGGTATTCAGATGAATGTGAAGGGATAATTTTTTTTAAAGAAATAACTGTTGATTCTTTAAAGAAACTTTTTATTATGTTGAAAAAAGTAACAAATTTAAGTAATGAATTTAGTAAAAAAATGTTTGAAGTTGAGCAGAAGATGTTTGATGATATGAACATTAAACAAAAAATGTTAAGCTATTTATCTGAACATAAATGATAAGTATATTTTTAAGGAGAAAAAAATGTCAAAAATAATAAATCAAAAAAGTAATATTGAAAATAAAAAAGAGATTGAATTGACTGGTGATAATTTATTGTCATTTATTTCTAATTGTCAAACTAATATTGGTAAGCAAACATTTTATAATTTGCAAGATGAACAGCAACAGGCTATGATTGATTTGCATTTTCCTATTCTTAAAAAAGCTAGATCTTTTTATGCTTTAATGATGTTACCAGCTGGAAATAATGATGTTAATAAACAATTGGTCGCTTTTAATCTAATAACTAATACAGTTCGTGAGCCTGGTTTAAAAGATCATGAACATTCACCAATGACTAAATGGGAAAATGAATTGGTTTTGCAAACTTTTGATAATATGCAACCAAATAGAGTTTTTGATTTTTTTGAAAAAGTAGTTTCAAATAAGATCACTAATAAAAGAGCAATGTTTTTAATTCGTGAATGGTTGATTAAAAATAGAAAAAGTTTAGGGTTATGGGCTGTTAAATACAGGAAACCATTTAAGAAGGTACTAGGGCATATTAGAACTCAAGGAAATCCATTCCTAAAGGAAATATATACTTACTTTTTAAAGAATGAATATAGTGGTCATATTGACATCATAAAGGACTATATTGCAGTTCAAAAAGGTGATCAGTCAAAACTTGCTAAATTACCATATTCAGTTGCTGAAGGATTTAAAGGAAAATTTAAAATTTCAAAAGAAGATTTTGATAAATTATTCACAAGAGAAGGTGGTCAATTTACTGCAAAAGAAAAAAGATTAAATGCTACTTCAGTTGCTAAGTCTGGTGTTAGTACAAAGTTAGATGTTAGAAAATTGGAAATATTTGATCTTTTGGTTTATTTGAGATCATGTAAAGAATGGCCAATTTCTAGAAAAGAAGCTGAAGAACTTGTAGAGAAAAAAGCAAAAGAAGTTAGTAAAAATATTTCTTTTAACTTAGAAGATGTTGGTTTGATTTTAGATACTTCATTAAGTATGTTTGGTTCTGATGATCAGCCTTATCATCCATTGTTGAGGGCAATGACAATTAGTGCAGTTATTAAACAAGTATCTACTGGATTTAAAGAATATAGAACTAATGATAGTGATTCATTTTTTCCATCTTTAAAAAATCAGTCGAATTATGCAGATAGTTTAATTAAAGCATTAGAAGATGGATGTAAAACTATTGTGATTGTTGGTGATGGTTATGAAAATGCTCCATTTGAAGGGGCTTTTCATCAAGTTTTATATTCTTATAAAAAGCAATTAGATGAAGATAACAAAATAGTTGTAATTCATCTGAATCCAGTGTTTGGTGCTGAATCAAT
>Ga0172380_10002573_pt1 | contig 27372 bp, 14 predicted proteins | sample Leawe162metaG_FD_119747 | JGI IMG/M metagenome (GOLD analysis project Ga0172380, IMG submission 119747) | Leachate microbial communities from a municipal landfill in Southern Ontario, Canada - Leachate well 162 metaG | ecosystem: Engineered > Solid waste > Landfill > Unclassified | place... | reverse complement strand
TGACATCAGGGAACTGCGGGAGAAGCTGGGACAGAAACCGGTCTACAAACTGGTTGATACCTGTGCCGCTGAATTCGAGGCCTATACCCCCTACTATTACTCAACCTACGAGGTGGAGGATGAATCCCGCAAGACGGACCGGCGCAAGATCATGATTCTGGGCGGCGGTCCCAACAGGATCGGCCAGGGCATTGAGTTTGACTACTGCTGCGTCCACGCCTCTTTTGCCCTGAAAGAAATGGGCATTGAGAGTATCATGGTGAACTCCAATCCGGAAACGGTGAGCACCGACTACGACACCTCGGACAAACTTTACTTTGAACCTTTGACCTGTGAAGATGTCCTAAACATTATTGAAAACGAAAAACCTGATGGGGTTATCGTCCAGTTCGGCGGGCAGACGCCCCTCAATCTTGCCGTGCCGCTGGCCAGGAAGAATGTCCCCATCATCGGCACCTCGCCCGACTCCATTGACCGGGCTGAAGACCGGGAGCGCTTTCAGAAGTTCCTGCAGAAACTCAACCTGATCCAGCCGGCCAACGGCACGGCGCGCACCACGGAGAACGCCCTGCGGATTGCCCGGGAAATCGGCTACCCGGTGGTGGTCAGGCCCTCTTACGTACTGGGGGGCAGGGCCATGCGCATCGTTTATAATGAAAAGAATCTGAAGCAGTATATGGCCACAGCCTTTGATGTCTCCTCCGAGCATCCTATTCTGATAGATAAATTTCTGAAAGAGGCCATCGAGATTGATGTGGACGCCATTTCGGATGGGGAAAACACCATCATCGGCGGCATCATGCAGCACATCGAAGAAGCGGGTATTCATTCCGGCGATTCGGCCTGCGTGCTGCCCCCCCACAGCCTGTCGCCCGGCCTCATCGAACAGATCCATGAGGCGACCAAGGCCATGGCCACGGAATTGAAGGTTATCGGCCTGATGAACATCCAGTATGCGGTGAAGGACAAAATCCTCTACGTACTGGAGGTCAACCCCCGGGCCTCCCGCACCATTCCTTTTGTCAGCAAGGCCACCGGCGTTCCCCTGGCCAAACTGGCCACCAAGGTCATGCTGGGCATGAAACTGCCGGAACTCGGGCTGACCAAAGAGGTGGCAATTCCCCATTATGCGGTGAAAGAGGCGGTCTTCCCCTTTGACCGCTTTGACAACGTTGACACCCTGCTGGGGCCCGAGATGAAATCCACCGGCGAGGTGATGGGCATAGATGAATCACTGGGACTGGCCTTTGCCAAATCCCAGTTTGCCGCGGGACAGCCCATTCCCCTGGAGGGCACCGTGCTCTTCAGCATGAGAGGGGAAGACAAGGCCGTTATCCTGCCTGTTGCCGAAAAACTGCACAAGCTCGGCTTTAATATCATGGGCACCCGGGGTACTGCGGCCTTCCTGAGCAGCAATGGAGTTCCCTGCACCAGAATCAACAAGGTTTCCGAGGGACGGCCCCACATTCTGGATAAAATTCAGGACCAGGAAATCCAGTGGATCGTCAACACCTCCAGAGGGACAAGGACCACTGAGGATTCGTACACCATCCGCCGGGCGGCGCTGAACTACCACCTGCCCTACACCACGACAACGGCCGGTGCCGAATTCATGGCCATGGCCATTGCCACCCTCAAGCAGCAATCCATGGAGGTCAAATCGGTCCAGGAGTACTTTGGCGCCCCAAGCCAATCGTGAAGTTTTTATACGCTATTGTGACGGTTTTCCACTATTACGGCTGGACTTTACAACATCAAGTACTTAATGTTAACCTTGCCTTTCCGGATACAACCCATCTGGCCAGGCTGTTATTGTTTAAACTTAACCAAAAAAAGATGACTTCAGACAAAATCCCGGCGCCGAATTTCCGTGACGATAAATCAGTTAGTTATCTTGCGCTGTACGGCGGTCGAGAGATTTTTTTACGAGCCAGTCAAAAAAGAGATCAACACTTTTTAAATTTTCTTTACGGGGTTCTTTCTTGAATAATTTTTACAAAAATTTATCCATGTGGCTGGTGATCGGCTTGACCATGATCCTGCTTTTCAATATGTTCAATCATCCACAGACCGGAGTGGTGGAGATGAGCTACAGCGACTTCATGTCCGCCGTCTCCTCGAACGGTATTACTCAGGTTACCATCCAGGGTGATGAGATATCCGGCATCAGCGGTGGAAAGCATTTCCGGGTCATTACCCCGGCCTCGGATCCGGAACTCATTCCGCAGCTCAGAAAGGCCGGCGTTAATATCACGGTGAAAGCGAAAGAGGAGACCCCATGGTATATCACCATTCTCGTTTCCTGGTTTCCCATGCTTCTCCTCATCGGCGTCTGGATCTTTTTCATGCGCCAGATGCAGATGGGCGGCGGCAAGGCCATGAGTTTCGGCCGCAGCAAACACCGGATGCTGGAAAGCGGTACAGCCAAGGTAACCTTCAAGGATGTGGCCGGCATCGATGAGGCCAAGGAAGAACTCTCCGAAATTATCGATTTTCTCCGCGAGCCCAAAAAATTTACCCGCCTGGGCGGCCGTATTCCCAAGGGCGTGCTGCTGGCAGGTCCTCCGGGCACCGGCAAAACCCTGCTCGCCAAGGCCATTGCCGGCGAGGCAGAGGTGCCTTTTTTTTCCATCAGCGGTTCGGATTTTGTGGAAATGTTTGTCGGGGTCGGCGCCTCGAGGGTAAGGGATCTCTTTACCCAGGGCAAGAAAAACGCCCCCTGCATCATTTTTATTGATGAGATCGACGCGGTGGGCCGCCACCGCGGGGCAGGCCTCGGGGGCGGACATGACGAAAGGGAGCAGACCCTCAATCAGCTGTTGGTGGAGATGGATGGCTTTGAATCAAACGAGGGAGTCATTATCATTTCAGCCACCAACCGCCCCGATGTGCTTGACCCGGCTCTGCTCCGGGCAGGACGCTTTGACCGGCAGGTGGTGGTTCCCATCCCCGATGTGGGCGGCCGGGAAAAAATCCTGATCGTCCATGGCAAAAAGGTGCCGGTGGCCGCCGATGTCGACTGGCGGGTTATTGCCCGCGGCACTCCGGGTTTTTCCGGCGCCGATCTGGAAAACCTGGTCAACGAGGCCGCCCTGCTTGCCGCCCGGTTTAATGAAGAGAAGGTCAACATGGATCATCTGGAACGGGCCAAAGACAAGGTGATGATGGGGGCGGAACGGCGCAGCATGATCATCACGGACAAGGAAAAGAAGATCACCGCCTTCCATGAGGCGGGCCACGCCCTGATCGCTAAACTGCTGCCGGGCACCGATCCCCTGCACAAGGTCACCATCATCCCCAGGGGGCGGGCTCTGGGCCTGACCCAGCAGTTGCCCACGGTGGAACAGTACACCCATGCCAAATCATACCTGCTCAACAACCTCTGCATTCTGCTGGGCGGCAGGGTGGCGGAAGAACTGACTTTCGGTGAAATCACCACCGGCTCCGGCAATGACATTGAACGGGCGACCACCATGGCCCGCAAGATGGTCTGCGAATGGGGCATGAGTGAGGAACTGGGCCCCTTGACTTTCGGCAAGAAGGAAGAGCAGATCTTCCTGGGACGGGAAATCGCCCAGCACCGCGATTTCAGCGAGGAAACCGCCATCAAGATTGATGGGGCGGTGAAAAGACTTATCCTGGAGGCCAATGAAAAGGCCATCAAACTGCTCCGGGAAAATATCGAATCGCTGAAGGCCATTGCCAATGCCCTGCTTGACCGGGAAACCCTGACCCTGGATGATATTGAAAAGCTGATAAGCGGCCAGGGCCTGGAGCCGAAACCCGCGGTGAAAACCCAACCCACTGAGCCGCAGGCGAGTGCCGCACCAGAGCCAACCCCGCAACAGCCAAAGCCGGAGCCGCAAGTCCCGCCGCCCCCTGCGCCCGCACAGTCCACCGGACAGGCAGAGGTTTGACCGCCTCCGGTAACCGCCGCAGATTAACTGATGAAAATGCTTACCCGGGATCGTGTTTTGAACTTCTTTGACAAGGTCCAGGTCATGGGCATTGTCAACATCACCCCGGACTCGTTTTCCGATGGCGGCAAGGTACGTGATGAAAACACCCTGCTGGCCATGGTCGATCACATGGTGGACAGCGGGGCGGATATCATCGATATCGGCGGGGAGTCCACCCGGCCCTTTGCCCCCCCGGTTACCCTGCAGGAAGAACTCGACCGGGTCATTCCGGCAATCCGCGCCATCAGATGCCGCCACCAGATCCCCATCTCCATCGACACAACCAAGGCTGAAGTGGCCAGGCGCGCCATTGAGGCAGGGGCCGACATCATTAATGACATCAGCGCCCTCAACCACGATCCCACCATGGTTGCCGTGGCAGCGGAACATCAGGTGCCGATCATCCTCATGCACATGCAGGGAACCCCGCGCAGTATGCAGATCAATCCCACTTACAATGATGTGGTTGCCGACATCCGCGAGGCTCTGGCTGAGCGCATCCAATGGGCGGAAAACCACGGGGTCGCCCGCGACAGAATCATCATTGATCCGGGCCTGGGCTTCGGCAAGACGGCAAGCCATAACCTGACCATCCTGCGGGAACTCAAACAGTTCACCACCCTGGGCTGCCCCGTACTGATCGGCCATTCCCGCAAATCGTTCATCGGCAAAATCCTGGCAATCGACGATCCCGCCGGCCGCGATGAGGCAACCGCCGTCATCTCCGCCCTCTGCGCCTGGAACGGGGCAGCCATTATCAGGGTGCATGATGTGGCGAGAACCGTTTTAGCCGTGAAAATCGCCTGCGCTATCGGCCAAACGGCAGCCGGTCAATAACAGGCTGCCATCATATCCATGCGTGAAAAAATTCTCAGATATCAGACCTACAATAAAAGCCGCAAAATAAAGGCTATCAACTTTCAGCCAACCAGGGCGGCCCTGCTTTTTAAGATCATCCCCTACCTTCTGCACTGCAATTATCCCGATCTGCCCGGTTATGTGGATGATCCCGAATGCCCGTTCGGCATCTACCGCTTCCTGCCGGACGAAATCGTCGGCAGTGAGCTGTTCCGCCACTATTTCCCGGATTCCACCGCGCGAAACTCTCAAACGGCTTCCCCTTACCCGCGCAATCCCTGCATCCATTCGCTCAAAACCATCGGCAGTATCGGCACCATCGCCCAGTCGGAAAAATCGGATTGTGATTTCTGGGTGAGCATCCGTCAGGAAGAAATTGGCGCAAAAGGGGTTGGCCTGCTTGAGGGAAAATGCAAGAAAATCGAGAAATGGGCCTTGGAAAACGGGGTTGAGGTCTATTTCTTTTTGATGGACATCGACCAGACCAGGGAAAACAAATTTTCATCCGCCGCCGAAGAGGAATCCGCGGGTTCGGCCCTGAAACTCCTGCTCAAGGACGAACTGTTCCGCACCCATATCCTGGTTGCCGGCAAAATGCTGCTCTGGTGGCTGATCCCGCCCGGCCTGACCGAGCAAGGCTATCGTGACTATGTGGAGCAGCTGGTCAAAAAACGGGAGCTTAACCTGGATAATTTTGTTGACCTGGGCTACCTCTCCGACATCCCCAAGGCGGAAATATTCGGGGCCTGCCTCTGGCAGCTCAATAAGGCCCTGGACAGCCCTTTCAAGTCAGTCATAAAATTCGCCTATCTGGAACTCCTGCTCAAGCACCGGACCAGCATTCTGCCGCTTTTTTCCACCAAGATACAATGCCTGGTGACCTTTCCCGAACGGCTGCCGGAAAACGAGATCAAGCTCCCCCTTAACCACATTGACCCTTACCTGCTGCTGGCCAAGGAACTGGTGGCATTCTACCAGCAGAATAAAATCAAGGACGAGGATGATCTCATCAGGCAATGTCTCTTTTTCAAGACCCTGGAGGGCACCAAGTCTGAAAAGGATGACAAACATCTGCAAACCACCCTGGCCCTGATGGAAAAATGGGATCTGCTGCCGCCCAATTATGAGCAGCTGATCAAGCTGCAGCACTGGAACTATAAGGATCTGCTGGCTCTCGGCTCCCGGGTGCACGCCTACCTGCTTGACACGTACAACCGGTTGCGCTGGCTGCGCAAATCATTCCAGGACGAAACAGGCCGGACCATCAGCGACCGGGACCTTTCCATTCTGGGTAAAAAGCTCTTCAGTTTCTACGATGTCAAACCGGATAAGATTCCCTACCTGCATACCCTTTCCCGCCAGTCCATCCATCAGTCCGACCTCACTTTTCACGTCAGCCGGTACGAGGGGGAGGTTTATTACTATGTTTTCCAGGGAATCCATGAGGTGGAATCGATCAGAAATAACCCGCAGGCCTTGATCAAACGGGAAACCGATCCGATTTTTCTGGTGATCTGGCTGGTGATCAACGGCATCCTGCAGCGGAAGACAAACATTCACCTGACCAAAAACTTTCTGTCCGTCAACCTGTCCGACCTGCAGCATCTGGCTGACATGATCCTCAAAACCTTCCCCCTGTTCAATTTTTCCCAGATTACGGCCGGAGAACTGCTCAGCCAGGAAAAGGTCACCATGGCCCTGATCATCGTCAATTTTGAAAATGAGCAGGTAAAGGGCTCGCCGACCCTGAAATCGGCCATCATTACGGTCAACAATTACGGCGAATATTTTCTCCACCATTATACCACCCTGGTGCAGTTGAAAAACGCCATGCGCCTGCTGCTGACCAAACATTTCGTCAGCCGCTGGAACCATAACCTGGAAATGTACATCCCGGAACAGCCGGAAAAATATTATATCCAGAGCCTGCTGGAGAAGTGAGGAGTGAGGAGTGAGGAGTGAGGAGTGAGGAAGAATAACGGAACAGGGAAGTAAGGCAAGGGAAAAGATACGGACATGAAAATCACCTTCTACCATTCGGTTCTCTGCCCCCGCTGCCTGCTGGTGGGACGTGTGCTGAAAAGACTGCAGCAGGAGTACCCGGACCTGACGGTGGAAAAAGTCGAGGTGGCCACCCGGCCGTTGGAAAGTCTGCGCAAGGGGGTGCGGATCATCCCGACCCTCACGGCCCAAGGCCGGCAACTTGCGGGCATCATTTTGACACCAACCGCGGTGCGGGAGTTCATTGCCGGGATATACGGGGGGCAGGCCCGCCCCCGCTAGACATTACGGGCAGGCGGGCAGATAGATGTGAAAAGTGGCACCATTACCGTTTTCCGATTCCACGGTAATGGTGCCGTCATGTTTTCTCATGATGGAGTAGCAGATGGCCAGGCCGAAACCCGTTCCCCGCTGGCTGGCCATCCTTTTGGTGGTGAAATAAGGGTCAAATATTTTCGCCAGATTTTCCTGGGGAATGCCCACCCCCTGATCGGTGATGGAGATGCGCAGATAGGCGCCAGGGGCGATATCAAGGCCGTTGTGTGCGGTGATCTGCTGATTTCCCCCCCGAACCCACACCACTCCTCCGTTCACCATGGCCTCCCTGGCATTCACCACCACATTGTTAATGACCTGCTGCATCTGCCCGGCATCAATGAGCACATCGTAAATATCGTCGCTAAACGCAAACTCGTATTCAAGGCCTGAACCCCGCAAGGCGGTTTCCACGGATTGTTTCAGCAGCTCCTTGATGTTGACACATTTTTTAAGCGGGGAGCCCCCTTCGGCAAAGGTGATGAACTTGCCGGTCAATTCCTTGCCCTGCAGACAGGTCTGCCTGGCTTCCTCCAGAATCCCCACCTGCTCGTTTTCCGGCGGCAAAGCACTTTTAACCAGGGTGATGACTGCCAGCAGCCCGGTTAATATGTTATTGAAATCATGGGCAATGCCGCCGGCCAGAATGCCGATGGCCTCAAGCTTCTGGGCCTTCTGCAGTTCAATCTCCAGTTTACGGCGTTCGGTGATATCGCGAAAGATGCCGCGGATGGCAACCGGCTTGCCGTCCACGAACTTGCAATTGCATTTGCCCTCAACCAGTATTTTCCGGCCGTCTCTGGCAACAAACTCGGTTTCGATCTTATCCACCTCCTGGCCGGACAGCAGCGCCTCGAAACTCTCCAGGCAGTGAGCATGACAATCAGGATGAATAACCTCAAACATGGGAAAGCCGGGAACCTCTTTTTTGGCAAAGCCCAGATTTTCCCGCCAGGCCCGGTTCGCATAGATGGTCCTGCCATCAGGGGAGATACTCTGGATCATATCCCGGCAGTTATCAAAAAGATCACTGAACAGCTCTTCCCGTTCCCGCATGGCCTGTTCCGCCCGCTGCCGTTCCTCCATCTGTTTCTGCAGCTCGGCATTGGCAATTTCCAGCTCCCTGGTCCGTCTGTCCCATCCTTCCTTCATCCTGCCGATGAAAAAGGCGGCCAGAATCCAGCTGAGGATATCCAGGCCATGGAGATAAGGATTCTCACCATGCCAGCCCGTCTCGAAAAAAAGGGTATGAATCAGAATGGCAAGCAGGCCGCCGGCAATGGCGTATCGGAGGCTTATACTTAAAGGCATATGACCGTCACGGGAAAAGAGGGGGAAAACGGTTTCACTATCCGTTCGTTATTTTTATAGAATGGCATCTTCCGCAGCAATGTCAAGGGGTAATGGGCCGGACATTTCCTCCCTGACTTCCGCCAGCCAGGCCTTGACGGCCTGCTCCAGATAGCGGTGATACCTATCCACCCCGCCCAGACCCCGGCAGCGAAAGCAGAAATTGATCTCGAGAAACAGAGGGATCTGATTGATATCTCCGTCAGCAAAAAGAAAATCAAAGCCGGCCAGATTGATGCCTGTTGCCCCACAGAAATCCCGCAGCACGGCCACCGCCTGTTGCTGCAGATGGGGCAACGATTCATGATCGATGAATGCCCCCCTGGCCAGATTGGTGTAAAATCCGCCGCCGGCAACACAGCGCCAGTAGGGATAAAAATCCCTGCCGATCACCACCACCCGCAAACTGCGGCCGCCCGTGGCAATGTATTGCTGCACAAGGAAACCCCGTTTGCCCTGCTGTTCATAGCCAGCCGCCAGCACCAGACATTGGTGCAGCTCAGCGGCGGACCGGATGAGAAAAACGTTGTTTCCCTCTCCACCCCAGCCGAATTTGAAGACAAAGGGGTAGGAAAAGGGCAGCGATATGCCGGAATAGTGACTGACGCACAGGAATGCCAGGGTCTGCGGGTGCGGCACGCCCATTTTCTGGAACAGGGCGGCCTGCCCTGTTTTAGCGGGAAAGGCGAAAAAGACGTCATAATTGGGAAAGACGTGCCGGCAGGCCCGCCTGGCGGCAAAATAAAGACTTTCCCGGCAGCCCTGGGGCAGGATAATGGCATCCGCCTGAGCCATGGCGCGGATATCCTCGGCGGACGGCACCTCACCCCGCAGGATCCGGTTATTGTCCGTCTCAAGGCAGCGGTTATAGGAAAGAACGTTCACGGTTACTGCAATTTCCCGCTCATTCAGCTTCAGAAAACAGAACTCGGGAAACACGGACAGAGGAAAAATCGGGCGAGACATCTCTGTTTCATGGGCGCTCTCCTTGTCATTGGTTAGATCAATTGTTATTGTTGCTTATAACCAGTAAAAAACCAAGAAAAATCAATCAGGAAGAGATATGAACATCAAATATGGCGTGCAATTTCCCCAGGAAGGCATCTGCGCCGATGAACGAAACATTACCAGCGAATGCCGCGCCAAAATTCCCGAGGTGGTGGATCAGCTGGTCGAAAGCTGCCAGTGCGATGAGTGTTTTGAACACATCAACACCGATCCCCTTCCCTCCCGGCAACGGGCCATAGATCTCATTGACCGCTGCCGGGAGATCCTGTTCCCCGGTTATTTCCACTGCCAGGATATTGACCAGATAAGCCTCAAATACAAGATAGGCCAGGCGGTTTCCACCCTTTACGATCTTCTTTCCCTGGAAATCGCCTACAGCATCCGCCATGAATGCATCCGCCACCACAGGTCCTGCCAGCAGTGCGATGAACAGGGCAAGCAGAAGGCCTTTGCCTTTATCCAATCCCTGGTGGATTTAAGAAAAATCCTGGCCACCGATGTGCGGGCCGCCTATGATGGCGATCCGGCGGTCACCAGTTACGATGAGGTTATTTTCTGCTATCCAGGCATCACGGCCATTACCATTTACCGGATCGCCCACATCCTCTACCAGCTGGGCGTTCCCATCCTGCCCCGCATGATGACCGAATACGCCCACGGGGTTACCGGCATCGACATCCATCCAGGGGCCGGCATCGGCGAATCCTTTTTCATTGATCACGGCACAGGCGTGGTGGTGGGCCAGACAGCGGTGATCGGCAACCGGGTGAAAATCTACCAGGGAGTCACCCTGGGCGCCCTCTCCTTTAAAAGAACCGAGTCAGGTGAACTGGAACGCACCGGCAAACGCCACCCCACCCTGGAAGATGACGTCACCGTCTATGCCGGCTCCACCATCCTCGGCGGCGACACGGTGATCGGCGCCCGTTCCGTGGTGGGCGGCAACGTCTGGCTGACCCATTCCATTCCCCAGGACACCAAGGTCATTCTCAATCCGCCGGAGCTGGTGTTTAAGACAAAAAAATAAGCACTTTGCCCTCAAACTCCCACTGATTTTCAGGTTCTCTTTTCCCTCCGCATAAAAAAGATGTTGACACCGCCTGGAAAAGATGATTTTTTACTTTTTTCTAACGTAAAAAATGAGTTACAGGATTTTTCCCCAGACGCCGCCCGGTGCGGCGTTTTAATTTCAGCTGGAGTGAACCGCCGTGCATCAACATTACAATTGAACGAACCGCTGCTTTGTCAGTCAGCCCGGTACGGGCTGTAACAGTTGCCGGCGATCTCATCCCTGATCCGTCCCCTGCTCCCCGCTTTTTTTGAAATCTCTTCCCCATAAGGCGTTCAGGCCGGGCAGCCGGTGAGTCCGCCGCATGTCCGCAAAGAGCGTATGCGCCCTTGCCTTGCCCCGGGAGGAGAGGAACTTCCTCTATTACGCTGCATTCGTGCCAACGGCCCCACTGTGGCCCTGGCCTCTTCCCTCCATCGATACCCGTAGGAACTCTGTTCTCCAAGGGGCCTGGCAAGGGTTTCAACGCTCCGCTTAACCACTAAAGGTGTCGGAGATGAATGGATCAGAAGCAAAATTTATCAAGCTCACAATCAATGAACAACAACTCTGCATCAGACCGGGAACCACCCTCAAGGAGGCAGCCCAGTCCATCAGCATAAAAATTCCCGGTCTCTGCCATCTGCCCGGCAGAAAGGATTCATCCCGGCCCTGCCTGCTCTGCCTGGTGGAAGCGGACGGCGCCATGGTCCGCTCCTGCCGTACCGAGGCGGCCGCGGGCATGGTGGTGAAAACCGCTACCCCGGCCCTGGACGAACACCGGCGGCGGTCCCTGGCACAGCTGGTCTCCTTCCATTACGGCGACTGTGTGGCGCCCTGCAACCTCACCTGCCCGGCGGGCATCAATGTGCAGGGTTACGTGAGTCTGATTGCCCGGGGTGAGTATGCCGCGGCCCTGGCGCTCATCCTGGAGAAAAATCCGCTGCCCGGCATCGTCTGCCGGGTCTGTCCCCGGTTCTGTGAAAGCCGCTGCCGCCGCGCCCTGGTTGATGAACCGGTGGCCATCAATCATCTGAAACGTTTTGCCGTTGAATATGGACGGGGCGGGGCGGAGGCGGATAAACCGGGCAAGCCAACCGGGAAACGGGTGGCGGTTATCGGCGGCGGCCCGGCCGGTCTGTCCTGCGCTTACTTCCTGCGCCGCTTGGGCCACGAGGTGACAATCCATGAGGCGCGGGGAAAACTCGGCGGCCTGACCAGATATGCCCTGCCAGCCTTCAAACTGCCCGATGCCGACCTCGATCTCGAGGTGGAAACCATCATCAGCCTGGGGGTGCATGTGCGCACCGGTAGATGCTGGGGAAGGGACTTCACCTTGGCGGAGCTGCTGCAGGAGGGCTTTGCCGCCGTTTTTGCGGCAATCGGGCTGCCGGGCCAGAAAAAAATCAATATCCCCGGCGCCGATCTCATCCGCGATGCCTTCCATTTCCTGCAGGGTCTCCGGGCCGGCCAGTCCTTTTCCCTGGGCAATAAGACACTGGTCATCGGCGGCACCCGCATGGCGGTGGAGACGGCCAGGTGCGCCCTGCGCTGCGGCGCCGCGGAGGTAACCGTGGTGCATCCGCGGGCCAAGATCGAGATGAGCGCCCACCAGCGGGACATAGCCGAGGCGGCAAAGGAAGGAGTGCAGTTCTTCATGATGGCCCAGCCCCTGCAGGTTGTGCAGGAGGGAGAGCTGCTGCGGGTGGAAATGGCCCGCACGGTTCTCAGCCCGGCCGACGAACGGGGCCTGCGCCACCCTGTTGTGCTCGAGGGATCGTCGCTGTGGTGGGAAGGGACCACGGTGTTTGCCGCGCCCGGCCTGGAGAGCGACGGCAACATCGCCCACTTCGGCGAACTGGAGCAGAAACTGCAGCTCACGGCCCAACGGACCGTCAAGGCAAATCCCACCACCATGCAGACCAGTGTTGCCGGAATCTACGCCGGGGGCGACATGTCCAGCGGCCCGCGCAGCGTCATCCAGGCGGTGGACAGCGGCAGACGCGCGGCCCTGGCCATCAATGAGTATATTACCGGCAGCCTGCCGGCCAGGGAGACGGAGGGGCGGATTAATTTCAGCCGGGGTAAAAAATTTGAGGAGGTGGACCTGCGCAATTACGACGGCGCCGCCATCCGCCTGCAGGAGCAGATCCCGGTCCGGCCCCCGGACCGGCGCGTGGGGGATTTCGAGCAGGTGGAACTGGGTTACAGCGAGGAGATGGCCATCCGCGAGGCGCAGAGATGCCTGCAGTGCGGCTGTCTCGGCCTGGCCAAGTGCGAGCTGCGGCCCCTGCTGAACGAATATAAGGTGCAGACCCGCACCGCGCCCATCCGCAGGCCGGCCAAGGCCAATGAAGCTCACCGTTTCATCATTGCGGATCCCAACCGCTGCATTGCCTGTCACCGCTGCGTGCGGGTCTGCGAATTCAACGCCTTTTCCCTGGGCTATCGCGAACAGCAGGGCGGCGTGGCGGATATAACCCTTGCCATCAGCGACAGCTGCGTCTCCTGCGGCGCCTGCGTTGATGCCTGCCCCACCGGGGCGCTGACCAAAAAACAACTGTTTCTGCCGCTGCTGCCGTCCGAGGCCGCCGTGGTGCGCAGCGTCTGCACCTATTGCGGCACCGGCTGCCATATCGATCTGCACGTCAAAAACGATGTGCTGCTTGAGGTGAAGGCGGACGCCGGCCAGCCGCCCAACTACGGCGACCTGTGCGTCAAGGGCCGCTTCGGTTTTGCCTTTCACCGGCACCATGAGCGTCTCGGCCAGCCGCTCATGCGGGAGAGCCTCGAAAAACCCTTCCGCCAGACCAGCTGGGAGGAGGCCCTGGCGTTTGCCGCCGCGGGATTTACCAAAATCCTTGCCGCGCACGGACCGGAGGCGGTGGGTGTTCTGACCTCGTCCCGCTGCGAAAATGAGGTCAATTATCTGGCCCAGAAGTTTGCCCGGGCCGTGCTGCACACCAACAGCGTGGACAACTGCGCCAGGGTGTGCCACGCCCCGTCGGTGAGCGGACTGCGCATCGCTCTCGGCAGCGGCGCGGCCACCAACTCCCTGGACAATATCGAACTGGCCCGGGTGCTGCTGATCTGCGGCTCCAACACCAGCGAGGCCCACCCGGTGGCGGCCATGAAGGTAAAAAGGGCGCGGCTGAACGGCGGGAGACTGATCGTCGTCGATCCCCGTTGCACCGAGATGGCGGCCATGGCCGATATCTGGCTGCCCCTGGTGCCCGGCACCAACGTGCTGCTGCTCAATTCCCTGCTGCATGCCATCCTCGATGAAGGGCTGGAAAACAGGGATTTCATCGCGGCCCGCACCGAGAACCTTGATGCGGTGCGCCGGCATGTCCAGAATTTCTCCCCGGAGGCCATGGCGGCCAAAACCGGCGTTGATCCGCAGCTGGTGCGCCGGGCGGCCCGCCTTTACTGTTCCACCGGCCAAGGCATGATCCTCTATGGCCTCGGCGTCACCGAACACCGCAACGGCACCCAGGGGGTCATGGCCCTGGCCAATATCGCCCTGGCCAGCGGCAATATCGGCCGGCCAGGGGCGGGCATCTGTCCCCTGCGCGGCCAGAACAACGTCCAGGGCTCCTGCGACATGGGCGCCCTGCCCTATGTCTACTCCGGTTACCGGGATGTGGCCGATACCGCGGCCCGCGCGGAGCTGGGCCTGGCCTGGGGCGCGGAGCTGCCCGCCGGCCGGGGGCTGACCGAACCGGAGATGTACGAGGCGGCCCGCACCGGCAACTTCAAGGGCCTGTACTGCATCGGCTACGATCCGCTGCACACCCAGGCCGACATCACCAGGGTGAAACAGGCCTTTGCCCGCATGGAGCTGGTGGTGGTGCAGGAGATCTTCCCCACCGCCACCACGGCCATGGCCCATGTGGTTTTCCCGGCCGCCTGTTTCTATGAAAAGGACGGCACCTTCACCAACGCCGAGCGCCGGGTGCGCCGCATCAGAAAGGCGGTGCCACCCCCCGGCCAGGCCCTGCCGGACTGGCAGATCACCTGCCGCCTGGCCACGGCCATGGGCTATCCCATGCACTATGACGATCCGGCGGCCGTCATGGAGGAGATCAGCCGCACCACCCCCATCATGGGCGGCATTCATTACGAACGGCTGGAGGGCGAAGGACTTATCTGGCCCTGCCCCCATGACCAACATCCCGGCACCCCCATCCTGCATACCGAGAGTTTCACCCGGGGCAGAGGCCGCTTTTCGGTGCTCCCCAATCTGGAAACCCTGGAAACCCCGGATGACGAGTATCCGCTGATTCTGATCACCGGCCGGCGTCTTGCCCATTACAACAACGGCTCCATGACCAGAAGATGCCAGGGGCTGGTTCGTCTGGTCCCGGAGGAAACCCTGGAAATTCACCCGGATGACGCCGGCCGTTTCGGCATCAGTGACCGGATGGAGGTTACGGTCCGCTCCCGCCGGGGCGAGATCCGGCTGCCGGCCACGGTGACGGAGCGGAGCCGGCCGGGCAGCGTCTTTACCGCCTTCCATTTTGCCGAACCCCTGGTTAACGCCATCACCAGCCCCGGAGTAGATGAGATTACCGGCACCCCGGAATACAAAGCCTGCGCGGTGGCCGTTTTTCCGGCGTTGCCGGCCTAGGCGAATCGCATCAAGCACAGCACAGGAGAAGTGACCGCCGGACAGCAAGATATCGATGCGCTTCACGATGGGGGCAGAAATGAAGGCGGGCCCTTGTCAATGCCCGCCCGCAGGGAGTGGTGCAGTTTGGTGGTCACGGATGAGGGTTCGGCATCGAGCACGGCGCGCAGCACCTGGCAGCAGTTGGTGTACACCTTCAGCGCTTCGGTTATACGGTTCTGCTTCTGCAGGCAGATCATCAGCCGCTGATAGAAAACCTCGGAGAGCGGACTTTTCTCCATGGCCTGCTGGTAAAGCCTGGCGGCCTCCTGCCACTTGCCTGCTGACTCCAATTGCCCGCCGAACAGCTCAATGCCCCGCTCAAACCTGCTCTCCAGCCGCTCGCGCATGGGAATGGTCCAGTGCTCGTCATTATCCTGGGGCAGAAAGGGGCCATGGTAAAGACTGAATGCCTTGCGGGCCAGGATGGTTGCCTGGGCCGTATTATCGCCATTTTTTTTCAGAAGCGCCTCGGCACGGCTGAGCAGACGCTCAAAGGCCCAGGCATCCACCCAGCAGCAATTCGGGTCAATGGTCACCTTGCCCTTCTGGAGCAGGATGGCCTCATGGGAACCCAGCAGACTGCGGAGGCGAAACAGGGTGGTGTCAAAGGAGCGCCGCGCCTTTTCGCCGTCTGCTTCGACCCACAGGGCATCCATGATGTTCAATTCGCTGACCTTGCGGCCGCCCAAGGCGAGCAGTGCCTTGAGAAAAGCCAGGGGCTTGGTTTTTTTCTTAGAGGCATAGGGCAGCTTTTTGCCGTACTTAGCCAGGCCGAAACGGCCCAGGGTATAGACCCGGAACATCCAGGGCCATTCCTCCACCTCCTGGGGCGACTGAGGGATTTGCAGCCGGCAGCGCTGCACAATTTTCTGGACATAGTTGGTCTGGATATTCTCGGCAATGGCCTTGGCGCAGAGTTCGGCCAGCAGGGTCCGCTGCAGCATGAACGGCACCAGGCCATGCTGCCCGCTTCCCAGATCCATGGCCTGGCGCAGGGCAGTGAGTCCGGCCGGGGTATCATTGTCGACAAAATGAAAATATGCCGCCAGCAGACCGCTCTCTAATTCCAGCTGGCGATAGCCGGCACGGGTCGCCTCCTCTTTGCCCTGGCGCAGAAGCCGCCAGGCCGCTTCCCGGTCGCCATGGGCAGAGGCGATGGCGGCCCGGAGAAGGATACAGGCTGTTTTGGCATAGCAGATCACGGCGGAATTCGCCAGTTCCATGGCCAGAGTGGCTGCCGATGCCGCATTTTCCAGTTTCCCTTCCTTCAGGGCCAGCGCCGCATGCAGAAAATGATAACAGAACTGGCAGGTGGGATATTTGCTCTGCGGAATGGCAGCCATGCGGGTGAGCAGCTCTTCGGCAAATTTTATGTCATCTTTATAGAGAGCAGCCCTGGCCCCGTGGCACAGCAGCATGAAATCCATGCCATGTTTACCCGAGAGATCAGCCAGTGCCAGTCCGTCGTTGAGCAGTTTCAGCGCCTGATTGAATTCACCCCGGGCGTTGGCCAGAAATATCTCCGCCGCTATAATCTTGATCCGGGAGGCATGATCCGCCGGCATGGAACAGGCAGCCTGCCGCAGCATATCAAGCACTCCCTCCGCCTCATCGCACTTTCCCGTGTAGACCTGGTAAATTGCCGTGTGAACCAGAATATGGGTTTTGACCGCCATGTCGCTGGTTGCCGTTGCCAGGCGCAACCCGCGTTCCTGCCAGACCGGGAAATCGTCCTGCAGATGATTGCGGATAACCAGGGCCACATACATGCCCGCCGTCACCCGGTCGGCTGCTTCTCCGGGGGGAAGCCGCTGCGGATCAGGCATAATCTCCGCAAGTATTGCCAGATAACGGTCAAGAGCGTCAATGTCATCCAGACTTGCCAAAAGGCATTCCATGATGCCTGCCCAGGCCAGCATGGTATCTGTCCGCCCCCCATCCGCATCGCGGAAAATGACAAAGGCCCGCTGGAAAAATTGCCGGGCAGCCAGAGTATCCGTTTCCTTTTCAGCCATACCCATCCAGTAAAGCAGGCGGGGATCATTTTCAATCATATAGCCGGGAAGGGCCTGCAGCCATTTAGCGAGCACCTGGCAGCGCCCCTGTTCCAGCAGCGATCTTGCCTTCTGCAGAATCAACCAGGCCAGACCTTCCCAGTCAGACGCCTGCCTGAGCAGGAAGGAGGCCTGATCCTCCTGGCCGGCTTCCTGCATCAGGCTGGCTACCTTCTGCAGCAGAACCTTTTTCTGCTGGGCGGAAAACTCCATGGTTGCCCGGTCCTGCAGGAAGCGGCGGAAAAGCGGATGATATTGATAGAGCGGCTGATCCTTTTCCACCCTCTTGGTAAACCGGTTGGAGCGGCACAGAAATGACAAAAGGCTGCTGACGTGCGGAAAACCGGTAAGCCGGGCGGCCTGGTCGGGGTGAATGGTGTTCAGAAACGAGGTCTTAAGAAGAAAATCCTTCATGTCGTCCGCCAGTTCATCATAGACCTCGCCGGCAAAATATTCGGAAATATCTTCCTGGCTGGAGATATAAAAGCGCAAGGTAACATCGTTATTTGCCAGGCAGCCGTTTATTACCATCTGCAGCCCCGCGGCCCAGCCGTCAATCTGGGCAAAGACGTCCGCGAAGTGCTCCATATCCGCCGTGCTGAAGCCGTGCAATTGGCAAATCTTTTCGCACTCGCTCTCACTCAGACGCAACTGCTCCCAGCCCAGCAGAGCCATCTGCCGGTTGACGCGCAACCTGGAAAACTTGGGGGGCGGACCGTTGCGGCTGATAATGATCACCGACAGCCCCTCGGGCATTCGCGACAATCCGGCCAGCAGCGCCCGGTGCAGCGGGGCATCCGGGGATATCTCCTGGTAATCGTCCAGAACCAGCGCAAACGGCGGCTGGATGCAACCGGCCAGGCTATTGAAAAATTGTCTGCTGGATTTCTGAATACCCCTGGCAGACCTGTCCGCCAGTTCCGCGATGATCCGGCCGGCTTCCTGGGCAAAATTTTCCAGGGCCTGGCTCAGATGGCGGAAAAATGAGTTGAGATTGTCATCACCGCAATCCACCTTATACCACACAGAGGGAAGCCGCCGTGCTTCCAGATAACTTGCGACAAGGGACGTCTTGCCGCAACCGGCGGGACCGGTGATGAACGTCAGGGGAAGCCTCCTGTCTTTATCAAGCTGCAGAAAAAGGCCTTCGCGGGATAACGTTGCTGCGCCCAGACGGGGTTTACTGATTTTGACAATATTGCTCAACTGTGCCCCCATAAAAGTTTTTCCTCGACACACCTTTTTAACGTGCCGGACAGAATCAAACGTCAGGCCCGGGTACCTGACAAAAATTCCCAGGCAAATCAGCCAGGCAAATGCAACAATTTATCAGGTTCTCATTACTGCTAAAAAATAATATCCTGCCCCCGTCAATGCGGTAAAATGTCGCACAATGGCGCCAACCCGCATAATTCCCGGACCCTGCCGGGATAAAATAAAAAAAAGATAACGGGCAAATTCAGCGAAATTTCCCTCGATGCCCCTTTCCCGCGGCTGAAAGCCGCGGAAATCGCCGCAGGGTCTTCAGGCGAAAAAAAGGTGATCGAGCCCCATCTTCCGCCTGCGCTGCCGGAACGGCAAAAAAACAAAAAAAAATATCATTTTACCGATGAAAGGGTGGAAATAAATCGTAAGATGGATTACTAATGTATAATTTTATCAATACATGTGCCGTTAAGGCACTCCCGATTTGTTATCATCTTCTATCTAACCTATCAATATGTAAGGAGAAGTTATGTCACGGAAAATGGTCACCATTGATGGCAACCAGGCGTGCACCCATGTCGCTTATGCAACCAGCGAAATCATCACCATCTATCCCATAACCCCGTCTTCACCCATGGCGGCCGAGGCGGATTCCAAGGCCACCGCCGGACAGAAAAACATCTGGAACAGCGTGCCGGTTGTCACCCAGATGCAGTCCGAGGGCGGCGTTGCCGGCTCCCTGCATGGTTCACTGACCACCGGCTCCCTGTGCACCACCTTTACCGCCTCCCAGGGTCTGCTGCTGATGATCCCCAACATGTACAAACTGGCCGGCGAGCTGACCCCCATTGTTTTCCATGTCACGGCCCGCTCCCTGGCCTGCCAGGGTCTCTCCATCTTCGGTGACCACGGCGACGTCATGGCCGCCCGCCAGACCGGCTGGGGCATGCTCTGCTCCCAGAGCGTCCAGGAATGCCAGGACATGGCCCTGATCTCCACCCAGGTGGCATTGAAATCACGCATTCCCTTCATGCATTTCTTTGATGGTTTCCGCACCTCCCATGAAATCCAGAAGATCGAGCAGCTTACCATGGATGACATGCGGGCCATGATTGACGAGGATCTCGTCGTTGCCCACCGCCTGCGCGGTCTGTCCCCGGACCGGCCCATGATGCGCGGTACGGCCCAGAACCCGGATGTCTACTTCACCGGCCGGGAAACGGTCAACAAGTACTACAACGCCACGCCGGCCATTGTCCAGGAAACCATGGACAGGTTCGCCGCCCTCGCCGGCCGCCAGTATCATCTCTTTGACTACCATGGCGCACCTGATGCCGAGGAGATCGTCGTCATGATGGGTTCCGGCTGCGAGACCGTGGCCGCCACCATCGACCACCTGGCCGCCCAGGGTAAAAAAGTCGGCCTGGTCATCGTCCGCCTTTACCGCCCCTTTGACATGAAGGCCATGGTCAATGCCATGCCGGCCACGGTCAAACGCATCACCGTGCTTGACCGCACCAAGGAACCGGGCGCCCCGGGCGAGCCCCTCTATCTGGATGTGCGCGCCGCAGTGGGCGAGGCCATTGAAACCTCCTCCATGAAGAATCATCCGATGATTCTTTCCGGCCGCTACGGCCTCGGCTCCGCCGAGTTCACCCCGGCCATGGTTAAGGCGGTTTTTGACAACATGGCCGCCTGGGCCCCGAAAAACCATTTCTGCGTCGGCCCCAACGATGACGTGGCCTTCACCAGCCTGGCCTACGACAAGTCCTTCAACATCGAAGGAAAAGACGTCCACCGCGCCATGTTCTATGGTCTGGGCGCCGACGGCACGGTGGGCGCCAATAAGAACACCATCAAGATCATCGGCACGGAAACGGACAACAGCGCCCAGGGCTACTTTGTCTATGACTCGAAGAAATCCGGCTCCATCACCACCAGCCATCTGCGCTTCGGCAAGAACCCCATTGTCGCGCCCTATCTGATCAACAAGGCGACCTTTATCGCCTGCCATAACTTCACCTTCCTGGACAAGTACGACATGCTGGCCAACCTGGAGGAAGGCGGCACCTTCCTGCTGACCACCACCTTCAACCAGAAGGAGATCTGGAAACAGCTGCCTGCAGCCGTCCAGCAGCAGCTCATGGACAAAAAAGCCAAATTCTACATCATCGATGCCATCAACCTGGCCGAGGCCCTTGGGCTGGGCGCCAGGATCAACATGATCATGCAGACCGCCTTCTTCCTCATCTCCGGTATTCTCACCAAAGATGAGGCCATCAAGGCCATCAAGGACGCCATCTACAAGACCTACGGCAAGAAGGGCGAAAAGGTCGTCAAGATGAACTATGACGCGGTTGACGCGGCGGTGAACAACATCGTCGAGGTCAAGATTCCGAAAACCCTCGGCGGCCACGCCTTGCCGCCCACCGTACCGGATGACGCCCCGGCCTTTGTCAAGGAGGTCACCGCCAAGATGATCCAGGGCAAGGGCGAGGAGATCAAGGTTTCCCAAATGCCGGACGACGGCACCTGGCCCACCGCCACCACGCAGTACGAAAAACGCAACATCGCCGTCCACGTGCCGGTCTGGCTGCCGGAAAACTGCATCCAGTGCGGACGCTGTTCCCTGGTCTGCCCCCATGCCTCCATCCGCATGAAGATCGTCAAGACCGCGGATCTGAAGAAGGCACCCAAGGCCCTGAAGACCGCCGACGCCGTGGGCAAGGAGTTCAAGGACCGCAAGGCCATCGTCCAGGTGTTCACCGAGGACTGCTGCGGTTGCACCCTGTGCGAGGGAGTCTGCCCGGCCAAGGAAAAGGCCCTGGTCATGACCACCAATACCGAGGAAATCAGGAACACCGAGGCTGCCAACGTCAAGTTCTTCCTGAACCTGCCCGAGACGGATTTCGCCGAGATCGACCCCTCCACCGTCAAGGGCAGCCAGCTGATGCGGCCGCTGTTCGAGTTCTCCGGCGCCTGCGCCGGCTGCGGCGAGACCCCGTACATCAAACTGGTCACCCAGCTGTTCGGCGATCGCCTGATGGTGGCCAATGCCACCGGCTGCTCCTCCATTTACGGCGGCAACCTGCCCACTACCCCTTACTGCAAGCGCAGTGACGGCCGTGGCCCGGTCTGGGCTAACTCCCTGTTCGAGGACAACGCCGAGTTCGGCCTCGGCATGCGGCAGACGGTGAACAAACTGAGTCATCAGGCGGTGGAGCTGCTGGAGGAAGCAGTCAGCCAGAAGATCGTCACCAAAAAAATGGCCAACGACCTGGTCAACGCCTCCCAGCGGAATCAGACGGAGATCGAGGCCCAGCGCGACCGGGTTGCCAAACTCAAAGAGGTCCTGGCCGCAAGCGGCAACATTATTGCCAAACGGCTCTTCCATGTGGCTGATTATCTGGTCAAGAAATCCGTGTGGATCTTCGGCGGCGACGGCTGGGCCTATGACATCGGCTACGGCGGTCTGGACCATGTTCTGGCCTCCGGCGAGAACGTCAACGTCATGATCCTTGACACCGAGGTTTACTCCAACACCGGCGGCCAGATGTCAAAATCCACCCCGCGCGCCGCCACCGCCCAGTTTGCCGCCGGCGGCAAGAGAATGCCGAAAAAAGATATCGGCATGATCTTCTCCACCTACGGCAACGTCTATGTGGCCAAGGTGGCGCTGGGCGCCAATCCGGGACAGGTGGTCAAGGCCATTGCCGAGGCCGAGGCCTACGACGGCCCGTCCCTGATTATCGCCTATGCCCACTGCATCAACCACGGCATCAACATGGCAAAGGGACTTGATCAGCAGGCCAAGGCGGTCAAGTGCGGCCACTGGCCGTTGTACCGCTACAATCCAGATCTGGAAAAGGAAGGGAAAAACCCCCTGCACCTGGACAGCAAGGCGCCATCCATGCCCTTTGATGAGTATGCCCTGGGAGAGAACCGCTACCGGGCGCTGAAGATCACCAACCCATCCATGGCGGATGAATTGATGGCTCTGTCCCAGAAGGACGTGGAGCGTGGCTGGAAATTCCTGGAAGGCCGCTTCAAGTCGCTTGAGCCGGAAAAATAATTGGCTCATGACGGCAGAGCCGGTTCGCGGACCGACCCTGCCGGCGATGGACAAGCCGCAAAACAAAAAAGGCCGCCGGCATAAGCCGGCGGCCTTTTTTGTTTTATAAGATGATTAAGCCGCGCATGCGGGGCACATACGGGCGCAGGGGCGGTTCGCGAACCGCCCCTATACATCACAGGACCAACGTCATCAATATCAATAAACCGTGAGGGTATAGAGACAGTGATGGTGGTACTCAGGCCACCTCTTCCCGCTCTGCTCCTCTTGGGACAGGGGAACATGATGGGCTGCCGCCGCAATAAGGTCCCCCGGGTAGTTACCTGCAAGCAGCGCCTCCTTTTCCTCCTTTTTTTCAGGAACCCTGGCAATAAAACAGTCCGCCTCCTCGCCGAATTGACTGGTCACCGCCGAGACCAGCAGGCTGAGGGTCTTCCATCTCGCCACCGCGTCCATTTCCCCTGCAAATTCATCCGTGGAAATAAACAGATACCACTTCTTGTTTATTTTTCTGACGGAAAATTCCTTTAAAAAATTCAGCGCATGGTCCTTGTCTATGATGAGCGGAGTGCATTCAGGGCCTGTGCCGGGGGCCGTGTTTTTGGCGGCAAGATCATCATAGCAGCTGGGAATTCCCGAGCCGTTTCCATAGGCGTGGCAGATTGGCACGGCAACCATGGCAGGCATCAGCAAACCTGCCAGACAGAGGCCGAGTGTTACAAGTGCTTTTTTCATCCTAAACTCCTGGTGATAGGTGGATATGGTGCGGATCATGGATAAGCGCGCAGATACACGGGGCGGGGTTTGGGCCCGCCCTGATTCACTGGCCACGAACCTGATTAGGGGGTAACGGTTACCCGCAGCTGCGAGGTAAACCCGTTCTGCCCGTCCTCTCCCATCCCCTCAGCGGGCAGGACGGCAAAGAAAAAGATATAGTCACCCGGGGCCAGTTCAGCCGTATCCCCCCGGAAGACCGGAGACTCCTCAAGCAGAAAGAGGTTGCCGCGATACAACGCCGACTCCTCGTTCACCCAGGCCCCCTGATCGTTCAACCACCTTTTTTTGCCATCAGGGGCCACATACCAGATCCGGAAAACCGCGGGCACAGCCCCGGTTACCTGGCCAATGGCCGCAGACAGCAGCAGCTCATTACCCTTTTTCAGCAAAAGCCGGTCCTCTTCACCGTTGCCCAGGATGAGCGGGGCGGGCCCGACGCTTGCGGGCAGATCAGGCAAGCGGACAGGCCAGACATGGAGTTCAAACGATTTCGGGTAATTGCGCGGAGTACCGTCCTGCAGATTCACGGCCCAGGCAAAATAGAGATTTAGGGGATTGGTGTCCCGCATCCAGTAGTCCCGGGCAATGATGTCAGCCGCACCCTGGCTTTTGAGCCAGGCGGCGGGCTCTCCTGCGGCCCCCTGCAGCAGTTCCCGCATCACGGCGAGATCAGGCAGCTGCCAGTCGGCATATCGCCCCTTATAGGTTGCACAGCTCAGCCGGTCAGGCTTGCTGTTCAATGCTGCCAGCACCTTGCCGGCATTTTCCCAGGTTTCCGGCAGAAAACATGCCCCGTCATTGAGCCACATCAATCCCGTGATATTATCGGTCACCGTGCCGTCCCCATGGTCGGTAAAACGCTTGACCGGCCAGACGATCGCCCTGCTGCCGCCGATGGGTTCAAGCAGAAAGGGATCCTTCACGGCGCCGGCCGACTGTTCCCGGGCACTGAGCCTGCTGCGATCCGGCCTGCCGGCCACAGGCCGCACCGGCCAGACTCCCTGGGCCTTGTCCTTTGCCATGGCCAGCAGTTCACCCGAGCCCAGCGCCAGCGCGAAGGCCGAGGCCGGCCTGGCTGCCGCGGTGGTGGATGTCCAGTAGCGGGAGAGCGGGTCGCGAAAAGGGGCGTCAGCCGGCAGAGCGGGAAGATCGCGCAGGGGATCAATCAAACTGCGCATTTCATGACGGTTGGGTAATGCCCAGTCCTGATAGCTGGCCTGCAGATCCCTACAGCCGTATTTTGCCGGATCACGGTTAAAATCGGCTACCATCCGCAGCCCCTCCTGCCAAGCCGCGTTTCCCAGACAGGCGGCGTCTTTAAGCCACATCAGCCCGCTGGCCTGATCCGTCACGGTGCCGTCGCCATTGTCAACCAGACGGCCGGCCGTGACCGGCTGATCGGCGGGCGGCGCTGCCTCCGCACCCGCCGTGGCCCCTGGTTGCCGGACCAGCAGCGAGAAATTGGGGTCGATCTTGCCGGCCAGCCTGACTTCTCCGCTGTCGAAATGAAACACCCAGGCGCGGTAGGGGTTTGGTCCAATGGTCCTGGACCAGTATGCCGCGGCCTGCACATTCTTGAACCGGTGCCTGTTCAACCAGCCCCCGGCCGCCACCTCCTCCGCGGAAAACAGCACCTCCAGCTGGCCGATCTCAGGCAGCAGCCAATCCTTGTAGGCGGCAAGCCCTTGGCAGCTGCCCCGCCGGGCCGCTTCGCCCCGGCCCCCGGCGATATCCATGGCCCCCTGCCAGCTCAACCGGCCCAGGCAACCGCCATCCTGCAGCCACATGAGGCCGGTGAGGCGGTCCGTTATGGTGCCGTCGCCATTATCGGTAAAACGCGGGTCCGGCCACACCGCCCCGGCCTGCAGATCCCCATCCTGCCCGGTGCCGGCATGGTCGATCGCTGTGCCCTGGTCGTCATAACAGGTTTGCTGACCGGTACGGGGCAACTCCGCAACAGCGTCTCCCGCGGCCGCCAAAAGGGGCAGCAGCAGGATAAGCGGGAACACTGCCGCCAGACGGCCCGAGAAAAATCTGCTATATATCTTGGTCAGCACCAACCTCACACTCCGTAAAGACAACTGATCTGTCTCCTGGCTTCCGGCTCCTGACTCCTGTCTTTCCAGCCATTTTCCATTTACGGCCCCAACAATTTCTCATGGCAGGTGGTGCAGAAAGTCGGGCCAAAGGGCCGCCGCAGGAGATAGGCAGGCCTCTCCTCCCTGGCCCTGCCTCCCTCATGAAAAAGATGACAGGTGATACAGCCGATCCTGTTTTTTTCGTCAAGGGGCATATCCGCCGGCACGGCAAACGGCGCGACAACCGAGACGGGGTGGCGGAACTCGCCGCTGTCCGGTGGCGGCTTGCAGGAATAGGCCGCATGGCACCTCAGGCAGATATCCCGGCTATCGGTATGAAAACGCAGGGCAACCCCTTCTGCCAGGGGCAGGGCCACATGACAATCCAGGCACCTGACCTGCGAGTCATCATGGGGTCCGGCGGCGGACAGGGCTGCCCCACTGAAAAACCAGGCAGTGATCAGCAAAAAAAGAAAAAATCTGGGCATCATAGCTGAAAAACCTGCATCTCCTTTTTCATTATGGAGAGATGATGCCTGATACGCGCCGGGACGTTCTCCTCTTCCCCTGCCCTGCCGCACAGACTGCTGATCTTTTCAGCCTGGAATCCCAGGCCGGACAATTTGCTGTTCATGGCCCGCACCATGCCGTCCACCTCTGCGGCGAACTGCTGGAATTCATCCTGTTCCCGCAATTTCACTTCACTGCGCAGATCGCCGGCGGCAATGCCTGCCAGGCAGCCTGCCATTTTCTTTAACGGCCCCTCGATCCGGGCAAAAACCTGCCGGGCGGTAATGACAAAGAGCAGCACCACGAAAATGGCGGTCAGAATGGTGCTGGCAACCATTTCCCCCATCAGCAGGCTGCTCATGGGCACATCGGGCAGTCTCATGGCGTAGAGCGTGGCATCCAGTTTCTGCCGGGCAAAATACCGGAAACAGCAAACCGCCACAACGCCCCCGGCCAAGGAGGCTGCGGAGAAACCGGCGATAAACCGGCCCTGGACAACCCGGTCGATAAAATAATTTCTGCGCTTGAATTTCTGTGTCATCTGTCCTCCTTGGTAGTGAATAGTGAGGAGTGAGGAGAAAAAACCTCACCGGGCGGTTCGCGAACCGACCCTACTCCTCACTCCTTACTTCTTACTCCTCACTCCTCACTCAATCCATCTGATGGCAGGTGAAACAGAGGGCGCTGCGCTCATTGCTCATCACCAGATCATCCTCAAGATGGGAATAGGGGTTATGGCAGGTGCCGCAACCCAGCCTGCCGTCATACAGCTGGATGCGCGGATCAACCATGGCCAGGGGCCGCAGATCCGTTTTCCGGCCATGCCGCAAGCGGGCCTCTTCATAATTAATACCGATGGGATGCTTGCGGGAAAGCCCCCTACCCACGGGATCATAATTGCTGCTGTGCTGCCAGACCCCGCTGGAAAGAGACACCGAGGACCCATAGGTGCCGTCATGGCAGGAAATACAGTTTTTCGAGGTTTCATCAAGCTCCTGTCCGTAACCGGTGGAGATATACTTTGACTGGAAATGCGCCTCGCCGAGCCCCAGTTCGTGGCCGCCGGTGAGGGTGCTTTGGGTATGACAGCTGGCGCAGAAGGCCCGGCCCCTTTCCTGCCGCCGCAGGAAATACGTTTTTTGTCCGAACGCATCGAGATGGGCGGCATGCACGCCATGGCAGGTGGTGCAGACCAGCAAACCTGACGGGGCAAGGGGGAAGTCCCGGGGAATACTCACCTGCCCGGGCCGCACGTCAAACGGATGCATGAAACCAGAGCGCAGGATGCCACCATGGCATTTGGTACAGGCCCCTGTCGAACTGGCCGGCAGCAGCGAGTTGGCTAACCCAAGTTTAACGCCATAAAAAATTTTCCATATATAATCAGCAAGTTGCAGCTCAAGAAAAGTTGCAGTGGCACTACATTCGCGTATTTTGTCTATCAATTTATCAATTTCCGCACAC
>Ga0172380_10002572_pt1 | contig 27373 bp, 31 predicted proteins | sample Leawe162metaG_FD_119747 | JGI IMG/M metagenome (GOLD analysis project Ga0172380, IMG submission 119747) | Leachate microbial communities from a municipal landfill in Southern Ontario, Canada - Leachate well 162 metaG | ecosystem: Engineered > Solid waste > Landfill > Unclassified | place... | reverse complement strand
GCGGAGCGTAAGTGACTTCTTCCATATTGACGGCCCCATCCAAGCCTTAGAACATATCCTCATCATCGGCTTCTGCTTCATGGGATTCATCATGGTTTTTGCAGCTGCATATTGGAAGGAATCATTTCACGCTTCTCGCCTTTCCTTTACGCATTTTGGCAGAACCGAAAGCGCGGTGGTTTTAACGGGTACCGCAGTTATCTTTGCGCTTTTCCTCATCACCCAAGGCTGGGCTATGTTTGGGGGAGCAGCAGCGCTCCAGTCACTCGACATCACGTATGCAGAATACGCGCATAGCGGGTTCTATCAGTTGATTGCGGTTGCGGTCTTGGTTGGCGGCCTCATCCTTTCTCTACGCTACCTGCACGGCGAGCACGTTCGCAGAGCGCTGCTTGGTCTCCATGAGCTCCTTATTGTTGAGACGATGCTTGTGCTTGTCTCGGCATTCATCCGAGTAAACCTCTACATTGATGTTTATGGTTTCACTCCGTCCCGCCTGTTTGCCATGGCTACCATCATCACGCTCGCGCTCCTCTTCAGCCTCCTTCTTGCAAACGTCTTACAGAAAGAAAGTCAGGCGAAGTACATCAATCGCGCGCTCGTGGCACTCGGTGTTTGCGCCCTCGTCTTCTCTCTCATGAAGCCGGATGCCTTTGCAGCGCAGATGAACCTCAACCGAGCATTAGGACCGCTCAAGAATGACATTGATGTCGGTCTTTTTGCAGATCTTTCCAAAGAAGCCGTACCGGCAATAGAGCGTTCGCTTAGAGCAATCAGTACCATGGACGCTTCCATGGAGCTGACAGATATTGGCACGTTCTGTAACGATTCTCGTTTATTCCCGCTCTACGAGGATGATGTAGTAAGGTCCCCTCGTCCAACAAAGGAAGATGAGCTTGAAGGTTTTAGCGTTACAAACGATCAGATAAGCCGCGAAGGCGAAGGGCCAAACGATAAAGAGAGTGTCCCCGGCTGGAGAGAATGGAATCTTTCTGTGCAGGAAGCAAAAGGTGTTGAATCAAGCTATAGACGAGAAATAAACAGAATGCGCTCTGATCTCGGGTGTATGAATTACTAGAACAGAAAAAAGATCCAGAAAATCTGGATCTTTTTTTGGTACCGGGAGTGGGACTCGGCCTCGCCTCTCGGGTCGCCGTCGCTCCCCTCGGGCTGGCCACCGCCTCGCCATGCCGATCGGTATCGGCATATGGCTCCGGCGTTCTCGTCCCACTCGCAGGCCAAACTGTTGGCCTGCTTCCCGAAATAAAGAAAAAAAGTCTCGAAAGACTTTTTTTCTGGTACCGGGAGTGGGACTCGAACCCACGATCCATTTCTGGAAGCAGATCTTAAGTCTGCCGCGTATACCAGCTTCGCCATCCCGGCTCGCTACCGGACAGACTGTCGCTCGGGCGCGTAGTAACCACCGCGCCCTCGCTGGCGTCTGTCCGTCGCTCGCCTTGGCCGACTATCGTCGGCCATAGAGAACTATGGAACGTAGCGTAGTTTGCTCCCTAATTTCAAAAAAATCAATCCCCTGCTTGTTTTGCTTCTGTTCGGTATCTGTAATAAAATCAACTATGAAACAGGTCGGACGATCATGCGTCCGCCAATGCAGATTGCTTCGGTCGGCTAAATCACTCCCTCGCAATGACACACGCATGATCGAAGAGCAACAGTTCATAAAGCCTCCCCGGGATGTGGAACCGGAAGTGCAAGAGGAGGAACAAAAAATTGAGCTCGGGCTTCGACCAGGAAGCCTGCAGGATTTTATTGGTCAAGATGAGCTGAAGACCAATTTGGGAATTTTTATTGAAGCCGCAAAGAAACGTGAGGAACCGCTTGAACACATTTTGCTGTACGGAAATCCGGGGCTAGGAAAAACCACGCTCGCCCACATCATAGGGCGGGAAATGGGAGCGAATGTACGCATCACGAGCGGTCCAGCGCTCGAGAGAGTGGGCGATCTTGCCGCAATATTATCGAACCTAGAAAAGGGCGATGTACTCTTCATTGACGAGATCCACCGAATGAACAGAACAATCGAGGAAGTGCTTTATCCGGCCATGGAGGATTACGCGCTTGATTTAGTGGTGGGCAAAGGGCCATCTGCACGGACACTTCGGCTATCCCTTGAGCCCTTTACGATCATTGGCGCCACCACACGCCTATCTCTCCTCTCCGCGCCACTCCGTGACCGCTTTGGCTCCACGTTTCACCTCAATTTCTACGAAGAGGATCACATGAAGCACATTGTGAAGCGGAGTGCCGGGATCCTCGAAATCGAAATCGAAGAACCAGCCGCGCTCGCCATAGCAAAACGCTCCCGCCGCACGCCGCGTATCGCAAATCGACTGTTAAAGCGTGTCCGAGACTTTGCCCAAATCAAACATGACGGAAAGATTTCCGAAGATGTGGCAAATGACGCTTTAAGCATGCTGTCTATCGATCCGCTCGGTCTCGATAACGTGGATCGCCATCTTTTACGTACATTGATTGATAAATTTGCTGGCGGGCCGGTGGGACTAGGAACGCTCGCGGCCGCTACGCAGGAAGAAACGGAGACCATTGAAGAAATCTACGAGCCCTTTCTGCTCCAGCTCGGCTTTTTGGAACGCACGCCGCGAGGACGCATGGCTACATCACGGGCTTATGATCACCTCGGTCTAAAAAGGGTCGACCCTTCGCCCTGACGGCTCAGGGCAGGCGATACTGTTATACCCGTACGGCGGTGATACAATAGGCACGATATGATCTTCCCTCTCTGGTACATCCTTGTACCCTACGCGGCAATCCTTCTCTTTGGCCTGCTGTTTCTTTTTTTCAATGTCTTCCATCTTTTGCGCTACGGTATTGAAAATGGAAAAACAACCGCACTCATTGCCGTCTACATCTGCAGTTTCCTTCTCGTAGTAGGTGGAAGTCTCCTGTTTCTCACCAGTTTTACCTGGAATCAGGATGTAGATATGCTCGAACTTCTTCCTTTTAATTCCGAAAACACAAAAACCTTCGGCGTATGATGCCGCTTCATCACCTGCCAAACAGCCAACCGGGAGAAGAGGTGGTGCTCTTTTTACGCCGCCATTGGATAGACCTGGTCAAAGTTTTTCTCTTCACGAGCCTCCTCATTCTTGTTCCAGTCTTTGCTTTAGCTGCACTCCTTTTTGGCGGAGTACAAGTTTTTGAAAATCCTTTAAGCGGAGGGCTTGCAGCAGTAATCCTCTCCACATACGCGGTAATCGTCCTCACGCTTACCATCACGGAAATGACGGACTATTGGCTGGATAGCTGGATCGTGACCACGGAACGAGTCATTGACATAGAACAGCTTGGCCTCTTTAACCGGACCCTCTCAGAAGTACACCTCTCGCAAATTCAGGACATTACGAGCGAGACAAAAGGATTCCTTGGTACGTTCCTCACATTTGGAAACGTCCACGTGCAGTCCGCGGCGGAGAAAAAGCGCTTCGAGTTTAAAAATATCGATAATCCTGACAAGGTGAAGATCACAATCAGTGAACTCGCAAATACCTGCAAGGTGCATCACAAGCATGAGCGAGGGACGGGTGCACATCCGCCCGATCAGATCGCTTCGGCCAAATAAATAACTCCCTCGCGATAGAACAAAGACGAGACCCGTCCAGGCCTCGTCTTTTTTTTTACTTCCACTTCTTGGTCAAATCAATCCCCGTGTAAAAATGCTTCAGAATCTCCTCAAACGTCATACCTTGATTGGCCATGCAAAGCGCACCGGACGCTGACATTCCAACGCCATGGCCCCAAAGCGTCTTTCCCTCATCACAAGGAACAGGGACACCCTTCACCCATGGCACGTTACCGGCCCAGACGTCAGACCAGTCACGCGTGTGGCCGTCAGAGCGGGAGAAATACGGCGTGATGGCTGTAGCGCCCTCATAAGTAACAATTTTTCCCTTTGTAGATTCCACCGCCTCTGTGATGCGCGGCGTCTGCTCTTCCTGTCCATAACCCCAATACACCTGATCGAGATAGGCATCTACGTGGTAACCCTCAGGCGCATGCTTGGAGGCGTGCGTGAAATGATAGTACGCGTACGTCCGGGCTGCGGTCATGAGTGCCTTCTGGTATTCCATGGGGGAAACATTTGAGGTTTCCGCTAGACCGCGAAGATAGAGCTCAACTGGCAGTTCATTGATTACCCAAACACGGTCATGTTTTGTGTTGTAGCGAACCTCGAGGACATTTCTGAATGTGTTGTAGGCTTTGGCCGCCTTTCTTGTAATGCGGCGGTCAAAATTGGTGATGGTCATGACCGCGTTTGGCGTGGAGGACACAAACCGGATAGGCTTGGTGCTCTTTGCGTCATTTTCCCCGTAAAGATATTTACCATTTACGTACTTCGCGTGGACCTTCGTTCCCTTGGTATAACTTCCGAGCACCTGTCCGTCCGTATCCCGAAGCTCAAAATCGCTTTCAAATGAAGTAACGTACAGTTCATCTTCCGTTTCTTCATCCACAATAAGCACACCCACGCGGATGGTGGGCTCAGGAATGAGATCTAAAGCAGGTGTGTCATTTTCATTTGCCGGAGCATTGATCACCTCTGCCGCTCCCCCCGTAACCTCCACGGGAATTTCTACAAAAGCGTCTGGAACTGCCTGTCCATCAGCCGTAATTTGAAATTTTGCGGTGCGGGCGCCACTTGTGGCAGGTGAAGTAAAGAAAAATTGCACCGTAGCAGACTCTCCCGGTTTTACGGACTGTGAAAGCATCGCCACCTGTGCGCCGTCCCAGGTTTTGTTTCTAAAATCATCAGCCGTGGCTCCGGCGGAAGCAATATTCATGGCAGATGAAGAAAGGCCAACGCTCTTCCAGGTCTTAGTCCCCGTATTTTGAATAACGGCCATGAAGGAAACCTGTTTTTTAGCGAGCACTTTCAATTTGGTGGCGGTCTGTGCAGTTACTGTAGCGCTGTAGCCCGAAGAGGCGGGGGTTGAGGAGGTAGAGGGGGTTACCGCAGCAGCAACGGCTTTTTGCACTTTTATATTGAGTGTAAACGAGCCACCAGTGACCCAAGCTTTGTCTTCCGAGGCGAGGGCGAAGGTTTCTTTATAGGTTCCTTCTGTGGCCGGTGCGCGAAGAGCAAAAAGTAAAGATCCCGTGGCCCCCGGCTTCACGCTCGCCTCCCCCAGGCGCTTCACCTGAGAGGCAGAAAGCCAGGTTCCCGGATCAAAAACGCTTACTCGATACTTAGGACCATGGGTGTAGAGTGAAATATAGCCCGCGCCATCATTTTCCCAGGTGTCCTTGCCGGTGTTTTGAAAAGTAATGCCAATATTCTTCACTTCTCCGGGCGCCATGGTGAGAGTTCCCCCGCCGGTTGTGGTTACCCGAAGTGCAGAATAGCTTTCCGTAGCGGCAAAGGCGCGCAAAGGAATGCTCGAAGCGATAAAAGCTACTACGAGCGAAGTAAATAAGGCCTTTTTGAGGAAAGAGAGCATAAGCCATCTCATTATAACAGTTTCGGAAAGGCTCGTCCCGCAACCACCCACCAGGCTATGCCGCTCCCCCTTGACCCCCTCTCCATAGGAGAGGTCGCCGACCACCCCCGGCCCAATCCTCGATGGCGCTAGCTCGACCTCTGACCACCCCCTAACCCCCTCCTTGGTAAGGAGGGGGAAACTCGTCACCCCTCGAGTACAGACTTGATCTTCGTAATAACTACAGCTAAGTCATCGAGTTCGCTATTTTGAAACCGTAGCACTCTGACACCTTGGTCAAAAAGATATTGATCACGGGCGGTATCTTTTTCTTTAGTCTCTTCCTCTAGATGGTGTTTTCCATCAAGCTCGATTGCGAGCTTCTGTCGTGGGCAATAAAAGTCAACAATATAAGGCCCGATGCCGGCCTGTCTGCGAAATTTATGTCCTAGCTGGCTCCCCTGTAAGATGCTCCAAAGAAAACGCTCTGACAAAGTAGCTGCGTTACGAAGCTCCTTGCGCCGAAAAGTATAATCGAATGTATTGAAAAGTTCGGTCATGCATTGGATGAAGTCTCGGTGAGAAGTGGTTCGACCTCCCCTCCTTACCAAGGAGGGGCCGGGGGTGGTCAGAGGCTCTTGAGAAGGGTCTAAGATTGGGATTTCGCTGCAGGCGGACGAACGAGAGTCATTGCTAGGAAAAATACCGTCAAAATTGCAAGATCATTCTTGAAAAACGGCACGTCCACAACGCCGTGGATGCACATGGTGAGGAGGGCGGCTGCCCCGGCGAGCACGAGGACATCGTCACGGCGGAGAACAACCACTTTGCCGACTGACAGAATGAAAACGATAAGCGCGATCACCCCAAGAATACCGAGCTCGACCCAAAAATTGAGGAGGATGTTATGCGGGTACTGAAAAATCTCGTACAGACGCGGATCATGATACTTTTCAAAAACTATCGGATAGCCGTTTAGGCCTGCGCCGACTAGGGGATGATCTTTGAGAAGCATCGAAGTCTCACGCCACTGGGAAAGCCTGACCTGTCCGGACGTATCTTGCAAAGAGAGCTTTTCTCGGACAGTCGAACTTACTCCGAAAGCTATGGCAGCAAGGATAATGCATGGCAGGATGATCGAAAGTTTTGTCTTTGTAGATGCTCGAGAGGCAAAAAGCACAATAAACAGCGCTGCGGGAATGGCGATGTATACCGCCTCGGTTTGCGACAAGAAGCATGCAAGGAGTCCGAACGCAGCAATGACCGCAAGAATAACCCTCGTGCGCGCCGTAGGGGTCGGCCTCTGTGCCGACCCCTTATACGCCACGGCGATCACGACAAGCGCAGCCACAATAGGCGCAACAAACAGCCCCACAGCATTCGGGAAATCGAAAATGGACGTGGCACGAACTTCTACATCCCACGGCGGAGGGATAGCGAGACCAGTAGCGGATTGCACGAGGGCGAAAGCCGCGATGCCGGCCGTTACCGCGCCAAGAATCCACAATCCCCGGACAAAATCCTCACGCTCAGTAAGCGTGAAGCGGAAAACAAAGAACAAAAAAATAGGTTCGGCAAAAAAAGCCTTCCAGATACCGAGTGCGCCAAACGGATCCGGAGAAAACGCCACCGCAAAACAGGAAGCGGCGAGAAGAAGGAGAATAGGCACCCTATACGGACCCATGGTACGCAGAAAATCCATCTTCCAAGCTTTAGCTTTGACGAATGACCCAGCGAGGAGGATAGCCACGAAGAGTTCGAGAAGAGTGCTCGGAATGGGTCCAACCGAAAACCGGATGAGATACGTGGGAAGGAGCGCTAACAACAATAACGTGGCCATCTTCTGGTCCTTAAAGACCAAAATGGCATAGGAAAGAGCGAGAACAGTGAGGAGCACGACAAACATAGGACGTTATGGCATGACCGGAGCTTTGTCCGGCAAAAACAGACGCATGAAAGATTTAGGATTAGGGCCGCCCATAGCCATGACCGCGAACATGTACACCGCAATGCCAAGCGATGCTGACAAGATAGCGTGCGGAAGAGGAATGAGGATGAGCGCGCCAGCCATGACCACACTTCCAAAAACCGCGCGGGCGAACATTTTCAAACTCGGCACCGATCTCGTAGTTTTAGTAACCACCACAAACGTCAGAATCATGATGAGCACCTCAGAAAATAGCGTCACCCAGGCGGCCGCCCAGACACCATCAAGCGGAATATAAATAATGTACCCGGCAAGCGCGATCACCGCCACAATCATGTACCCCCAAGTCATGATCCGTTGTTTCTGAAGCGCTACGATAACGTGGCCATACAGAGAACCGAAGAATACGATCGCGGCAGCTGGACCAAGAATGGCCAGGAGCTTGCCGGCCAAAATGAGATCCGGTTTCACTGCCGTCATCACGTTCACGCCGATGATGATAGAGCCGATAGCAAACGGCACGGCGATAAGTGCAAAAAGGTCAAAGGTATTTTGAAAATGCTCCGCAAATTTTTCCTTTGCCCTCCCCGTCCAAGCGATAGTCATCAAAGGCAACATGAGGCCCATGAATGTCACCGGCACCATGGTAATGACGTCTACTACTTTGTAGGCGGATCCATACTGGCCAATGATTTCTGCGGAAACGCCGAAGATCGACATGAAGAAGATATCGCCCTTCAGATATAACAAATTGAAGAAGATGGATACACCTATTGGCCAGCTGCGCACAATAATGTCCTTCCAAACGGCAAAATCTATAGCGGGCCTAAGCCTGACGAGCCGCGCGGTGCCGCCAAGCATAATGGCAAACTGTACTATCCCGCCAAAGAGAAACGCGAGTACCACCCAGATGAAGGACGGCGCAAGGTAACCCGTGATGATAATAATAAAAAGAACAAGCAACCGATTGGCGGTTTCCGCAAGTACAGGGAGCGTGAGCGAGATGCGCTTTTGAAAGACGCCAATAAACGTCTGCGCCACAGAACCAAAGAAACTTGCAGCGGAACAGATAAACACGAGCATCCACACCGCGTTAAAGGACGGAATAAAAATCGCCACGATTGGTGCAAGGGAAAGAAAGCCAAACGCGGTAATGAGCCGGAGCGTCAACAGGTTTCCGAGAATTTTCTCTTCATTAGCACCGTGCTCTGAAATCATCTGCGTGGTGGTGAGCGTCAGGCCAAAATCCACGATGATGGCAAAAAGAGAAACAAACGTAATGGCCGTGGTCAAATACCCGTACCCTTCCGTGCCGTAAAACTCTAAGAGAAAGAAAAACGTGATGAGGCCAAAGATGGTGCCGAAAATCTTTCCTCCTATTTGGAGGGTGCCATTTTTAGCCAAAGACGAAGACGTAGACATAGGCGAATAATAGCAAAAAATTTCCGTAAACGAAAACGCGGCCGGCAGAGTGTTGAAACTCATGCCGGACCGCGTCGAACGTTGATCACCCGCTGGCGATCTCCGTAGTAGCTAGGTCAGTGGCCTCCTCCGCCGCCCTTCTCCTTGCCCTTCTTCCCACCACCCGTGAACATCCGGATAAGCAGCCACACCGCGATCCCAAAGGGGATCGCGAATGCGGCGCCGATGAGGACGATCCGGAAGAGGCTTCCGAAGAAACCCCACACCCACGATACGACGGGATTCTGGTGATGGACTTCCGAAGAAGCCATCACTCCCCCTTCGCACGTGCAGGTGGCGCTGCTCTTGGCAGGCTCGTCATCACAGGACTGGCCCATGGATACGAACTGCCGGCGAGTCCGCAGACAGTCGCTCTCCGCGCTCTGCTGTGCCTCGGCGACCGGGAAAGCCCAGGCCACCATCCGTTCGTACCGCGTGGGCCCGGCCCCCTCGAAGAGCTGTGATGCGAGAAACCACACCATCAGCATCGAGACGAGGACGAACACTACCGGACGGCCGAAGGTCCGCTGGAAGAACTCTCCCACCTTGCCAAACGGCAAGTAGCGGGAGAAGAAAATCCCGGCATCCGAGACGAACAGGAGCGACCAGATGAAGGAGATGATCATGGCCGCCGAAACGGCCACGAGACCCCATCCGGCCGCAACCACATTCATGAGGGCGCCCGTGAAGCAGATCCCCATGGAGACCACGAGGGCGAAGTATTCCACCCCTTTCGGGGCGAGGTGGTACTTCATGTTCTTCTCGCGCCATGCCAGGTCGATCCCCTTCAGTTTGCTGTGCAGAGGGTCACGATGAGGGAGCTCGGTAGCTTCCCGCCGCGCCTTCTCACTCAAGGCCAGCATCCAGATGAACCGGGCAATGAGGGCAATGAGCAACCCGGTGTTCAGAAGGAGGATAACGAAGCTCGTCCGCGGCGCGAAGAGGAGGAGAAGCGCGGTGAGCGCGAGGATGGCGCCAACCACGAAGAACAAGCTGCCGAGAACGAAGGTGAACGCCTGCCAGATCCCGCCCCAGGCCCACTTCACCCAGGCGAGCGGCGTGTTGTCCACCGCGTTGGGGTCCGGGAGCAGCGGGGGGTTGGGGTTCGGGTTGTTGGGGTCCGGCGTCTGCGGAGGCGCTGCGCCTCCGCCGCCCGTGAGCTTCTTCCACATGGCCTTACCACCTGCCCAAAGGAGCAGGGGGAGACCAAAGAGGAGAGGCAGGACGGTGGCGAGAAGGATGATTCCGATCCCGCCGACGAACATCTTCAGGTAACGAGAATAGCCCGTCTGGCCGTTCCCGTTCCACCAACGCCGCGCCTTCTTGATGACACTGTGCGCGGCCTCCCCGTACGCGTCATCCACCATGTCCCGCATCCAGAACTGGGCGTGGAGACCCGCGGCCTCCTGCTCCATCGTGGGTTCCCCCTCGATGAGCAAGTGCTTGTGGTAGTCCGCGAACCGTCCGACCATGCGGTCGATCACGTCCTTGTCCGCGGTGTACTCGGCCGTAGGAGGATCGCCCCCGCCTTCACTTGAGGTGAGGAGGGTCTTCATGCGGGCGTTGGCGGCCTTCCACTCGGCGAGCTCGACGTCCGTGAAGGCATCCACCTTCTGGAGCACGTACTGGATCCTGCTGATCACATGCTCGCCCACCCACTTGGTGGTGCGCACACGCTTGGGGAAGTGGACGAGATCCACCTCCGCCATGATCCGCAGCTCATAGACCTCCTTGATCAACTTGAGCGCCTCGAGCTGCTCGGGGCTGAGATCGGCGAAGGTGAAGTTGGGATTGGGGAAGATGTTGAGGTCGATGGGCATGATAGCTCCCGTAGGGGTAGATGGTTGGTTGGGGAGGTTTTTGAGGACGCTGTCACGCGCCTTCTCTACCTCATCATCAGTGATGTCACCGGTTGCGCCGTGCATGAGGCCCGGAGCAACCGCGCGCAGTGCCGCGAGGAGTTGAATACGCGCGCTGTCCGAGAGGGGCAGGCGCGGGTTCTTCTCCACAAACAGCGCCGCGAACTCGAAGGTCAAGAAACGCGCCCAGTGGGGCATGGCGAGGATGACCTGGAAGATCATTCCCACCACCCCGGGCAACGTGGCCAGCATTTTCTGGTCCACGTTTGCGAGGGCGTATTCGAAGATGATCATGAGCGGCACTTCCGTGAGGAGATGCCGTGACGCGGCATCAATACCGAACTGCGAGAGTCCGGCGTTGATGTGCTGCTCCATGCGCCACAGGAAAGGGTCGTTAGGCGAAGTTGCCATGATGTGCCCCCTCCTTGGGAAGCGTGGGTAGTTTTTGGATTCAAGGGAATATTCATTTCTTATGTACCAGGATTTGGGCCAAAAAGCGGCCAAAATCAACCAGTAATTTGGAAATGAACGAACGCTGAAGAATAGCAAAAAATTAGTAAAAAGTCAATGCAGGAATGGGGAAATTGGGGAAGTTGGGAAAAATGGGAATTGTCTTCATTCCCATCTTCCCCAGTTTTCCCACGTCCCCCAACTCCTGGCTGATGTTAGCCAATAAATATGCATTTTCTCTTGACAAAAGGGCATTTTTTTGCTATACTACCTCTCTGGTATCCGCACGGTTTCCGTGCAAAATGCCAGCCCTCCACCGCGCATTTGATGCGCATTCCAAAGGAGAAACGCCATGCGTTTCGTACTGTTCTGTGTTCTCATCGTGCTCCCCTCCCTGGCCCAGGCTAAGGACGAGGGAAACCGCGTGCTATTCGAGTCGCGGCCCCTGGTGAGCTTCACGTGCCCGGACGGCAGCGAGATCCTCGCGACCGCCGTCCACCAGCACATCAAGCCCGAGGAGCTGACCCTGCTCATGGACGCGTGCAATCGCCACGTCCGCGAGGGAGCCCGCGCCGAGGTGGACTACGCTCACGCGTACGCCACCCGCACCGACGCTGATACCCGGGGCCGGAGCATGGATGCGTCCTTGGAGAAGGGCGTGCCCGTGTACATCGACAACAAGCTCATGGCCACCGGACAGGCCGCCGTGGCCACCGCCATGTACAGCAAAGGCGGACAGGTGCCGTTCTGGCAGGCCAACAACATCGGCCGGACCATGTCCAGCCTGGACGCCTTCGACCAATTTGGCGGAGGCGGACCGCCCGTCGCGGTCCCGCCGCCCCGTGGTGCGCCGCCGCCTTCCCCTGGTGCCGATACGCGCTACGGGAACGGAGGAGGCGATACCGCCAAGGACGCCCGCATCGCCGAGCTCGAGCGCAAGCTCGAAGTCGCGACCGGGCAGTTCAACGCACAGGCCAAGATCCTGGCCGAACGCGGTCAGGAAGGCTCGGTCACCAAGGCGCAGCTCGCGAACGCCCAGGCGGAGATCGCGGCCCTCAAGGTCCAAATCACCGCCGCTCGGGCCGGCAAGTAACCACAACCGGCTGACGCTGTCAGCCGGTCATCCCCGATCGTCAGAGCCATGCTCAGACGATCGGAGGATTCACACAGAATCTGAACATGCACAGCGCATGCTCGGAGTCTGTCGGATCCCAAAAGACAACAGTCGGCCACCGGCCGACACGGAGTCAGTCATGATCGCTCTCTTCATCGCCGCCCTCCTCTCCTCTTCCGCCTTTGCCGGAGGCCCCAACATCACCCCTCCGCCGAGTGGGCGGAGGGGCGGTGAACACGTGGTCACCTGCGTGGGAAATCTCCGCACGGTGCCGGCGTCCGAGGGCGTCCTCAGCCTGGAAGACAATGGCTGCGGCCGAAACGCCCGCTCCTTCGTCATCCCGAATCCGAGTGGAGACAAGTGCTTCGCTCCGGAGATCAGCGGGGTCCCCGTCCCCAAGGTGATGCGCCGGGAAATGGTCCCGGGCGAAGGCCTGCGTGATGTGGCCTACGGCGTGTGGGCCGCGCGGGGCAAGTTCGTCTACTGCATCAAGCCGGGCGCGACGGTGTACGGAATTTCCCCGACCCCTGATTTCACGGTGGGAGGAGCCTTCTATGATGGCTTGACCCCCAACATCGAGCAGGCCGGATACTACCCCATCGGCACGAATGCGATGGGCGAGATGCAGTACGTCCGCGTCTTGAACGACACGGAAGCCTCGGCCAACGGCGGGTTCGACACCGTGACCGCCACGGTCACGAGCCGCACCAAGACGAAGCAGTACAACTTCAGCCCGGTCATGATCCGTGCCTATGGCATCGGGTCGCCGGTGAAGATCAGCATTCGAGAATAGCGCAACGCACGGCCATCATTCCAACGGGAATGGTGGCCGTAGCTCGTTTTAGGGAGGGCAGATTAACGCAGATGTGAGTCAGTGCGGCAGATTTGGCAGATGTGGGAGAACAGACTGGAGCGATGTACTTAGACGCAGCAGATTGGACAGATACAAAAACTCGACCTGGATGGTCGAGCTTTTTAAATCTGCGTTTAATCTGCCTAACTGTTTGCGATCTGCGTCAATCTCCTTCTACTGCGTGGCTGAGCTCAACTGGATGATGACGAAATTGCTGATGGCGTACGCTGAGAGCAAAATCACGAGACCTACTACAGCGGACAGGAGAATGTTTCGTGCCTTCTCTACAGATTTAGGATCACCCTGAGCAGTCATCCAAATGAAACCGGCGTAGATGACAAGGAGGAGGAAAATGACGCCAAGGAGGCCCAAGAAAACGCCGATAAGCTGACCTACGGTTTCCGTCAAAGGCTTGTTTCCAAGTCCTGCGCCGCCGCCTACTTCATCAAGCTGCGTGTTCAAGTTCACGGTGCTCTGCGCATACACGTGAGAAATGCTGCCAAGACCAAGCGGAAGTGCTACCAGTGCTGCGCTCACGAGAAGATTTTTGAAATATTTCATAGTCATATATGAATTTGTTGAATAGAGTATACCTCACCTGTACACGCTTGTTTAACCGCTGTGCACAATCCCCGTGTACCCCACGCTGCCGGTGGTAGCTTTTTGCAGCTGCCGAGTAACCGTATCTGCAATGGCGTAGGAGGCTAGAGAAATAACCAGTCCAATCACTGCTGCCGTCAAAATTTCCCGCGCTTTGGTAATAGCCTTAGGATCTCCCTGCGCCGTCATCCAGATAACGCCAGCGTAGATGGTGAGACAAAGGAAAATGACGCCCAGAAAAGCGAGAACCGCTCCAATGATTCCTCCGATAATTGAGGTGAGATCCTGAGAGGTATTAATTCCTGCCGTAGTTCCTGCGTCCGAAAGGCCGTCAGTGAAACCCGTGGCAAGTGCCGGGGAAGCAAGAGTGACGGAACCGAGCGTGAATGCCACCAAAAGTAATGAAAGTTTTTTTAGCATATTCTAGAGCTCGGTAGGATCAATCCCACCCGAATAACCGCCAGCGTCTCCTCCGGTGCTCGTTGCTCCTCCGGCACTACCGCCCGTAAAGCTTCCCGAAGTAAGTGCGTTAAAAACTGCAGTAGTCATAGCATATGCAGCTACCACAATCACCACGCCAATAATAGCTGATTTGATAATCTCTTTTGCTTTCTGCACATCCTTAGGATCTCCCTGTGCAGTCATCCAGAGCACGCCGGCGTAAATCATGAGGACCAGGAAGAGCAATCCCATGATACCGAGTACCGGCTGGATAATCCGGTAACCAATAAAATCAGCAATACTGTCATTTGCTATGTAATCCGCCCCATAGGCAGCGCCTCCCGTTTCTCCAAGACCGGATTCATCTGTGCTAAAAGCAGCCCGGGTAAAGACCGGCAAGCTTATAAAAAACGCGAGCGCAAGGATGGCGACAAGTTTTCGCATAAAGAGACCGCACCTTTTAGAGAAAGATGCGGAATACTTTATAAGACAACTATCCTGATGTAGCCGTAACAATGGAAGAAATAACAAACTGCGTGATGGCGAAAGCTGAGAGGATGATGGCAAGGCCAATGATGCCGGCAATGATAAGCTGTTTTGCTTCAGCTACCTTCTCATCATTTCCTCCGGCTACCATCCACTTGAATCCTCCAAGGAGCACAATGACCACAGCCACAACGCCCAGGAACCCAAGGGCTACGCGGATAAGGCTGCCGATAGTGGTCTTCAGATCACCCTGGCCAAGACCGGTAGAATCACCAAAGTCTGAACCAATGATGTCTTCTGCACCAAGCGGCTGAGCGTGAGCAGCGGGCACAAAGGCTGGAGCAAAATGCAGAAGCGGGAGCGAGAGAGCGAGTCCTAAGACCGCGCTCATCGCCAATCGCACAAGTGCTTTAACCATAAAATGGCTGATAAAAGAAGGAGTAAATTCTTGGGAAAAGTATAGCACGCACCGCGGCCTATATAGCGCTGCCTGTGGTCAAGCTATTAATAAGCGCCGTGGTAATCACATACGCGGCGGCAATAATGCCAAGCCCGGCCACCGTCCAGACCAGGATATCTTTGCCTTTCTGGACTTTCTTTGGCTCTCCCATGGAGGTGATCCAGAGCATGCCGCCGTAGACGAACATAAGGAGGACAAGCGAACCAATGATAGAAAGGAGTGCCGCAATAACCCGGCCAATGATTTTCCGCGGGTCCGTTTCTCCAAGCGGGTTAAAAAGCGTGGGCGTTTTTCCGCTTGAAGTGACGGTAGAGGTGCTGTCCGTGGTCTTCCCTGTGGCCGCCGCCTTATCAGCCGCTGCTGCTGCAGTGGCTGCTTTTGCAGCCGCTGCGGCCTCCGCGTCAGCCTTTTCTATAGCCGCGGTGGCCGCGGCATCCGCTGTATAACAGGTCGTGATAGCAGCCTTCTCGTCCGTACACGGGTCAGTTACGTCAAAAGCCTCGCAACTAGCGAGTAGCGCCGTCTCAGTTTCACAAGCGGCTTTTACGAACGCCGCCGGAAAGAGAATAAAGACAAGGAGAAGAGGCAAAGCAATCCGGGAAAAATATTTCATAAGGCTATTTGGTGGAAGCGCCCGTGGCGCTGTTTACGGTTCCTTCTATGGTACTCTGCGGCGCTTTTCCTATGAGGCCAGCAATAATAAAGTTCACAAAAGCGTACGCGCCAAAGATGATAAAGAGGCCAATAACCGCGTGGGTCATGGTCTCTTTCCCTTCTGTGAGCATCTTTTCATTGCCATGAGACAGAATCCACATCAATCCGCCATACACAAACATCACGAGCACCAGGGAACCGCTCAGGCCCAGGATGACCACGCTAATGTTTACAAAAATCTGCATGATGTCCCCTAGCGAACACTGTCCGGTAGCTCGGCACGTACAGGTATCCTGCACATCCGGCACGGCAGCGCTTGGGCAAATCTGCGCAAAGATGATGCCCTGCGCTAAAATATCCTGATATCCGGAAGCCACGCTCGTTTGCGCATGCGCAACAGAAGAAAACGGAACCGCAAGAACAACTGAGAAGACAAAAGAGAGTAAAATGTTCCGCGCGAATCTTGCCATACTACCCTAAATGATAACACGTTACGGATACGTCTGGCCCACCACGCGCGCTGCCTGAGACAACGCTTTTTCCGGTTCATCCGTACCGCCCAAAATAGTATCCGCTAGATTCTGTAAAGCCTTCCCCGTGGCATCCGCGTCAGCGCCGTGGTACCAGGTTTCTGCGGTCAAAAGCTGGCTGGCAAACACGCCGAGCGTTTCATCTTCCAGCTGGTCGCTAATCAAGGCTCTAAGCGCCGTGGGTTTCTTAGCGTTGGTGAGATAACTCTTCACGTTATCAGGTCCAGCGGCAAAGAGAAGGAAATTCCAGGCGTAATCCGCATTTTTGCTGGTCTTTGAAACACCCTCAGCCCAGTAGTTCGCAATATTTACTTGCTTGCCCCCCGCAATCTGCGGGAGCGGTGCAATACCGTAATCCAATTTTGGCGCGGCGCTTTCAATCAATGGAACGTCAAAACTATAGCCCAAGTAGAAGGCCGTCTGACCATTTGCAAACGCTTCACGAGAACTGGGGAAATCCGCATTCCAGGCGTAGACCTCCTTAGTAGGGTTAGCAAAGTCCGTATAGAAGCGCACCGCGTCCAGTCCCGGCTGCACGTCCCTTGGCGTGCCCTGCGGAACCGTATCAAAAGCTACCCGGCCGCGATCATCTTCCATGGGGGTGCCATTTTGCATCATGAGCACAGAGAGAATATCCGCCATGCTTTCCACGTTCTTTGTAGTACCGAGCGCTGCTCCTGACTGCGTAATCTTTCCGTTAGCGTCGATCTTTGTAAGCTTTGGCACATCCGTCAGCATCTCATCCCAATTCTTAGGCGGCTCCGCAATTCCCGCAGCGTTTAAGAGCGCTTTGTTATAAAAAAGGGCTAGTGTATCTACCGCGTACGGCACGCCAAAAACGCGAGATGTAGCTGCCTGTTTGGGATCAGGCTGATAATCCATGATCACGTCACTTGCCACTGCGTCCACAAAATTCTGCTTGAATGCCTTCTGGGAAGGCGTAGCTTCCTGTCTTGCCTCAAGAACGGTTTCTTTCCGGAGCGTCCCTTTTGTCACCAAATACGAAACGTTCAGCGTGGAGGGCATGGGAGTCAAAAGATCCTTGAACTCGCCCATCTTGGCATTATGAACAGAAAACATGTCCGGACCCTCTCCCTTGGCGAGGGCTTTAATAAGTTCTGTTTCGTATTCTTCCGGGCGGAAAATTTTATAATCAATAGTGATGTTCGGGTGCAGCACGCGGTAGGCAGCAATGATGTCCTTCATGGTGTCTTGCGTATCAAAAACTCGCCAATACTTGAGCGTAATTTTTGCAGCAGAAGCCGTTCCCGTGCTCCCTCCCCCAAAACAGCCGGCGCCGGTGGTGACGAGCACTACACCTACGAGGAGAAAGGTGAAAAATTTCTTCATGGACATACAAGACATGTTACGAAAAGTTGTAGATGCGAAGATCTTTACCGCGTCTGAGCCCCGGAACAGTCTGCTCGATGACTCGAAGCGGGACTTTTTCCTTAAAGGAGAAATCGATTGCAAGCACCACGGCATCAGAGCGCAATTCTGCCTGCAATTTCTTTTCTATCTTCTCCATCAGGCTCGGCAGAAGGTACAAAACCACGTGCGTGGCATCACGGAGATCGGTTTTAAAGAAATCCCCGTGGGTCAGCTCTGCGGATGTTCCGCGAAGCTTCCACTTGGCGAGCATGTACGGCAGGAACGCTTTTTCTATTCCCACGGCACGAATATTCGGAACTTTTTCAAGTGCCGAAAGGAGAATTCGCCCATCTCCACAGCCCATATCATACACCACGCTCCCCTCTTTTAACTCCAGCGCGTCAACAATTCCCGGCACGGACTTGGCGGGCACCGGCACAAACGGCGCGCCGCTTCCTACAATACTTACAAACCACAGAGAAACAAAAATGAATGCCAAGAGCGTCGCAAACAACATCAGCAACAGGACCACGCTCTCAAAAAACATACGCTACCGGATCTTTTTATGCTTTAAATAGTCTCTTAAACCTTCTTTTACCTCAGGATGGGCCAGGCCGAGTTCAATCTGGGCTAAAATGAATTGCAATTTGTTGCCGCAGTCGTAGCGCCGTCCTGAAAACTCTCGTCCGTAAAGCGATCCCCCGTTCTGAAGCAATGTAGCGAAGGCGTCGGCCAAACGAATCTCCCCGTCCTTCCCCGGTTCCTGTGTTTCAAGCAATGTAAAAATTTCCGGGGTAATGATATAGCGGCCCACCACGATGCGATTAGAAGGGGCCTCTTCTTTAGATGGTTTTTCTACAAACTTTTTAATATCCCAAGTTCCCTTCTCTACTTCTGAACCATCGATAACTCCGTATTGTGAGACCTGATCCATGGGAACTTCCTGAATAGCTACTACCGAAGCATTGTATTTTTCGTATGTTTCAATGAGTTCGCCAATAGCTGGATGCTTGCCAGCAATGATGTCGTCTCCAAAGAGAATTGCCACCGCCTCGTTAGGCCCCACAAAAGGAGCGGCTGCGAGAATTGCGTGCCCATCCCCAAGCGGTTTCTGCTGGCGGACAAAAGCAAATTTGGCAAGCTTGCCCACTTCTTGAATAGCCTTCAATTCTTTCATCTTTTTCTTCTGCTCCAGGCGATATTCGAGCTCGAAGTTACGGTCGAAGTGGTCTTCAAGAGCACGCTTGCCGATTGCGGTCACGAAAATAATTTCCTCGATTCCTGCTGCAACGGCTTCTTCTACAATATATTGGATCACTGGTTTATCGACCACGGTAAGCATCTCCTTAGGCTGAGCCTTGGTAGCTGGTAAAAAACGCGTTCCCATACCCGCGACCGGAATAATAGCCTTGCGAATTTTCATGGGCATAGGAGGACGAACCAAATTGGAGAGATAAGAGAGCAAACGATTTTTCACAAAAAGAAAGAGGACTTTGCTCTACAGTATAGCGCATCGCTCAGAGAAAATCCTGCTACTTCCCCTTCTTAAAAGAGAGTTTCTGTTTCTTCATCACTTTCTTCAGTTCTCCAAGCGCCTTCGGCCCCATGCCGTGAAGATCTGCCACTTCTTTTTCCGTAACTTTCGAAAGATCAGCGAGCTTAATAAGTTTAGCAGTCAAAAGTGCTCGAAGTGCAGGTGCTGCCAAATCTTCCGGGAAATCGCTCCCCGCTTTGCGGCGGTAATAGCCTATCCAGCAGAGCGGACAGACCGGGAGCTCCTTACTTTTCACGTATTCATGCCCGCGGCTGCACTTGCGAAGCGTCACGTCTTTCTTTTCCATAGGATCATTCGAATACTTCCGAAAATCTTTTTGAATTCTGTTCAAGTGTAGCGGTATCTGCAAAAGAACGGAAATCCATACCCTCCGCCGCCACCAAAAGTCCGCGCAAACCTACTTTGCTCGGTAAAACATGAGCGTGAAAATGCGGCTGGCTTCTGTGCACCTGGCTGTTCACGGCCGCAAAGGAAGATTCTCCCCCAAACTTCTCGGCCGCCCGCATGCACCGCTCCATGAGCGCAAATATTCCCCCCGCTTCCGCCGGCGTGAGGTCAGCCATGTTCTCCGCATGCCGCACGGGCAGAATAATAACGTGCCCGTCTTTCAGGGGCTGATTATTCATCATGACAAACACCGTTCCGTCATCATAGATGACGCGATATTTCTCATTCTGGTAGGAATCGCAAAGGGAACAGTTTTCCATACGAACGTTATACTGTCACGAAGGTGAACGTCCATGAAAACGCCCTCGGTCGTCGGATAACCTAGCTTTTGCAGAGCCGCTTACCTTAGCCTCAGCCGCTTTTGCCTTCTTCAAAACGTTGAACAGTTTCTTTAAAAAAGTCGCCGTAGCCAAATAGGCAGGAAGCTTCACGGCATCTTTCAGTGCAAACCATCCGGATTCGGCAATCTCTTCTCTTTTTATCTCAAAATGGGCATCGTCAGGTGCTTCAGCGATAAAACAATTGACGTCGCCCTCTCCAAAATCCATCGGGAGCGTCATCACCTTAAAGATGGAGGAGATATCAAGCTTGAGGCCGATCTCCTCCCCCACTTCTCTCACTGCCGCAGCTTCAGGACTCGCGTCCTCCGGCTCAATCCCTCCCCCCACAGGCTGCCAGCAGTCAGGATACTTCACCGTGCGGACAAGAAAGACTTCAGCTTTACTGTTAAAGAGGGCAACGATGGAGACATTACGGTGCATAGATGCTCAAGATCGTAACAGACCCTCGTCATACATAAAAGCGACCTTGTGGGTCGCTGTCATGTGTATAACAAAGTTTATAAACTACGTATTTTTAACAATTTTCTTTGTCACAGAATCTACAAAGAGACGAAAGGCTGGGCGTTTCTCCTTTTCGTAAATTATTTTTACTCCGAGCAGGTGGCCCTTGGAACAAGAAAGGTCTTTCCTGGAAAGCGAAATGGAGGGATCGGTTATTCGATCAAGATACATCCGGCGCAGGTTTCCTGGGCCGTCTTTCTGATAGAGGCAAACTGGAGATCCGCACTTTTCGCAGATTATTTTCAACAATCTGGTATAGCCACCTCTCTTTTTGCGAAATTTGTCGTTCTTGAACTTCATACTGATCCATCTGGCGGAGAGGGGGGGATTCGAACCCCCGATACCTTGCGGCATACCGGATTTCGAGGCCGGCGCATTCGACCACTCTGCCACCTCTCCACGCTCGCTTGCCGCGCAGACTGTCGCTCGGGCTCGTCCGCCGTAGCCGACTCGCCCTCGCTGTCGTCTGCGCGTCGCTCGCTGTGCCCTCACTCCGTTCGGGCATATCGGTGTCGACGAACGCACGTAAATTACCCTCTTTGACACGCAAAAGCAAGTTCCTTATGATCGTATTTGCTGTAAAGTATCTGCACTATGTTCATCGTCACCTCAGGATGGAAATTCAATGATATAGACGGATTTGGATGCGCTATAGCGTATGCCGAACTTTTGCGTAAGGAGGGAAAAGAGGCGAAGGCGGTTTTTGTGGGACCGCTGAATAATTCCGTGACTAAAATGGCCCTGGAAGCGGGAGGCGAGTACGAGATGGGCTATAAACCAGCGGCCGAAGATCAATTTGTGTACGTAGATATTTCTGAAAAAGAATATTTTGCTTTTAAAGACGAGGACGAATCGAGGATTGCTGAGATTTACGACCATCACTACGGATTTGAAGATTACTGGAAGGAACGGTTAGGCGAGAGATCGCATATCGAACACTTAGGAGCGGCCGCCACGCTCATTTGGGAGGAATTTAAGAAGCGCGGGTTCGAAACAGAAATTTCATCGGCCAGCGCCGACATCTTGGCACTCGCCATTCTGCAAAACACACTCAACTTCACATCCACAGAGACGAACGACCGGGACATCAAAGCCTTCGAGGAACTCCGCAAGCGCATTTCGATGACCGAGGGGTGGGAAGGACGTTATTTTTCGGAAGTAGCGAACGGTTTGCATGAACACTTCCTGGAAACGCTGAAAGATTACACAAAGATTCGTCCTGAGCTCGTCTTTTCACAGCTTGAGATCACCGAAGACCCCAAGTTGTTCCTTGAACGATACAAGACAGAGATCAACGGCTACTGGTCAGAACTTGGAGGTAAGCGCGCCATCATCAATATCGCGGACATGGTCTCAAAGACTTCCCTTCTCTACTCTGACGATGCGCACTGGCTCCATGAATCGATCAAATCGATGTTTCCGACCGTTCCTGAATCTTCGGATACATACATCATCGTGCCTATCCATCAACGAAAACAAATTTTGAAGCTCATGCAGAAGTAATATGAAGATCATTTCCCTAAATACCTTTGGCGGTACGGTTTATGAACCGTTTTTGGCGTTTGTCCGTAAGCACATGGAGGATACGGATATTTTCTGTCTGCAGGAAATGTATCAGGCCGGTAAGTTCGACAATCCCACATCTCCAAAAGGCATACGGATGAACCTCCTGCAGGAGATTTCGACGATACTCGCAAACTTCACGGTACATTTTGCGCCCACACAAGATGATTTTGATATTCCAAAAAAAGAAGAAGCACAAACCACGCTTGGCACGGCAATATTTGTAAAAAAGGACCTATCGATAATTGAAAGCGGAGATTTCTTCTTGGTGAATGGCCGAAATACCTACGATGGGAAAGACGATTTGACGCTCGGCTATAACGCGAGCTTTGTGACCATCGACCATGCCGGCGCCCCGCTTACGATCGTTGGACTCCACGGTATTGCCGCACCATATGATAAGCTCGATTCCTCTATGAGGCTCGAGCAATCCAGGCGAGTAATCGATTTTCTGAAAGAGAGACCGGGCGAAAAGATTGTCATGGGCGATTTTAATCTCGAGCTCGAAACGGAGAGCATCAAGATGTTCGAGCGCGCCAATTTCCGCAATCTGATTCGCGACTACAACATCAAAACCACTCGCGGCACGCACATACGCAAACTCTTCCCGCACTACGCAGACGGCCCGTATGGCTTCCAGGAGTTTGCGGACTACACTTTCGTAAGCCCTGGCATCGATGTGAAGACGTTCGAAGTACCTGACGAACCGATCTCTGACCATTTGCCGATGATTCTCACGATATAAAAAGAAGGCCTAAGGCCTTCTTTTTTAGTCCCAATATTTTTTATCTGAAACGAACGGGCTGAAGGCAAAGATGAGGCCGTGGGCGTAGGAGGCTTCTCGGGGCAAGAGACCGTTTGTAAGCACGCCCATAAGACCTTGCTTCTGTCCCATGTCACTTTCGCCTACTAACTCGTCGACGATAGCGTGAAATCTCTCCCCCTCTTTCATGCGATCCGCTATTTTCTTTGGAAGTTCCATGCGGGACGAAGAACCGACACCGATCTTGCCGTCCCGATCGACAACGGCAATAAATCCACATACGAACTGCCGGCCGCTGACTATTTCATGACCACCTTCCATGCCTACACCGTAATCGGCATCAAGCGCTTCCCTCGAACGCTTAGCTCGATTAATAGCGCCTTCAATCATTTCATCTCGAGACATGGGCTCTTCAGAAACTCCTGAATCGGTTGGAACTCCGGCAACTTCGGCCTCGGGAAACAATTGATCGACAACACTCTGTACGCTTCTCACCTTAGCTGGATTCGCGCTACCGACTGCAATTTTCATAAATTTAACAAACGGGTCGGCACAGAGGCCGACCCCTACGCCGACATCCGCTTTTTAAAACCGTCCACCACTTGGATATCCGTCGTGACTACGTGGTTCAACATGGCTAAATACCAAGCTACGTAGCTGCCAAACTGGAGCACCTCGCCCATCTCTTCCATCTTGGTTTCGCCTTCGCAAAGGTACTCGACTACTGGAATGCCCTTTTCCTCGAACACGTCAGCTGTGATGTCGCACCTTTTCTGCGTGCGTTCGTTGTAATGCAATGACTTGATAAGAAAAACCGCCGAGTTAGCCGCTACGTCCTCAGGAAATCGCAGACCCTCCAAAAAGTGATGATTCAATTCCGGGAGAAGAAGGTAATGACAGAGCTGTTTGGCATTTTCATTCACCTGGTTATTGAACGTGTTGGCGTTTCCGGCCAAATGTTCCGCCGCAATAACAAAAATGTTTTTTCCCTGAAGGGATTTAGCTACCTGCTTGGCGGGATTTTCATCCGTGACCACATCCACCGCACAATTATCTATAACGTCTGCCATGGCCGCCATCATGCCCTGCAGTTCCGTTTCCTTGATTTTCAAAATTCCCGCGCGTTCAAGAAGTCCCGCAAGGCCAATGAGAGAGAATCCCACCCCATACCGCGGCTGCTTGGCATGCTCGCCTGGTTCAAATACATACGCCGGCCAGCCCATCTCATTCGCCATTTCTACCAGCTTGCCGCCCGCGGCAATCACCATCACTTTGGCACGCGCATCACGAGCTTGGAGAGCACAAGAGAGCACTTCCTCTGTGGTCCCTGAAAAACTCGAAAGAATCACGAGGGAGTTACGGTCAATAAACGCCGGCAAGGTGTAATCACGCACCAATTCAACCGGAACGTTCAAGCGATCATAAAAAGCATTTTTGAGCATGTAGGGTCCAAGGGCCGAACCGCCCATGCCCGCAATGACAATATTGGAAACGTCTGCATAGCCGCGCGGAATTTCAATTTCCCGCGTGTCATGCCAGGCGATTCTGATCTGTTCAGGCAAATTTTCAATACCTGAACCCACATCATCAGGATCGTACTCGTTATAGATTTCTTCGCTATCAAGTTCCATAGGCTTGTCCCACTGCTTTCGTGAGACTGGCTCGGTTTTTTACATCCCCAATTAAGATGGCGCCCACGCATTTTCCTTTGCGGATAAAAACTTCTTCCGCGGAAACTTCTGTAATAACCGTCTGAAGAACCTCATCAGCGCTCTCTCGGCTCGTATCACCAATAAATACGATCTGGAGGCCTAAGAGATTGGTAGCATAGGAAGAAACAAGCGTAAATGGCGCCTTCTCCCCCAGGATTGCTTTAGCCACGGCTCGTCCTTGCATGAGCGCATTCATCCAGTTGCCATAACGGATACGACGGCCTACCACTTCATCATCAAATTCTGCCGCGTCCCCTGCAGTATACACATCTTTTTCCGCAGTTTCTAAGGAAGAGTTAGCCAAAATACCGTCCGCGCAAGGTATGCCAGATTCAATCACTGCATGTTCGTTTGCCCTAACCCCAATACCTACACCCAAAATTTTGGCAGGAATCTGAACGCCATTTTTTAAGCCCACGCCCATAAGTTCTTCATCTCCGAGCATTTCAAGGTTCGGTTCATCAAGATAGACCTCTATTCCGTTCTTTTTTACGTGATCGAGCAAGACTTTCTGACTCTCTACCGAAAGAGAACGGGACCAGAAACCCTTTCCGCGGAGCGCCATGCTAAAGGGAATGTTGTAATGGGCAAAAATGCCAGCGTATTCGCAGGCTATGAATCCGCTGCCGTACACAAAACCTCTCTGCTCTTCTTTAGGGAGCGTCCGAAGCTCGGACAAAAGCGAAAGAAGCTGATCAGCGTCTTCAATGGTAGACAAGTACGAGACACCCCTGCGGTCGTCGTTCAGTAAGGAAATTTCGGTCCCCGTAGTGAGCAGAAGGGCGTCGTACGGCAGCTCGCGGCCTTCGTTTGTGAGCACGAACTTATTGCGGACGTCGATCTTTTCTGCACGAACACCATTCATGAACTCAATTTTTTGATCAAAATACCACTGGAGCGTTTTCAAAAAGACTTTTTCTCGTCCCACCTTCCCTTTTACATAGTGCGGCAAAAGCACGCGGGAATAGCACGGATGCTGCTCTTCCGCGAGAATGGTGATTTCAGCTTCAGGATCGCGGTGGCGGATTTCTTCCGCTGCCGTAGTCCCTGCTATGCCGCCGCCTATGATTATTATGCGCATGAGACTAGGTTGAGGGGTACAGTTGCTTCCCTTCTTCATCAAAAACGGTAATGGCAAGGGTAGGACAAGATTGAGCCGCAGTAATAATATTCTCTAGCTCGCTCTCGGCAATCTCTACTATACGCTCATAGGCAGGCGTGCCCATATCCTGACCGTGATCTAATACTTCCGCCTTATTTTCAAGGTTCATGACAAAGGTATCCGGAGCTACCGTGACGCAGCTAGCTGCGCCAATACAAAGGTCTGGATCTACTACAATGCGCAATTTCATACGGGGAGTAGGATACAAGTTTGAGGGAAAGGGGTAAAGGGGCAAGATAAAGCCCGCGAATCCGTTTGGGCTCGCGGGCTTTGGATAATGGGCTACTTCTGAATGAAGGTGAGGGTAGAAAGTACGCTCCCGAGCATTTTTTCAGTCTTTGCAGCATCGAACTCTTTGACTGTGCCGGGGTCGTAGTTATCTACGTTTGTGGTATGGAGCGTGGTGACGGCTTCTGCGCAGCCGCCGTTGATCATCAGGCGGTAAACCGTAGAGGTATAGAGGTTCCCAGCTGCGGCTCCCCCACCGGGGTGGCCCACGTGGAAGGTATTTGCACCGATAGTTTTCAATTCCGTCATCTGCTGGCCGGAGCCGTCTGTGCTCGCAAAACAATTCATCTCAGATTTTGCGTTATCGTAATCCAGTGTTAACCAGGCTTCCGCATAATTGGTGTGATCACCTGCAAAGGCATCATCCGGAAGTGAAATCTTCACGGGGAACTTATTTAAAAAGCCTGATCCGGAAGCGCCTTCCTGTGAGGTGAGATCGAAATCTCTCGGGTATGCGACTTTATAAGAGAGGTTCGGGCCGATCTGATTTTCAAAAACTTTATCCGTAACCGGAGCGTAAGCTACGCCGGCGTAACTCATCTTTTTTGCACCGCCAGAAGTAATTTTCCCTATTTCTTTGATGGCGAGTCCGGTCAAAACGCCGCCAATCACCACACCCACCACTAATGGAACCCAAATTTTCATACGTAATCGGTTAGACGTTCTTTTTTCGGAGTTCCGCGACGATCCGCGCAAGTACTTCTATCGCTTTTGTGACGGCTTCTTTTGTAGTCTCGCGCCCAAAGGAAAAACGCACGCTGGACTTGATTTCAGCCTCAGTATAGCCCATAGCTCTAAGAACATGGCTTCTTTCACTTGAGTTGCTGCACGCAGAAGCGGCGGAGACAAAAATATTCTCAGCATCTAATCGGAGAATCAGTTCTTCGGCCTCTATACCCTTGATTGAAAAATTCACAATGTGCGGAGAAACCTCTTTAGCGTGGCCGTTCACGCGCACGTGGTCGATGCGGACTAGTTCGTCGATGAACGTCTCGCGAAGTGAGGAGAGATGCTTAAAATTGTTTTCTCGTTCTTCTTTGGCGAGTTCGGCAGCTTTCCCAAAGCCCACAATACCGGGAACGTTCTCGGTGCCTGGTCTAAGGCCGTGTTCCTGCACGCCGCCAGAAAGAAGTGGCTTAATCACGGCGTCGCGTCGAACATACAAGGCGCCCATACCCTTTGGTCCGCCCATTTTGGCAGCAGAGAACGAGGCAAAATCGATCTTTTCTTTTTCAACGTCCACGTAAAGATATGGAACGGCCTGGGCGATATCGACATGCAACAAAGGAAGAGACTCGCTCATAACACGGCGATAGCGCTCGATAACCTTTCCTATCTCTCGGATGGGATTGATGGTGCCGACTTCATTATTGACCGAG
>Ga0172380_10002571_pt1 | contig 27381 bp, 25 predicted proteins | sample Leawe162metaG_FD_119747 | JGI IMG/M metagenome (GOLD analysis project Ga0172380, IMG submission 119747) | Leachate microbial communities from a municipal landfill in Southern Ontario, Canada - Leachate well 162 metaG | ecosystem: Engineered > Solid waste > Landfill > Unclassified | place... | reverse complement strand
TAAGCAAATATTAAAATTGAATACACAATTGTTTGATAAGTTTCTCGGAGATTAAAATTGGATTTTCTCAAAAAATATTATGCATTCATATCTGCGCTTATTGTTTTTATTGTTTACTTATTTACACTTGCGCCAAGCGTAATTCAGATTGATTCCGGTGAACTTGCGGCAGTTCAATCAACTCTCGGCATTGCGCATCCAACCGGCTATCCCCTATTTACAATTATCGGCTATCTGTTTCTAAAACTCCCTCTGCCATTTACAAAAATCTATCAAGCAAATCTTCTTGCGGCTATTTGGTGTGCTCTCTCAGTTATAGTATTCATTAAAATTTTCGAACTGCTTCTTAAAAGCTTATCCAACAAATCAGTTTCGCAAAAGACTAAGCAGAGAATGAAAATTCTTGAAACCGGGATAACAACCGATCAGAAAATTATTACCGCAATTGCCGGAGGATTCTATCTCGCGTTCAGCAAAACTTTCTGGATGCAGTCAACTTCAGTTGAAGTTTATTCGCTTCAGATATTTCTCTTCACATTAATAATATTTACAACCTTAAAAGCATATTTATCTACGACCGGAAAGCGTTCCGATTGGATTTACGTTGGACTCGCACTCGCGTTTGGATTTGCCAATCACATGACAACACTGCTCACACTTCCATTCGCCGCAATATTATTTTTCATGAAGGAAAAGTTTAACAGAACATCTATTAAAAAGATTGGCGTAACTGCAACAGCATCTCTACCGGTACTGTTTGTTATTTATCTATATCTGCCTCTTCGCGCCGCCGCAAACCCGGCTATCAACTGGGGCAATCCTCTTAATTTTGAAAACTTCTGGCGCCACTTTACCGGCAAGCAGTATCAAGTTTGGCTTTTTACTTCTTTGGAATCCGCCGGTAAGCAGTTTAAATATTTCCTATCAAACTTCCCTTCTGAGTTTGCCTACGCCGGTTTGCTTTTAGGAATCGCCGGAATAATTTATCTATTTAAGCGTGATAAGAAATTGTTTACCGCTCTAGCAACTGCATTTATTTTTGCTGTTCTCTACTCAATCAATTATGATATTGTGGATATTGATTCCTACTTCCTTCTCGCTTACATAATCTTTGCTCTTTTCATCGCGTTCGGTTTCATTCAGATTATGATGTTTCTTAAAACAAAAGCAGTTAAAGAGAATTATGCTATCGGAATTGTAGGCTTGCTCTGTTTCATTCCACTTGTTATTAATAGAAGTGAGGCCAGCCAAAGCGGCGTTTACGCTTTTGAAGACTACACTAAAGCAATTATTAACAGTACGGAACCAAACTCCATAATTTTTTCTTATCAGTGGGATTATTTTATTTCTCCATCTTACTACTATCAGAATGTTGAAGGGTTCCGCAAAGACGCAGTGATTGTGGATAAAGAACTTCTTCGCCGTTCTTGGTATTATAATCAGATTAAGCAAAACCATCCCGAAGTAATGAAAAAGATTGAAGCTGAATCGAATTCTTTTATTGAAGTTGTTAAACCGTTCGAACGTGATCAAGTATTCGATCCAAATATTATTGAACAAAACTACCGCGCGGTTATGACGAACTTAATCGGCAAGAATATTACGGAGAGAAACTGCTATGTCGGATTAGAACTATTCCAGAATGAAATGCAGAGAGGCGAGTTTACTCTGCCGGAAGATTATCAGATTGTTCCTCATCTTCTTACTTTCAAAGTTGTTAAGGGAAATGAATATGCTCCCGCACCCGATCCGAACTTTACAATTAGATTGTCAAAAGAGAAAAACAAATACATACAGTTTATAGAAACCACTTGCGGAACAATGCTAACTTACCGCGCTTCCTACGAACTGCAGTTCGGTCATAAAGAGAGAGCCAAAGCTTACATTGATAAAGTGAAGAAAGATTTCCCCGGCTACCAAATACCATTTGATATTTTAAGTGCAGTCGAGAATTAATTAGGTACGTTTGGTAAGATAAGAGGAAGCTGGGGTAAAAAGATTAAATAAAGTATCCACATTGTAACGCAGACAGTAACGGGAATTGTAAAGTTGTCATCTGCCCATGTGCCGGATAAATTTTCCGCAATGGCGCCTACGGCAACTGCGGCAAAGCCTATCAAATATTCCGTGAGACTTCCTTTAACTTTGGGAGATAGTAAAACCACTATACAAGAGAACACAAAAAACGCGAGAGTGCCTTGCAGACTTTTGAATAAGAACTTTGTCTTGCCGTAACGCCTTCCAATTAATGCGGCGGCCACATCGCCAATAATTAAAACAGCGAACGCTGTTATCACAAATACTTTTGGAAAAACTGCAACAACAAAAGCCGCAGATATTAAAACGTAAGTAGCACCGTTAAGGTTTTTCTTTTTGCTATCCCACTCATGTTTGCGCATCATAAAGCCAAAAACTTTCTTTACCAGCGCTTCAAGAGTCTTAGAAAAATATCTTCCGTAATCAATAGTTAAAGAGAAAAGTACCATCGGAACTAAAATATAAAGTGCAAGTTCTTTAGTGATGTAGTAATAAACAAAAGGAATAGAAAGGGAAACCATATGGATTCCCTTTCTGATAATTTCATTTTTGTAATTTATTGTTCCGCGGTCATCAGTCATTAGCTTCGGCAGGCTTTTCCGTTTCTCTTTTTTTCTTTTCATCAAGCAAAGATTTTACATGTTCCGGAACTCCCTCTTCTTTAGGAAGAGATGAATCAAGTAAACCGTTTTTCTTTGCGGGAGGAAGTTCTTCACCGCGCATAATTTTTTCTATTTCATCGTTATCAAGAATTTCTCTTTCAAGAAGTTCTTTAGAAAGTTTGTGAAGCAGTTCTTCATTATCGGCAAGAATTTTTTCAGCGCGTTCCATTCCGCTCATAATAATTCTTTTGATTTCAGTATCAATAACCTGAGCTGTCTGCTCGCTGAAATCTTTATGCTGCGAAATTTCTCTTCCTAAAAATATTTCTTGCTCTTTGGCTCCGTAAGAAAGAGGACCAAGTTTTTCACTCATGCCCCATTCGCAAACCATCTTGCGCGCAATGGCCGTAGATTTTTCTATATCATTTCCGGCGCCGGTAGTAAATTGATTGAATACCAATTTCTCTGCGGCTCTTCCGCCTAAAGCATAAGTAATCATAGCTTCCAAATAATCTTTGGAGTATGTATGTTTTTCATCAACTGGAAGATATGTTGTAACGCCTAATGCTCTTCCGCGAGGAATAATTGTTACTTTATGAACCGGGTCGGACTCGGGAATCATCTTAGCAACGAGTACGTGTCCAATTTCATGATAAGCGGTAATTTTCTTTTCGGATTCGGAAATTATCATGCTCTTCCGTTCCATGCCCATCATTACTTTATCTTTTGCTTCTTCAAAATCATCCATGCCTACTTTTTTCTTGTTCTTTCTTGCGGCAAGCAATGCGGCTTCGTTAACAAGATTTGCAATTTCGGCCCCGGCTAATCCCGGTGTTCCTTTTGCAAGTGTAGTTAGATCTACATCCGGTTCAAGAGGAATTTTTCTTGTGTGAACTTTTAGAATTCCTTCACGACCTTTAACATCCGGACGATCAACAACTACCTGTCTGTCAAATCTTCCCGGTCTTAAAAGTGCCGGGTCGAGAACGTCCGGTCTGTTAGTAGCGGCAATAATTATAACGCCGCTGTTCTGTTCAAAACCATCCATCTCAACGAGCAGCTGATTCAAAGTCTGCTCGCGTTCATCGTGTCCGCCGCCTAAGCCAGCACCGCGATGGCGACCCACAGCATCAATTTCATCAATGAAGATAATACAAGGAGCGTTTTTCTTTCCTTGTTCAAACAAATCTCTAACGCGGCTTGCGCCAACGCCTACAAACATTTCTACAAAGTCTGCACCGGAAATAGAGAAGAACGGAACTCCGGCTTCACCGGCAACTGCGCGCGCCAATAAAGTTTTACCTGTGCCTGGAGGGCCCAATAATAAAACACCGCGCGGAATTTTTCCGCCTAGTTTCTGGAATTTTGCCGGCTCGCGTAAGAATTCAATAATTTCCTGAAGTTCAACTTTAGCTTCATCGGCTCCGGCTACATCCTGAAATGTAACTTTGATCGAAGATTCGTTAATTAATTTTGCACGGCTTTTTCCAAAATTGAAAATACCACGGCTTCCACCGCCGCCGGCTCCGCCGCCACCCTGCATTCTACGGAAGAAGAAAATCCATACTGCTAAAATTAAAAGCCAAGGAATGAAACCGAGAAATACTGTAAGCCATTCATTGGATTCTTTAGAGTAAGTGTATTTGATTCCCTTTTCATCCCAAACTTTTTTCTGATCAGCAAGATCCGATTGATCAATCACTACCGTGAAAACTTTTATATCAACACCTACATTGTTGACCATTGTTTTCTCTTTTTCCTTCAAAGTACCTTCAAGACGGTAATCATTAATATCTGATTTGATAATCTTAGCATTAACAATTTTATTGTCGTTAAGAAATTGTTTGTACTGATCGTAAGAAACATCAACCGTACCGGTGGAACTGGTACGCATTAACTGCATAACAATAACTGCGGCAATAACCACAGCGCCCCAGCTAAATACGGTCTTGATAATCTTACCCCAGTCAAAATCTCCATCTTGCTTTTGAGGAGTAAAACCTTTTTTAGGTTTTTGCGGAGGTGTATTTTTTTCGTCAGCCATAAACCATTTATTATTTAGTTCTTTCATCCTAAGTCCTTACTCGCTAAGAGCATAAATTGAGGGGAGATTGCGATATTTCTGTGCATAATCCAGCCCATAACCTATAACAAACTTACTTGGTATCTTGAAGCCAATATAGTCAATTTTGACATCATATTTGAGGCTATCGGGCTTGTAAAGAAGTGTAGCAACCTTCATACTTGCCGGCTTATGCTCTGCAATAAGCTCTTCAATATATTTTATTGAAAGCCCGCTATCCACAATATCCTCAACGATAATTAAGTGTCTGTCTGTGATATCCGCGTTCAGATCTTTAACAAGTTTAACCCTACCGGAGGAGATTTTTGTATCTCCGTAGCTCGAGAGTTTGAAAAAGTCCATTTCGCAGTTGATTGTGATATTTTTAAGAAGATCGGCCATAAACATGAACGATCCGTTCAGTACGCCGATAAATATCGGCAGTTTTGTTTTGTATTCTTCACTAAGTTCTTTTCCCAGTTCCACAACTCTTTTTTGGATTTCCTCTGCAGTCAGATAAGGAATAAATTTTTCCGTTCCAACCCAAATTTCATCTTTCTTCATTTCATCCATAACTTATAAACTCTTTTAGTTTTGTTAGTAATTTTTACTTCGTCGCTTATTCTTAAACCAGCAATCCAGACTATTTTGTTCCGGTTCACCAAAACAATTTGTTCTTTCTTAACGGAAGCCGCAATTTTGGCGTCTGTTAAGAAGTCGGAAACTTTTTTAGCACCTTTGAATCCGAGCGGCTTAAAAATATCCCCATGTTTCCAAGTGCGCAACAAGAATTTTTCGTCCAGCCCGTCTGCGCTGATCAATTCGTAAGCTTTCTTTCCGGCAAGGTTTTCTTCTGTTTCGGCTACATCAATACCAAATGTTCTGCCGCCGAACTTTACTCTTCCGCCAACATTAATTTCAACTTGTCCGGCTAAATTTTCCTTCTCTTTCTGAAAAAGAAGAATTCCGCTTTCCTTATAAACACCGATTCCCCCGCTTAAGTTTATTTTCTTCCCATTTTGATTTTTGGCAAGCGCGTTTATTTTCTCATAATCATCATGCTTAAATTCATAAGTAAAGTTCTTTTCCAGAAACAGCTTTAAGAACTCGCCCGGAATCTCTCCGAATACATCTATAATCTTTAGACGAATAAGGAACCCGTTTTCTTTTAAACTTGAGAACTCCGAGAGAAAATAATTCATTCCCTTTTCGAGATTAACTAGCTGGCTTTTCAAATTGGAAGTTGAGCGGAAAACAGCTTCATCCAGCAAAGGGTTGATTTTACCCCGCAAAAGAGGAAGAATTCTATTGCGGATAAAGTTTCGCTTGAAATCATCACTCAGATTGGATGAATCTACTCTGAATGGGATTCTATTCTTCTCAAGGTAACCAAGAATTTCTTGTTTTGTTACGCAAAGTATCGGGCGGATGATATTGCCTCGCTGCGAAGGAATGCCGCTTAAACCGGAAGCGCTAGTTCCGCTAAGAAGATTCATCAAAACAGTTTCAGTGTTATCGGAAAGGTTATGCGCGGTTACAATTTTATCGAAGGAGTTTTTCTTGCATAGCTTTTCTAAGAATTGATAGCGCAGCTTTCGTGCGGCTTCTTCAATAGAAAGTTTCTTCTCTTTAGCCAGTTTTTTAACATTTAGTTTAGATGAGTAAAAAGTAACGCCAAGATTCGAGCAAAATTCGGCAGCAAATTTTTGATCCTCATCGGCTTCTTTGCCCCTCAGACCATGATTAAAATGAACCGCAAAAAGTTCGATCGAATATTTTTTTTGGAATTTCTTTAGGAAGTGTAGAGCGAAAACAGAATCGGGTCCTCCGCTGAATGCAACGAGAACCCGTTCACCTTTTTCGATAAGTTTGTTTGTTTCAATAAAGCGGATAATTTTTTCTTCGGTCTTTTTCATCAATCAACAAATTCAAATCTTAAATCGTTTGTCATTCTGATACCGCGATTGGCGTGAGAAGAATCCCTATACATTAACTAGTTAGAGATTTTTCGTCCACCGAAACCGCGACACAATATGACAGAATATTTATTCGATAGTTAGAATCTCAAACTTAAAAACACCGGCCGGAACTTTTGCTTCTACAATTTGACCAGCCTTAGCACCCATAAATGCAGCGCCTACCGGAGATGAAGTAGCAATCTTACCCATTTCAAGATTAGCTTCTTCCGGAGAAACCATTGTGTATTTGAAAGTTTTCTTAGTATTCAAATTTTTAACAGTGATAGTAGAGAGAATGTGAACTTGATCTTTAGGATAATTTGTAAGATCAATCACCTGGGCTCGCGAAAGAAGGTCTTCCATTTTGCTGATTCTTAATTCCAGTAAACCTTGTTCCTCTTTTGCGGCATCATACTCGGCGTTTTCGGATAGATCGCCGTGAGAACGGGCTTCTGCTATTCTTCCCGCCATGGATTTGCGTCCGTTGGTTTTCATTTCTGTAAGTTCTTTTTCCAACTCACGGATGCGTTCTTTACTTAAATAGACAAAATTTGCCACTAAAAAACTCCTTTTGATGCTTAGATAAAAAAAATTGCCGCTGCTCTTCAGCAGCGGCACCCAAAAATTAGGTAAAAACGGGTTGGTTTTCAACTGAAAGATTTTTTGTGAACATGTTGTTGGCGTCAATGACAGAAGTCCTGACGCCACGAGAAAGCTGCTATGGAAATTTTATTTGTATTATAGGCGGTGCTACAACACCGCCTTTTTTGTTTAACTTTTTTCTTGTTATTTGCCTCGCCACACAATTACCTTGTCTCCATCTTTATAGCCGGTTATTATTGCTTCATAACCGTTTGTCCATACATTGTTAAATACAAATCCGGGATCTGTTACATTTAACGAACTGCTAAAATCTTGCCAATTGTTTCCATTGTAATGCATTAGAGTCTTAAAAGCACTGCACAGAATTAAATAGTTATCACTTTCTCCGGTTATATCATATAGTATTCCATCGTAATTGTAAATATTTACCCAATTGTTTGCTGCTAGCTTCCAGCAGCCCAGTAAGCCAGTCGAATAAAGACTTAGATTTAGTCCTGTAAACAATTTATAATTTCCCCATTTCATTTGCGGATTTACAAAATTAAGCTTTACAGAATCCACTATTGTCCATTGATTCATTTTTCCTTTTACGTAATAGTAAGTTTCATCAAGTGTTACTTGATTGACCGTAGTTGCAATTAGATATGTTCCTTCTTGAAATATTTCAATGCCTTTAAGGAAATATTGTGCGTCATAAGAAAAATTTATCTTGACATAGTCAATATTCCATTTAGTCTTATCATATTTCATTATTAGTCCATTTCTTCCACAAGCCCAAATATTGCCATCAGCATCTTTGCACATATCTAAAAGCTCGCCCTTTATTCCATTTGTGTTATATTTTGTCCATTTGCTTCCATCGTAATGCGCAAGAAATATTTCGTCACCGGTGTAACCGCATGCCCATAAATCTCTGCTACTGTAACCATTAATATCTTGTATGCGCATTCCACCCACGTCTTTTGCTATGTTGCTCTCAGTCCAAGCCTTTCCGTCAAAGTGCCATATTAATCCGCGCGCTATATCACTCCAGCATGTTAACCATGCGTCATTGGCTGAAAAAACAAATAAGTTTCTAGGAATAAGTTGAGCATACTGATCCAATCCCTTTAATGTGTCGGCAGTCCAAATCATATCTTGCGGCGGTCTAATTATACGCGGGCGGCTGTCTGTTATACTTTCTTTGCAAGAGACGGAGAAACATGCTAAGACCGCTACTGCAATTAAAAAAACTATTCTTTTCATTTTCGGAACCTCTTTTACCAAATGAAATATATTCATATTAGCAATAAGCACTATTGGTATCATTACCAATTTTTTTCACATTTTTAGCCAATATTGGCAAAAAACATTGGTAACGACACCCTAATTCTTCAAACTATGATTTTTTTTTTTTTGAATTACAAGAGATGAAAATATATTCCCCAAAAAAGTTTTTACGTTTACGCTGTTACTTCATCAATCCTACAGACGAGCCTGAACTGGCAAAAACGGCAGACTTTATTTTCCCGGTCTTCCAAAGTTGAGAGATTAAACTTCCCCTCGGATATTTTCTTAACATATTCTTTAATATGATTGAGCGAATTTTCTATTAACTCATCAACGGAATTAAACTTTGCATCTTTGGCTCTGCCAAGTCCAACTTTATTCTTTCCGAATTCTTCTTGGCTATACTTTAATGAGTAAATAAACATTTCGTTTGGAGAAATCGGGCGTTCTAGCTTTTTAGAAAGAAGCTGGGCGGCGGCATATAAATAAATTGGAAGCTGTAGAGAGATACCGTTTTTCAAATCGTTATATGTCGGTTTGCTGCCGCTAAGTTTATAATCAACAATATTAAATGAAGAATCGGTATCGTTGAATTCTATCCGGTCAATTTTTCCACGCAGTTTTACTCCTTCAACATTTATTGCCTCGGTAGTAGTGAGCTCATCATCGGCTTCTTCGCTTCTGAGTCTTCCGAAACCAACTTCAAAGAATTGCGGAAGGAAATCTGCCGGAGAATTTCTTTCATGTTCCAAAAATCGAAATAAAACAGATTCCTCATCGTTGCCGCCGAGTCCGAGAATTTTTTCTTTCTCATAAAATGTTAAAGGAGATTTGAAAGCCGTGTTCTCCAGCTGTTTAGCCGCAATCTGGAATATCAGCTTTTTAGCTTTAGCAAAATTAGAATCGTTACACTGCTGCAAAACAATTTTCATTTTCCTTAGTTGTGTGTAAAACTCATAAAGAATTGAGTGAAGCAGTCTTCCCATTTCAATCGCTTCAATATCTTCAGTCGGCTCTTCAAATGTTTCTATACCAAGCACGCGCTCTGTAAAATATTTGAAGGGGCATTTGGCATAATTCTCAAGTTGGGAAATTGAGTATTGCTTCTTGAGATAATCTTGCAGTCCCGCTTCTATTTCTTTGTAATCATTTTCATTAAGACTAAAATCATCTTGGGCATTTAAGTCGCCGGTGAAAGCCGAATTTCCCATAGGGGAATCGGTTCTCTTTTTTTCAACCTCAAGCGAGTTATGAATTGCTGAAGAAAGTTTTTCGCCAACAGCAGCGTGCAGTTTCGAATTAGGATGCTGTCCTATTTCAATCTGGACTTCCTCTTCTGTGTACAAGAATTTCTCAAAGTCCGCCGAAGTAATTTCCGCTGTCTGAACAATCGAAGAAAAATCCTTCAAGAAACTTGATGCTACCGTTTCTTTACCAGCATCGCTTTGGTGGGTACTTAAAAATAATTTCTTTTGCCAGCAGCAAAGCGCGCGGTAGAATAAATATCTTTCCTCAGTCTGGTGAATGAATGCTTGCTTCTTGTATGAACCGGAGAAAAATATTTCGGGATTGAATCGTGTCGGCAAAATGCCGTCGCATAAGCCGCCGATAAACAAGTAGTCGAATTTTAATCCGCGTATTTCATCAAGTGAAGTTACAAGCACGCCGTAATTTGATTTTTCTTTTACATTAAATCGCGCCCAGCCGCATGCGGTTCTAATCTGCTCCATAAAAAAACTTAGAGGAAATTTCTTTTCGCTGCCTTGTTCCTCTTTCATCAGCACAAATATTTCTTGTGTAACATTTAAGAACTCCGCTATTGCACGAACGTTCTTCTCTTTCTCCTCACCAACGTTAAGAATGTTATAAGTGAGTTTGGAATCAATAAGAAAACGAGTGAGTCTATGACTAAACTCTTCTATTGTCAGCTTATCATCAAATGGAGAGAGAAATTTTGAGAAAGTTTGAATATCGAGCTTAGCTTTCTCAAACATTTTTTTATTGCCGGAGATATCGTCTTCATCGCCGGAATGAGAAAGATTTGAGAGCGCATCGTTTAAACTACCGAACCAGTTTTCTTTACCCGAAATTATTTTCAACTCCGATGCTACCCGGTATAGATTAGCTGAATCGATTTCTTTTGTATCTATAAATCCGCTGTTAAGCGCGCGGAAGATATTTTTGAAGTAGTAATCGCTTTCAACTATTTCCAGATAATTAACCAGCGCAATAACCGGATTAGAATTTTGAAGCAAGGTTCGATCTGTTAGATTGAACGGAATACCGGTTTTTGTAAATACATCCTTTATAATAGCTGAATAATCTTGAACTAGATTAAACGCGACGCAAATTTTATGCGGTTCGGTTTTTTCTTCAAGCAGAATTGTTTTTATCTGCTTAGCTACAAGCTCAATCTCATTTTCTTTATTAAATCCGCTTATAACGGCCGGAAGAATCGGAAGTTTATTCTTCTGTTTTATATCTCTAATTCTAAACAGCTTCTCACGGATGAACCAGTGGAATTCATTCATATCCGGCGTTCGCGCATCTTCAATCTCATTAAATCCGTTCACAGATAAATTATCAAAGGTCCGTGCGAGATGACCGAAAATAAAATCGTTTGTTGGGAAAAAATCGAACGAAATAAAAAGTTTGGATGACTGAGAAAGTCGATCTATGATTTCCACTTCTGGTTTTGAAAAATCGCTGAATCCGTCTATGAAAATATATCCGGGAGATTGATATGTTTTCTTAAAATCGTCAGCAAATTGATCTTGTGTTCTTTTCAATAATTCACAATAAATATCTCCCAAATCGAAGGAGTTTAACTGAAAACATTTTTCTTTGTAAGCTTTGTAAATGTCTGCAATATCAAGCGCCTTGTTCTTTTCAGAACCAATAAGTTTTTCGGCTTCAGAGATAATCGATTCGGGCGGAATTCCATTCCGTTTGTATTCATTAATCACATTACGAATTTTATCCAATGTTCCGGCTGGAATTTCTTCCCGATACAATGAGAGATACCTAAATTTTATTTTGCCGGCTATCTGTTTTATAAAAACAGATGAAGCTGCTTCGCTGATTTGTCTAAACGGCTTTGAAGCGGAAAGAATTTTCGATGTAAGCGTTGTAAGTGTTTCGATCTTAATTTGATGCGCCGCAGTGTTTGGCGAAAGTGAAATAATCTCTTTCTTAAGTGTACGTGCTTTGCGGTTTGTAGGCACAATAAAAAGCAGTTCATTGATAGTTCCGCTCTTAATTTTCTCATCAATCAATGAGTCAACATCAATCGTTTTTATTTTTTCTTTAATAAGAATCATCTGCCAAGCATCAAGTTTCTGTACGATTTACGAATTTGCAAGCAATTTTCTATGCCAAGCATTTTTTTTACATAATCAAATCTTTTTGTTGCATCGCTTTTACCGGCGACAAGAAGAGTTTCCAGTTCCAAAAATTTTCCAAGGTTTTTCACCTCATCTAGATGAACGCGGGTATTGTCGTATATATACAACTTCCTCTTCTTTTCAACTACCGCTTCGATGGAATGTATATCGGCTAAATACTTTTCAGGATTCTTTCCCTTTAATTCAAGCAGATCATAATTGCTCCATCGTTTCCCTTTTTCATCACGCAAATATTTAATCAAAGTGAATGTATTTCCTTCAACTCTGAGTTTGAGCAGTCCGGTTTTCGTTTTATAGTAGATGTCTTTTTGTTTCAGTATTCCTTTGAGTTCTGCCCCATTTTGTTCTAGAATTTCTTCAATTTGTTTGTGAGACTTCAGATTAATCTTTAGTTCTAAATTTAATGGCATAAGTAAACTTTCCTTTATATTCTACTGTTAAATGAGTAAAATTTTATCCCGTTGATTTTTCACAAAGAATCTATATCTTTCAATAGAAGCTTAGCAAAAGGAAATTAAAGATGAAAGTGTTTACAGTATTGATGCTTCTGCTTTTTAGCAGTTTTATGATGGCGCAGAGAATCGGGGAATTCGCTCCGGAAAAACCGCCTATTGCGTTTCCATCCAACAGCTGGGGCGCCGATGTAATGTTCGGCGAGGGTGGATTCGGTTTAGGCACCTTTTTAAGAAAATCTTATTCAAAAAATTTAACCGGTGTTATTGATTTTTCAATTTCGGAAACCAAAGATGAAAGAGAAATTGAATACTACGATCCTTACTACGGAACCACATATACACCTTATAAACAAAACCGGGCGTTTCTTATGCCGGTAAATGTCGGTGCACAAGTTAGATTGTTTGATGAAGCTCTTGCAGATAATCTTCGTCCATATGTTACGGCCGGCGTTGGGCCTACATTTGTTGTTACAACTCCATACGAAGACGAATTCTTTAGTTCATTCAAGCGGGCAAAAATGCAGTACGGTGCTAACGGCTATATTGGATTTGGGGCTTACTTTGGAGAAAGCACTTCTAACTTGATTGGACTTAATGTTAGATATAGTCATACAGAAGTGTTTGGCGACGGTATAGAAAACTTGGTCGGACAAGTCCGTAAAAGTTTTGGTCAGTTTTATTTATCGTTAAGCATAGGAATAATGTATTGAAAAAAGAGCCGGCACAATTCAGAGGATTCAGCAAAGAAATTTTTTCTTTCTTTACCGACTTGGAGAAACACAATAATGTAGAGTGGTTTCATAAAAATAAAGAGCGCTATCAAAGTTTCGTTGTTGAACCAGCAAAAGCATTTATTACCGAACTAGCACCTTTCTTGAACAGACTGAATCCCGCAATCAGAACTGAGCCAAAGTTTAATGAAACAATCATGCGCATTAATAAAGATATGCGTTTCGCTAAAGGCGATCCTTACAGAAACTACTGGTTGATTCACTTCGGCAGATTCAAAATGGATAGCGAGTTCTTCCTTTATTTTGAAGCCGGTTCATCGGATATGGGAATATTTATTAACCGTTCTAAAGAAGAAAAGCATTACTTCCGACAAAATTTAGAAAAGTATGAAAAAGAAATTCGCAAGGTTTGCTCTAAATATAAAATTAACGGTAATTACTCATTCTATTACTTCGCAAAAATGGCTCCGACAAAGTTAATTGCAAAGTTCGACGCCGAAAAACATATTGATAAATTTTATGAACACGATATGTTTTTGCTTCAAAGTGTAAAACCAGTTTCACAAAAGGTTCTCTTTTCGGGAAACATTGTATTAGAAATGATTAAAATGATTTCCCGACTCTATCCTCTTTATTGTTTCGCTATTTCACCGCAACCGTTAAAAGAACTACAACGATTTGAAGATGAGTTTGGAGAAGTAATTTAAAGACAATTAAGATTTACGATTTTGGAATTAGGAAGCAACCTCTTTTCAATTCCCCAAATCGTAATTCCAAAATCCAAATTCGTATATCCAATCATTTCCACTTAATTGTGCATCCAATTGTAAATGTTTCCGGTACAGAAATAGTTTTCCCGGCAAGCAATTCATCAATCGCATTGCGCAAATATTTTGAGCGTACGCTTTTTTCATCTTGCCAGTTATCATCTACTTTGCCATGAAAAACTAATTTTTGCTCACAATCAAATAGAAAAACTTCCGGCGTGTGTGTTGCGCCAAATGCTTTGGCTACCGATTGATCGGAATCCCGTAAGTATGGAAAGTTAAACTCTCTTATTGCGGCTCTCTTCTTCATCTCTTCAAAAGAATCATCCGGATATTTTACCTCATCATTGCTGTTAATTGCAACAACTTGTATTTCCACAGCATAATCTTTCTGAATCTGTTTAATTCTATCTTCGTATGCTTGCACATATGGACAGTGATTGCAGCTGAAAACAACAACAAATGCCTTCTTCGCTTCAAACGTATTCAAGGAATAGTTGTTTCCATCGGTTGCTTTAAGATTAAACTCGGGCGCCTTTGAACCTAATGATAAAGTTGATGTAGCCATTTCTTCTCCTATTTATTTTCCTTCTTAGCAACTTTGTGTCTCTGCGGTTAACAAAAAGAAAATTCACCGCGAAGACGCAGAGACACAGAGTAAAAAGCAAATTAATTTTAATAGTAAGTTGTATTTTAGTGTAGTTAAAATCAAATCCAAATAGGAGAGCAATTGGAAAAGGAACTACTCGGTAAACTATTTGATGGTTACAAGAATTACGCAGAGAAAAGTATAAAGTCGGATTTTATTACACATGTTGAGGTTAAAGATAAGCTTGCTATTCTAAAGCAGAATCAAACATTTACCATTGACAAAATAGGTGAGTCGATTGAGCGTAGAGAGATATACTCCGTAAAAATTGGTAATGGAAAAACCAAAATACTGGCTTGGTCACAAATGCATGGCGACGAGCCCACGGCTACTGCGGCATTGTTCGATATTTTCAATTTCCTTTCGGCCGATGATGAGTTCAATCCGATAAGACAGTTGATCTTACAGAATTTGGAATTACATTTTATTCCTATGGTTAATCCGGACGGTGCTGTTCGTTATCAAAGAGAAAATGCCTTTAACATTGATCTGAACCGCGATGCGCTCCGCTTCCAATCCGATGAGTCAAATTTGCTTTGGAAATATGCGGAGAAACTTAAACCGGAATTCGGATTTAATCTTCACGATCAGAATAGTTATTACACTGCGGGAAAGATCAATAAATCTTCAGCTATTTCCTTACTATCTCCGCCTCTTGATCATGTAAAGAGCATCAATTACACCCGTGAAAAAAGTATGCAAGTGATTTTGAAAATCCGCGAAGCATTGGAACATTTCATTCCGGGACAAATTGCCCGCTACAGCGATGATTTTGAACCGCGAGCCTTCGGAGATAACTTTACTCGAATTGGAATTGGAACAATTTTGATAGAATCGGGTTATTACAGAGGTGATTCCAATAAAGATTATGTTAGAAAGCTCAATTTTATTTCGCTGCTGACGGCTTTTCAATCTATTGTAATAAAGGATTACGAAAAATTATTCTATGCAGACTATTTTGATATTCCCGAAAACATGAAACTCTTGTTCGATCTTCTGCTTCGTAATCTTAAACTCACATTTGAGGAACGAGCTTTTACAGTAGATGTGGGAATTAATAGAACTAAGAAATTTGATGTAAGCAAGAACACATTTTATTACGAGGCTTCAATTGCAGAGCTTGGCGACTTATCAGTTTTCTATGGAATAGAAGAACATAATTTGCAAGGATGCGAAATCATTTCTGCAAACGCTCTAAAAATTGATGCAGCAGCAGATTTTCAAATTAAAAAAGAAGGTAAAATAATTTTTGAAGTGAACAACGGAATACTTAAGAGTCGTCTATCCTAATTGATCGACTTATTGGGTACATTTTATTTAACTTTACCTAAGAATAATTTAAGAGATTGAATGCCGGTTCTGGAAGAAAATAAAAGTAAAGAAGAATTACAATTATATGCGGATTTTGAGCGCGAGGCTGTTCCGCACATGAATGCTGTTTATAATTTTGCTTTAAGAATGACCGGCGATGAAGATGATGCAAACGATCTTGTTCAAGAAACTTACCTAAAAGCTTTCCGCTTCTTCGATAAATTTGAAAAGGGAACGAACTGCAAAGCTTGGTTGTTTAGAATAATGAAGAACTCATATATCAACGATTACCGAAAAGCCGTGAAGGAGCCTAATAAAGTTGATTATGAGGACGTTCAAAATTTTTATGAAAACATTAAGCCAAACGAAATTGACAGCAGACATTACGAGCAAGATGCCTTTAGTAATTTGTTGGATGATGAAATAACCAATGTTCTTTCTGCGTTGCCCGAGGATTTTAGAACCGCAATAATTCTAAGTGATATTGAAGGGTTTACTTATGAAGAAATTGCAGACTTTGTCGATATTCCGGTGGGAACTGTGCGCTCCCGTTTGCACCGCGCCCGCAAAATGCTTTACGCACAGCTCTACGATTACGCTAAAGACAAAGGCTATGTTAACAAGAAGAAAGAAAAAAGTAGGAAATAGCTGTAATGATTTTAGATGAACAAGAATATATAGACGAAGCAATAAAGGATGGCAAAATTTGTCCCATGGTTAAAGAGGAAGTGGAGACAAATCCCAAAATCCGCGGCGAATATATAATACAGAAGTCAATTAAATATCTTCTTAAAGATAGATTTTCTAGTAACTGCGCACCGGTGAAATTATTTAATATTATTAACAATAAAATTTCCGGACGCGATTCTAATTAACCCCAGTCCCAAATGTTCAACCTAAAAAATATTCTTGTCCCAACTGATTTCAGCAGCCTCTCCCATTCCGCACTTGATTACGCTAAAGACTTAGCCGATAATATGAACGCAACTATCCACATCCTTCATGTTATTGAGAAAAGTATTCCATTCATTCCCGATAAACAAAAATTAAATGAAGAAGATATTTCCATTTCTCTCGAAATTGAAGCTAAGAAGCATCTATCTGTGTTAACTAGAGAAATTGAAAATGAATCTGATGTTAGAGTAATTGGGGTGATTAGACATGGAATTGACTACGAAGAGATAACTAATTTCGCCAATGAAATTCAGACAGACTTAATTGTAATTGCCACACACGGCAGAACCGGAATAATGCACTCATTATTGGGAAGCGTTGCTGAAAAGGTTATTCAGCATTCAAAATGCCCGGTTTTGGTCATTCCTTCCCGCGAAGAAAGATAAACTTTGGAAAATTGAGGTGCATTCTTTAGTTTTACGGCGCAAAAATTATCAACAAGAAGGCAGGTGAAATAAGTTGGTAGGTATCACTATTGGTGAGAACGAGAATATTGATAAAGCGTTAAAGCGTTTTAAGAAAAAATATGAACGTTCCGGAATCCTTAAAGAATACAAGAAGCGTACATTTTTTGTTAAGCCGTCTATTGAGAAAAGAATGGATGAGATTAAAGCTAAAAGAAGAGCTTCTCGTGAGCAAGCGATGAGAGATCGCAAAGGATAAAAATTAACCCCGCCTTGGCGGGGTTTTCTTTTTTAAACTAGTATCACTTTTTCTTCTTAGCAGCCGCTTTAACTTTTTGCGGTGCCAAATAATGTTTTGTCAAATATGCAGTAATCTTATCAAAAGCATCATCTACAGAACTAGAAAATTCGAACAGCTTCAAATCTTCTTTGCTGATCATACCATGTTCTAGCAAAGCATCGAAGTTTAGAACTTCGCGCCAGTAGCTTTCGCCAAACAAAACTACTTTAATTGGCTTAGTAACTTTTTTGGTCTGTATTAAGGTTAACACTTCCATCATTTCATCTAACGTTCCAAATCCACCCGGGAAAGCCACAAGAGCCTTAGCTAAATACATGAACCATAATTTTCTCATGAAGAAGTAGTGGAACTCAAAAGTGAGGTTAGGATCCACATACTTATTTACAAACTGTTCAAAGGGGATGCTGATATTTAAACCGATTGAATGACCGCCGGCGTTGTAAGCGCCTTTGTTTGCTGCTTCCATAATGCCGGGACCGCCACCGCTGCAAATCATAAACCTCTTACCGGCTGTCGGCAAAGACATACTCCACTCTGTAAGTCTTTTGCCTAACTCTACCGAATCTTCATAGTACTGAGCCATTTCGAGAGCTTTAAGAGCCTTTTCGAATTTAGCATTACCGACTTTACTTTTATCTTTTTTAGCTTCATTAAGCATTTTCAATGCGTCTCTGCGGGAAACAATTCTAGCTGAACCGAAGAATACCACTGTATCAATAATCTTGTTTTTATCGAATCTTGCTTTAGGTTGAAGAAACTCTGATAAAATTCTAATTGTGCGCGCATCTTTGGAATTTAGAAAATCCATGTCTGTGTACGCTTTTACTGCTCTTTCTGTTTTTTTCATTACTCACCAAATATAAATTGATCTTACAATTAACTATCCCGCATTCTGCTGGATTAGTTCGACTTCTGTTTTCTTTTCATGTATTTAATTTTAGAAAACCAAGTCTCATTAAAATAAAAAAGCCCCTTCGCAAAGGGGCTCAATTGAATTATTTTGCTGGCGCTTGAGTTGACCTTTGCTGCGGCACTGCCGGAGCGGTCGGAACTGACTGAGTGCCTCCGCCTTGAATAATGCTATCGCCACCTACTTCACCAGATTTTCCCGGTAAAAAGAAAAGGTTAATAACAATTGCAAGTATTATCAAAGATCCACCTAACCACCAGGTAGCTTTGCTAAGAAAGTCTGCAGTTCTTCTTGTTCCAAACACAGTACCAAATTGACCAACACCGCCGAATGAACCAGCGAGTCCGCCACCTTTGCTTGATTGCAACAGCACAACAATTATCAAAAGTGCTGCAACTATTATTGCGAATGTCATTAATAACGTATACATTTTTTACTCCAATGTTTTTGTAGCGAGGGAGGGACTTGAACCCCCGACACGTGGATTATGATTCCACTGCTCTAACCAACTGAGCTACCTCGCCATAATTTCTAAAATCGGGTGGTAAATATAAATGATAGAGCCCCAAACATCAACCCAAATTATTCATTCAAAATGAATAATTTGCCGAAGGCCGCATGTAAAACGCCCTCTTATAGACGTTTTACTGCGGGGTGATCCCGCAATAAACTCCCGATTTTCAAGATATTTTATTAGAAACAATAAATGAATGAACAACATTATTAAGTATCGCGGCGCGAAGCGCTTCTCAGCCGTTTTCCGGCGGAGTTGGATCAAGAAAAGTTTGAGACCAAAACTAAAACTATTTAAGCTGGTTCAAAATGTTCTTTTTATACTCGTCCTTAAAGATTCCGGCGCCGGTGGCTTTATAAGTTTTAACTTCCAGTCCAGCTGCTTTTAATCTTTGATCTACAGAAGCTATACGCTCAATTGGGTCTGGATGAGTTGAAAGAAATTGTGCTAAGCCTTGTCCACCCTTTTCCACTTTGCCATCATCTCTCATTTTTTCAAAAAAGAACTTAACTGCGCCGGGGTAGAACTTTGTAGCTTGCAGATATTTCATAGAAACTTGATCGCTTTCATCTTCATCAGCTCTGCTGTTTGCCAGTAGAGTTAATCCAGATAAGAGATTTCCGGCAATAGAGGCTATTTGTGATGGATTCTCTCCAAGAACTAGACCCTGAACCATCTGAATACCATATTGCTTTGTAATTCTCTTTGTTGCGTGTCTTCTTTCAGCATGAGCAATTTCATGACCGAGAACTCCGGCTAAAGCCGCTTCCGAATCGAGATATTTTAATAATCCGGTATAAACGTAAACCGGTCCACCAGGAACAGCAAACGCATTAAGAATGGTGTCGTTCTTTATTATTTCCAGATTATACTTGAAAACATTCTTATACAAAACATCTGGGGACTTTAGAATAGGCTGAAAGATATTTTGGTTTATATAATTTTTCAAAGTAGAATTATTATAAACCGGATAATCCTTTGGACTATTCTGCAGTTGAAGTGCGAACTCGGAACCTAGAGCTACATCTTGTTCAACTGGGAAAATGTTGAGATTTTGAATCGCAGAACAAGCTGCAATAAATAATACTAGTCCGCCTAATAATATTTTTTTGGTTAAGAATTTTTTCATACTAACACCTATCATTTAATAATATTGAATTTCTTTCTTAACAAGTAAATAAAAACGGGAGCGCCAATAAGAGCCGTTATTGCGCCTACCGGCAATTCTACTGGGGCTGCAATTGTTCTGGCAATTGTATCGGCAAAAGTTAAGTATGCAGCGCCAATAAAAAAAGAAGCAGGAAAAACAATCCGGTTATCGTTACCGAACATCATTCTGCAAATGTGGGGAATAAGCAATCCAACAAAGCCAATTATTCCAGAGACAGAAACGATTGTCCCTATCATTACGCTAACAAGAACATAAGTAAAGTTTTTTAACCGGGAAACATCCAAGCCTAATTGTTTTGCCGTGTCGCTTCCCATACTCAGTATGTTAAATTTATTTGAAAGCACAATAAGAATTACAACAACAGTTAGAGTTAGAGGAAGCACAAAAATTAAGTTGTCTTTTTCTGCAAGAGATAAATTTCCTATCAACCAAAAAACAGCGGTGCGTAAAGAATCATTCAACAAAGTCATCATCAATAAAATCCCGGCGGAGAAAAAAGCGCCTATCATCACACCAGAAAGCAATAACTGATTAGGTTCAAGTTCACCGAATCTTTTTCCCAAAACAAACACAAGAAGCATAACCAAAATTGCTCCGGAAAAAGCAAACACTTGTGTACCCAGAAAACTTAGTCCCAATAAAAAAGAAAGAACCGCACCGAATGTTCCTCCGCTCGAAATGCCAAGAATATATGGCTCAGCAAGAGGATTCATTAGCATCGCTTGAAAAACAGCGCCGGCTATCGACAACCCGCCACCCACAGCAATAGCAAAAAGAATTCGCGGAAGGCGAATGTCAAAAATTATTTGGTGTACAATAGAATCGCCGGTTGATGAGAATAGATTTGCAACCAAATCTTTGACTCCAATGCTTGTTGGTCCGACTACTAGTGCGATTAGACAAACAACTAAAAGGAATAAAGCTAAAAGCAAATTGAGCAAAAGAAACTTAGATGTATCTAATCGCTTAATTGCTTCCATAGCTCATCAATTAATTCGGGAATTTGAAAATTAGTTGCCGCTGAAAAAATTAGGATTGGTCCGCTGTAGCCACGGATTTTTCTCTTCATCACTTTTTTTAAAGTTGCCTGATCAATCAAATCCGCTTTGGTAAAAGCTAGAATTTTTTTCTTATCGCTTAATATTTCAGAGTATGAATTCAGTTCTTTAAGAAGAGTCTTATAATCTTTCTGATATTCTTCGGAAGTAACATCAATCATTATCAAAAGAATTTTTGTGCGTTCGATATGGCGGAGAAATTTAAGTCCAAGCCCCTTTCCTTCCGAAGCGCCTTCGATAATTCCGGGAATATCTGCAACTGTAAAACTTCTGTAATCCTTATAGCGAACAATTCCGAGATTCGGCTCTAGAGTAGTAAAAGGATAGTCGGCAATTTTTGGTTTAGCTTCAGAGATCACCGAAATCAAAGTAGATTTACCGGCATTGGGAAAACCAACCAATCCGACATCCGCAATCAGTTTTAATTCGAGAACAACTGTTTTTTCTTCACCCGGTTTTCCATTCTCGGCATAACGAGGTGTTTGCTTTGTTGGAGTAGCGAAATTTGAATTTCCTTTTCCGCCTCTTCCGCCTTTAGCAGCTAAATATTCTTTTTCATCTGCATCAAGATCAGCGAGAACTTCTTCCGTTACAGAATCTTTAATAATTGTTCCAATAGGAATTCTGATGATAATGTTTTCGCCTCGCTTACCATCGCATAGAGAAGAACCACCGTGCTCGCCCCGTTCTGCTGTATAAGTTTTTTTGTATCTAAAATCGAGCAGCGTACTTAGGTTTCTATCGGCTTTGAAAATTACATTACCGCCATTTCCGCCATTACCGCCAGCCGGACCGCCTTTAGGAACATATTTTTCTCTTCTGAACGCAACGGCACCATTGCCGCCGTCGCCCGATTTAATTGCAATTTTTGCATAATCTATAAACATAATTTTTATCTGCGGCTGAAATACTCGGAGATTATTTCTCTAAGTGTATCCGCTTCCTTTGAATTTCGGTTTATTCTGCGAGTCGCAAGTGTTTCGTTAATTATATAATGTGCATCTTCTACATTTCTGCAATTGGAAATTTCATCCAGCATATTTGCAAAATCTTCTATGTCGTAATCAAAAACAACTTCAATAATCCTAGTCATATTTTTGTGTTCTAAAACTTCAGCCAGCTCAAGTTTAGTCTGCTCTTCAAATTTTGTTTGAAGTTCTTCCTCATCATCTTCAACATAAGCGCTAACAATAGGATCCGGTTCTTCTTCTTTTTCTTCATCCGTCTCAGTTTCATTTTGTTCATTACGGATTATCTTGAAACCGCTTTCAAGCTCTTCTTCTTCATCAACTACTATTTCATTTCTAGGTGCTTCCGGTATAGAAATTTCTATTTCTTCTTCTTCAATTTCATTTACTACGTTATCTGTCAACAAAGAGTCAGTTTCTTCATCATTAAACTTTGGATCATCGGAGTCTTCTTCAACTTCCTCTTCCTCAAACGATTTAAACAAGCTGGAGTAGGTATCAACATCATCTTTGCCGCTAGCCGGAGGTGTAATTTCGACAGTGTCGGATTCTTCTTCGCTTACCGGTTCAATTTTATTGTCTTCGTTAACCTTGATTCTAATTTTTGTATTTGGTTTAATAGTTACTTCTTCATCATGCGAAGAAATAATTTCCGTTGTATCTGCAGCCGGTTCATCAAGACTCATTGATAAAGGAACTTCATTAGTAGTCTCTTCCATTTCCTCTACTGCATTTTCCTTATCATCTGCCGGTTCTTCAAACTCATCAAAAAACTGAGCGTTGCCCTCTTCTTCCTCAACAGTTTCTTTTACTTCCTCTACTTCTTTTTCTTCTACTTGTTCTTCAAACAACAAGAAATCTTGTTTGAATGGTTCATCTTCTTTTTTCTCAATCATCACACCGGTTAGAATTTTCATATAATCACCAATGTGGTAACGGGAGTTTTCGTCGGAGCCGAAAGTATCTGTAATCTTCTGAAGATGATGCGGCAAATCTTTTTCTTCTAAATATAACTCAACTGCTGTAAGAGGGATTCTCGTCTTCTGCATTTGTCCAATATTAAAAAACTCAGCCATCGAAATCAGCGAGCTGGACATTATTCCCTTAAGATTCGAATCCATTCCAAGCTTGTCCGTACGATTGAGAAGATCTTCAAACTCTTCAGCATTCATAGAGAGAATCTTCTTAGTATTGATGTAAGAAACAATAATCTTCTTAACAAACTTGTAGTAGTAAACGTAATTGAGAATCTGCTTTATCTCGTTAGAGGACTTATACTTCACTTCATCAAAAATAAATCTTGTTAATGTCCATTTGGGACGAACAAGATAATTAACCGTAAAAGATGTAGCATGAAGAATAAGCTTTGCAATGTACTCAAGTGAAAAACGTTTAATCTTTTTAACTTCTTCCGTAATCTCATTGAAATGGTGAGCGATTACATCGCCGGAATAATCGAAGACGGAATTTTTAAGTAACTTCTGTCGGTCTTCAAAAACCAAATAATCTATTTCAGCGGAGATGTAATTAAGAATTGCCGGGTGAAGATCAACATTTTGCAATTGCTCGAAAGTAAAATAAGGACCAAGTTTGTTGACCTTATTCAGATTGAAATCATATATGAATTTTATTTCTCTTTCGAACATTTTGGCTTTGTACGCCCGATTATCTTGTACGAATAATACAAAAAAACGAGTAAAAAAATCCCGATTGAATAGAACCGGGAATCATTGAAAACTATTAGTTGTTAAGCAAATGTCATTTCTCGAACACGCCCCTCACGAAAAGCTGAGTACACTTGAAAAGACCTCTACTTATTTCTTACCCCGACTTCTATAGTTGCGAGGTGGTCCAGATGGACTTCTCTTTGGTAAATCTGTTCTAGGCGGTTTGGGCAAATTTTTCTTCTGATGTTTTTCCGGAATTGAAACGAGTAATTCTTCCTCCGGGAAAATGCAGTCAATCTTTTTACCTAAGTATTCTTCCAATCTCAGCAAATCATGCGAATCATTTTCATCTGCAAAGCTGATTGAAATACCGGTTGCGCCCGCGCGTCCGGTTCGGCCAATTCTATGTACATATTCTTCAACATCTTCCGGAATATTATAATTTATAACGTGAGAAATTCCCTCAACATGTATTCCGCGTGAAGCGACATCTGTAGCAACTAAAATGCGAACATGGCCTTCGCGAAATCTTTCCAAACGTTTAATGCGCTGGGTCTGCTCTACATCGCCGGAAAGAAGAGCGCAGCTTATTCCATACGCCTCAAAAGTATCTTTAACACGCTTGGCTTCATACTTCCGGTTAACAAAAACCAAAACACGTTCAAGATTTTTCTGCATGACCAAATTGTAAAGCAATGTTGGTTTTTCTGCAACAGTTGTAATGTAAATGATCTGCTCAATTGCTTGTACCGCAAGTTCTTCCGGTTTTACAATAACTTCAAACGCTTGTCTCGTCCAAGATTCAGCTAAACGTTTTACATCTCCGGTCAGCGTTGCGCTGAAAAACATTGTCTGTCGTTTAGCTTTAGCCGGAGTACTAGTAACAATTTTTTTAACAGAGGGAATGAATCCCATATCGAGCATACGGTCGGCTTCATCAATAATTAAGATTTCTACTTTGCCAAGATCAACAAGGTTTTTCTGCATAAAGTCGATTAATCTTCCCGGTGTGCAGATGAGAATATCGATATCGCTCTTTAAAGCCTTCATCTGTTTTTGATAATCAACACCGCCGAGCAAGGAAAGAATTGAACAAGAAATATATTTGCCAAGTCCGCGCGCATCTTTTTCAATCTGCATAACAAGCTCGCGCGTAGGCGCAAGAATTAATGCACGAGGCGACCCATGTTTTCTTTTTTTATCTATGGGATTAGAAACTATATGATTAAAAATTGTAACGAGAAACGCGGCAGTCTTTCCGGTTCCGGTTTGAGCTTGCGCAGTAACATCTTCGCCCGTTAAAGACTTTGGAAGCGTTTCGGCTTGCACTTGAGTGCAATACTGAAATCCCAAATCGGAAACAGCGTGCAAAATTTCTTTAGATATTTTCAGATCATGAAAACGTGTTTTGCCATCTTCAACCGGAACTTTGAAAGAAGATTCATCCCATGGTTCTTGAGGAACTACCGACTGAACTGGTTTTTCAGTTTTCTTTTCGGTCTGCTCACGTTTTTCGTGACGGAGACGGTATTCTTCACGAGTCTCTTTTTTATATGGTTTGCGGGGAAGCTGAGGTTCACCCGCTTTATCTTTTGTGTATGGTTTCTTGTTTCTTGGAGTTGCGTGGCTTTCTTTAGCTTTTACTTCCGGACTTGAAACTTTTGTTTTTGGCTTTGCGCCAAATAGGTTTTTCAGCTTCGATGCGATTTTTTTAAGCAAGTTTTACTTCTGATTATTGATATACTTATTTATTTCAACTCCAATATACGATTTTAACCTATAAAGTAGAGACTGCGGACTTGCAGTCCCAAAATCAAAACTAAAAGTAGACGTTCCGCCGGAACTTCTCTACCAAAAACAAAACCCCAATCCGTACTAACGAACCGGGGTTCTTTTATCTAAATACTAAAGTCTAACTACTATATACTGCTTTACGCATCCGTTTTCACTTTCGCCATTAAATAATCACGATTCATGCGTGCAATGTTCTTAACTGAAATTCCTTTCGGGCATTCTGCTTCGCAAGCGTAAGTGTTGGAACAAGAGCCAAAGCCAAGTTCATCCATCACTTTTACCATTGCTTGAACACGTTTGTAGCGTTCCGGCTGTCCTTGCGGCAGCAGAGCAAACTGAGAAACCTTGGCACTCACAAACAACATAGCAGATGCATTCTTACAAGCCGCAACGCACGCACCGCATCCAATACAAGCAGCCGCGTCCATAGAAAGACCCGAATTCTCTTTTGGTATCGGTATCGCGTTGCCGTCCGGAACGCTTCCGGTATTAACGGAAATAAATCCGCCGGCTTGCTGAATTTTATCCAGCGCAGTTCTATCAACAATTAAGTCCTTGATAATTGGAAAAGCTTTCGCGCGGAAAGGTTCAATCCAAATTGTTTCACCATCTTTAAAATTGCGCATGTGAAGCTGGCAAGTAGCAATTTTAGGAATGGGACCGTGCGGCTGACCTTGAATAACCAAATCGCATGTTCCGCAAATGCCTTCTCGGCAATCGCTTTCAAACGCAACCGGTTCAAGATTTTTGCTTTCGAGATCGTTGTTCAAATCATCCAGCATTTCTAAAAAAGATGAATCGGGTGAAACAGAAATTTTATATTCTACAAAGCTGCCCGGCGTGTTAATGTTTTTCTGCCGCCAGATTTTAAGAGTCAGATTCAATTTATTAGCACTCATTATTTATAACTCCTTGTAGCTAAATGAACATTCTCAAATTCCAATGGTTCTTTATTGAGTTCCCATTTACCGGCTTCTTTATATTCCCAGGCAGCAACGTAAGTAAAGTTTTCATCGTCACGCAGAGCTTCACCTTCTTCCGTTTGGTATTCAGTGCGGAAGTGTCCGCCGCAAGATTCCTTGCGATGAAGGGAATCAACTGCCATAAGTTCACCGAGCTCAAGATAATCGGCTAAGCGTCCGGCTCGTTCCAAGCATTGGTTAACATCTTTAGAATCGCCAACAACGTTTACATTATTCCAGAATTCTTCACGAAGCTGAGCAATCTCGCCAATAACTTCTTTCAATCCCTTTTCGTTGCGCGCCATACCAACTTTATTCCACATCAATCTGCCAAGTTGTTTGTGAATGTCATCAACTGTTCTCTTTCCTTTTATAGAAAGAAGTTTGTTTGTCATGTCTTCAATTTCTTTTGCAACTTTTCCAAACTCGGGATGATCTTCTTTTACTAATGTTGGTTTATCGCCGGCAAGGTAATTACCGACAGTGTATGGAAGAACGAAGTAGCCATCTGCCAAACCTTGCATTAGTGCGCTTGCGCCCAAGCGGTTTGCGCCGTGATCGCTAAAGTTTGCTTCTCCGGCAACAAAAACTCCCGGTATAGAACTCATCAAATTATAATCTACCCACAGACCGCCCATTGTGTAATGAGGTGCCGGATAAATTTGCATCGGTATTTTGTATGGATTTTCGCCGGTAATTGTTTCGTACATCTCAAACAAATTTCCGTAGCGTTCTTCAATTACATTTTGACCAAGACGTTTAATCGCATCGCGGAAATCGAGATAAACTGATTCTCTTCCTTGCGCGCCCCGTCCATCATCAACAGCTTC
>Ga0172380_10002570_pt1 | contig 27398 bp, 53 predicted proteins | sample Leawe162metaG_FD_119747 | JGI IMG/M metagenome (GOLD analysis project Ga0172380, IMG submission 119747) | Leachate microbial communities from a municipal landfill in Southern Ontario, Canada - Leachate well 162 metaG | ecosystem: Engineered > Solid waste > Landfill > Unclassified | place... | reverse complement strand
GGTTACCATCAGGGGCTCTATCGACTGACCCGTATACCTCAATTAGTGTTTGTCGGTACATGTAATAATTTGTACCCTGATTCTGGGCAGTACTCACCATCCCATTTTGTAGGATTCGACCTGGATTGGGGAGAGACTTACAGAATTGTTGGTATTCGAATCCTCCTACAGGGGCTTCATAAATATGGGGCATTGCCCACATGTAGGCTGAAACTTGTGGATCCGTCAAGAAGTGCATCTTTTCGATGTTCTTAGCCGTCTTATAGTCTCTTGGCCACAACATTCCATAGTCATCTATACAGACTCGGTCAATTGTACCAGAGTAATAGGCCTCATCATAGCCAAACGATTCGAGCTTCTCTTGGTCGAATGGAATCTTGAACCGGAAGTTCACCTCAACCTGAGGCTCACCATTCAACCAGTAGGTCTTCTTTTGGGAGTGGATTCTTTGCTGCAGCCAGATGATATAATAGTCGAGCATCCGACGGCCCAGATCCAATAATTCCGTGTGATCGTCTGGGAGCTTGTTTGGACGGTAATCCTTAAATACCTTGTAATAGGCTTCGAAAGCTGCAACGGGGTGTCCGAATCTGTTCCAGCCATGAAAGTCTTCAAGCGCGAAGTGGAATCCCGTACCATACCACAACGCACTAACGCCGCCAGGAGGACCCAGATTGTGCCGGAGATGAGAGCTCCATCCCCAACGACGACGACATTGCTTGAATGCGATGCGGTCAGATGTGCGGATAATTGCAATTCGCTTACCTCCCTCACTTACAGGAGTAACCTCGCTAGCCCTGATAACTTTGGTTGGTATTTGGGGAACAGTATCTCTGAAATTGGCTACAATATCAACCATTTTGATCCGAGGCCTCCTGCGCCTGGGGCTGAATCATTAGCACGAGATACTTATGATTCTTGGTGCAATAAATGCCTCCAGGTTCCTTAGCAATGATATCGGAGGTGTTCACCGGATAATTATCGACGAATCTCTTATGAACATCGTACCAGATGAATCCTGAAATACGTTTTCCGGGCCATTCAGCTGCGTTCTTAATTACCGCGGTGATGCCTTCAGGGAGTTTGTGTTCAGGGTCTTGGTCAATGCTTTCAATAACTCCAACAACATACTGGTACTCAGTTACTTCATACGAAAGACCATCACCTAAGTTTTCAAGGGGCGGATCGGTTACTGGGTTGTGCATCCAATATGAGTCACTCTCAGGATGATACCAATATGTTACTTTTTGGGGATTTTCGGGAGCCATTTGATTCCTCATCAAGTTTAAACAGTTTAACATATCTCAAAGGGAAAATCAAGAGGAACCTCTTAGGGTACCAAAAGATTCTTTTGGGGTGTTCCTTGTTTTCGTGCTAAGTAACGATCACGGGATCGCTGTTCCATTTCACGGAATGCCTGATATGTGAGGTTGTTGAGATTTGTCTTACGGTTGAGAATGTCGAACATGTCTTCAGACACTGTATGGGGGAAGTGGCAATAATACGCATTGATGAGCTCCTGTTTTCCATCTTGTCTGCGAGCTCTTGCCTCGGCTTGGAAGTTTGCATCTTGATCCCACTCAAAATGCGGAAAGTAAACGTTCAGAGCAGTTTCAGCATTCCAACTCTGACTAAACAAGAGAGAGGCTACAATTAAGGTCTGGGGATCTCTGCGGAACTCTGTTTGTAGATCTTGCAGCTCTTGAACATCCATTCCACCCTTGGCTATCAAAACTTTAGAGTGGGGAATATTTAGTTCCTGGGAGAGATAGTCTCGGAATATGGGGATCGAGGGGATGAATGGAGTAAAGACAATGTTATGTTTCCAGTTTGATACTTCATCCCACTCACGCATCTTCTCGACGCATAATTCAATCGCAGGTCCGGGACCCAAGCTTTCGTGTATGGTAGCAGGACAACAAATAAGTTGTCGTAGTTTCATTTTGGCTGCTAGGATCGTCGTAACAGACTCGAAATGCTCGCCAATCTCGGCGTACATATGATCTTCTAGAGTATCATAGTGCCTCTGAATACTTGGGGGCAGCTCGCCTACTAACCGACTCCTTAGAAGAGGGGGGAGCTCTGCTTCGGCTTCTTCCTTAGTTACGGTGTACACATATGGGGATGTAACCTGTGCAAGCCCTTCAGAGTTCTTCGGTCCAAGTATTTCAGTTCCGAATGTAGTCTTGATTGTATGCGTGTACGTATAAACATGTTGCCAGTAGGATGTGAACTCTTTCGGAGCCAATATATTCAAAACGCCGAATTGCTGAGGTGCCCCTTTTGAAGTCCACGTACCTGTGTTGAAGTTGATTAGACTAACTGGCCGGGTGAGATGCTTCTCAATTACCTTGAGTAATTTCTTGGTCTGTTTAATTGTTTGGCTTTTGTGATTCCTGTATCCTAATCTTTGGAGCTCATCGATTGTTATGACGTCGAACTTTACCTTCCGCGTAGCTAACCATTCAACGTCTCTAATCAGTGACGCCGAAGTAGTCGCATAAAATAATCCCTTCCTCTGGTATGCTTTTTGGCGTTCTAGTTGGGTACCTCTGATGATCACAAATAAATCGGGGGACGAGAGCTCAGGAAACCACTTTTGAATATCCTGTTGGAATGCTGTGATACTCCCCTTCGTACCTACGATTAGCCAGGTCTGAGGTTTAAAGCACAAGCCCAACGTTAGAGCCATGAATGTCTTGCCAACACCCATCCACACATTAAATAAAACCCGCCTAGATGTTCTCCCCTTAGCTACTCCAAGCCTCTGAAGGGTAGACATCTTGTTATAGGATCGCGTGAGTATCCCGTCAAGATCAACCGCTGAATAGTCAAACATTGTCACCCTTTTTGAATTTCAATTCCAACGATCTCAACTTTAGCTTCCCTATAACCTCTATTTCATATGTTTCCTCTGAATAGGTCCAGATATCATACTCGATCCCAAGTTGCGTCCATGACTCCAACTCAGCATCGAACTCGGCTATAGTTAGTTCTCCGCCCTGCCTAACAAGGTACACGCCGGATTCGGTAGGTACGTTACTCTTGTACGTAATAGTCATGTTAGCCCCGCTTAAACCAGTTCCATAGATCTTTCTGGGTATCCTTAAGTACAATTGGATCATGGGGAGCGAACGTCTCCTTGCTTGCCTTCTTGTGCTCGGTGATTACCCGGTCGATGGTAATGGGATCGGTGCCAAAGAGTACACCACTGCTATTAACGGATCGATACCCAATACATCCCATACCTCCATTATGAGTAGGAATTCCTGCATCATTCAGCCTCTTGATAGCCTCTTTCTTTGTAAGCTTCCGGGCTTCGTATTCCCTCATGTACTTTTCCACATAGTAGTCATTTATGAACTTTTGTCCCCGGTTACTCCACATGCTAGCCTCGCTCGATTAGAAATCGCTTTACCAGATTCACTGCGCCCTTTGGAACTGTGATATGCGTAGATCCTGGATTATGCTTGTCATAGAGTTTCATGCTATCACGGCTACGTTGGAAGAAGATGTGCATATCTTTTCCCTTTTGGATCCGCAGTACCTCATAAATCGCCTGGGGAGGGGTATCCAAGATAGACCACCCTACGCTCTGTACCCAGGTTTTGAATTGGAGGAGATGGTTCTTGTGGAGCAGATCCCTCCGTCTCCCGTAGCTCAGGTTTCCTCTGCTCATTTGGGGGCCCTTCCTCATAGCTTGCTAGAGCCATACGCATACCTTCAATGAAGGCAATACAGTACAGCACGTGTTGATTCGCCGCACTTGTTTTGAATAGATTCTTTTGAATTGTTGGGCCAACTAGATGCCAAGCCTTATCATACGTCTCTCTTGGGAGACTTTTGTGGACGAAGTCGTTAATAGGAACTGTTGGTACTGGAGGATATGCTCCGAACGGAATTGTGCTAGTCACTACTCAGTACCTCGAGCAGACAAAACTTTTGTTGGAATGCAATCAAAGGTAAACCCTCTGGACTTCATTTGCAGGCGGAAAAGAGTACTATCCTGGTTAAACTTCTTAGCCATATCATCGTAAACCGTTTCCAGTATAGCCTCACACAATACTTGGGACGGAACAGTTCCTTCAATAATTATGCACTTCTCCGGAGTACACGACATTATTGACCATGTGGTGACTATTGCGGCTAAGGTTATCATAGTATCTTCTTGTACTTCATGAGCTTGGAGTATTCACGATCACTCAATGTATTAGCCTTTGGATCGCCCCAAATATCCGATATGCGCTTCCTGTGGGCAGTAATTGATTCGTAACCTAGGATGTTCATTTGCTGATCACAAATTTCCCTTACTTGGTGACGAAGACTGAGCTCGAAATACCTTTGTGCAATCGAATCCATACAGAGGATGTTTCGAATCGCTTGACCAGTCTCGAGGGCCGTCCTCCTGGCTGGAGTCATTACCCATCTAGCTGAGGCTGCTAAGTATTTGGCTACTTTATCGCTTGCCTCTTTTGGCTTGTTCGTACTCTTCGAGGTCATGGGCCACCTGTTCCTTTCTCGCTTCATCCTCTAAGACAAACCGTTCATTGATTTCCTCGGCTATTTCAAGCTGCTCTTGTTTGTCTCCCGTATTGATCATTGACCTGATGAGATAGCCCAGTTTTGTTTGAGAGTACTTAGGTACGGATGCCATGAGACCCCCTAAAGGCTGTTCCGAATTCATAGTTGGGAAGAGGAAACCATGATTCCGGTATTTCTATGACATCACCTTCACGTAGCAGATATCGAACTGACCTCACCAGGGATTTGTTGTAATCGAGGAGTTCTAGCCACTGGCTTTGCCTTCGATACCTTATTGCGACCAGCATCATCGTATCGCCGGCTTGCCATACGTACTTCTTTCCCAGAAGTGGTTGACTCTGTTGCTCGCTTGACATTTAGGACTTCCTCGGTTGGCCTCTTGTAGATCTCGATGCTCATTTGTAATCCAGCAAGAGCATGTTTGTTCTTGGATATCTGGTCTGAGTAGTATTCCATATTTCTATTATGCTGTTCGATGAGGTGATCCCTCTCTTCCTCTAACTTGGCAATGGTCTCCTCATATCGGGAAGCTGCGTCTCCGATGAGATTCTTTGCATGCTGGAGAGGATCAATAGTAATTGACAGTGACTCAGCTAAATCACTAGCCGCATTGTTGATATCGTTGACATATTCGGTGGTAGTGGTGAGTTCATTAGACATTTACGTTTCTCCGGTTGAGTAGTGCACGTCGAATAATTGCTCTGCGGAATTCGAAGCTTCCTTCTGGTCTTGGAGTTATCTTGATCTCTTCAAAACTGAGCTTCTGGTGGAGCCTCCGAGCGCACTCCCTTTTGCCATTCGATCCGTATGCCTTCCTACCCCACTTGAGGAAGGATTTACCTATATCCTTACTCGTAATTGGCATGAGTCCCTGATACCGCCCCTTCGTACCCGATGATTTCTTACTGTTCGCCATAGCTTTCCAACTCCTTTAAGTCGTCGTCTCGTTTTTGATCTAAAGTGGCCTTCTGGGGTTCAGTTTGTCTCCACTTCACCCAGTCTTCCCATGTAACATAAGCTCCTGCTTTATAGGTACAGAGACTCTTGATTCCCTCATGGAGTCCCTCACCATCACTACTAACAAAGTCGTATAGATAATGAAAGCTCAGTTCAGGTTCTGCATTTCGTCGTAGGCACTCATTGCAATAGGCAAAAGATGCCGGGCCGACAGCACTTGAGCATACAAATGTTTCGCCTACCTCTCTGAGACAGCAATCACATTTTCCTATCATAGTCATGCGATTTCTTCTGCGGCTTTGAATGTTCCGGCGTCGAAACAGTAGAACTTGTTGGAGTCAACCATCCCGGCCTGAATGATGGCTCTTTGAATGGCTTTGTGCCTGCAGTCGAATTTTGATGCTGGGCAGTTACAATCGTAATATCCACCATTATTACTGGGGATATATGTCATCTGGTATGAGGAGACGACATTAAGATCGCTATCGAATTTAGATATCCGATAGTTGGGATGATCAGGCTCGACATCCGAGAGTCTGTTAAGTTTGTAGAAAGAGAGCTCCTTTTGCCTATTTTGGTAAGCCTTCCCCGAAACTTGACTTGGGGACTTTGGAGGAGTGCTCATATCAACTGCAGGAGGAACGATGCTAATAGGTTCTTTGGGCATTGTGTTTCCTTTCTTCTTCGGTTGATTTTATATTAAATTAAAGTCATAGGGAAATCAAGTGTCAAATTTTAGTTGCTAGTGCAGAGTCTCGGCTTTGTTGAAGTAGCTGGTCATTCCTCCAATTAGAATGATTCCTCGGTATGGACCATCTACAATTTCAAGTACTGCACGCCCGTCGAATAGGAATTCAACAATCTGTAGTGGGTAGATTCCTGGAGGAGGACTCTCTAGGTAATTAATTCGATAGTCGATGATCTTGGGTTTCATTGGATTGCCAGTTTATGTCCCATTTTACCTTCAACTAAGATGTGGCCAATGTCACCGTTGGGCATAATTATAGTTCCTGTCCTAGGATTTCTACCCACACCAAATTCAAGCTCCTGGATTCTACGGAAGTAGTTGATCGTTGACCAGGTTCCGCCTACTTCTTGCTTGTCTTTGGGAAAGCCTAGGAAAACGTTACAGGAATCAACAATATCCCGATTACGCTTGAGATAAGGCTTCTGCGGATAGATGATGTCGCCAAGTTTAAAGGCTCGGAGTGCATCCTTTTCAGGTGGGTGGATGACTATTTTCCATTTATCGGGGTAATAAGTGCGAAGGATATCATGGAAGTCAGAGTCTGATCCAACACAATCACCATGATGAGCTAATCCACACTTGCCCTCTAAGATCTTGATCAGGATCGCCTTTTGTATTTCGGTCATTCCCTGCCTCGAGCCCGACATACCGATCTCGATGACCTGTTCGCCTCTTGAATTCATGTACGTCTTAGGTGCCTCAGTCATGGTTTACCTCAGTATCAATGGTTGCTGGATAATTATTGAGGATGAGCTACCTCCCATTAGAAAAGCATCACACTCAAACTTCTCGTACTTCTTCATACAAGCACTCATAAATTCCTGAGTGGCTCTCTCGTTGTTCTTATGGACTGCATACCCTAGAACCACGAATCCTATCAAGCATAGAATAATCACCACAATATACCAGAACTCACGAATGATAAACCACGCTAAGTCGAGATAGTCTATAATACCATGTTGACTCATTGGATTTCTCCAGCAATGATCTTCTCAATGAATTCTTCTTCGGTAAGCCCCATGTCCGCAATTTCTTCTGCCGTATAACCACCAATCCGGTCTCCTTGGTTGAGTCTTTGCTCCTGAGCGGTGGCCCAACGAAGATTTCCAGGTTCGTACCCCTTGTTATTGTTAATTCGATCGAGGGAGTGCCATTGAGATGGGCATGGACCAATTGGTGGGGAGTTTACGTACTCGAAGAACTTCTTGAATCCGTCTTTATGAGTATTGTGCCATGCTTCATAAAGGGTGATCCCCTTCGCATGATAGTGTTCATAGGATCCATGCTTCGGGTTATAACACCGCTGGTGTATCATCATATAGATGCGATATTCCCGGGGATTCTGGGACTTCAGCGTTTGGACTTTGCATCCACAATGGGTTTTAGGATTATTGGGTCGGAGGAGGTAATATCGTGGTACAATAATCTGCTTCCCACAAGAACACTCACAACGCCATCGCTCTTGTAGGTTTGGGCGAGCCGCTTTAATTCTTGGACCTTTTCTACGGACGATGAGATCTCCGAAGATCTTTCCTGTGAATATCTTTTCCCTTTTGTATCGCCCAACTTTTTTCCTCTCGTGTTTGATTGTTCCCTCGTCGTCCCAATATTTGGTTCCTAAGGGATTGCCAAACTTATCAAGTTCTCCTGTTTTCTTTTTCCGTTCGATGATAACTTCGTGAGTCTTGACGGCAGATTCAAAGATCCCAAACAATTCAGGACTCAGTTTCAGAGGTCCCTTGTCGTTATTCTTTGGGCTCTTAATGCGTGGTGATAGAAGTGAAGTCTTCTTGGGAGTTTCCTCTACCGTAGGAGGAACAATTGAAATAGAGAGCTTGAGAGGATTCGTCATTTCCTGCACCTTGAAAAAGGACAGAGGGGAGCTACACAAACAGAGCTCAACCCTCTGCCAAGTGTCCCGGAGACCAAGAACTATCCGGGATTCGTGTACGTGTACGTACTCGGGTTACTTCTTTTTCTTGTCGGCGTCTCCTGTACGGAGAACTCCCTTTTCAACGACGGCAGGCTGAATTTGGGTGATCTCCCATCCATTATCTTTGAGCCACCCAGAAAGATTGTCGGCTGCAGCCTCAGCAAGTCCAGTCTTATTTGCCGCAGTACGAAGAATAGTTGCTGTATCAGGGTTCATGGTTCTCTCCATTTCCGTTGCAATGCGCAGGATTGCGCTAGTAAGGGATATCTTTCCGTGATCGATGTGAGCAATCATCCCAACTTTGCGCACACCACCTCCGAACTACTTGAACATGGGGATTCATCCCTAATGGAGTTCCATTTACAATATGGCCAACGAGCTCCACAATAGGGACATGTCTCTGGCTTGTTACCTCTTGTAATACCCAGAGATTTTAGGAACTCAATCAGTGCAGACATCTTACCAGCCCTCGTATGGAACTTTCTTGACTAAGGATCCGTTTTTGTACTCTGCGAAGATCTTGAATTCCTTACCCATGATTCTCTTTTCATCCTCTGTGGGGGCTCTCGTTGTAAAGTACGTACGTGATTGGTTATAGAACAACCAGTGTTCTCTGGGATCATTTGTTCTAAGTGGCCTCTGAACCTTGAGTATCATTTGACGATTTCCATGTGTTCGTTTAGCTGACCGCCTCGACGGAGAGCCCCGATATAATTGTCGATACGAACCTTTTCCCTTTGGGATCTTATTGGATCGTCTTTGTGGTAGAAGCACTCGTCAACGAAGTACGCAAGAAGCATTTGGAGCTTACCCTGAGTGCCTTCGTGCTTGAGACTAACTCGAAAGAGCTGCCATTTACGTGCATCTTCTGCGTCGTATACGCAATACTGAACTTGCGATTGCGGCCACTGAGTTACTGATAAAGGCCATCGATAGATAAAGCCTCCAAAATCTACGTTGTTCTCAAGATGGTGCTTGTATCGCTCCATTCTACGTACATGTTCTTCACGAACCTCAGCCCGAGAGAATTGTTTCTCCCACTGCTTGAATCGCCTATTTACGTTAACCACTTGGTCTTGATCCTTACTTCTTTTATTATGCTTTTATTATATAATATGTTCCAATGGAACTCAAGAGGAAATAAGTGAAGGACCTAGGTTCAAATTTAGTCGTACCTAATTGGTTTGTGCTGAATTCCTCCCCCAGTAAGAAACTCATTGTCTGGCCGATCTCGAGGATCATACTTTGTTCCCTGGAGTCCCCTGAATTGTGAGATCCTTCCTGTATATTTGCATGTTAGGTTCTCACATACAGCGATAAATTTGCCCCGGGTTATTTTAATTGATCCACATTTTGGGCAGCTATAAGTTGCTCTATTGCGTTTCTTGTTCTTCATGATAGCGACCTTCTCTTATTCAATCCAAACTCGGTTTCGAACTATTTCACTAATATAGGGCTGAGCTATTCCGAATATTTGCTGGAGCTTCATTTGAGATGTACCTCTCTTGTATTCTGCTCTAACTGCTCGAACAATTTCCCATGTTAGTTTGGCTCGAGGGTGGCTTTCTCCCTTGTAGTAAGTTTGGTTTCGTTTTCTATCTTCCGCATTATCTAAGGAGGTGCCCCAGTAGAGATTATCCGATCTGTTGTTAAGTTGGTTGTCATCTCTATGGAGACACATAGCTTCTGGGAATGGCTTAGGTCCGTTAAAGGCTTCGCATACCAAGGCACTTATCCGAGCATCGACTTTTCGGCCGCAGCTCCATAGTTGGACTCTCAAGTATAGTCCTCCAGCTAGCTGATTGGTAAGTATTCCTCTAGGACTTCGTACTCTTCCTGTATTAGATACTTCGTACTGAGGGAAGTTTACAACAGGAACCCAAACTTCACCATTTTCCGGTGCAGTAGAAATAGCAGCCATGTCTAATAGCATCCCTTGCATGCCTTTGTCCCGGACGATAAAGATTCCACGCTTTCAATTTTTCATCTGTAGCGAAGCCTTTAGCTAATCCGGCTCCTGTCATCTGGTACCGAATCCCTCGGAGGGTCAATAGAGTTTCCAAACACCCAATGAGCCTTGCTGTATGAATATCGGAGTGCGCGTGATCGTCTGTTTTCCATGCATACACTCGATACTCTTCAATGACTACCTTAACTTGGGCTTCAGTAGCTAGCATTCCACTTTTGCCCATAGTAACAAAATCAGTGCTTTTCGCTTCAATCCATTGATGCAACATATGTACACAATCAACAACGGGAAAGGTTGCTAGCTGGCCACAGTCGATTAGTTGTTGCTTGTCCCAGATACTCCAGCCCGTTGTTTCCCCAGGATCAAAAGTGATGAGTCTCCCTTGGAAGGGATTCTTGATGAACTTTTCAAATGGAGGCATACTATCTCTCCCTGATATGTATGGAAATGACATCAAGGAGCTCCATATTGGAGAGTGCATTGATCTCGGCGATGGCTCGAATCTTAAAGTCTTCGTAGCTCCCAGATGCTCCTGGTTTACTCATGAGCCTCCTGACTCTGGCTTCGACAATCCTATCTATTAGGGCTCTGCTCATGCAGCTTCCTCCTCATCCTCTTCTATCTCATCAAATACAGGAATTCCCCTAGCCATATCGGCCTTGATTTCGTCCATCACGAGCTTAAGTCGGTTTTCGGAGCAGCTGAATCCGTATTTCTGGCGAACGAGTCCCAGCAGCCGGGTGAGCCGCCCAAACGCATTATTCCATTCCTTAAGTAGGAGAATACGAAGATCCTCGTTGGGAATGGAGTGATTGCGAACTGCGTCTTCCAGAGATCCGAATGATTCCATAGAGGCAAAGACAGCCTGCTGATGCTCTTTCGGAGTTCCGTCAGGATTCTTAATGATCACCTCCTTAACAAGGTGATGAGCTGCTCTCTGGGCGAAATCAATCTTGCTCCCCGCATATGGACTATCAATACTATTGAGTCTGAGATCGTACGGCATAATGTAATCGAACAGTTCATAGTCAGAGATCTGTTCAAGATCGTTGCCTACGATCCGGATTCGACTACGTGCCTCCTCAGTGAGAGACAGAAGATCATCCATGATCATCTCAAGATACGCTCGAGAGCAAGCAATGACAAACAAATCATCGGGACGAGACTCAATCGTTTCAGAAATCCTGCGATTGGAAATCTTGCTCCACCACTCAACTGGATCAAATCGGCCCAAAGTAATGTGGTTCTTCACATGCGAGCTAGCTCCTACACTAGTAGTCAGGTTATAGGGAGGTAGACGATCTGTTGCCTTGACGAATCCCAATCCAGCTGAAATAATCTCTACTCGAGATGCATCTTCATCTACAATGCGAAGAGCCCGCTTGAATCCCCTACCTCTGTACAACTCCGAGGCCGGAATCTTCTTGTGTAGAGGGCAGTTGAAGATCAGATTCTTCCAATACGTAGCGAGATCCGAAAGATTCTCGAACTTGTTCGATGAGGACAAATATGCGTATGGGGTGGCGATCTTCTTCTTAGTACACGTGGTAATTATGCAGATGTTGCGCATTACACTCTCCTTCGTTGATATCTCATATTAAAGTATCTCAATAATGAGATCAACGAGAATTTTGTTGTCCTCCGAATTAACGCCGTATAACAATGTGAGCCTTTTCACCAACACGATTTTCCAAGTTAAACTTGATCCATTTCAAGTCGGCGTCTACATTACACACGAACCAGCCATCACTACCGATCTGATGACTAGCCATTCCCTCGGACTCTGCGATTTGTTTTGGGACCTCTGGGATGGCTTTCTGAACCTCTTTGAGCCAGTACCGTAATTCTGTGATCCTCTTAGGTGTCGGAATGTTCCGAGTCACCTGGTGTTTCCGATGTGCATTCATGTATTGCACTGTAGGCATTGCGATCCTCTTGCTTAAACTTCGCCCTGCGAGTCTTGTGAAAGTTCCTTTTGACGAACTTCCTGGTTTTTCCTTGATAATCCTCAGGCCAACCCCTACTAGGATAGCTCATGTATAGGAAAGAGCGAGCCTTATAATAGTTCCTTCTGGATTTCGACATCTTGGCATCCTCCAAGTAGCATGATTGCTACATAAGAGAATAGCCCACAATTTTTTGGTCATTATGGCTCTCCGAAGACCTCTTTGATCTTTGCTACCTGTGATTCATGAACCTCTATCGTAAAATTAATTACGTGTTCATTGGTCATGGACGAGAAGTAACAGACGACACAATCCGATTCCTTAATAATCGAAACTTCGTCCAATCTGGGCGAGGCCGTTAGTTCTGCAATAAGTTCTTCTTTTGTCATGACTTCTTCCTCATTGTGCTGATCTTGAGCCTCTTGAAATCCTCTTCAGGCATGGTAGCCTTCAGGATCTCTTTGGCTATTACTCTGGGATGCTCTGATTCTACAATGCAGGATATACCTTCATCATCCCAGATGAGAAGGCGAATACCTTCCTCCAGTTTAATTGTTTCGAACTTCGTCATACCATGTCTCCGGCATATACCTTGAGGTTATTACAAAGATCCGTGAACTCTGCAAGCTGTTGTTCTGTGAGGGACACCTCCTCAACATCATTGAGTATGCCCCCGCACATATGTACGATGTCTCGGATAGTTGAATGCTCCAGGAGCATATAGATTGCTGTTAGCCCATCATCGGTATGCAGGACTCGGAGGAGATGGAATATCATGTGAATATCTTCCACCCCATTCATGAATTTGATTGTGTTGACTTCAGTGAATGCCTTGGATCTCACATCCATAGCTGTTCAGCCTCTTTCTTACGTTGTTCGAGATCCTTCAGATCTGTGATCATTTTGTACCAGCGGTCCATCTTTTTATTGGCTATTTTGATTTCCGAATCAGCCTGTCGACGTTCCCGCCAATCCTTTGTGTTGTCAAAGATGAACTTGAGGTATAAGTAGTTCCCGTAGTGCTTGAGATATTGTTTTACCGGATCCAACTTAGTAGGATTAATGAATCCACCTGTATATATTTGTTCGGTCTCGTAGATGATGGCCAATTGTTTGTCCCTTTGTTGTTATTGTACCCCTTTATTATAAATGAAACTCAAAAGGAAATCAAGGGGCAAAAAGTGACCAAAAGACAAACAAAAACCCCAGCTGTACCTACTAGGGCCTTGGCTGGGGTTTAAGGGGCTTGTAAGTAGTGGCAGAGTCGAACTACAACCTCTCGTACCAGACGAGTGCTCTTACCACAAGAGCTTCACTACTGGCCCCACATGCATCAGCTGATTTCGCGGTGCTAGTTTCGAGCTGACGCCATGTGAGCTGGTTGACGTAGTGCAGGAATCGAACCTACATTAGGCTGTGCGACCTTCGAGTTCTTGCACGAAACTCGATACAGTACCAACCTACGCCATAAATAGGACCCGAAGATACAGGGGAGGGGGGAACCGGGGGCTGTATCTCCGGGTATCTGGTGGGAATTCAAGGACAGCGTCTTGTTGATATCCCGCTGGACAGTAACTCAGCTGTCACCCACTCAGAACTGAGTTACTCGACGGCGCCTTCACCCTCACCCGCTTCGCCGGTCGACTTGCTCTTGGCGTCGGGATACAGACCCTTCGTGGCCGAGAAGATGACCTGATACTGAACCGGCTTGCCCTGGAGCTTCTCGACTTCCTTGCGAATCTGAGCACGAGACGGCTGCGGTTCCGACTGAGCGCGAGCACGAATGTAATCCGTACGCTTCATTGCCTTCGTCGAACCATCCGACATCGGAACATCCAGGACGATCGAACGAGAATCGCCAGACTCGACAGCATCGACTTCGACCGGAGCGATCTGCGGAGCGGTTTCACCTTTAGCCATTGTATGCCTCCAACTTTCCTTGTTGTGGGGCGCTTCTTTGATGGCCCCGGGTTGCTCTAGTTGTTGCTGTGATGCATTTTGCATCTCAACCTTACTCCACTATAATATAAGCTATTCAGATGGAAATCAACAAGAATCTTTTGGTACTCCCTTATTTTCCTTCTGTTATCCGATAGCGTATCCTGTTATTTTCCTTTCCATCTTCAACAATTCCGCATATATGAGCAATCATATACTTGTTCGCTTGCATGTATCGGCCTAATGATCTGGTATTCGATATGGTATAGTTCTTCTCGTGTTCCTCATGGGACGCAGCCCAATCAGCAATCTTCTGGGAGGTAAAATATAGAGGCTCTGGAGGTCTAACTTTGGGATTATATTTGTACTCAGTATCACGAGCAGCTGTCTTCTGTCTCATCATTGCAGCGAATTCACTAAGACCCTCCATCGTCCAATCGTTGGAACTAATTTGGGTGTCTGTTGTTTGTGCTAGGTAAGAAGGTATCCATGAAGGATCCATACCAAACACCTTAGCCATGATCATGAGACCCTGCTCAAGATTGACTAGTCGATGCTTTGCTTGGTAATCATTCTTCCATTGTTGTTTGACTGCCTTGAAGAACTGATGCAATACAAAGCAGTGATGGGCCAACCAAGCGGTTCTACCACCATAGCGATTGAGTATCCTATCTTTCCAGCCAGAGTCAAATGTAGTCCCGAAGCCACCACCTTCTTTTATTTGACCTAGGTCATCCTGTTTCTGCAGTTCTAATACGATAGCCCGCTGAAGTAAGTCTGGATTGGTAAAAGGCATTTGAATTGCCGTGAAACCAAACACGGAATTGATTCTGATAGAACGTTCGTCAGCTTCTGTGTAGTACTTTCGCATTGAGATACGAGGATCAAGTTCTGTAATGAGACGACAAAGCTCATCAGACATTGATTGTCTTAGACTCTTGTCTGTCATATGCATGTTATCGAAGACGGTTATGCCTCCACAGTTTGCAAGAGATGCATACCAATCTTTTTGGTCCTTCGGTGTATTGCGTAGTTTAGGATCACCACAAAGGATATTGAGCCTGATTTCACACAACGTTGACTTACCTGATCCAGCCTCGCCTACAACAATTTCTGCAGGTAACTGAGTTCCCCTCCATCTCATCAAGAAGGGCGACATGTAAAAAAGAAGAGCCATCAACTCGGCCTGCTTGCCAGGATGTTTGAGCCTAACTTCATTCATAACCTCAAGCCACCAGCATTTGGGTATTCCAGTTTCACGAACTTCACCGTGGCGCTTCTGTATTTCAGCTGTCAGTTTAGTTCCATCAATACCCTGTATTTGAATGTTCTGGCTCTCGAATAGAGTTCCTTCACTACCATTAGGCATTACCTTATAGCCATCCGCGGAGATCTTGATATAGCTACCATTATTAATCTGGAGCCTTACAATATCCTCATGAGGCTTTGGCTTTCCCACAATCCTGAAGGGGGTGACAAATTCAACTGGATCTTCACCTGAGAATTGTGCTCCGAACCATTGCATAAGTCTGGAATCGGCTGTTGTCGAGATCGAATAGTTCCGGTAAAGAAGCTGTCCAAATTCTGTTTCATGCACGGATGCCAAGTTTTGCTTGTTAATATCCACCTTCATGAGGTGATGAGTTGTCTGGCTAAAGTAGTACATTTGGAGATCATCTGGGGAGTACATACGCGTTCCCTTGATGTCTAGATCTGTTAGTAGCGCCATGGAAATGTTCATAGCTGACTTGCGATCGAGCTTAGGCTTCTGTAGTTGCTTTGCAATGTGTTCCCTTACGTTGGGATGAACTGGAAATGCAGTTCGCTGTTTGAAGTTCTCCTCCATCAGCTTCCTGAATACTTTATGGCCATCCTCCGATAGGAGAACATCCTCAAGCGAGGCGCGGCCATCATCACCGGCAAATTCTGATGGGATTATCATCTGCCTGATTTGACCAACCGAGAATCCCTTGAATCTCAACTCAAATCCTAATCGAGCAGCTGCGCGTTGTACTTGTGGGATTGTTCCTTGGGAGGAATCTGAATCGTATATGATCAACCAAGTAGTATTTGATCTAAGACCATAATCTATTAGTTCTTGGAGTCCTAAGGCTAGTACGCCTTCCTCCAAATTGTCAAATTCAGCTGACGGCAGCTTGACTCTCAGTGCATTATTTGGTCCCGTGCTCTGCTCGGTGCCCTTAGGGAGGAGCAAAGTCTTATTTCGCCATGAGTCGACACCACCAAAGGCTACAGCAGGAAATCCCATCTTGCATGCTAGGGCCGCTTTTTTCTCACCTTCAGTGAGTATGCAGAACTTGCGATCGACTGCATTGAATGACTGATTCCAATTTTTCGGAAAGTATACGTGATTGGGGGCCCCTTTGATCTGTAGGTACTTGATCTTGGGATCACCAAGAACTTTGACTCGGTAGAATTGAGTCAATCTCCCGGCAATATCAAAATACGGAATTACGTACCCCTTAGTATTGTTGTGAGCATCAATTGTAGTCCTTACAGACTCATCAATCAACCTGGCCATCATATCCTGATAAGTAAGTCCAGACTTGGCCAGATCTTCGGACATGATATCCGTGGGACTTTTCGTCCCCACATTTATGTTCATGTGAGCCCCCGATTAGCAGGATGACTTAAAATTGACCGGAGTCTCTTTCAAGGAGATCAACGTATATGATTGATTCCTACCAGAAGCACTAAGGGAAACAAAGATATCCTCTTTTACCATGTCCCTCTCGATAAGATCCCGCAGAATGGGTTTCCAGATAGACGATGGAAGAGATGACCCAATTCCAATTTGGAGCATCGATGGACTAATAATGGGGTATATCGTGAGTGTATGAATGATCCTGTCTGCAATTGTCGTATCAGAATCACCCCCCACGGAAGGTGGAACAATGTTCATAGTCATGATTATGGGTTACCCTTGTTGTCGTTGTTGTTCAGGTGGAACTTATGTACAGAGGCGACGAGAAGGAACGCAGGCCAGGTGAGTGCTACGATAAACACGCCAAACCAGTATGCAGCTTGGTATCCTCTTGTTCCCCTGTGAGCTAAATCTAGATCTTGAGTCCAGATTGCAACGGATATGAGCATGATAACCATATATCCAGTACAATAGATTTTCAATAGCTCCCAGGCCATCATATCTTCATTCCCTCACATCCGTATCCCGAGGATCTCGCCAGTTTAAAAAGGTAGGGATTCGGGGTGCATTTTTTGATCCGATTGCTTGGTACTTGTATCGACAGAATCGATCAATATAATTGTCGGGGTTGTCCCATATATCTTGTCTTTGCTTTTCAGTGAAGCCGACTCCAATTTCGAATACGACTCCTCTAAATGGTCCGTTGATCCCTTCGACCACCAGTTTTCCAAGAGTACCTGCAGGAACTTTACCTTCCAGTTTTGAGGAGCGCTTCGCATATCCCCGGGCATCCACTTCGAGTTCATTAGTGTTACGGTAAAGTTCTTTAAACCCGATAACCCTTGCTTCTGCATCTAGAAACCTCTTGAGCTTGATCATTCCCTGCTGTTTGAAGGTCGACCTATTATTCTTATATGCACCCCAGGGATCTCGAATGATGATTCCTTCATATCCATCTAGGAGGTATTCTTCTTCTACATCCATCAATTCCTCGACACTGTTCACGAGCTTCTGAGGAACCCAGGCAATATTAAAATTGTCCTGGAAGTTTATACTCCGGAGTAAGACCTCAATTCGTTCCATAGCACGGTGAGTGCGCCAATTGAATCGAATACGAGGCTTCTCAATGTCATCGAAGACGCAGAATGTGAAGAATGGACTCCCAGCTTGAGTCATTACGACAGACTGGGTATCATTGAATTCTACCATCTCCTCTGGAGTCCCTTTTACGAGCTCCCCATCAAAAAAGTCAAACTGAGTAGACCCAAGACATTCCTGAATAAACCGGTTTGGAACTTGAGTGAGCGTTCGAGTTACAAGCCCATGAGTCGGATGCTTGATACATCGAATACCATCAAGTTTAGGGGATACAAGAAAACCACGTTCCCAATTTAGCTTCTTTAAGTCTTTGATGACCTCCTCTTGGGTAGGTACGTTATTCTTGGCCGAGGGAATCTTGTCAGCCAACATAGGCCTAAAGAATTCCAGACCCTCCCCAATTGTAGGGGAGTCGTTGTCAATCGATATACCCGTTGTCTTAATCTCAGGCATGTCAACTTTTGGGGGACTAATCTCAGCCATTCATTAGCTCCTGTTTATCATGTTGGTTCTTGAGTTTCATTTAATATAAAGCAATATAAAAAGGAAGTCAAGTGGGTTTCTGAATGACTTAAGTGCCCCAATCAGGGCGTTCGGGCGGTTCATTATCTGACGTAATCAAAATGCCAGAATCAGTCCATTTCATATCCTTCACGTCGATTTTATGCTTCTCCTCGATCGACCGACGGATTATCGATTCTATTTCCTGTCGAGTTACTTTAATAGTGATTTGCATCCTAACGCTCCATTATCTTCTCGAGGGCTCCCAAATATAGGGCTCTGATCTTTGGGCGTTCCAACTTAGGGAGCTTGTCGAGCTCATTCGCAGCATCATCCAATGCTCGCTGAATTAAGAGCCACACCCCATCAGGACACTTTGGTTGCTTTGGGGGACTCACATAGGATGAGTAGTAACTCAGGGCCGAACGATTCACTCCCGTATGGTTACGGATCTTGGTAAGAACTTCCTTAAATACTGGAGATGCTGAGAATGCGTGTTGGAAGTTGAGTTCGGATTCATACTTATCATTAGGAGCCTTCAATACAGTTTCAATGAATTCCGGATCCTCACTCCGCTCTACCATAGTCTCAATGGTGCTCTTCACTGAATAGGAGCTCTTCAGGTTTCGATCTTCTGTGAGCTCCATTTGATCGATGATGTTGTACGTGAACATAGCCTCCCGCCCTTCGGGAAGATCCATGGCACGCATACCCCGATAGTAAATGGATTTGCTCCTCCCGGGGCTCACATTACCCTCATCGGACTCAATTAACAGGGAGCGTTCTTGAGGTAGGAAGATCGAGTCCTTCTTATCGACGAGCCGACTGAACTCCAGGTGATCGATGACTATGTAAGTATATCCATGCCTAATTTCACCATGAGTAACCTCTTCTGAAGTTGTCCAAACCTCACCTCCCTCGTCGAGGGTGTTCGCATATAGCTCACGGAATGCTTGCCAGAGTTCCCAATTTCGGCCCAGCTGTGACGTAAAGGGGAGCTCCTTCGTCTTTCTTTCCAAGGACCACTTAAAATTAGTCCTCTCGACAAAAGCCTGTTTGTATTCGACTCCTCGGTATCGATCCTCTTTGAAGAAGAACTCGTATGTGTCATCGTTGCAGTACAGCATAATCTTTGCACCCTCCCGCAACAGTACGGCAAGAGCGTATTTCAACCCTGTACCGAAGTATCCAATGGGGTTGGAGCTATTCGGTTTTGCCGTGAGTCCGAATGTATCCAGTGAACGAAGATCAAACGTTCCCGGAGTTGCAAAAATTGTGTACATAGCTATACGACCTCCTTGAGTATACGCCACTCTTTGAGTATATTTCCCTCAAAGATGGCTTCTATGGGTTTGCCCTTCAGCTTGGATAGAACATCGACTCGAGCATCCTGCATATATTGTGCTAATGGAAAGATATCCCAGTCATGCGGAGGTACTTTAGGTCCTGGAATTATCTGGTAAGTATTATGAACTCCCCAGTTTCCCTCTCCATTATCGCTTCCGAGTTCTACCGATAACAATATGTGTCCATAGGACTCCATAAGATCGATCTGTTGAATCTTCCCAAGAAATTTCCCGTTCATTATCCACCTACCATTGACTCATTCATCATTTGTTCGGTCATATCCAAGTACGCACGTATACATGCTCGGTGATTATAGATCTCATTGACGATCTGGTCAGGATCAGGTTGGGGAAACATCCCGAGGAAGCCTTTGAATTCATTGCAGAGGTGTCCAAATGCTTCGTGTTGCTTGGCCATTATCTCAGTATTATGAGTCGTTCCATCATCTGTTACGTAGACGAGTTTTTCCTTAATAGCCATTATGAAAGCTCCGCCAGTAAGTTAGTTGCGCCTTCATCTAGTACAAAGATGTCACTGGTCGATGCCAACCAATTAACGTAACGGGGATCTGCTCGAATCATGTCTTCGACAGTAAGTCCTCGATACTGACCATAGGGCATCATATCAATGAGCCGGAGAATCTTTTGGTTCTCGTATTGATTGCAGAGCGCAGTCATCTTGGCTACAACGAGTGCCTCGACTGTTGTACCCCGAACAGATGCGATTTCGTGGAGCTTCATTGCAAGCTCATCACTGAAATCGACAGAACCAGCAATAACCGATTTTGTTCGAGCAATAACCTCGGTACCATCGTCCAGCTCTCGCTCCATTTCCTTCTTGCGCTTCTTCATTGCGCGTGACATCATACCCATTGTATTCTCCTATCTTTGTGGTTTGAATTGCAAGACGTGCCAGAAATAGGCTCCATCATTAATAGTTCCAACTGGAATCCAACCAGGATCAAATGGATCTCCAGTACCACGAATTTGGAATTGCTCCTTTACCATCTTAATGTCTTCAGTAGGCACAGGATGCATCAACCAAACACAGGAATTATAAAAAGCATCCTTACCTACGGATACTACACTACAGGGTGAGGGTACTCTTACTGTTGTAAATAGCTGGGATGGCTTCAGATTGAGCTGGTATTTATAGATGATCATGAACATCTCCTATTTGTGCATGTCTCTGAGATACCCGATGACATCGTTATGGCCGATCATGAACTCGCGTTCGATATTCATGAAATCATCGTACCCGTACTTTGGAGGACACCCTTGTTGCTGGTATTTTTGATTCTCTGCTTGCATTGCTGCAATCTTTGCATTAGCACATGTAGCTTGTGCTATGACGAACGCACATCTTGCTTCATAGTCCATTAGTGCTTCTCCTGGTAAGCTATTTTTCTGATGAACGGTATCTCGAGTCGCCTGTCCTTGAGGCATATCTCCATGAACGAGAGCCAATACCACATCTCTGGTGTCAGGTCTCGTCTATGTAGGAGGGCCGGGAGCATCAGCCTGACAGCGAGCGCCATGTAGTCCTCACTGTAGAACTCTGAGAAGTGATATCGTCTCGGGAACCGGGTTTGCCATTCCTTGGGCATCGAGTGGTCCCACACCATCCTCACGACGTGAAACAGGTGTCTAGTCTCCATATTGTCAATCCGGTGGAAGTTGCCTTGCCTGTCAAGCCACTTGAAGGAGTCGACAAGGGCAAACATCGGCGGTTGATGAACTTCGGTCTTAGTCTTCATCAGTCAGGCTCCTTCATGAGTGCACATTTTCATTTTCCAATTGAGGCATTTGAGGCGCGCTCAAAGGCGGGAGGAAGAAATATCTGCTGTGCGAAGCCACGCTGCATGAGCTTGTCTCGTGCCGTGCCCCAATGATCGTGGGAGCTCATGATGGGAGTCCAATGATCATAGAAAACAGAATAATGCCTGTTGCAGCGCCGAACATAAGGTTTGCGATTAGTTTCATGATGTCCCCTTTAATTTGTTGGGAGCTTGCGTTTGTAGGCTTCCTGTAGGAGATGGGAGAATATTGGAACATGTTCCCTCAGGAAGTCATCGTTGGATAGAGACTGTATGATCGCGAAATCCCCAGACATCTCATGACGGATATCATTCTGGGTATCGTCGCTCATTGATGCGAATAGGTGAGAGGTTGTAATGGTGAGCTGTTTGAGAAGTAGAGCCACCCCGTATTTACGCTTCAATTGAGGTGCTCGACGTCGGAGGAATGCAATAACGTTTATGAGGTGATCGTCCGACATATTTGGAACTGCGATTCGTCGACCATCACGAGTCACCCAAATTTGGGATGTGGGGAAGCCTGTTGCTAAGTCGATTGCTCCGTATTCCGTTAACTGGGAACGATGCTTGATGTTCTGGTGAGCCCTGTTCTGACTCGAGAAGTCAACGGTTATGTTTCCTTCGTCGTCTTCATCGATCGGATAGGTGTTCATTTCTGTGAGTTTCCCATGCATTTAGAAGATCGCCCAGCATTTTGTGTTCAGTGGCCACAACGAATCCCGTCGGATGATATGCAACTGCAGGACCGATTAGATTAGCGCTGATTAGAGCTTCTTGGATGCCTTCGTTTTCTGACCAGTCTTTGATGATAATATGGTTCTTCCTCGGAGGTATATCCATGCATACAGATGCAGTGAGGAGAGGTTCGCCTTCGAGGGAGGTAATTAATAGGGCCGGACTGTTGTTTGCTGGGTAATGTGAAACGGTGAGAATCTTTTCGTCTTTTCCTGTATATTTAGTTCGGATACTGACTTTAAAGGATGTGCTCATTGTGCACTACGCTCCCCGCGGACCCACATATCACGTCCCATGATTTCATAATGGGAATTGAAGTACTCAGGATGTCCGTTACGCATCCAGTCATTCCGAGTCTTGACGAGTGAGTCATATGCGGCTTGCATACCACGATCGTCAATAATATCGGGTGAGAAGGTTTTCAGGAGACCACGAGTACCTTGGGGGGTAGTACGAATGAGTACGAGATCCCCGCGGTACTGTTCACCCTTGAAGTCCTTGAGTTGTAGTGCTGGATGAGTTTTGATTTGGTTGGTCATTTCCATGTTTTTGCCCAATCTATATGTTCCTGTATTGCTTTTGCTGTTTCAGGGAGTCCCTCTTGCATGAATCTTTCGTGGATCTTAGTAGCCGTTTTGATCCAATGTGATACCCAGAGAGTCCAGACCTCTTCGAAGTTTGTATGATGAGAGCCTCCTCCTGCACCATCGTTGCTCGACTGACCAACAACGAGGTCCATTGGAAACGTTCTCTTGGCTTCCAGTGAAATCATATCCAGGAGGGTTTTTCTCATTGTTAAGCGGCCTCGATTGTGAGCTTGACTCGATTGGGGAGCACTTTGTTCTCGAACCAATCCTTCTTGAAGTACATATAGTTCGGGTACACATCTCCTTCGGTGCCCTCCTGGACGTACTTGCCGGAGTGCTTCTTGGTCTCGGAGAGATTGAAGATGATCGTGTTCATGATGTTTCCTTTCTAGGCTGGGGTTGGGTTAGATGTAGTCAGAGAAGAGTTCGTCACAGAAGGCGTGCCACTCACGAACTTCCTTCATGTATTGGGAATCATGCTGGAGCTTCTGAGAATACACTTCTGCAGCAATTCGACCTGTGAATATTCGATGAGCTGACTCGAATCGGCTATTGATTCCGAAGGATTCCAGAAGTTCGTGACCCCGCATATAGCGTTTCTTTGGAATGGTGTATCCCAGACTTCCATAGTCGGCGTAGATAGGATACAGAACGTGATTTACGTTGTCGATGGAGAAGTGCGGATCAGGATGCTTTCCTCCCGGACGATAGAGCTTCGTCTTTGATGTGAGGAAAAAGGTTCGGATGTAACCCGATTGGACGACAGCATAGATCCGAATTGCCTTGCGCGATTTACGAGCCTCGATGACCAAATCAAGTACGTCCTCGACTCTTTGAAGTGCTCCGGTAGGATACTCCAGGTGATAGGTGGTCTGTTTCGTTGGTCTGATCATGATTTCTTCCTTTCCTCGGTGATTGCTGATGTGTGTGTATTGCGAATGTAGATAGGTATCCCCAGGAAGGTTACCTTGGTCTGGAGAATCTGCTGATGATTGTTAGATCCTATGGGACCTTTGTCTATAATCTTGGTCGTAACTGTGAACATGGCTATTTGTGTTCCTTGGTTTATTTTCATTTAATTATATCTTAATGTCATTTGGACATCAAGTGGAAAAATGGGGATGGACCCTAGGATTACTTTTCGTTCTGCCACATTTCATAGAGTTCCATGCGGTGTAGTTCGTGACGATTCTCCTCCAGGTATTCGTCGTAGTCACGTTCAAATGACTCCTCGAGGGATTCGATGTACTCGTAGGCCTCGTCTTCTTCCTCGAATACTCGGGCGGTTTTAGTTTTGGATGAGCTTTGCGGACGCCATCCCCGTTCTCGCATTAGCTCCGCTTCCTCTTTGGTGACCTCTTCCCGTAATAGGAGGCGGAGGATGTCGTCGGCCGTAAGGGTGATTGCCAGTATGAACCCATTACCTTCTGGAGAGGGTACGACAGTAAGGCTGTGGGTCGGGTTCTTGAAATATCCTGCGTATGTGTATGTGCTCATGGCATGTCTCCGAGTTTATGTTTGTGCTTGGCTTGGAGCTGCATTAGGATCTTGAGCGCCCTATCTTTTCCGGCTTGACTAGTACACGCCTGGTGAAATTTGGACCATCGATTGAATGCCTCGACATCACGCTTCCAAATCTGCTCGTTGAAATCGTTGGGCTTCTTGTTGTTGTTGTTACTAGACATTGATGACCACCTTCAATTGCTTGAGATATCCTAGGGAGTCGCGAATTTCCCTGTATTCCTCTTTGACTTCACAGTCTCCAAAGGTCTTCTGAATCCACTCTTCAAGCTCGTACGAGGTTCCCGACGACTCTTCATAGTTGATATAGAGTGTAATACGTTTATTGCTAGACATTTGTGGCCTCGATGATGGTGATGGCTGATTGGGAGAAGTGGTGTTGATACTTCTCGTGACGGGAGAGCTTCTTCAGTTCGTCGATTAGCTGGGGGTATTCACCCTTTAGTGGTGCGAATATTTGACCACGCATACGGGAGATAAGGGGAGAAATTTCCCGAATGATGTCCGTGGAGCAGTATATGCACCCTTTCTTGAGTAGGATGCGCGAGGTCTTGTGGATCTGGGGTTTCTTGGTCATGTCTATTGTTTCCTTTTGGCTTGGGTACTGTTTATCTGAGTTAGTCTCCGCTGTCGATCGATGCATCGAATTTGCAGAGAGTGCATCGTTTTGGGTGCCAACCACGTGAATGGTTGGATCCCGTAGTATCCCATACATGTTCGCACATTGCGAATGTGAAGACTTTAGGGACTCCGCTATGCCCTGATGTGAGGATAACCCCGCTACCATCGAAACGATCAGCCATTCCTTCAGCGTTCCTGAAGATCTTTGGGTACCAGTAGGTCTCGTGTGTCTGATTAGGTGGGAGTGGGGGATCGAAGTTGCGAATGCGGAAATAATATGGAGAGGAAAATCCGTAGTGAATAGATGCTCGTTTGAGCAGCTTTAGGGCTTCCTCAGGATCGGTGATTTCCTTGACGTTCGGAAGACAGAGTTTCCCGTCGCTCTGAATGGCACGATCGAACAGATCGTTGAACTCGTTGTGATGTATGTGAGTCGGGGTCATTCTGGTTCTCCTGTAAATTGGTCGGTTGCTTCCTTAATGATCTCTTCCCTCTCTCCGTCAGGGAGGAGAGACCAGATCCATTCAATGAGGTCCTCTTTGGAGTTCCCTTCTTTCAGGTAGTCGAAGACGATTGGGGGTACTGTTGTGTTCATGGTTACAGTTCTCCCTGTGTGATTTCCCAGATCCTCGATGTGTAGCCGATAATTCCGTTCCACTCCAGATAGACATTAAGACGTTCTTTCGACGAGTGTGACTTGATCTTTAGTACAACCCATTCAAGATAGAGAGTTTCTTGGAATATACCATTCGACCAGAATCTCCTACCTTCGTCGTCCTCGTAGTACCCTTTGTAGGCCTCGATCAGATCGTTGGAAATATTGTTCTGTTTGTGTTCGTTGGTCATTGTGATGCCCTCAGGTTGCTGTTTGATTATGTATATATTATAACACGATGTCCTGAGGGCATCAAGTGGAAAAAGGGGACTACTCTAATCTGATGTGAGAGTTCTGAAGACTACAGATAGAATGTCTAGTTGTTTGCGCTTGAGGAATCGCTTTGATTGGACGTGAATGCACTTTTCATGTTCCTGGATTCCTCGGATTACTAGTTTGTTCTTGAGGTGGATATCGTACTCAAGCTCATTTGTTCTATCGTTGTGGACGATCTTAATTGCGCCTATAGGTTCGTACTCACCTGTTTGTGTTGAGTACGCTTTGGTATTAATTAGGTCATTGATATTGTGGTGCTTTAGGATAAATGCAGGAGTCACAATCCATTCGTTGATCTTTTGGGTTTCAGGGATTACCTCTTCTGCTGGGAGATTATCTGGAATTGGAGCCCAGAAATCGATGACACGAGGTTGACTAGTTGCTCCTCCATCGACTTTCATGTATACCTTGTCTCCCCGAGCATTAACGACTATTCCAAAGTATCGGCATTCCTTACGTTTACCTATAATCGGAGTCATTAAGGGTACGGAGCCCTCTTTGGCTACATACCAACCAGTCTTGCCTACTGGTTCGCCAGGATCAAAGGTGTTAGGTTTCACGGGTTGATCTTTTGTAAAGTTTACCTCTTGCTGGGGAGACCTAACAAGATCGTCTACGATCTCAATCTTGTAATCGTCGTCTTGATAGACTGTGCGCCCAGATGGTTGCTGTGGCTGTTGTTGGGATAGATCGGGAATAAATGACGGATACCGATCTTCGAAGAGCTCTTCGTGCTTTTCTGGGAGTCGGGTCATATCGGGGGAGGGATTAAAAGGTTCACTAGTATCCAAGGGTATTTCGACTTCCCCATTTACTGGGGGTGGTGCGATTGTGGATTCGGATTCATTGGATTCGTTTGGCATGATCTATCCTTCTGTTATGATTGATAATTTTAGAATTATATATGGAAATTTTGACGGTTTCAACAAAAATATTTTGGTCTTGTGCCTTTTTTGCCTCTTTCTTCCCCTAGTAATAATACTTATACAATTTTAAACTGTAGGAACCTTTCTAGATTTTCTGTAGGTTTTTTGAAGATGCTGTTAGACTTTTACAAAGGCGGATGACTCTTTGGGGTTTTTAGCCCGAACTCGTTGGGAGGCATGGTGTCTAAAAGTCTAGCAAATTTATAAAAAATCCCTGTTCACCTTCCTAAGGGTTTGTAAATGTTTCACTTTGGTGACTTTTGGTATCTTTTTGGAAAAATCGTTAAAAATCAATAGGTTATAGTTAAACTACTTACTTACTTAAATATATCCTAGAATTGTTGAAAATTAAAGCATTCCTCCTACCCCCTGTGATATGCTTATAGAACCTTAACAAATCAATCGTAATAATTTACAGTAAAGACATAACTAAGTAGAGTAGTTTACTGTTGTTACAAAAATAAATCTTCCTGCCTATGTGTGAAACTGTTGGAATTTCAAGTAAATTTTATTAGCAGGCGGAGTCTATAGCAAATTTGTCGGATAGCAAGGGATCAAGCTAGCAAATTCATAGGTTAGCGTGTGCCATAGCTAGCAAAGGCCGACAGGGCCCAACT
>Ga0172380_10002569_pt1 | contig 27402 bp, 22 predicted proteins | sample Leawe162metaG_FD_119747 | JGI IMG/M metagenome (GOLD analysis project Ga0172380, IMG submission 119747) | Leachate microbial communities from a municipal landfill in Southern Ontario, Canada - Leachate well 162 metaG | ecosystem: Engineered > Solid waste > Landfill > Unclassified | place... | reverse complement strand
TCTCATTTGAACTTTCAAATCTCTCCATTCCAGGCCTTTCTGTTCACCCACACGACATCGCAGAAATCTTCAACAGCGAAGGAGTTGCCATTCGTGGAGGCCATCACTGCGCTCAGCCGCTCATGGAAAAGCTCAAGATCAGCTCAACCGCACGCATGAGTTTCTACATCTACAACACAAAAGAAGACATCGATGCAGCGATCAACGCGATCAAAAAAGTACTCGAAACATTTCACGTAAATTAATCCAACTCACACCGTCTCAGTATGGACATGTACGCAGAAAACATTCTCGACCACTTCCAGCACCCTCGTCACAAGGGCGCTATCATCACGCCTACAATCGAACTCGACGACGCCAATCCACTCTGCGGTGACAAGCTCAAGCTCACCCTCCAAGTTGAAAACGGACAAATCAAAGACATCGGCTTTGAAGGCTCTGGCTGCGCTATTTCTCAAGCCGCCATGTCAATGGTCGCCGAAGAACTCTACGGCAAAAATCTCACCGACGCCGAAAACATCACCAAAGAAACGATCTACGAAATGCTCGGCGTTCCCCTCTCAACCGCCCGCGTGAAGTGTGCCCTCCTCTCTTACGCTCTCCTCAAAAAAGCCCTTATTCTTTTGAAGCACCGATAACATGGCCAAGAAAATCATCAAGAAATCAGTCACAAAAACTACAACGAAAAAGGTTACCAAAAAACCTACTGTTAAAAAAGCCATCCCCAAGCCAACTAAGAAAATCTCAAAAAAACCTACCACCAAAAAATCCCCAAAATCCGTCTTCGGCCCAGATCTCCAGAAGCGAATCGATCACGAAAAAAATCCAAAACCACTCACCAAAACTCTCGACGAACAGTGTGCTGAAAATCCTGTGGTCAAAAAAATCGTCGACGCCACCAACGAAATCATCGACCCAGAAATCGGTATCGGCATCGTCGACCTCGGCCTCATTTATGGCGTCACTCTCAACAAACGCCACGCCATCATCACCATGACCCTCACCTCCATGGGCTGCCCCGTCGGCCCCATGATCGTCGAACAAATCGAAACCCTCGTCCCCCAAATCGTCGAAGAAATTGATCACGCCGACGTCGTCATCGTTTGGGATCCAGCCTGGAATCCAGATCGAATGAAGCCAGATGTGAGGGATATGTTGTTTAATTTTTAGACTCCAAAAACAAGAGAGATTAGTTTTGTCTCTCCAGATCCATAACAAGAAACGAAGGATTCCCAACATATTCAGGTCCGAGTTTCTTATCTTCGTCAACGCTCTCGTTATAAGATTGTCGATCGTCATCTGAAGCAAATGAATCGCGATGAGCAGCGTGAATAGTCCAGCCAGTTCGCTCTGCAGCCTGAAGATAAGCCTCAGCTGTATGATAGTTATTGTCCACGACCAAACCAGGAATTCTGCGAATAATCGGCGTACCTTCTTTCACAGTATCAGCATTCTCTTCGGTAACTAAAACGGGCTTACCATTCTCATCCAAAACAAAGGTTGCCCGCAAAACAGTTCTCAGGCTATCGATAATTCTTTTAACTGCGCTCACATCACGAATGGCTTCATTTCTCCACTGACCATCGACCTCAACTTGAATATCACGTGCACCATCAAGACTAGTAAATGGCAGTAAAAGAGAATCTGGCGCAGTAACCACAAATCTACCACCTAAACGAGCAACTCGTTTTGCTTCTACAAAATGCCTCTGAAAAACACCATCCGGTAAGTTACAACCAACATTAATACTTGCCAAAGAATCAAATTCTTTATCGCCAAACACCAAATCAGCAACACTTCCACGTACGAGTCGCACATTAGATGGAAGATCTCTTCCGACTGAAAGACGCTGTCGTGCTTGTTCCAACATAGCGTCATTCGAATCCAAAGTAGTAACAGTTCTAGCACCTTGAGCTAAAGCATGTTCACTCCAAGGTCCAGCGCCCGCACCAAGATCAAGAAAATCTATACCCTCAAGGCGCGTTCGATCCATCAAGAAAAACAAATGCGGATCAAGAAAACGCGCCCCATCAGGACCATGTTTCGCCTTAGCATAACGAGTCGCAGCTCCTGCATCCCAAACGCTTGCTTCACCAACTCCTCGTTGCATCTTATCCGCTAACATTTAAAGAAGATTATAGTGAATAATTAAAGTACAAAAATGAAAAAATGTCAATATAGAAAGATTGGATAAAAATCTAGAGTCATCGCTATATAGCTTCATATTCAAGACCATATTGAGGTTTTTATGCGAAGTATTTTCGTATAGAATTGAGTTGTACGCCATTAAAAATCTTAAAATATATAACGGCAAAAATATGACCACGAAAAAAACTTATCTCTTCTATGCAACCATCGGATTTTTGGCTGGCACATTCTTAAGCGCTTTTTTTTCTTCTTTTACCTTTACGATTCCCGCCATGGATTGGTTCTGGAAAATTTTTGCCAATGCCATCAAATTACTCACACAATGCTCTGGTAGAGGATGTGTGGCGGCTAGATTCGTAGCCATATGGACCTTACCGATAATCGGTTCCTTGATAGGGCTACTTTTTGCCAGATTAAAACGAAAATAAATTTTTGCCGTTAATTTGATCGAAACTATCAACAGCGTACAACACAGAATATGCGGTTTCGCTCCCGTTGGTCGCTACACCCATATTTGCCAGCGGTCGCCCTTCGGGCATATTATACCGCTGCCAAACATCGCATATTCTGGAACGTTAGCTGAAATATTCCTTTTCTTTTCTGGGCTATCGCCCAATTGTTTTAAAAAATTTTCAAATTTCTTTTTCTTTTTTATAAGGGGAAATATGGTGTTTCCTCCGCTATGCTCCGGAAACGCTTTATTTGATGAGGGGGGCTGTCTGGCTATCACCAAGCCAGTAAGGATATTTTCTCCGCTCCCGCTGGTCACTCCAAAAACCTTTTTATAATTACTCAATTTGCTGTATTTTTGATATAATCCACGCAAGCTAGCATTCACGCCTCACCTATGCCTAATAAACAATTATTACAAAAAATAGGCTTTCTTCCAAAGGAAGGTGAAATAGGTGTTTTTCAAAAACATTACTCATCATATTTCATTCAAATCAACCTTGAAAATAACACCATAAACTATGGTGGTGAGATTGTATTTAATAATACCAAAAATACGATCCAAAATATCACAAAAGCTGAAGATTGGGTGGTGCTGGAATGTATAGATAGATTGTTAATTAAAGGCTACAGAGCAAAAGATATAATTTTGGAAAAAATATACCCTACAGGACACGGAACAAGTGGAAGGTTAGATATTTTGGTAAAAAAAGGCGGCAAAGCATTTTTAATGATCGAATGTAAAACATGGGGCAAAGAATTTGATAAAGAATTCCAGAAAATCCAGAAAGATGGGGGTCAATTATTTACATACTTTCAACAAGATCGAGATGCTGAGTACTTAGTCCTTTATACCTCTGAACTTGAAAGCGACATAAAATACAAAAACGAAATCGTAAAAATTGAAGAATCGTATCGTGAAACAAGTAATGTTAAGGATCTTTTTGAGAGGTGGAGTAAATTCACAAAGCAAAACGGTATTTTTGATGATTGGGTTAATCCTTATGAATTTAAAAGTAAGGCGTTGACTCTTTCACAACTCAAGCCAATTACACAAAAGGACAGTAGCTTTATTTTTAACAGATTCTTGGAAATTTTGAGGCACAATGTAGTTTCGGACAAACCAAATGCATTCAATAAAATTTTTACACTATTCCTTTGTAAGATTATTGATGAAAATAGAAAACCCGAAGATGAACTTGATTTTCAATGGATTGAAGGAGTAGACGACGATATCACTTTTCAAAAAAGACTTACTGATCTTTACAAAAGAGGCATGTTGGAACTCCTCTCAAAAGAGGTTACTGATTTGAGTGATGATGAATTTAATCGCAAATTTGGAGGAATAGATGAAACTGTAAGAAATGAAATTTTGAAAGAATTTACAGCTATTCGTTTACAAAAGAACAACGAATTTGCTATCAAGGAAGTTTTTGACAAAGAAACCTTTACTGAAAATGCAAAAGTTCTCAAAGAGGTTGTTGAGCTTTTACAAGAGTTTAAAATTCGTTATACAGAAAAACAACAATATCTGAGTGATTTTTTTGAATTACTTTTAACCACTGGATTAAAGCAGGAATCGGGGCAATTCTTCACCCCAGTCCCGATAGCTAGATTTATTTGTCGCAGTATTCCACTTAGCAAGATAGTAAAAAACAAGTTGAAGATTGGCAATACAAGCGATCTAGTACCAACAATAATCGATTACGCAGCAGGAAGTGGGCATTTTCTGACTGAATCAATGGATGAAGTACAAAAAATCATCGACCAAATAGATGAGGAAAAATTATTACCACAAGTGAAAAGAAAGATTAAAGGATGGAAAGAAGATCAATTCGACTGGGCTTATGATTATGTTTATGGAATTGAAAAAGATTATCGCTTAGTAAAAACGGCGAAGGTTGGTTGCTATCTTCATGGTGACGGTCTAGCAAAAGTAATTCACGGTGATGGCCTGGATAATTTTGAACATTCAAAAGAGTATAAAGAGAAACTAAAGATTTTTGACAAAGATTTTCCTCAAGATAACAAACAATTTGATTTAGTGATTTCAAATCCGCCCTACTCCGTCTCTGCTTTTAAGGCAAATCTCAAAAAAGAGCATGCTGAAAAGGATTTTGAACTTTACAAGCGACTTACGGATCAGAGCTCTGAAATAGAATCCCTATTCATTGAGCGCACAAAACAACTACTTAAAGATGGTGGAATTGCAGCAATTATCCTGCCCTCCAGTATTTTGACAAACGGAGGAATTTACATGCAAACAAGAGAAATCATTCTCAAATTTTTTGAAATAATAGCAATCACTGAACTTGGTTCTAATACTTTTATGGCAACGGGAACAAATACTGTTACCCTCTTTCTAAAAAGAAGAAACAATTATGATTGGCAAAATATCAACACTTCTATAGAAAGGTTTTTTTCAAACCTAAAAGATGTAACTGTAAACGGAATCGAAAATATTTTCTCAAAATACGTTACCCATGTCTGGGAAGGTATAAATTTTGAAGACTATAAGACCTTGTGTGAAAAAAAGCCAAACGAAGCCATTCAAAATCATGAGATATTCATGGAGTACTCCAAAAAAGTAAAATTCAAAGACAACAATGATTTTTTTGATCAAATCCTCAAAACAGAGAAAGATAAACTTCTGTATTTCATTTTAGTATATCCACAGCAAATAATTTTAGTAAAATCCGGTGAAAAAAAGACGGAAAAAACATTTTTAGGTTATGAATTCAGTAATCGGCGTGGAAGCGAAGGGATTCATCCAATACGGAAAGGACAAAGTATTGATGAATGCACCAAGCTTTTTGACCCAAAGACACAAGAAAACCCAAAAAAAGCAAGCACTTACATCTTTCAAGCTTTTAATGGCAAATTTGACTTAGAAATTGATGAATCACTAAAAAATCATGTTTTCAAGATTGATCTATTAAATACTCTTACTTTTGATCGTTCAGATTTTGATAAAGCAATTTCTCTAACTGTAAAAAAAAAGGTTAAAATTGAAAGTAAATGGGAGATAGTTAAAGTTGGCAATTTAGTTGAAATATTAGACTCTCAAAGAGTCCCGGTTAGCGCAAACGAAAGAGGAAGTGGGAAATATCCTTATTACGGAGCAACAGGTATTATTGATTATATTGATAAATATATCTTTGATGAACAATTAGTTTTAATAGGCGAAGATGGTGCAAAATGGGGCGCAAATGAAAATTCTGCCTTTATTGCTGAAGGCAAATATTGGGTAAATAATCACGCACATGTTTTAAGGCCAAATAGAAAAAAGATTATTGATAAATATTTGATAGAATTACTAAATATATCTGATCTGTCTAACTACATAACTGGCTTAAATGTTCCTAAGTTAAATCAAGGTAACTTAAAGGAAATAAAAATCCCACTTCCGCCACTCAATATTCAAAAAAATATCCTTCAAGAAATTGAAATTTTTGAAAGAGAGGAAAGCTTTGGAAGGGAAAACGTACAAAAGCTGAAAGATGAAGTCGAAGATATATTTAAAAACATTCTTTCAAGAGCTAATTCCACCTACAGACTAAGTGATAGTAGTATTTTTGATATTTCAATAGGAAAAAGGGTTTTAAATAATGAATTATCGCCGCAGGGTAAAATACCTGTTTATAGTGCAAATGTTTTCACACCCTTTGGATATGTGGATAAATTACTCATTCAAGACTTTACTAGCCCGTCAGTTTTATGGGGCATAGACGGAGATTGGATGGTTAATTTTATACCCAAAGGTACCTCATTTTACCCTACAGATCATTGTGGCGTGCTGAGAGTAAAAGATGATACCAAAGTAAATGCAAAATATTTGGCTTATATATTGCAGAAGGAAGGTGAAGACTTAAAATTCTCAAGAACCAAACGTGCCTCAATTGATAGAATCCAGGGAATTAAAATACAAGCACCACCAATTATGGAACAACAAAAAGCCATTTCTGAAATAGAAAAACTAGAAACTGAAATTGTGAAGATTGAGAGTAACCTCTCAAAAATTTCCAAGCAAAAAGAAGAAATCCTCAATAAATATCTGTAGAACAAGATATTTGAGGGAGGGGCAATTCACCCCTTTTGTTCCCCTCTTGCCCCTCCCTCAAACAGAATAAGGAGTTTTTGATTTTGGGCATTCACCCCTAACCCCTCTGCCCAAAATCAAAAACGGAAAAAGAAATTTGAAAATTTTTAAAACAACCGACTATCGTCGGAAAAGAAAAGGAATACATCAGCTAACACGGCATAAGCGGCTACACTCCTCGTTCCTCGTCGTTTCGCCCATGTTGCACGGGTGTAGCCCGTCGGCTATTATACACCCGTGCAACATCGTATATGCCGAAACGTTAGTTGAAATTCAGAATTTCACATTTAAACACAACCTTATGAACTACAAGCACACTCAAATCGGTTACCTCATGCTGACTATTACGCTGGCCGTGGCGGTGCTTTTCGCATGGATTCACATACAAGCCGCCGCTGAGCCACCCTCGGTCGACTCCGGAACAAATCTTCTTGTTACTGCCACAATGGCGTTCATTGTGTTTATTCTTGCGTCTTTTGCATCGCTTCAAGTAGCCGTTAATGAAAAATATCTACAAATCAAATTCGGCTATGGAATTTATCGGAAAAAGTTTTTGCTTGATGATATAACGTCCGCTAAAACGGTAAAAAATCACTGGTATTATGGATGGGGAATACGAGGATGGTTGTGGCCAAAGATGTGCATTTACAACGTTTCCGGTTTCGATGCGGTTGAAATAAAACTGAAAAACGGCAAAACATATAGAATAGGTACGGATGAACCAAAAAAATTAGAACAGGCAATTCTACATTCAATTAAATAATTATGAATCACAGCCTCGCAAAACTCATAGAAGATCTAGAAGTCTCATTGTTACAACCTGAAGTGCGTAGATCAGCAGAGAAAATAAACGAACTATTGGCTGATGATTTTGTAGAATTTGGGATGTTCGGCAAGAGATATGCAAAACAGGATTTCATAGAGACTTTGCCAAATTCGGAAGAGGAAAAATTTGAAAAGTATATGGCTTCAGATTTCGAGGCCAAAGAAATCGCAGCAGATACAGTGCTACTGACATACAAGGCATCCATAGAATTCCTGAAAACAAATAAAAAGATTCTCACTCTACGCAGCTCTATTTGGCAAAAACGTGGCGATAACTGGCAGATGATTTTTCACCAAGGAACACCATGCACAGATTAATCCCCATCAACTCGACCGCGGACATTCCCGAGAAATATCGAGGAACGTCGATCGAGCTTCTTTTCGAATATCACAATCTCGACAAGAAACACGAGACGTACTCGAATGCGCAACTCTTGATCGGCATGTGTATGGACAATCGGAAGCACCTGCATATTCCAGATAATTTTGCGTTTATTTTGAGGGCGGGTGGAGCGAATCTTCGCTACAGTGAGTTCAAAGTTTCGTACGCGATTGCCGTGGGGAATATTCACACAATCGCACTTATGGGTCACACCAAATGCGCGATGGTAAATCTTATTAGTCGCAAAGAGCAATTCATCACCGGTCTTGCAGAAAATGCTGGATGGGAAAAAACCGCAGCAGAGGAACATTTCGATCACTTCGCACCAATGTTTGAAATTGGAAGCGAGGTTGATTTCATTCTCAGCGAGGTGAAACGCCTTCGCCTTCGCTATCCAAAAATTCTCGTCGCTCCCCTTTTATACAAGGTCGAAGACAATCGACTGTATCTTATTGATGAAAAGGGTTAAAAATAGATTTGGAAATTCAGCAACAGTTCGCAATTATCTTCGCCACAATTCATCAAAATCTGCAACAGAGAAATCTGTAATTTACGGCTTATTCAAGGTATAATCTAGCCATAGATTTCGTACATATTTTCACGTAGCGGCACGCAGTTTCAGTATCGACAAAAGGCCCGCAAAAATACCCGCCTATTTTTGTAACCTTTTTATTTTTATGGAAAATTTGCTCGATACGAGTGATTGGTCCGACGCACAACTCTTGTCTACCGCTGTGAGATATGGCGAAGAGGCGCGCAACTGGAGAAATAAATTCTTAGGACTATTACCGGAAATTCAGCGACGAAAGTTGTATGAGAAACAGGGCTGTCCATCGATCTTTGTCTTTGCATTTAAGATAGGCGGTGTGAGTGAGGAGCAAGTTAGAACAGTTCTCAACCTCGAACGGCGCTTTGAAGACAAGCCGGCGCTGCATAAAGCGCTCATTAGTGGTGAAGTAAGCGCAAACAAACTCGCGCGAGTAGCTTCAATTGCAACCATAGAAAATGCAGAAGAACTTACTAATCGCGCAAAGGTATTGCCGCAAAATGCACTGGAAACGTACGTGCGAGATGTAAAAATAGCACAATCAGGCGATTGCCAGAATACAGAAATATTTTCTCAAAGTCTGCGTGCGCAGACTTTTCAGCTCGCTCCGGAAGTCCAAGAAAAACTCGAAGAACTTCATCTCAAGGGCATCGACATCAATGAAATTATCCTCCGTGCAATCCAAGAACGTGAAGAAAGGATTGCGCAGGAAAAGGAGAATATTGCAGAGGAATGCGAAAAAACGAGTTCGCGCTACATCCCCGCACGCACGAGAAAAATCATCACCCAAGAACACGGCACCAAATGCTCCATCACAACCTGCAGCAACCCATCGCAAAACATCCACCACACCCAACGCTTCTCTATCTCCAAAACTCACGATCCTCACTATCTCGCACCACTTTGCAAAGGACATCATGTGTTGGCACACCTAGCAGATCAGGTATATGCAAGAAAAATAAGGAGAAACAGGTAAAAGGTCTGCGAGGACTCGTCGCTACTATTACCCACTACCCCTAGACTCCACGCCTAACTCGCGCTAGTATTTCGGGGCAAACCGTCGCACCAAAACGACCCATACTATAATCCCCCATTACCATGGCAGAAGTACCAGTACAGCTCGGAGACATCTCAGAAGGCGAGACAACACAGAAACCAGCAATGAAGATTGTCGTTGACCGTAAGCTCTGTATTGGCGCAGCACCATGCGTCGCAGTCGCACCAGGCGTATTCCAACTCGACGAAGAACAGGGAAAGGCTTACCTCGTCGATCCAGACTCAACAGACGAAGAGACTATCAAGATGGCAGCCGAGGCCTGCCCGGTTCTCGCCATCAAACTTTACAAAGAGGGAAAGCAGGTCTATCCGCAACAATAAGTGCGATATATTTGACAGTAAGATTCAGATGAGTTCCTTGGCTCTGAATCCCATGTTTTCACGACGAAAAAATTACACGAAAATACATATAGGCAAAGTCAATTCATAGTCGCAACTCCGTCTTCACATTTAACTCCAGTAGTGTATGCTTCTTTGATGTGCATATACTACCGGTAGTATGCTGAAATTTCGAATAGCACTACATATTCTAAGAGGAGCAAGAACAATGTGATACATTCCATTGATAAGAAACGGCCCCACTCCTAAGATAAAAACTACAAGAAGGCACGAACTTCTTCATCCGTTTGTACTGAATCTCGAACAGAGATTCGGTTTCATCCATTATTATTATTTCCCCCTTATCTCCCTCCCCTCATGGTCCAGACAAAAGATCCAGTCACCGACACCGGAGCGATTACCGCTACCGCTACTACTCCAGTTACTACATCAACAACTGAAACAGAGGTTATTACTTCACATGCCCGACCAGAGGCCACCGAAGTCAAAACACCTTCTATTATAAGTGTACGAAAACGTGACGGCACCATCTCGCCATTCGACCGAGATGCGATCGCACGAGCGGTAACCAAGGCCATGGAGACGACAAAAGAAGGAGGACGACGAGAATCCGACTACATCGCACGAAAAGTAGAATCTGAGCTCAAGAGAATTGGCAAGATCGTCAAAGACTTCATCCCAACGGTAGAAGGAATCCAGGACGTTGTCGAACGAGAGCTCATTATGGAGGAATTTCCAGCAACCGCAAAATCATACATCTTATATAGAGAGGAGCGAACACGTGCTCGTGAAAAACAGAGCGAGGTTCCAGAAGAAGTAAAAGCACTCGTCAATGAGGGAAAGAAATACTTCCGAAATCCCCTTTCTGAGTTCGTCTACTACCGAACATACTCACGATGGATGCCAAACGAAGGACGACGTGAAACCTGGATCGAGACCGTCGATCGTTATATCAATTTCATGAAGGAAAACCTCGGAGAAAAACTCACAGTGGCAGAATACACCGAGATTCGAGAAGCTATTCTCAAACAGGAAGTTATGCCTTCTATGCGCCTTCTTTGGGCTGCAGGAGATGCTGCACGAAAGTCCAACGTCGCTGGTTACAACTGCTCATACATTGCACCTTCATGCCTTCAGGACTTGGGTGAGATCATGTATCTCCTCATGTGTGGAACAGGAGTTGGTTACTCTGTCGAAAGTCAGAGCGCACAGTCACTTCCACAGATCAAAAAACAACAAGCAGGAAAAGAAATTGCAACACACACCGTTCTCGATAGTAAAGAAGGATGGGCCGATGCATACGTTCTCGGTCTTAACACTTGGTTCAGCGGTGGAGATATCAAGTTTGATTACTCTCAGCTTCGACCAGCAGGTGCGCGTCTCGAAACGATGGGTGGCAAAAGCTCAGGTCCAGAGCCACTTATCTCGCTCATCGACTTTTCACGACAGCGAATTATGAGGAAGCAGGGACGACGTCTCTCGAACCTCGACCTTCACGATATTATTTGTAAGATTGGTGAAGTCGTCGTTTCAGGTGGAGTTCGACGAAGTGCGCTTATCTCACTTTCAGATCTTGATGATCACGATCTCCGACATGCAAAAGACGGTCAGTTCTATCTCACCGACCCACAGCGAATGATGTCTAACAACTCAGCCGTCTATTGGGACAAGCCTTCAAACGCTGCCTTCCTCGACGAGTGGGTCTCACTCATGAAGGGTGGTTCTGGAGAACGTGGAATCTTCAACCGAGGATCACTCGCAAACCAGATCCCAGAGCGACGATGGAAGACGTTTGAAAAAGACATGGATACCTGCGGAACCAATCCATGCGGAGAAATTATTTTGAAATCAAAACAGTTCTGTAACCTCTCAGAGATCGTTGCTCGATCAGAAGATACAGAGGCATCACTTATGAAGAAGGCTCGACTCGCAGCCATCATCGGAACCTACCAGTCATCACTCACAAACTTTGGTTACCTTTCCAAGGAGTGGAAAGAAAACTGCGAAGGTGAACGACTTCTCGGAGTTTCTATTACCGGACAGTGGGACTGCAAAACGGTTCGCGATCCAGTCCTCATGGCAAAACTCAAGGACGAGGCAGTCAACGTCAACAAAGAATACGCCAAGCGATTTGGCATCAACCCTTCAGCATCAGTCACAGCAGTCAAACCATCAGGAACGGTTTCGCAACTCGTCGATGCGTCATCAGGAATGCACCCACGAAACTCACAGTACTACATCCGACGAATCCGAATTTCCGCTACAGACAGCCTTTTCAAGCTTATGCGAGATCAGGGAGTTCCATACCACCCAGAGGTCGGACAGTCTGCAGAAAATGCGGTGACGTATGTGTTGGAGTTCCCAGTAAAGGCTCCAGAAAAGTCGATCTACAAGAACGATCAGACGGCTCTCGAACAGCTCAACTACTGGAAGATGGTCAAGGAGGCTTACACCGAACACAACCCTTCAGTCACGATTTCTGTTGGAGAAGATGAGTGGATCAATGTTGCAAACTGGCTCTATGAAAACTGGGACATGATCGGAGGTCTCTCATTCCTTCCACGATCCAATCACGTCTACCGACTCGCTCCATATGAAGAAATTACTGAGGAGCAGTACGAGACGATGATGAAGAAGTTCCCAAAGGTCGACTTCTCAAAGATTGTTGCTTACGAACGAGAAGACCAGACACAGGGTTCGAAGGAGCTCGCTTGCGCCGGAGGCGCTTGCGAGATCAGCTAATACGCACACATTTTACCCATATCTCTATGGCACAAATAAAAAACATCAAGAAGCGCGATGGTCGCGTCGTTGAGTTCGACCAATCCAAAATTGCAGAGGCAATTTGGAAGGCTGCAGAAACTGTTGGCGGAACTGATCGAAATATTGCCGACAGAATTGCCAATCAGGTCACAGCCGTTATTGAAGTTTTTTTCAAAGGGCCAGACGAGATTCCAACCGTTGAACAGATCCAGGACCTCGTTGAGAAAATCTTGATCGAAGGAGGTCACGCCAAAACCGCAAAAGCTTACATCCTTTATAGGGCTAGACAGACGCAAGAACGCGAACAGACCGAATCAATTCTTGGCAAAGGAAATGCCGATGAGCGACTTAACTTTTCCAACAACGCTCTCGAAGTTCTCAAGCGACGATACTTATTACGAGACGAAAACGGCGAGATCAAAGAAACTCCACGACAACTTGTCGAACGAATTGCCAACAACATCGCTCTCGCTGATAAAAACTACGGAGCAAACGAAGAGCAGTATCAGGAAACCGCACGGAAATTTTATGACGTGATGGCAAGCCTCGAGTTCATGCCAAACACGCCAACGATTATGAACGCGGGAACGGAGATTCAGCAACTTTCAGCATGCTTCGTTTTACCAGTACCAGACTCAATCGAAGGGATTTTCGATGCACTCAAATATCAGGCCATCATTCACAAATCTGGTGGCGGAACGGGCTTCGCATTCTCACGCCTAAGACCATCGAACGACATGGTAAAGTCGACATCTGGCGTAGCATCCGGTCCGGTTTCTTTCATGAAAATCTTCGATGCCGCAACACAGCAGATCAAACAAGGAGGCAAGAGGCGCGGCGCGAACATGGGAATTCTTCGTGTTGATCATCCAGATGTTCTCGAGTTCATCACTGCCAAGGCAGACATGAAGACGCTCACGAACTTCAATATTTCTGTCGGCATCACCGCGAAATTCATGGAAGCTCTCAAGCGAGATACGACCTACGACCTCATCAATCCTCGAACAAAGACAGCTATCAAACAGCTCCGAGCTCGAGAGGTTTTCAATGTGATCATCAGCAACGCATGGCTCAACGGTGACCCGGGTCTCGTCTTCATCGACAACATGAACGCTACTAATCCCGTTCCTCATCTCGGTGAGATCGAGGCAACGAACCCATGTGGCGAGCAGGATCTCCTTGCATACGACTCATGTAATCTCGGATCAATCGCCGTCAACAAATTCATCCGTGCCGACAAGAAAGATTTCGACTGGGACCGTCTTCGAGAAGTCGTCGCAATAACAACGCACTTCCTCGACAACGTGATCGACATGAACAAATATCCAATTCCCCAGATCGAAGAGATGTCGAAAAACACTCGACGTATTGGACTTGGCGTCATGGGATTTGCAGACGCACTCTACCAACTCATGATTCCATACGACTCAGAAGAAGGCCTCAAAAAAGGCGAAGAGCTCATGAAATTCATCCGAGATATGTCGATCGAACAATCAGTTCAACTCGCAAAAACTCGTGGAACATTCGGCGCATACAAAGGTTCAACCTGGGAAAAACGCGGCATCAAAGTCCGCAACTCCTACATGACCACCGTCGCTCCAACAGGAACGATTGGTATGCTCGCAGAGGCCAGCGGAGGGCTCGAACCAAACTTCGCCATCTGTTTCATCAAGAACGTGATGGACGGAACTGAGCTCATTTATACCAACAGCTACTTCGAAGAAATCGCGAAAGAACGAGGCTTCTATTCAAAAGAACTCATGGCAGAAATTGCTAAAGCGGGAACGATTCAAGGATTCACCGAAGAAATTCCAGCAGAGATACGACGAGTCTTCGTCACAGCTCAAGACATCTCTCCAGAAAATCACATCCGCATGCAAGCAGCTTTTCAGAAACACGTCTGCGCTTCCGTTTCGAAGACGATCAACTTCTCAAACTCCGCATCAATGCAGGACGTCGAAAAGGCCTACATTCTCGCCTACGACCTCAATTGCAAAGGCGTGACGATTTACCGAGACGGCTCGAGAGACTCGCAGGTTCTCAACATCGGAAAGGTAAATAACACAGCGAAGTCGAAGACGGAGCTGCCTGCGCCCGTTCCCGTCCCAACCCCAATCGAACATCGTGCAGCCGAGTTCGTTCCCCCACCACCCGTTATGGTCAGTGCAACCAGCGCAGTGACGGCAAGATTGAATGATCTCGAAATCCAGTCGACACGTCCTCATCAAAAGATTAAATCGAAGGCCGAACTCATTGCGGACAAGGAGTGTCCTGAGTGCCAAGGCCAGGTTCAGATCGCTGAAGGATGCATGCTCTGTTTGAGCTGTGGGTTTTCAGCTTGCAGTGTCTAGTGAAATTGTCAGGATTCAGCTTTAATCGACAATTGCACTTTTTGCAAAACATGATACAATACCAAACCTTAGGCCTAAAAAGGCCTGAGTAATATTCCTCAACTTACCATGGCAAAAGGTCCAGAATCAGCACGAGCATTCGACACCGACACCGAAGATCCCGATCGAAAATTTGCGGACTCGCAGCTCGAGTCAGTATCCAAAGGGAAAAAAGATGCGAACACGATTATGGCCGAGAACCGAGAGTTCACGGGCATTTATAATGCAGCCCGCAAACAGCTGATGAGCAATGGAACCGTTTTGAGCGAAGAGGAGAAAAAAGCATTCCAAGAAAAACTCATGCTCGCGAACCAAGATCGAGATCCAAAAAAACTCGCAGCGATTGAAAAGAGTATTAACGAAACGATCAAGCTCACGCACCAACTCACGCAGGATTACTTCCAGGGCCTTGATAAAAACAAGGAACTCTTTGGTAAAGATAAGTCGCGCAACGTTGACACGCTCGAAGAGTACAAGAATCAGTTCCGCGAACAAAAAGTCGACAAGAAAAAGGAGTGGACGAATAAGCTTGGTGATGAGATTAAGTCGCTCCAGGAGTTGCGAAATCAGCTCATCAAGGTCGTCGGTGACAACAAGGAATCAAAGGCTTACTTCGATCAGTTCAACAAACTCCGACGTCACGAGAAGAAGGACTTCCTCAAGGAGCTCAAGACAAGCGTCGAGAGTTTTACCAAGGTCACCGAAACGCTTAAGAAATCTGGCCTGTATAGCGACGAAGAAATTAAGAGCTTGAGCGTTCGTTTCCGCGAGGCACCACTTGATCAACAGAAAAAAATGCTCGCAGAACTCGAAGAAGATGCGAAGAACGATTCGATCAAGTCGGTTCAAGATACTTTCAAAAAGTTCTCACCAGAGACACAGAAAAAATACGAAGTAGATCTCAAAAAAGCACGAGGACTCAAGGCAAAAAAAGAAGTTATCGAGAACATGAAAAAAGGCTTACGCGAGACACTTATCGCACTCTGGCAAGGTTCTAAATATCAGAGTCCAAAAGAAAAAAGCTTTATCGTTTCGAGTATCGGAAAGGAAGAGAAGCCAGAGATGCTCGAGATGTTTGTGAAGAGTTTAGGAGAGGTAGAAAAAACGCTCAAAGGTTTTGCGAAAGCATACGAGGGAACCCCGCCAAACGTTCAGGCACAGTACGACTTCTGGAATGCGGAATACGCCGACAAAGAAAAAATTGCGAAGGAGTGCGGCGAGCACATGGATAAAATTGGAAAGTGGAATAAGAAGCTTGATACTGCGATGAAAGACCGACTCATTGGAAAAGAAAGTGCTGGAAAATATAAGACGAAATTCGAAAAGCTCAACGTCAAAGAAAAGGAGCTTGTCCTCGGAAAATCAACACTCGACGATCCACGACGAAAAGATGTTCGTGATCGATTTGAGGCACTTCCAAAAGACATTCGCGACAAACACGAACACTTCTACGAGATGCGATTAAGAGATCGAACAAAGCTTGTTGAAGGCATCGAAGACAGCATGGAAAAGAGCGAAGACATGAAGGAAGCTTGGGGAGATAAGTTGAAAAAGATGGTAGCAAGTCACCTCCTCTCGCCTGATAGTGTTGGACCATACGAAGAGTGGTTTGCCGATTTGGATGTCGATGAAATGGAAGAAGCCATGGAAGACTCTGATCTTGATAATCCGCAGCGTGAAAAGGTTCTCGAGGTGTTCGGCGAACTTCCTGATGACGTAAGAAAGACGCACGAGGCGGCCTTCCACAAAGAAGATTTGACCGGTCGTATCGAAATGCTCAAGACACTTCTTCCAGATGGTGGCGCAGAACTTGAGCGAACACTTTCAAGTATGGAGGCAGCAACAGAGCTTACGAAAAATCTTCAGAAACAGACCAAACTCAACGCCTACCTCAATATGGCAAATGAGTTCCGTGACAAGAAAAACCAGCAGGCAGAGCTTGAAATGCGAGAAAAAGTTGCAAGACTTAATCCAGATGACGAGGCAAATACGGAACGTCTCGAAGAGCTTCGAATGCTTGAAAATCCAGATAGCCAGTTTATCGGAGATCTCCTTTCACACGTCAAAGATCAGGCCGGAATGGAGGAAGAGATTCAGGCAAATCACCTCTTGTTTGAGATCGCAGATCGCGCACACGCACACGAACTTCACACGAAGAAACAAGGCATGGAATCACGCGTCGCAAGTAATGATAATACCGAGTTCGGTGAACTTTCTGGAGAGTTATTTGATTACAGCGATGGCGAACAGATGCTCGATCGTGAGACCGGAAAGGCCAGGGACATGCAGATTTTTGATGAGAACGACCTCTTCCGAAACAAGAAAGTAGTCGATATTCGCGAACACCGAAAGCGCTTCAAAAAAGACGGAGAAAGATTTACCGACTCACCAGCACGACTTGGCCAGTATGACGTTCGAGATCACACAGGCAAGGAAATGAAGGGTGAAGAACTTATGCAGTACAAGCGCCGAAAGGCTACCGCATTTGCTGCGAAAATCTTGAGCATGGGAACGGAAGGTCAGATCACAGGAACTCCAAGCGATGAGGTTGTCGACGAGATGATGAAGGCCATCGACGAGTTCGATGACTTCAAGAACGCCGCGTAATACGGAAAACCACCGCACACAAAACATGATAGTAACTCATCACAAAACTACGAGCCATTTGCGGTACCTGAATATTTGAAAACGGCAGAATGGCGAACTGATGAAGGAGAAGAAAATAGAGGTCGATAAAAATCGTACCGAGGTGGCCAAGAAAAAGAGCGAAGGGAAAATAAATGAAGCTTAAGCCAAGAACGAGAGCTGCGAGTATCATACAAAACGGAATAAAAGGCACAAAAATAATGTTCGTCACAAGCCCGATCAAGGAGAATTGCTCGAAAGAAAAGAGTACGGGAAGTGTCGCAAGATAGACGGCAAATGTCATGAGAAATGGCTCCAAGAGAAGTTCGCGAATCCACGGAGAAAGAGTGGAAGGAATACGCGAAGTCATAATCGGGGCTATGTAGCAGACGCCAATCGTCGCAAGAAAGGAGAGTTGAAATCCCCTGTCTTCAACGAGCATAAAAGGTTTCCAAAGGAGCATGAAGATGGCGCTCCACAGGAGCGCCAAAAGAAGGTCTCGCTTACGTCCAACCGCCAACGCATACACTGAAAGAAAACCCATTATCGCCGCACGAAGAGCCGAGGCACTCAAGCCAACAAACAAGATAAACAAAACCAAAAACGCACCAACCGGCAAAGCCTTCCATCTTCGCGGTAGATAGGCGAACACCCCGATAATAAGATTCAAAACAATCGTGACATTATACCCAGAAACCGCAATCACATGCGTCAAACCGGTCGCGCGAACATCATCAATAATTGACCGACTCATCCCGCGACTTCCACCCGCCAGCACTCCAACCAGAAATCCCCCACTACTTCCCGGGAACAACTTTCCCATACGCGTAATCACCTCACGTCGCGCCTGGAAGACGAGCCCCGCAACTCCACGTGGATCTTCGACTCGAACCACTATCGCCTCTGGCATAGTCCATGTCGTGCCATCACGAGCCAACGCAACCTTCCCACGAACCGTCAGCAACTGCCCTCGCCACAATAACGGATATCTCGGCAATCCCACACGAATTACACCCATGCCAACATTCACATACGCCGAGCTCCCTTTTTCCATTTCGGATGGATCAGAATCAATCACGCCCGACAATGTCATCGATGCCTGACCCGTCTGCCCAACACCACTCGACAAAATAAGAAACCGAGAAAACCTCTCTCTCCCATGTTGCGCCAAATACAACCTCCCGTATCCAAGAAAAACCATAACGCAAATAACCAAAGCAACAAGCCATTTAAAAGGCCTCTTACTTTGATACCAAAAGAAACCGTAACTGCTCACCAAAACAATCCCACCGATAACCCAGCCAAAATAGCAGCCAATAATGCCACTCAAAAAAGCCAACAAAAATACTTCCAAATACGCAAAGATCATGCCAAGCATCGTATCAAAGAGACATGACCAACTTCTTACAAAAAGATTACATTTTATTAAACTATGAATACATGCTGTCAAAAACCATCAACAGAAGCCAAGAAATCGCTGTTACTTATTCTCAACAAGAGATACTTGCAAATCCGATACATCACTGAAAAAATGCACACATGATCAATGCAGGAATATTTCACCATCTCGTAGAGCTTCTCAAAAATATCGGATTTCGCGAAAAAGAATCACTCATTTATATCGCAATACTCAAGATGGGTCCGAGTTTCATAACGAACATTGCAAAAGCCGTGAAGCTTCCTCGATCAAGCACATACAACGTTATTATTGGCTTATTGAAGCGCGGAGCTCTCAAGCAGCTCAAAGAAGAGCATCATCCAAATCAAATATACCATCTCAAGTACGAAGCCATTCACCCAAGCATTTTTTTAAACTTTCTCAACTGTCGTCGAGACAGAATCAATCAACAAATACAGAACCTCAAAGAGGCACTGATCAAATTAGAAAATACCAAATAAAAAAGAGAGGATATTTCACCTCTCTTTTTTTTTATTCAATATGAAACAATAGTCTACTTCTTCGCTGGAGTTTTAACCGGTGTCTTAACAGGATCCGAAACACTATCCTCCGGAGGAATCTCTTCTCCATCGCCGAACATTCCAAACAAGTTAAATTCTGTAGAACCAACTGGTTCTTCAATCACAACTGGCTTACCGAAGTTTGAGTATGAGAGATCAAATGTAGCATCTGCCTTTCCTGCTGTCTTGCCATCATCACCAGTAATTTTATCAATTCGAGCGACAACCTTTACGCGATCAAGTACGAGTGTGTCCATTGAGATCCAGAAATCGATAGTTGCTTTTGAACTAGCGAAAATTTCCTGAAGACTCTTGAGATCAGTAGATGTCATTTCGGCACCCTGACTCTTGAAGAAACCTTCGAAGAATGCCTGTAGCTTTCCAACATCAACTTCTCCCGTGTAATGATAACTCTTAAGACCATTGACGGTATCAGTACCATCATAATCAAGACTCTTGAGGTAGCTAGAAGCAGCAAGCCAGTTATTCTGAATTTGGCTCATATATGACTGAGCTCCCTGGTCAGCAAGTTTTGCATACATGTCACCAGGAAGTGGAATCTTCCACCACTTAGCGAGAAGAGCGCTAACCTGATCCTTTGGAATCTGAGATTCTGGGCCAGTCAAATTGGCAATATTGACGAAGAAATTATTTTCTTTGTTTCGAATTTCGAGGTTAGTAACATATGTGTCCTGATCAACCTTTGCGTTGACGCCAATTTTTTCAGTAAACCCTGTACCGCCCTGGAATGGCTTGTTCTCGCTACCAGAAAGGCTAACACGAAGAGTTACATTCTGCGCCTTTCCTGTTGTATCTTTACCTAGCATGTTAAGTTCAAGCGTACCGGTATGGTCGTGTGATGACTGTGTGAAAAAATTTGTTAAGGCGGTCTGAACCATATCCTTCGCTTCTTTTGGTGGCTTTGGGGAAAACCAAGTACATCCAGAAGAAAGAGCGAGGGCTGCGATAAGGGCAACTGTCAGGGCTCGGCGTGGAGAATTCATAATCGAGAATAATTAAAATACAACGTCACTCATGGTATCACGCAGCATTCGCATGTCAATGAAGCAAACGAGGCACTGCCATATACAAAATAACTAGATCGGGTATAATCAAAAACGTACAAATATCCATTATTTCTTAAATATTTTGACATGGCACTCAAGGAACAACTTCAGCAAGATCTTATCGCAGCAATGAAGGGAAAGGACGAGGTCGCAACCTCAGCGATCAGGCTTCTCAAGGCAGCAATTATCAAGTTCGAAACGGCTGGCGAAAAGAAGGTCGCAACCGATGACGATATCATTCAACTCGCAGGAAAGGAGATGAAACAGCGCAAAGACTCAATCGAACAGTTTGAAAAAGGTGGTCGCCAAGAGCTCGCAGAAAAAGAAAAACTCGAGATGGCCGTCCTCGAAAAATATCTTCCTGCTCAACTTTCAGAAGAAGAAGTCCGGACAATCGTCGCCGAAGTTATCGCAGCAACAGGTGCATCAGGTAAGTCCGATCTTGGAAAGGTCATGGGCGCCCTCATGCCACGCACGAAGGGAAAAGCTGACGGTGGAATGGTGAATAGAATTGTTCAGGAACTTTTGAAGTAAAAATTCACAACAAAAAAGAGACCCAGGATTTGGGTCTCTTTTAAATATACTTTTAGAATCTCTAATTCGAGTTTCTGGCGAGAAATTAGTACATATCCGCCATACCTCCCATTCCACCCATACCACCAGCTGCGCCACCAGCTGTAGCTTCTTTTGGCTCAGGAAGTTCGACAACAGCCGCTTCCATAGTAAGGAAAGTAGCCGCGATAGAAACCGCATTCTGAAGCGCAGAACGAGTTACTTTCTTCGGGTCGATAATACCAGCCTTGATCATGTCGGTGTACTCACCCGTCATGACGTTGTAACCAATCGCCTCTTTTTCTGAGAGAACTTTGTTGACGACAACTTTGCCATCCTGACCAGCATTCTGAACGATGTGCATGAGTGGCTCCATGAGAGAAGCCTTTACCAACTCAACGCCCGTCTTCGTATCGCCTTCTGCCTGGATTGAGCTGAGCGCTCGAAGAGCATGTAACAACGCAACTCCACCACCTGGGACGATTCCCTCTTCAACAGCGGCCTTCGTTGCCTGGACAGCATCTTCAAGACGGTGCTTCTTTTCCTTGAGCTCAACTTCTGTTGCAGCACCAACCTTGATAACACCAACACCACCAGCAAGTTTTGCGAGACGTTCTGCAAATTTTTCTTTGTCGAAGTCTGATGTCGCCTTGTTCATGAGAACCTTGATTTCATCAATTCGAGCCTCGATGTCGGCCTTGTTCCCCTTTCCATCGATAATGATCGTCTTCTCTTTGTCAGCAACAACACGACCAGCACGACCGAGATCACTAAGGTCAGTGTCTTCAAGCTTGAGGCCAACTTCCTCGCTAATCACACGTCCACCGACGAGCGCTGCAATATCCCTGAGCATCTCTTTTCGTCGCTCACCAAATGCTGGAGCCTTCACCGCGAGAACACTGAATGCACCACGGAGTTTATTGAGCACGAGCGTAGCGAGTGCTTCACCGTCGATATCTTCAGCAATAATCACGAGCTCTTTCTTTCCGCCCTTGAGAACTTTTTCAATGACAGGAAGAATATCCTGAATCGAAGAAATTTTCTTATCGGTAAGAAGAACGTAGGCATCATCATATACTGCCTCCATTCGAGTTGGGTCAGTGACAAAATAAGCCGAGATATAGCCATTGTCGAACTGCATACCTTCGACGACCTCTTTTGTAAGACCCATCGTCTGAGCCTCTTCAACCGTAATAACTCCATCACTTCCAACCATAGAAAGAACATCAGCGATGAGATTTCCCATCTCCTCGTTCTGCGCAGAAACCGTTGCAACCTGTGCAATTTTTTCTCGTGAATCGCCGATCTTTACGGCCATCTTTTCAAGCTCATCAACCACAAGATTCATCGCAAGCTCCATGCCGGTTCGAAGTTGCATTGGATTTGCACCAGCCGTGATATTTCGAATTCCACCTTCAATCATCTTCCATGCGAGAAGTGTTGCGGTCGTTGTTCCATCACCAGCGATATCATTCGTCTTCGTTGCAGCCTGTTTTACAAGCTGTGCACCCATATTTTCATACGGATCCTTGAGTTCGATCTCCTTCGCAATCGTCACACCATCATGCGTAATAACAGCCGATCCATACTTCTTATCGAGACCAACATTTCGTCCTTTTGGACCAAGTGTAATACAAACCGTAGAAGCAAGTTTTCGGACACCAGCGAGCAATTTTGATCGCGCCTCATCTCCGAATAAAATTTGTTTTGCCATAGTAATATAAAAGTTAATTGAGAAATGAATAATTATTGAACGATCGCCAACACGTCACTCTGATTGAGAATGAGAAGATCCTTACCATCAATCTTCACCTCGCTTGGACCATACTTCGAAAAGAGAATCTTATCTCCTACCTTTACGTCCATCGCGAGTCGCTTACCATCATCAGTCATCTTTCCAGGACCAACAGCGACAACCTCGCCCATCTGCGGACGCTCCTTCGAAACAGTTGATGGAATATAAAGTCCGGACTGAGTTTGCGTCTCCTGTTCCTCAGCCTTTACGACGATATGATCGTCCGTTGGTTTGAGTGTAATGCTCATAAAAATAAGGGATTAAAGAATTAGGCGTATAAGGTAAATTAGCAGTTGGTATTTTAGAGTGCTAACTCATTTCGATCAAGAGAAAAAGACTGAACTACCCTGCGAAGAAGAAGTTAAACAAAGCTAAGGTAGAACTTTTTGCAAACTCAAAATTTATTGATACACTAGAACCAAGCAGTCTCAATGCTTAATGTGCAACTGTTGCACATTGCCTCATGTCAGAGGCTGGTGGAGCGGAACCTTGAGTCTACCCGGGAAGCAGGTCAAACTTCCATCTAACGCGTAGATTCACAAAAAGACGAAGAACATGACTCTTCGCCTTTTTGCTTTATACCGAGAGATGGTGGAACGAGCGGGAATCGAACCCGCAAAGAAAGGCGGTAACCCTTTCTTTATTCACCAGTAATTCGCCCCATGCCTCTCTCTCGGCATAACAAATCATATCAATCCAACCTTACGAAAATATTTCAAAAACCTAACAAATTCCTAATAAAAAGATGAAACTCCGAGATATCTATCAAAGATATTCAAAATAAATATAATAACGTATTATACCTCCATGAACCGAAAAAATGTCATTTTGTGGACCTTGTACGACTTCGCGAATTCAATCTCAACGATTGTATTTTTTCTCTATTTTTCACAGTGGCTCGTCATTGATCACGGAGTCTCTGATTTTGCGTACAACATGCTCTTTACGATTGGATCCATACTACTTCTTATGACCGCGCCGGTGCTTGGAAGTATTGCAGACAAAACCTATCGTGAACAAAAGTATCTCAATAGGATCACTGTTTTTACATTTATATTTTTTGTACTCACTGCCCTCACAACACTCTTCTTCACAGGAAGTGTACTACTAGCTGCATTCTTTTTCCTCATATCGAACTACCTCTACCAATTCTCTTTCGTTTTTTATAACGCGCTTCTTGAAAAAATTGCACCTCCGGAAAAGTGCGGAACCATATCTGGCATCGGCCAGGCGGCAAACTGGATTGGCCAGATCGTTGGTCTCGTCGTAACTATTCCACTGGCTTCTGGGGCCATATATCTCTTCGGAGCGCCTGGCCGAGCTCAAACTTTTCTCCCAGCTAGCATCATCTTCTTCTTCCTTTCGCTTCCAATGCTCCTCTGGTTCAAACTTCCAAAACGAGAAACTCCAATCACAGATATCACAACGATTAGCTACGCTCAAGAGTACAAATCCCAATGGCGTCAGTTCAAAGATCTCATCAAAGAGCCAAATATGAGATATTTTCTCCTCTCATACTTTTTCTTCAACGACGCGATTCTCACCGCATCCAATAACTTCCCTATTTATCTCGAAAAAGTTTTTGCCGTCACGGACAGCACTAAATCTCTCCTTCTCATCGGAATTTTAGTTACCTCGGCAGTTGGGGCACTTGTCTCAGGATGGGCTTCAGATCGCATCGGCACCAAAACATCCCTCATGATTATCCTTGGAAGTTGGGCCATTATCTTTCCACTCATGGGCCTAACCAATAGTTTTGCATTTTTTGTCGTGCTCGCCATTCTCATGGGCTTCTTCTTCGGCGCCACCTGGACCGTCACTCGAACTGCCATGGTTGCTCTCTGTCCAAAAGACAAACTTAACTTTGGTTTTAGTTTTTATACCATTGCAGAACGCATTTCAACACTCATCGGCCCACTTACCTGGGGTCTTATCACAATGCTACTCGCCAATACCGGAAGTATGCGTTATCGAGTCGCCATCATCGCTATGGGTGGTTTTGCCGCAATAGGATCAGTTATTTTGAGCAAAGCAAAAATACGAGAAACGACCAAGTAGGTCATCTTTTCCAATCTACGAAATAAAATCCCTGCTCTACAAAAGCGTCGGCGTATTCAACTTGCCACTCATACACAGCTGAAGCGTGTACATCAAATCTTCGTTCTGTTCGCTCGCGGGTTTTTGCGACTCACTCGTGTGAAGCCAGTTAATGTATCCCCTGTCCATTCCGCGAACTTCATCGAACGTTTTGCCCTTGTACTTACCAAAGGCGAAGACATTCAAAGGAACGGGAACGTAGGTTAGCTCAAGCATTTTTGAAATAACGTCATCATCTGTCTCACAACCAAACTTCTCACGAACAACACTAACCAAGTGATAGAATAACGCCTCAAGCACAAGGACATCCCCTACCGCATCATGCGCACGAACTTCGACCGTATTCAGATGCAAGAAATATCGGAGGTACTGCAAATTATACTGCTCACTCGTAATCAAATGTTTTGCAACACGAAGGGTATCGATGTACGTCGTAATTTCCACGCCTTCATTTTTCAAAATACCAACATCAAAAGGCGCATTGTGCGCGACACAAATAGTGTCGGACAATAACGTAACCAACGCGGTCTGCTGCTGACTTCCGATAAAAACCTGCTTATCAGCAACCATCTCATTGGTAATATGATGGACCGCCATCGAGCCATACGAAATCTCAATAGGTGGCTTGAAGTAGGCACTCACCTCTTCTCCAGTAAGTGCATTTTTATAGGCAAGCTGAACGAGTCGAGCGTCGGCTCCAATATCAGTTGTCTCGGTATCAAGAAAGAGAGCTCGCATAAAGAAATCTTAGAAAATCAAAACAGCATTCCTTTATTAATCCGCCGTAGCATCCCGTCGAATCTCGCGAATGACGTTGACCTTGATTGGATTTGGGTGCTGGAAGTCACGTTCGATCTTGCGTGCGACGTCATGTGACAAGCGCTTGCTGCCCAAGTCATCGAGATCATCAGCATTTACGAAGATACGAACTTCATTACCAGCCTGAAGAGCATATGCCTTCTTCACACCACCAAACGACATACAGAGATTTTCAAGTTCCTGCATACGTCGGATAAAGGTATCGAGATTTTCTTTTGATGCACCTGGTCGAGCGTTGCTAATAAGGTTTGCGGCCTCAACGAGCATGGCCTCAACAGTCTTTGGCTCAATCTCTCCATCATGAGCCTCGATCGCGTGAACGACATCAGGAGCAAGACCAAACTTCTTCGCGATCTCGGCTCCAATCTTCACGTGATTTCCCTGAATCTCATGATCAACAGCTTTTCCAATATCATGGAGAAGACCCGCCTTCTTACAAACGTTCACATCAGCACCAAGTTCCGCAGCAAGCGCGCCTGCGAGAACAGCAACTTCCATTGAGTGCTTGAGAACATTCTGTCCGTAACTAATTCGGAACTTGAGACGTCCAAGTAACTTCACGAGATTTGGGTGAAGACCCGTAACACCAGCCTCGAAGACCGCCTTCTCACCAAGTTCTTTAATAATATTATTCACATCTTCTTTTACTTTTTCATAGGTCTCTTCGATGCGAGCTGGATGAATACGACCATCAACAATCAATCGCTCCAATGTCATCTTCGCAATATATCGTCGAATCATATCGAAACCACTAATCACGATCGAACCTGGCGTATCATCAACGATAACATCGATTCCCGTAATCTGTTCAAACGTATTAATATTTCGTCCTTCACGTCCGATAATTCGACCCTTAAGGTCATCACTCGGCAAGTTCACGATCGTCACGGTAGACTCAGCAGTCACATCGGCCGCCACACGCTGAATCGCATCAGCAATCATATAACGTGCTCGCTCACCTGCTTTTTCCTTGAGTTCTTTCTCAGCCTTTTCCATCTGAATCAAAAGATCACCCTTCGCCTCTTCTTCAACCTGCTTGAGAAGAATCTCCTTCGCCTGCTCTGGAGTAAGCGCTGCAATTTTCTGAAGCTGTGTTGCCTGAGCGTTGTACATCTTCTCGATCTCTTCACGAAGAGTCTTCACTGACTGAGCCTTGTGTTCAAGGTCAGCTTTCATTTTTTCAGACTCATCGAGCTTCTTGTCGAGAGTTTCCTCTTTTTTTGTGAGACGCTCTTCCATCTTTTCAAGCTGTTCGTGCTTGGATCGCTCCTCACGCTTAAGCTCTTCCTGCATCTTGAGAGACTCATTTTTCGCCTCCATAACCATCTCCTTCGCCTTCAAATTAGCTTCATCAACAAGACGCTGAGTCTGTTCCATGACCTCGCGATCTCGCTTGCTAAGAAAAACTTTCCGAATGCTGTAACCAGCCGCAGCTCCAATTGCGAGGCCGACGAGGCCAAGCAAGAATGATAATGTACTCATAGGGTAT
>Ga0172380_10002568_pt1 | contig 27405 bp, 34 predicted proteins | sample Leawe162metaG_FD_119747 | JGI IMG/M metagenome (GOLD analysis project Ga0172380, IMG submission 119747) | Leachate microbial communities from a municipal landfill in Southern Ontario, Canada - Leachate well 162 metaG | ecosystem: Engineered > Solid waste > Landfill > Unclassified | place... | reverse complement strand
TCACGCCGTGAGCTCGGGGCGGAGATCAGCCAGCGAGAACCCCGCGCGCGAGCGGCGCGCCTGCCTGCGAGCTGTCGGCGTGGGCGTCAGCGCGCGGTCGACGCTCGCGACGTAGATCCGCACCGAGCGACCGAAGCGCGGGGCGCGGTCCAGCGTGCCGTCGGCCAGCAGCTGGAACACGCGGCGACGTGAGCAGCCCAGCCGCTCTGCCACCTGCTCAACGCTGACGACCTCGACGCTCACGGCCCCGTCATCGCGCACCCGCGCCGCAACTGTCAATCATGAATCTGAAAATTAATCGGCGCGACGGGTCTTGATCTCAGATTAACAATTGTGAGAAACGTTCAGGCATGACCGAGCCCAGCTCGCTGGACATGAACGCCGACCCAGAGAAGCGCTACACGCAGACCGACGACAAGCGGAAGGCGTGGATTCAGAGCCTCGAGGGGCGGCAGGTCTTCCCGCGCGAGCTGCAGGTGGACCAGGTAGGCAGCATCGAGGAGATCGCTCACGCGCTCGCGGGGAAGTTCCGGTTCACCTGCCAGACGCTGAAGCGCTACTCGGTCGCGGAGCACTGCGTGCGCGGCTCACGGCTGCTGCCCGCTGCGTTCGCTGGCGCCTTCCTGCTGCACGAGCTCAGCGAGGTCTACCTCCCCGACATCGCCGGGCCGCTGAAAGCGTTCGTGCGGGTGGACGTGCCCGCGCCCAACGACGGGAACGCGCACATTCGCGGGTGCGACAGCATCACCTGGTCTGAGCTCGAACGGCGTCACACCCACGTCATGCTCGAGGCGCTGCGCCTGTCGTCGCTCGAGCCGCTGCTCACCTCGCCCGAGGTCAAGCAGATGGACTGGGCGATGCTCGCTCTGGAGAAGCGCGACCTCTGCGGCCCCGAGCCTGCCACATGGGGGCTGCCGTTCCCGCCGGCTGACGACGAGCTGACCTACGTGTGGGATCCGCTGACCGCGGCTTCCGCGTTCCTCGCCCGCTTCCGCGAGCTGTTCGGCGAGAGCTACGGCAAGGCTCACACGCCCCCACCCAGCAACGACATTCCGTTCTGACCCGAGACCATGACCACCAACTACACGAAGAACCTCGACAAGCTGGCCGCGCTGCTGCGGTCGAAGCCCCTCACAGTGCGCGAGCTCGCCGACAAGCTCGACTGCTGCAAGCCGACGGTCTACGCGCGGATCGCTGCGCTGCAGAAGCGGGGCGACCCCGTGTTCTCGTTGCCCAGGCCTGCGGAGGGTACCGGCCCGCGCCCGCTCGCGTACGGGATCAGGTGATCACTTCTTCAGCTTCTTCATCGGGCGATCGGGCTTCGGGTTGTGCTTCGACTTGTTCTTTCGCGGCGCGGTCCGGTAGCTGTTCGACGTCTCGCTGCGGCACTGCGAGCACCAGCTGTTCGCGTACTGGACGCCGCGAGCGACCACGATGCCGAAGTCTTTACCGACGTTCTTCTCTTTCCCGCAGTGGGCGCAGACCTTCGTGGTGTTGAACCAGCGATCCTCAATCGGAGTCTTCGTGCCACGCCCGCTCAGCCGCGTCACCGTCGGGGCTGCGCCGGGCTCAGCCGGCAGCGTCACCTGGACTCGCGGAGCCGTACCGCGCTCGCGCTGGCGCTTCAGCAGCTCCAGCCGCAGCTCGATCTCTTCGTCGCTCAGCTCATCGGTCCGGCTCGGCATGGTGTCCCCTAAGTTGGGTGTGTCGTTTGAAACCCGTGTGTCAACGTCCACCCACTGTGACGCTTAATAGTTAACTCCGATTCACGATTCAACCCTCAGATTACGCATGGAATCGTAACCTGTTGATTTCGCTACTTGTCAGTACCGTGAGGTAGATCGTTCTCACGGCCAAAGGACCGTTGCCGCCGGCTCGCGTGGGCCGGTGAACGTTGGGAGCAGAGGCATGATCGAGGGTAGCAGCGTCACCGCAGCGGAGCGCATCACTGAAGAGGGCTACAGGGGACAGGAGCTGTTCGTACACGCCGAGCTTGGCGACCGCGGGGTGGTCGTCGATGACGTCGGCGCGGGTTGGCAGGTGGTGCGTTGGTCACGCAACGACAGCATCGCCCAGTGTCACGACGACGAGATCACCAGCGCGTAGGGCGTGCGCGGGATCCTGAAGTAGACCGAGCAGAACCACGGCCAGGGGTAGCCCTCGATCGCTCCGTCCCACGGGTCGAGCATCAGGGCTACCCCGTCGACGGTGCGCACGACGACCCAGTGATCTCGCCACGGGTCGAACACCACGGCGAGCTCGAACGGCTGCACCGGCCGCCTGACGACCTCGCAGGGCGCCAGCAGCTCGACGCAGCGCTTCAGGCCTGACTCTCCAGTGCCCTCGCGGGTCGTCCCTGCGAGATCCGCCCACTCAGCCTGGCTCAGCGCCGGGCCGCGCCCCAGCTCGAGCTGCAGGGCCACGAGCGCCGCAGGACCGCACCAGTACGGGCGCAGTTGGCGGAACACGTCAGCAGTCCTGGCAGGCTCGAGGGGCGAAGCTGCCGCACGACTTGCAGGCCTTCGGCAGCGGGTCCAGGGGCTCGGGGGCCGGCGGGGCGTCGACCTGAGCACCTCGAGCGAGCGGGGCGCCTGCGGCCTCAAGCTCGAGCTGCAGCAGGGCCAGCGCGCGCCAGGCCACCTTGGTCGCGTGGCGCACCCCATCGGTGTCGACGGTGCCTCGATCCAGCAGGTGACGCACGATGCAGTCAGCGTGATCGGTGCTCTTCCCGCGCGCGTGGTGCATCGGCTGGCCGGGGTTGTGCTGCTCGTTTCCGATGCGGCTGAGCTCGGCGACAGCGGCCAGCGCCGCGGGGAAGTAGTCGAGGCACCCGCGCACGAGCGGGATCGCCTTGCGCGCAGCTGCGTCGGTGGGCAGCGCCAGCTGCGCCTTGGGGAACTCTGCCGCTCGCCACGCCTCGAACGCCTTGTCGGTCTCGCTCATTGGTGCCTCGCGTTAAGCGTTAATCTGCGCGCCATTTGCCGTCGACGATCGTGATCAGGCTGCGCTTCCCGGTGGCGTACACGACGACGTGCGTGTTCAGCCAGCTGCTGGGCCCGTGGGTGTACTCGAGCCGAAGCGGCGTCGAGGTGCCCGTCTGGTAGCAGCCCTCGCTGATCCCTGGCGTGTGCGCGTGGCCAATGACGACGCGAGCGCCGAGGCGGGCCAGGTTCTGGATCGACCCACGCGCGCCGTTCGGCCCAGCGTGCCCGTGGATCCCGCACTCGACGTCGCCGAGCTTGAACGACTCGTCGCGCTTCAGCGCGCGGATCGACGCCTTGCCCCGCAGCTTCTCGACCCAGTACACGAACGGGTCGCTGTACTCCGCGCCGCCGGGCCCGAGGCGCACGCTCTCGAGCATCGCCGCGGCGGTCTCAAGGTAGAACTTCGCGTTCCCCGGCGTCTGACGCCAGTCGGTCGAGCTGACCCAGCGGCTCAGGAAGTCGTCGTGATTCGAGCCGACGATCACCGCGCGGCGACCGGCGGCGCGCTGCCTCACGAACTCCACCGCGTGCTCGACCTCTTCACGCACGTTGCCCGCGCCCGCGCGGTGCTTCGCCGCGGCAATGAAGGGGTTCCCCGCGTGATGCGGGTTCACGCTGTAGCCGTCGAACAGATCGTGGAAGACCAGCGCGCGCGGGTTCAGCGTCTGGACGATGCTCTCGGGGCCGTGAAACGTCGCCGCGTCCACGCGCGGGCAGGTCATGCGCGCGTGGGTATCGCCGAGCACCAGGCCCAGCGCGGGTGGGGCGGCGCGCACGCCGTCGGGGGTGTAGTGCTTGTTCAGGTCAGTGAACTCGCCGGTGAGGCGGTCAGCGTTGATCTGCCGCAGGTGGAAGTGCTTGCCATCGAGCTCGACCACGACGGCGCCCAGGCAGTGGTGAAACGCGCCGAGCTTGCCCGCCTTGCTGTCGGTGTAGTTGCGCCGGGTGACGCTGCCCGTCGTGCTGAGGATCTTCGGGTAGCGACCCGAGGGCGCGGGCACGCTGCGAAACTGCATCTTCGGGTGACCCAGAATGCAGGACTCAGCGCCGGTCAACGACTCGAACCCGGTGAGCGGGCTCGAGGCCGTCGGCTGAACCTTCACGTCGCCGACCAGCACCAGGTTGTCGTTCAGCTTCCGCCGGCAGTTGAACAGGTACGGCTCGAGCTCGGGAGCCCAGTGCTCGTCTGACTCCTGATGCTTGGACCACACAGAAGTCGGGTTTTTGTATCGTAGAGGGATCACCACCAGCTCAGCCTTCAGCGCTCGAGCGGCGACCTTCAACGATGCGAGGAACCCCTCGTGCACGGGCGTGGCGTTCTGCGCGCTGGTGATCAGGTACCTGGTCGCGTTGAGCGTTCGCCCGTAGCGGGACTCGGGCTCAGCCGCAGCAGCGGGGACCCGCTTGTGCTGGCGGTAGTCGGGCCTCGCGCGGCGCGCCCGCTGGTCGATCGTCTGGCACGGCTGGCAGAGCTTGCCCGGTGCGCGCCGCCGGCGACCGCAACCGCGGGGACACAGCGACTCAGTCGGACCAGGCGTCCCCATTCAGAACTCCAAGCTGATGACGCCGCCCGCAGCGCCGACGGTGTTGACCCACAGGCCAGCAGACAGCCCGCCGACGATGCGGCGATCGACCTGCACGCCGAGCACGAGCGGCCCGGCGATCGGCACCAGCGGGGCGTTCCACGACGCGCCCACGAGCGCACCCACGCGCCAGTCGGGGCGGAGGGTCACGGTCTTCTCGACGACGCGTTCCCGCTCGACCTCGACGATCTCGACCCGGTGCAGCTGCTCGGTGACGGTGCCGCTCTCGGCTTCGCCCTCGTGCTCGGTGGTGAGGTCGACCGTCGTGGTGCCAGCGTCGGTCACCGTCGTGGTGACGTTGCGCCAGACGGTGCGCTCGACGGTGCGCGCGAACGTGTAGCCCTTGGTGATGTCCTCTACGGCGAGGTCGCGGTAGACCACGCGCTCGACGTCGCGGGTCTCGACGACAGCGGGCGCGATGAAGCGGCCGGCGGCGAGGCCGATGGCGAGGAACACCAGCGCCACAAGCACGAGACTCAAGGCGCGCTTTACCTTCGTGGTGTGTTCCTCGGTCACGACGGGACCTCGAGGAAGAGCGCCCGCTCAGCCGCGCGCCGCTTCACCAGCCCAGGCATCACCTTGCCCGCAGCGTGGGTCCACTTCATGAACTCCGCGGCGGCGTTCTGGATTCGGCCTGCGTTCAGTTCCTTCAGGAGCGTCGACTTCTCGAACCGACCGATCCCGATGTTGAACGCGAGCGACACGCACGCTGAGAACTGCGGCCCGGTGGCCTTCGGCGCCAGCTTCGTCACCGCTGCTTCAGCCTCGCTGAGGTCGTACTCGAGCAGCACCTCAGCCTGATGCAGGGTGATTCTGTCCCGCTCGCGCACGCCCTCGGTGTGGCCGTAGCCGATCGTGAGCACGCCCGCGGGGCAGCGGTACGCGCTGAGGCTCAGGCCCTCCGCTTCCTTCACGATGGCGCGACCACGATCGTTGATGATCACCGGCCGGCCGCCTTCTTCACCAGCCTTACGAGCGGGGCCTTCGCGGGGTCCTTCGCGCGCAGGCGCTCGAGGGCCTGGTCAGCGCGGCTGTTCGCCTGTTCGAGCTCACACTTCATCGCGGCGCTGACCCGCTTCACCTGCTCGCGGTCGTGCTCTGCGGTCGTCTCGCTGTGCTTCGGCATGCTCACTCCCTGACCTGCGTGAGGCGCTCGAGGATTTCGAGGCCTTCGGTGAGCTTCGCGGCGAGGGGGACGATCTGGCTGAGGATCTCCCGCTGCTCTTTCGCGTCGTTCTTCATGTCGACGAGCCGTTCGTTGTGCGCGAGCGCGAGCGCTTCCGCGTGCGCCTTGTCCCTCGCTTCAGCCGCGACAGCGATCGCCTTCAGCTCGGCGCGGTGCTCAGCACCCTGCGTCATGAACGCGCGCACGACGAACACCAGCGCCAGCAGCACGAGGGCCAGGGCGTAGGGCAGGAAGTTGGCCCCGAGCCCCTCAGCAATCGCCTTCGTTGGGTCCACCTGAGCGAGCATCACACCCTCACGAATAGCACAAAACGTTAATCTGAAGCCACCAGCCTAGCCCGCTGTGCTGGGGTCGAAGGTCCCCGCGTCTGGCTTTGCGCCGCTGCACACCGCGGGGTCGCTGCCGCGGTCGCAGGGGTTGCCCGGCGAAGGGTCCACGGGCGGCCCTTCCGCGGGGCCACAGCCGAGGACCAGCAGCACCACGAGCAGGAACCGCATCACTGGCGACCGAGCACGGCCACGTAGGCGAAGCCGGTGGTCGCGCCGAACGCGATCGCCGTGCCTGCCTGGTCCTCGAGCTGCAGCAGACCCGTGCCGTTCAGCGGCACGATCTTGTAGCCCTGACCAGGACCAGCGAGGCCGATGCAGACCATGTGTCCCGAGCCGATCGCGTCGGTCAGGTTCACCTGGATCTGGCCAGCGGCGGGGTTGCCCGGCGCAGCCATGTTCATGCCGCTGGCGAGCGTCGGCGCGCCGTTCGACCAGGCGAAGTGAGCCCAGCCCTTAACCAGCCCGATTGCGCTCAGTGCGTTCGTGTGACCCGCGGCGTCGCTGAGGTTCGCCCCGCTGAACTTCGCGATGCCTGCGGCGATGTCGATCGCGGGATCGGTCGAGGTGTTCGCGTCGCCCTCCGCGCGAAGTGCTGAACCACCGCCGCCGTTTGAAATCGCGTTCACAGCAGGACCGAGACCGGTCGTTGTGGCTTTGACTGTTCCGCTGCTGTCGCTGGTCGTCGCCGCGCTCGCAACCAGCGCCTGCAGTGTACCGGTCGGGTTGATGTTGAGTGTGTTCGAGAAGAACCGGGCGATCAGGCCGGGCGACCCGCTGTTTAGCCCCATCGCGTCGCGCAGCTGAGTCCAGGTGCCCTTGACGAGGGTGATCCCCGCGGCCTCGATCGCGTTGACGAGCTCGTTCTGAACCGCGTTCAGCCAGTGCTTGTCGACCTGCGTGGGGGCTCGGGGAACACCGGGGTCGCCTTCGTCGAACTGATTGGCGACATGTGCGTCGCCGTCGGTCTCATGCATGGTGGTCTCCTCAGACGTACGTGAACATCACGGTGATGTGGCTGTGCGTTCGAGCGCGAACGACGGCCTCGAACTGGGTGTGGCTGAGCGCAGGCGGGCTCGCCGTGTCGGTGACGGTGATCAGAATCGTGTACGCGTAGTCAGCGCCGTAGACCCGGTCGTTGACACGGAACACCAAGCCCGCGGGGCGCGACGTGGCGCCGCAGCGCAGCACCTCGGTTGCGTACCGGGTGATCGACACCAGCGCGTAGCCGCAGGCGTCGCACAGCACGTCATAGAACTCGTCGTTCGACCCGCCTCGCGCGACGAACTTCTGAGTCACGGCCACGCGGCGAGCGGCCAGCGTCGCGGGGATCGACGTCACGAGGTCATCGGGGAGCGACAGCACCCGCTCCCAATCAGTGATCGTCTCGTCGGCGGTGCGCGGATCGGTCTCTTCGATCAGGTCAGACGCACGGGCCTGCACGCGCGCGAACTCGTCGCCGATCGCCACCGTCAGGCGCTGCAGAGCGCTGTCGGCCTCGAGGTTCCAGAGCTTGCCGGGCGGGAGCAGCTTGGCGATCGCCGAGCCCCACGGCGTGAAGACAGGGGGCGCCACAGTGTAGAGGAACCCGCCGGTGAGGGTGTCGCTCTGCGCGTCGGGGTTCGTCACGACCAGGTCGCGCGCGCCTGCGAAGCCAGCGGGGGCCAGGCACTCGATCTCCGTGTCGCTGTTCACCTGCACGCTGAGCGCGGGCACGCCGCCGATCGTCACGGTCGCGCCGGTGACGAAGTCCGTTCCGGTGATCGTCAGCGCTGCGCCGCCAGCCTCGACGTCGGTGGCGGGGGTGACGTCCGAGATCGTCGGCGGGGGAACGATCGCGATGTCGGCATACGACAGCCCGGCGCCGCTGGCCCAGAGCTGAAGCCCTTCAGTCGCGAGGTCGAGCGCTCGACCAGCCCAGACGCGCAGCATGTCGAGCGGGTGGGGCTGGGGGAAGGCCGGATCCCCGACGTTGTTCAGCAGGACCAGCTCGGGCTCGAACGGGTTCGTGAGCGCGAAGGTCGCGGGCGTGCCAACGACGCCGTTGATCAGCCACCGCATCGTCGTCCCGTCGTAGGTACAGACGATGTGGTTCCACGCGCCGCCGCCGGTGAGCGCGATCCCCGAGTCTGAGCCCGAGCCGAACGCGTAGTTGAAGTGCACGCGACCGGTGCCCGCCGAGCTGTAGAGTAGGTAATTCAGTGGCGCGCCGAACAGGCCGCCGCCCTGGCCGAGGATCGTCCCGGTGTTCAACGAGCCCGCGACGTAGAGCCACGCCTCGATCGTGAACGCCGCGCCGGTCCCGAGCGGGAGCGGCCCCATCGTGAAGTAGTTCGACGCGCTGGCAGCGTTCGAGGCCGCCTGGCCGATCTTCCCCGACACGTAGACAGGGCTGCCCACGGGGGTGGCGTCGTAATTCCCGGTGTCGTCGTCGCCGTTGTTCTCGAACGAATACGACGCGAGCAAGTCGTCGATCAGTGCCATCGCTCAGACCCAGGTGATCGTGCCGCGGGTGGGAATCTGATTCGCCGTGTTCGTCACGTTCGCAGCGGGGACGGTCAGCGTGTAATCGGTCAACCCGGTGGCGTTGCCGATCGCCGTGCGGATCGCCGAGAGCAGCAGCGTCACGCCCGGCTCGCCCTCGCGCAGGTGGAGATCGTCGAGCTGAGCAGTCACCGCCGCTCGAACCGCGGTGGTGTCGGGCACGACGGCGATCGTGTAGGCGACCGCGTTCGCGGTGGGAGCGTGCGCGGTGACTGTCGCGTGCGCGGGCCGCTTGGTGTCCAGGTAGGTCTGCAGCGCCGTCACCTCGCCCGCGTCGGGGATGATCGACCCGTCGTTGTCACGCACGAAGCGCACCACGACGGTGCCGGGCCCGAGCCCGAGCTCTTCCACCCAGACCCGCGTGACGCCCGCGACCTCTTTCGACCAGGCGACGTAGTCCGCCGAGCTGCCGCCCATCGGGGGCTCAGCCAGGCGTGCGAGGAACCGCACGCGCAGCGCCTCGGTCGTCTCTTCGTCGGTGCCGTCGACCGTGGACGCGGCGACCTCGCCGCTTGAGTCGATGCCGCTGATCGGGCTCTGGAACGACAGCACCACGCCAGCCTCGAGCGTGTAGTCAGCACCCGCGAGCGACGCCGTGACGTCGACCGTCGCCACCCCGAGGGTGATCGTCTCGTCGGCGTCGACCACGTATTCCGCGCCGTCGCTGCGCACGAGCACAGTTCCAGCCGGGCAGACCGTCGTGTTCGTCCCGGTCAGGTCGACCGTGCCCGTTGCGAACGTGGGCGCGGTCTTCGTCAGCCCGAACACCGCGGCCTGCCGCACCAGCGCCTCTTCCTCAGAGGTGTCAGGGAACAGCTGGCGCGAGAGCCAGTCGAGGTGACCGTGCAGCATGTGCGACGCCCCGGCGATGACGCGGCTGAGGACGTAGACCATCGAGCGGCGCAGCACGGCGCCGATGAGGTTCAGGCGCGAGACGAAGTCGACCTGCACGCGGCTGACGATTTCGGAGAGGGTGGGGCGGGTGAAGCTCATTGACGGTTCTCCTCAGCGGCCCAGGTGCGGTTGAACCGGAAGCGCGCGGGGTCGACGCCAGGGCGGTGGACGGTGACGACGAGGGCCAGGCCCAGCGCGGGCGCGGTGAGGAACTCGGCGGTGACGTCGACTCGCTCGCTCACGCGGTCGTCGAGCAGCCACTGGACAGCCTCGCGCGCGTACGTCACAGCGCGGTCGAGCACGTCGGGGGTGTTCACGCTGCGCTCGAGCAGCCAGAGCCTCGAGCCGACCACGTCGCCCGCGACAACCGGGTGAGCGTCAGCCCACCAGCCGCGACGATCGGTGGTGCCCTCGGGCAGCACGTCGCCAGGCTCAGCTCGCCGGTCGAGGAACAGCGACTGGTAGAGTGCGGTTGCGAGCCCGTCGTCTGACTTGAGGTCGTTCGCCTCGACCACGACCGAGGCAGCGCCGGCCGTGCTGTCCCACTCGAGGGCGATGTCAGTGCCGATGGTCACGACGGGCCGCCCGTGACGCCCGCGATGGTGCCGGGCACGCCGCCGACGGTGGGCACGAGCGCGGATCCGGAGTGAATGTGCGAGTTGAGCGAGATCGCGCCCGCGGTCACGTCGCCGTCAGCAGCAACGTTGCCGCTCACGTCGAGGGAGCCGGTGATCTCGACCGACGTCGAGATCTTCAGCTTCTGCCCCGCCTTCGGGGTGATCTCGATATCGCCGTTCGCCTTCATGACGACTTTCGCCCCGGTGTCGTTGTAGAGGGCCACTTCGCCCTCGCTCAGATTAATGATTCGTGTACCCTGTTTCTCGGCGGCGAGGCAATAGCCTTGGTCCCGGCGGCCCCCGACGAAGATGACGACGCAGTCCGAGCCGACGGGCGGGTGAGAGCTCAGCCCGTACTGCTGGAAGCGCTCGACCTCTTCGCGGGTCTCGCCGTCGAGCAGGTCCACCTGCAGCTCCTGCACCTTCTTCGCGTCGTCGACGCGCTTGATCACCCCGCGCCCGATGACGTTGGAGATCCGTACAGCCAGGGGGCGCAGCGCGCGCCTGATGTCGTCCAGAGTCACACGCCCCTCACGATCTCTCGCCAGTACCGGTTGCCGCCTGCGCCAGCCTTCGCGATCGTCGGGTCAGGAACGAATGCCGCCGGGTTGCGCAGGTCGAGCGTGGTGACGCTGCCCTCGCTCGCGCTGAACGACAGCGTCACCCCGGCGATCAACGTGTCGCCGTCGACGCGGCAGCTCGGCGAGCGCAGCTTGACCAGCTTGTTCATCGGCCAGACGGGGTTGAACGGCGACTCAGCCCAGCCCTGCACACGCGCGGTCACCTGCTCAGCGCGGGCGGCACGAACAGCCGCTTCCCGCTCGGCGCGCTCTTTCGCCGTCGCTGGGGTGACGCCCTGGTCTGGGCGAACGATCAGCGTGCGTCCCGCGCGCGCGTTCATGTCCGTCGCCGAGCCGCGCACACCGCAAGCCTGCGCGCCGGTGACGTCGTCGCGGCCCTTGTGGCTGCCCATCACCTCGTATTGGCGGAACCGCTGCGACGAGCTGAACTTGCCGCGGCACGAGAGCAGGTTCTGCCCCTCGACCAGCACCGTGGCGAGGCGCTCAGTCCCCGCGCGCGTGAGCACGAGGCCCCCTGCGCCGTCGGACACGGCGAGCAGCCCGGTCAGCTTGCAGAGCGCGCCCAGCGCTTCGGCTGCGGAGTCGCCGGGGTCGATGCTGTACTTCTTCTTCGGCACCGTCACGGTCGAGACCAGCGACGCCTGCAGCGTGACGGGCACGCCGTAGGGCGCGGCGATCTTCTTCGCCAGCTCGAGGACGTTCACGTTCGAGAACGACCACGCGCCGAGCTGCGCTGAGCAGTCGACGAGGTCACCCGCGCGGTCCCGCCCGCGCACGGTGATCGACCGTGTACTGGTGTCGAACGCCGGCTCGATCGAGTCGAGGAACCCGGTGATGACGGGCACGCCCTCGATCAGCACCGAGCATTCGGCGTCGTCGGGGATCGGCCAGGGCTTCGGCTGCCCCGCCCACTGCTCAGACAGCGACAGGGTGAAGCCGCCGGCCAGCGCCTCGATCGAGCGGACGATCTCGACGCTCTGCCATCCGCCGTAGCGCTTGCCGGCCACGGTGAGCTCGATCGGTGGGCTAGTCATCGCTGAGCACCTGCAGCTCGACGCCACCCTTCACGAACGACGGGTTGCTGATGCGGTTGCGCCGCACGAGGTCTTCTTCGCGGTCGAGGTTCCCGTAGAGCTGGTGCGCGAGCACGAGCGAGGGCAGGGTGGCGCCGGGCGTGAAGGTCACCAGCCGGGGCAAGTCGCTGCTCTCGCCGGGCACCGCCTGCACCAGGTCCCGCCGCATGTCCTGCAACGCGGGGAACACGTCGTCTGCGGTGTCGTCGGTGTGCGAGTCGATCAGGTCGGTGATCGATACGCGCGCCAGCACGGCGTCGTCGTAGGTGCTGAACGTCTGCTCGATCGCGGCCGCGCTCGCCTCAGCCAGGACCAGACGCTTCACCAGGTTCGCCGTCGCGTCGAAGTTCACCTGCTCGACGAGCCGCGCGGGGGTGTCGTCGGGCGGGCGCACGCCGAAGTCGACGGAGTAGAGCTCGAGCAGGGTGGAGATCGGCGCGCCCGCGGTGATCAGCCCGGCGGCGACGGCCTCGACCAGCGCCACCATCGTGTCGACGAAGTCGGCGGGCTCGTCGAGCAGGTCACCGACCGTGCTGGTGAGCGTCTCGATCTGACTGGTGATCTCAGCGACCGTCTGACCCGCGAGCGCCACGCGGTCCAGCACGCTGCTGACAGCATCAGTCGCCGCGGTGATCGCCCCGGTGACGGCGTCGCGCAGGTTCGACACCTCATCGAACTTCGCGAGGAACTCAGCGCTCGCGGAGGTCTTCACCGCGGCGGCGCTGGTGACGAGCTGCGCGGGCGCGTCCACGACAGCGGTGGGCAGCGTCAGCGGCGCGCTGGTCTCGGTGAGCTCGATCGTGAACCGAGCGATCCCACCCTCGCGCGCCTCGTGGCGCACGCGCACGTTGCCCACCTGCACCCGCTTGGTGCCGTGGTACGGGTGGACCAGCTCACCAGGGCCCGCCGTGTTCAGCGCGGTCAGCAGCGCGTCGCGCGCGGCGAAGTAGTCGGCACCGATGACGTAGCCCTCAATCGGGAACGTGTGCGTGCGTGCCCCGAGGTCTTCGCTGAACGGTGGCTCCTCCGAGAATGGAATCTCGTGGTGGACAGCACGGCGCCCGGCCACGAGCTCGGTCGACTCGACGAAGAAGCCCACGCCTCGGAACGACGCGGGCAGCAGCTGGTCCCGCCAGCTCACGGCGTCACCGCGTGGCCCAGCGAGAGGTCAGTGGGTGCGCCGCTCTGGGTGATGGTCGCGCCGGCGGGCAGGTTCGCGAACTTCACGCTGACCTGCGACAGGCTGACCCCGGTCGGGCCCGCGGGGCTGAACGGTGCGTTCGCGCGGGCGTCTCGAGCCTCGATCGCCGCCATGCTCTGGCCGGTGCGGGCTTCGATCGCGCTCGCGGCCTGCCCAGCTGCGGAGTCACCGACGCGCAGCGCTGCGCCGGCGATGAGGCCCATGCCGGGGAGATTGCTCATCGCGCTGATGATCGGCCGGACTTCCTTCCAGCCGTCGACCACCGCCCAGCGCATCGTGTCGCCGAACTCTTCGAAGCGCTGCTGGACCGGGCCCCACGCGTCGTAGATCTGCTTGCCCGCGATCGCGAGCGCGACGCCAGCGGCGACGAAGGGGAGGATCGGTGCCAGCGCGGTCCACAGCGCCGCGCCGAACAGCGCGAGCGGGGGGATCGCCGCGAGGATCGACACCGCGAGAGGGCCGAACACCACAGCAGCGCCAGCGACAGCGACGCCCATGGGCCCGAGGAAGTCGATCACCTTACCCACACCGTCAGCGACCTTGCCGAGCTGCCCGGCGAGGCGTTCCATGCCCCCGCCGTCGACCCACGCAGAGATCCGCCGGCCTGTGTCCTCTGCCCAGCGGGCGAGGCCGTCGCGGTTCTTCACCAGGAACTCGGTGGCGACGTTGGAGATCTTCGTCAGCGCGGGCGCCAGCGCTCCCACGGCAGCGTTGCGCAGCCCGAGGAACGCGGTCTCAGTCTTCCGGGTGGCGTTGTCGAGGTCGCCCGAGTTGCGCGCGAACTCTTCCTGCGAGCCGGACAGGCGCAGGTACTCGTCAGCCGTCTTGCTGATCTCACCCCAACCCTGGTGCAGGAACACGCCCATCTGCGCGTTGCTCTTCCCGAACGCGTGAGCGGCCAGGGTCGCGCGCTTCGCGGGGTCGTCGATCTTCGCGAACGCATCGGTGAGCAGCGCCATTGCGCCCTCTGCCGTCTTCGCTTCCTTCACCTGCTTGGCGAACGTCGGGGAGATCGTGTTCAGGAACGCGAGGAACTCACCACCCTTGCCGGCGGTCATGTCCCCCATCTGCTTGTTCAGCTTGTCGAGCGACGCCGCGAACATTTCCTGCGGGACGTCGGCCTGCTCTGCGGCGAAGCGCAGCGCAGCGTAGTTGTCGACGGTGAATCCGACCCGCTGCGCGTGCTCGCCGAGCGCGTCGCCCGCGTCCATGCCACCCTTGACGATCGCCCCGAACGCCAGAGCGGCGCCGGCAGTGAGACCAGCCAGGCGGGTGACGAGCGCGAACGCCTGCGAGCCAACGTTCTGGATCGCGCTGGCAGCGCCGCCCATGTGCAGCGCTTCGCCCAGCCCCTTGAAGTCCTTTCCGAGGCCACGCAGCGGCGCGGTGGCCGCGTTGACGTTCGCGGTGATCCCACGAAGGGGACCACTCACCTTGTCGATGGCGCGAACGATCAGGCTGAGGGGGAACTTCTGTTCGGCCACGGCGTCACCGGGGGTTGTTGATCCACTTCGCCTCAGCGAGCCAGAACTCCAGGTCGTCGAGGCCCATCGCTAGAACTTCACCAGCCGCGAACCCGAACGTCGCAGCGACTACGGCGATTCGGTGATCGTGGTCTTCTTGCCGTGGCTGGCTTCCCGAAAATCGTTGATGGCGCTGATCACCTGCGCGAGGTCGGCTTCCCCGAGGTCGTTGATCACCGCGTCGGGTTGACCCGACAGGCGCGAGGCGATCTTCAGGTAGTCGTCAATCGGCACCTCGCCGACGGTGGTCATCAGTGAGCCCAGCTTCAGCCCGCGGTAGTCGCCCGCGCAGAGCCGCTCGCGCAGCACCAGCTCGGTGATCTCCGCGCCCTTCTCGCCGACCCTCAACGGGCGCTCGAGCTTGATGATCACGCGCTGATCTCCTCAGCGGGCTGCAGCGACTCGAACCGGCAGCCGATCGAGCCCTCGTCGGTCGCGATCGTGCCCTCGCCCGCGTAGTAGGCGTTGTGCAGGAGGATCGTCTTCCCGTTCGCGACCTTCAGCGTCACGGTGGCGTCTTCCATGATCACCAGGGCCTTGACGTCGAGGTCCGGCGCGTCGGTCACGTCGACCTCGACGAACGACGGCTGCGGGGTCTCTTTGTAGCCGTGGCCCTTCGCCGCGCCCATGACAGCCTCGCGCTTCGGGTGCCCGAGGTTGTACGTCGCGCCCGCCTTGCCGTTCAGACGCACGCCCCCGGCCTGAAGCTCGTAGGGTCCGCCGACTCGCTGGTTGCCTGCCATGGTGATCTCTCCGAGGTGCTACGTGAGGGGTTGCGTGTTACCGGTTGCGGAACTGGATCTGAGCCGCGCTGACGATGAGCATCGCGATCAGCGTCGGGGGCAGCAGCCAGTCCATCCGGTCCGAGTCGGTCGCGTTGCGCTCGACCACGAGATCAGTCTTGAACTGGTCGATCATGCTCGGCTCGAACACGACCGGCGATCGGGTCGACATGTCGAGGAACCACGACACGGCGACGGATCGGCCCAAACTCGGCGTCATCACGGCCTCGCCTGCCGGGTACGCCGTGCTGTCGTTGCCGAGCTTGTGGCGGCTGTACTCGGAGATCTTTGCTCGCCAGTTGGCCCGCGCGTACATCAGCTTGAACAGCGTGTTCGCGTCACGGAAGGTGGTGTCGGGCGAACCTGCGGCGTTCAGTCGATACATCGTCACCAGGCGCTCGATTTGCACCATGTCCCCGGCGGCCACCTTCGTCGTGGCAATGCCAGCGGCGAGCAGCAGACGGCGCTGCGCGTTGCTGTTCCGGTCACCCTCCGCGGGCGCGAGGATGTACGGCAGCGGCAGGGTCTGGAAGGGCCGCGCCCCAGCCTCATTCTCGGCGTACAGAGCCACGACAGCGGCGACGTGGGCCGCGTACTCGGCGGGTGGGGTGGGGCTGTTGTCGGTGTCGAGCACCGACGAGTGTGCGGTGTTCCGCGTCGCGCCGAAGGCGATCTGGTTCGCGTAGGTGTCGGCCTTTGCGGAGATTGCCTGGCCCTCGATAGCGCGGAGCGGACCCATCCGGTCCGCCAGCTCGTTCTCGAGCGCGGTGAGTGACGTTGCGTCAGTGTAGGGATGGGCGATCACGTGGTACTGCACGTCACCCATCGCGGTGATCAGCGAGGTGAGAACCGGGTTGGTGGCGCCGCCGCTGGGCTGCACCAGAGTCGCGGTGATGCCCGCGGGGGTGCTCTCGCTGTCGGTGCGGTAGTTCATGCGCAGGTCGAGCTCGTTGCCGACCGCGCCCGCGTTGTTCGCGCGCAGGGTGACCACGGCGCTGGCGACGCTCGCGTGCATCGGGAGGTCGGGGTTCTCGCCCGCGACGCCACCGGTGAGGGTCGCGCCGCTAACCGCGAGGTCAGTGACGTCGGTAGTCGCGAGGGTGATCGCGTTGCCGTTGGTGCCCTGCTCGACCGCGCGCACGGTGCAGACGGCGAGGGCAGACGACGCGCGCACGAGGCGCGAGGCCGTCGCGTGGGCGTTGATCTGCGAGGCGAGCGAGGCCGCGGCCTCGGTGTTGCCGGTGTCGATCGAGTACGTCGCAGCGCCGGGCGTCACAGCGCCGGCGGTGCCAACGAACGTGGTCGAGACCGCGGCGCCGTCGAGCACGCCGCCGATCGTCACGTTGTCAGCCGCGTCAGCCGCGGCGCAGGTGATCGTTCCCACCGCGTGCTTGCCGATCTCGGTGGCGAGAGCGGCGGCGATCGTCGCGGCGGTGTCGCCGACGGCCACGGCCACCTGCACCAGGTTCCCGCCGAGGTAGAAGCTGATCGTTCCGGCAGCGGTCGCGGTGCCAGCGAACGTCACCGTGCCTTCGGCGATGACACCCGCCGAGTTGTCAGCGAGCACGCCGATCCGCACTGAGCTGGACTTGTTCGCCGCGAACCAGGCGATGGCCTGACGGTGCAGCATCGAGCCGCGCCCGGCCAGCGTTGCCACCTCGTCAGCGCTGCTCACGATGCGAATGCTGTTCGCCGCCGCGGGGGCGTGACCCAGCTTCTGCCCGACGATCAGGCAGAGGTACGGGAACAGACCCGGGCCAGAGGTGGCGCGGGATCCGTCGACCTCGACGATCGCTCCAGGGGTCAGCATCAGCGAGGGGATGAGGTTGAAGTTCACGTGTGCTCTCCGGAGAAAACGTTAATCTGTTGGTACCACGAACGCGGGTGCTGCTGCAATCAGGGGATCGTCACAATGCCTTCGAGGTCGTCGGCCGGAGCCTGCGTGCCGCCCAGGTTCGTCGTCACGCCCGCGGTCGCGAACAGGTCGGTGGGCAGGGCCACGCGCTTCTGTGTGTAGAACGAGCAGCTGTAGACCAGCGCGACGCTGCCTATGGGGCGCTCGCCACCGAGCACCTGCTCAAACGAAGTCTGCTCGAGGATCGAATCGGACGCGTTGCGGTCGAGGGTGTGATCGATATCCATGGCGGTCTCGATCTGCAGGGCCAGGGCGTCGAGGGCGTCGTCTACCGCCGAGCTGGCGACTACCCAGCCAACGATCACCACGCGGGTCATGCGCTTGAGCTCGCGCGGCGCGGTGCTCGCGCTGCTCTCGTGGATCGTCTCGTCGGCTGAGTAGACGCTGATCGCCGGCAGCTGGTCGGTGGTGAGCGGCTCCTGACGCGACTTCGTCACGCGCGAGCCTGCGGCGGTGCGATCGTTCAGCGGTCCCTTGAGCTGGGCCACAATCTCCTCTCGCAGTAGCTGCCGCTCGTGAGCCATCAGGCCACCCGGTGGAGAAGAAGAAGAACCCCACCCATGCCGTCGGGGTGGACGTCGTGCCAGCTGTACGCCACGCCATCAACCGTCACCCGGCCCGCGGTGTCAGTCTTCGGATCGCTGGGCAGGTCGTCCAGCGTCAGAAAGCAGGTGGGCGCCACGGTGGACACGCCCCCGCCTTGCTCTGCGCCGTCGATCTGCGTGTGCGGCGCGGTGAAGATGCCGTCTACCTCGACGGCAGCGCCGACCCCGGGCGTGTAGGTGACGGTGCCGCCCAGCTTCTGCCGGATCGCAACGTCACCCACAGCCATGAGGTCGGCGAAGCCCATCGCGTGGGCTTAGGCGTAGACGACGTACGCTTCAGAAGCCGCGGTCACGTTGGTCAGGCGGATGAGCACCCGCTTGGACGTGTTCTGCGCCACGATGCGCGAGCCAGCGGTCTGGTTCGCGTCGAAGTCGCCACCCGTGCCAGCGGCCAGGGTGATGGACTCAGCAGCGTCGCTGCCGTTGATCACCTGCAGCTCGAGCACGTCGCCGACCTTCGCGCCCGGAACGGCAGCCACGAGCAGCGCGGCGGTCGACAGGGTGTCGGTGCGACCGGCGCCCGCGCAGTCGCGAACGTAGATCTTGCTCAGGATCATCGCGGCGGTGATCGTCCCGGCGCCAGCGGTGGCGACGGACGTGGGGGTGGGCGAGCCCTCGGAGGCGACGCCGCTCGCGCGCGAGCTCGGCATGAGCTTCACCTTGCCGGTGGTGTCACCGACACCCGAGGCGACGGCCTCGACGGCGACGCCGATCTTCGGGCCGGCGGCGGCGTCGGAGGTGCAGCGCTTGTTCGTGTCGTCCCAGTGCACGTTCATGCCCTCGGTCCAGGCCTGCGAGCCGACCTTCAGGAGCGAGTGCACGCCGTCGATCTGGAAGTCGCCGAGCGCCGCGCTCGCGACGGTGTCGCAGCTCACGCCGAAGATGGCGCCGATCAGCGCACCCAGGCCAGAGGTCGCGCGCGCGTACGGCGCAGTCAGGTTGAGGATGCTGCCGGGCTGAATGAAACTCTGCGTCATGGCTTGATCTCCGTGGTGGGTGAGGCGGTGAATGAGGGGGTCGACATCGCAGTCGACCCCCCGATCATCGTCCCAGCCGATTACCCGCCGGCGTTGGTGATGCAGCCCTTCGGGTCGAACATCTGAACCGCGTAGTCGAACCGAACCTTCATCTCGGTCCCGTCCACGCGCCAGCCGGCCTCGGTCTCGAGCACCGGCGAGCGGCCCTGGCCCTCGAGGAACGCCACGACCACCGCGGCGGCCACGTTCGCGTCAGCGAACAGATAGCGGCGGTTGCCGGTGAAGCGCGGGGTGTCGATCACCTCGCGGAACAGGCCCTGGACGCTGTTCTTCTTCTGCAGCTTGGTCGAGTCGTGGTCGAACGTGTCGGTGTTGATGCCGCGAGCAGCCGCGCCATTCGCCGACGAGACGAGCAGGATGCTCGGGGTCATCTGCAGGTATTCCTTGCTGTTCTGGTCCCGCATCGCGAGGAAGATCTGACGGTCGGCGTCGATGGCGGCCACGCTCAGCGCCGAGCTCGTGCCGTTCACGTTGCCGCGGTTCGCCGAGTGGAAGAACGGCTGGGCGTCGGTCTGGGTCGGGCCCAGGCCGCTGTTCTGCGCGAGCAGCGCGTAGAAGTCCTCTTCGATGCCGAGGCGAGCACCACGGCCGATCGCGGTCGCGAGGCTGGACAGGAAGCCCATGTCATCGTTGATGATCAGCTTGCGGCTGATCGCGTAGATGTTGCCCTTCGTCCCGGTGGCGATCGTCTTCTTCACGCCGTCGGCGATCGTCTTGTTCTTGAACTCGCCCATCTCGGTCAGGTCGTCGAGCGACCCGAGGGCGCCGGTCGAGTAGCGGGGCTGGTCGCGGAAGTCGGGAACGTCTTCCTGCTTCGCCATCTTCGACCAGGTGTCGGGGGTGATCGCGTACTGACCGAGCAGCACCTTGTTCATGGTGTTCTCGAGCAGCACGGGGAAGTCGCCCGTGGTGGCGTAGCCGGCGCGGTGCGTGAGAGCGCGACCGACCATCGTCATCCGGTCCATGCCGCGGGTCTTCACGCCACGACGCTCGAGCGACTCGCGGGCGAGGTCGACCAGGGTCATGCCGCGGAACTCACCGCCGTCGGTCTCGACCTTCTCGAGGCCCTTCACACCCTTCGCCTTCGCCTCAGCGATCACCTGCGAGGTGTTCGAGCGCTCGAACAGCCACGCCATCGCGCCGCGCTGGAACTTGTCGCTCGCGTCGTCGGTCACCTCGACGCGCGCCGGCTCGGTCTTGATGTCGTCGCTGCGCTTGGCGAGCTCGTCGATCACCAGGGCGCGGGCCGCGTCGAGCGCGGTGCCGTCGGTGATCAGCTTGTCGGCGAACGCCTGGTCGAGCTTCGCGGTACGGCACGCGTGCGCGATGCCAGAGACGCGGGTGCGCTCGAGCTGCGTGGCCTGCTCAGCGGCGCGCTGGGCGATGGCGGGATCGGGGGTCACGACAGGGGCAGGAGCAGCCGGGGGAGCCCCGCCGCTGCCGTTCCCGTCGTTCTGCTGCTGCAGCTTCCGGTTCTTCATGGTGTCCTGCTCCTCGTTGGTGGTGATGGTGACTTCGTGGGTCTCGGGTGCGCTACGCACGCCCGCGCCCTGCTCGGCGCCCATAGCGACCGAGCTGATTTCGTAGGGTTCCCAGTCCGTCGCGCGGAGGGTGGGGATCTTCGTGTCGACCCCTTCGGTCTTCTCGACCGCCCAGGTTCGGTAGCCGACGCTGACGTTCCTGACGATCTTGTCCGCGATCTTCGCGAACAGCATGTCTGCGTCGGGGTCGATGCCAGCCGCTGCCATACGCACGGTCGCGTAGCCCTTGCCGTTCTCGATCCTCGCAGACTCGATCACGCCCGGGGTCTCTGCGACGCGGTAGCCGTTGTGGTCCTTCAGAAACGGCGCGGTGCCCGAGGCCAGCCGCCCCATGCGGATCGACTTCGGGTCCATGCTCAGCTCTTCGTAGAACTGGCCGTCGTACCAGCTCGAGCGCAGCACCTTCGCGCCGGTCGACCACATCACTTCGAACGTGCGCTTCTCGACGTTGATGGACGTCACGTCAGCCCGGATGTCCAGGGGTCCAACGTTGCGCTTCTCGGTTCGAATCTTCACGGTCTCGACTCCTATCAGAAAACGTTAATCTGAGTCAACGAGCTACGGGTCGACGGCGGGATCGGCGCCCAGCGTCACCTCGGGCAGCGCGTCGACGAAGGCGTTGTACTGCGCCGGGCGGTCGGCGGCGAAGGCGACGGGCGCGGCGCTCTCTTGCGCGTCGTGCTTGCTCAGCCACTCGTTGCCCGCGTCGACGGTTGCGGCGACGAAGCGACGCAGCTGGGCGCGCGTCGGGTTGGTGAGCTTGAATGTGGCGAGCGAGGCGCGGAAGGCAGTGCGTGCGGTGGCGATGATTCCCATGGTGACCTCAGCTGGTGAGCAAGGTGGCGACTCGCCACGAGAACGGAAGCGCGGCGGTCGCGTTGCCGTTGCCGCTGACGGTGAACGAGCCAGCGGCCGGAACGGCGATCAGTTCCTTGCAGGTGGCATCCCGCGCGTGCGGCGTGATGACGATGTGTGAGGCCGCGGTGACGAGGTTGTTGGTAATCAGCACCGAGGCCGCGCCTGCCGCGATGGAGCTTTTACCGATCGGCCGATCAATGGTCGCCGCGCCGGGGGTCCCGGTGGAGTCGGTCCCGCGCTGGTTCACGAGGCCGGAAGGGAGCGCCTGAAACGACAGGTACGCGCCGAACGTCGGGTTGATCTCGATGTTGTATCCGCTGCGGAAGTAGCCCGAGGTGGTGAACTGAGCGATCGCCGTAGAGCCAGTCTTCACGAAAAACTGGCCGCCCGCGAAGTCGAACTTCCACGAACTCGCACCGCCCATCGGAAAGTCGAGGACAGTCTTCGACAGGGTCAGGTAGTCCAGCTGAGTCCCGCCGATGCCCGTCGCTGCGACCATCACCTTTGCGGTCGCGTGGACGGAACCGTCGGTCTCGCTGCTCCCGACCACGACGCACTTGTCTGACGCCCCCGCGCCCAGTGACGAGCGCAGCACCAGCGCCACGCCGACCGCGCGCACCAGCGCAACGACGGCTTCGGTGATCGTCGTCACCCCAGCGAGGACGGCCCCGGTGAGGGTCTTCACCCCGCCGAACTCCTGCGCGCCCGTGGTGACTGCGCCAGCCTGAGCGGCACCTGCAGCGGCGAGCGTCAGCACCTGACCAGCGCCGACGGTGAGCCCGTTCCCGCCCCCGCTGACTGGGTCGTGCGCGTCGGCGATCACCAGGTCCACGTCGCCCTGCAGCTCGACCAGCGCGGCCTGCACGTCAGTCGACGCAAGCGAACCGGCCGGCGTTACGGTGATCGAGTCAGCAGGCATCGTCACCGGGCCCATGCCGCTGCCAGCACCGGGCGCGCCCTCTTCGCCCTTCTTCGCCAGCAGGTCCCAGCCGCTCGCGCTCGCGTGGGGGCGCGCGTTCGTCGGCGCCTTCGCGATCCACGACGAGCCGTCGAGCTCAACAGCGTCGCCCTTCGCGTAGGTGACGCCCTGCGAGAACGCGCCGCGCCAGATCATCCCGGGCACGCCAGCGGGGCCGGTGTCGCCCTTCGGTCCCTGCGGCCCGACAGGACCAGCGGGGCCCACGTCGCCACGCTTGCCGTCGAGGCCGGGCACGCCAGCGGGGCCCCGCGGCCCGGTCTCACCACGCAACCCGTCGGCCCCGCGCGGTCCAGGCTCGCCGTGCTGACCGTCGACCCCGGGAATGCCAGCGGCGCCGGTCTCCCCGCGATCACCCTTCGCGATTGCCACAAGGGTCGACAGGTCGCCCGTCGGCGCGACGAGGGGGCGCGGCTCAGGGGTGGTGCGCTCAGCGTGCTTGCGTTCCTCGAGCGCAACGCGCCGGGCCTCGACCGCGATCCGCTCGCGCTCGACCGCGACCTTCTCGGCTTCGATCACCAGACGCGCGGCGGCTTCAGTCAGTTTCTCGCTCACTTCGCGCCTCGCATCTGTCGTGTGATCTCAGTGAGGGTGATCGACAACACGTTGATCACCTCGACCTCGTCGCGCTTCGCCTTCGGCTTCTCCTCGGGCGCGTCGTCTTCCGCAGGCGGGTCCTCAGCCGGCGGCGCGCCGCCTGCGTCCACGCCTGCGCGGGCCTGCGTGAGCCCGGCCTGCGAGGTCTTCTCGGGGTCGCTGTCGAGCATGATCCCGAGCTCGTCGAGCCGCTTCTTATCGGCCGCGTACTCAGCCCAGTGGGCCTCGGGGTCACCACCGACCTGACGGACCATGTCGCTGAACGTCATCGCCCCGTTGCGGACCAGACGCGACAGCGCGAGCCCTTCCTTGTCGGGCTCGATCATCGGCATCGGGTCGACTGACCATTCTGCGCGCGGGGCGGTCTGGACCTCGCCCATCACCAGCGCGGCTTCCATAGCCCAGCGCCACACGCCAGCGCAGAGCTGGGGGATCAGCATGTGGTACTGCCAGCGCTTCACGTTCGCCTGGTGCGCGAGCCGGCCCATGCGCGCCGAGCTGAAGTTCACCTGCGAGTAGTCGCCGGTCAGGTCTTCGTACGTCACGCCGATCGCGGCGGCGACGCGGCGCAGCTGCCGGGTCGCGAAGCCTTCAGACGTGACCGACGGGGGCGAGCCGAACGTGACGGTCTCGCCGTCGTTCAGCTGATGGATCATCCCCGGTTCGATCGTGTCCACCGTTTCGTCGTCTTCGTCCTCTTCACCGATCGCGGCGCCCTCGCCGGTGGTGTCGCTCACGAACGCGGCGAAACACGCGGCGATCTTCTGCCGCATCAATTCGGCATCTTCCCACTCGTCGAAGTCCTTCAGCGTGAGGATCGCCGCGGCGAACCACGACAGCCCGCGGGCCTGACCGGGGCGCAGCGGCTTGAAGATGTGGAGAATCTCAGACGCAGGCACGCGGCGTGAGACGCTGCCGGTCGTCGACTGCGCGCCGGGGTGCTCGGGGAAGATCCAGTAAGCCGCGCGGCGCCCGAGCAGATCGTACTCGACGCCCTGAACGATCTTCCCGCCGGCTGAGCTCGTGTCCTCGGTCTTCGCCGAATCGAGTTGGTCAGCCTCGAGCAGCTGCAGCTGGAACGGGAGCGCGAGCTTTTCGCCGCTCGAGCCGACGTCAGAAGCCTTGCGCCAGCGACGGCGAACCAGCACTTCGCCGTCGCACGGCACCAGGTCCATGACCTGCGCCTGCAGCGCGTAGAACGTCGAGCGACCTTCGCTCTCACAGTCGGTCGAGTCGGCCCACGCGTTCCAGAGCTCCATGGCGCGCGTGTTCGACTTCGCGTCAGGTCCAACGGCCTTCGGCACTGTTCCCCAGCCGACGACGTTGTTTGAAATCACCTGCTGTCCGCGGCCCGCCCACCCGTTGTCTCGGATCAGGGCGCGCGTGTGCATCCGCAGCTCGGCGCCGGCCATCTGCGTGAGTGCATTCACGTCGGACCGGATGCGGCTCCAACCGCTGGTGCGGTGGCCCGTCGTCGCGGCCTTGTAGTTCCTCTGGCCGAGCACTTCGGCAGCGGCTCGGGCCTGCAGCCGCTTCAGCCCCGCTGTCGGCGAGAACCACGAGACGAGGCGATCCCAGGTGTTCATTCGTTGAAGCCCTTGATCGCCGCGCGGCGGTAGCGGGGTCGGTCGCCTGCGGTGGTCGCGAGGTTCGCTTCCATCGCGGCGAGCTGCTTTCGCATTTCGGCGAGCGACTGGTAGGTGACCGTTCGCGCAGGCGGGCCCGAGTAGCTCACGGTCAGAACGCCGCTCGCGCAGGCGGCGCGCAGAGTGTCGATCTCCGTCTGGGTGTAGGTCACCGACACCGTGTCACCTCTTCTTGAGCCAGCCAGAACGACGCTTACCCAAAAAACGTGAATCTGACAAGGCCCGGTGATTAATCGGCGGGGGCGCAGGCGCGGCCGCGCGGGGTGGGGCGGGCGCAGGACGCGCCACGGGCACCGCCGGCGCAGCGGGCGTCACCGCGCGCGGTGTGGGGGCGATCCGGTCGATCCCCAGCACGGCAGCAGCGGCGCGCGCGTACACGCGGCAGTCGAGCTGGTGGTTCTCGCGGCCGGGGATCTTCTGCCACTCGTGCACGGCGTAGCCCTTCCTCGAGACCGTCGACACCAGGTGCTCAGCGGTCAGCTGGCGGAAGAACTCGGGATCGTACTGGGGGAAGTGACACCAGCCGGGCGGCAGCGCCGCGTCACCCTCGAGCGGCGGGGCCAGACGCAGCCACGCGTAGAGCTCAGCCTTTGCCCCGTCGACGCCCACGGGCCAGACCTTCGCGCCTCGAGCCAGTCGCTTCCCCCGCACCGTCACGTCGACCGACGTGGGCGGGGCCGTCAGCGTGTGCTGCGTCGCGACACCCTTCACCGCGACGACGCGCCCGACGTGCCCGCGGGCCCACGCGTAGACCTGGTTGGTGTTGTATCCCGAGTCAACGGCGAGCATGCGGATCGTGAACGCGACGCCCGCGGCGTTGAGGTACGTGCGCGACAGCAGCTCGTCGACCTTCGCCCAGTCTTCTTCATTGCCCGTGTCGCCAGGGAGCGCGCCCGCGTCGATCGACCACGACTCTTTCTCGCGGCCCGACCAGCCCACGACCTCGTAGCGCCACGAGTCCTTCTGCACGTCGACGCCGCAGGTGAGGAACCGCACACCCTCGGGCACGGTGCCGATCACGTACTCCTCTCGGCGCTGATAGAGCCGCTCCCACTCGGGGGCCTCGCCGTTCTGCTTCCACACCTCGCCGAGCAGGGTGTTCACGACCGTCTGCAGTTCTTCGGCGCCAGCCTTCACCGCCTCGAGCCACTCTTTCGCGAGCTGAGCCCAGGCGGCGTTCGGGCTGTAGCTGTACGCGGCCCAGATGTGGAACGACGCGCGCCCGTCGAACGGCTGCGCGTGGACGTGCTCGGTGGTGCAGCCAGCGGGGCAGGGTGGACGCGCGCGCCACTCGCCGCGCTCAACCATCCACCGCTTGTGCTCGTGCTCGATCACACAGCCGTTTTTCGCGCAGACGAAGTGCGCAGTCTCGGGCTTGTCCTTCTCCCAATGCATCCAGTGCCCGGCGAGCTCTTCGCTCTCTCGGAACACAAGCGGGGCCATGTGGTTGCAGTGCGGGCACGGAACGAAGTAGCGGCGCTGGTCGCCAGAGTGAAACAGCTTCTCGATCCTCGAGAGCCCCGCGAGCTTCGGCGTCGACCCTCCGCCGATCTTCCGGTCCCAGTAGTACTCGGTCCGCTTGATCGCCAGCTTCACCGGGTCGCCGTCGCTGCCGGCTGACGGGGGGAACCCGTCGACCTCGTCGAGCAGCATTCGCTTTCGCGAGACGCGGCGGAAGCCCGTGCCGCTGTTCGCGCCTACGAACGAGAGCACGCCGCCGGGGAAGCTCTTATGCAGGATCGTGTTCCCGCTGCCCTTCGGCCCGACGTCCGACTCAGAGTCTTCGTAGACGATCTGCGACAGCACCGGCGTATCACGCAGCATCGGTGCGATCTCTTCCTTCGAATAGCCCTTGCTGTCTTCGATCGTCGGCTGCACGACGGTCAACGGGCAGGGGTCCTGATGGATCGAGAACCCGACGAACGCGTTCAGGATCTTCGTCCACCCGACGCGCGCGGACTTCATCACCCAGACCTCGGTGATCGTCGGGTCGGTGAACGCGTCCATGATCCCCTTCTGGTAGGGAATCGTCACCCAGCGCCCCGGCTGCGCCGAGCTCTCGGCGCTCAGGTAGTAGAACTGGTCAGCCCACTCGCTGAGCGTGAGCTTCGGTGGTGGGCGCCACGCTGACCGCGCCTGGGCGATCACCGACTCAGCGGTTGCGAATGCCGCGGGGTTCATTCGACCTCGGGGCCGGCGAGCTGCTCGAGCGCCTCACGCACCAGCCGCTCGATCACGTCGCAGTCTGTCGAGGCCAGGTGGGGCAGCGCTTGGCGCGCACGCGATGGGATCGCCAGCAGCTGCGTCTTGCAGCTCGTGAGGTAGCCGACCAGCTGGCGCTCGACGTCTTTCGCCGGGATGAGCTCAGCGGCGGCTTCCTTGAACTTCAGCTCAGCCAGGTCGGCCTGCGCGTTTTTGTGACGCAGGTTCGCCGCCAGAAGATCACTGGGCGGTTCCTCTTCCGGCTCGGGCGGGGGTGGGCTGTCGATCGTGGGCGGCGGCGGGTTCCGGTCTGCCAGCGCCCTCGCCAGCGAGGCAGGTGGGACGTTGTAGCCGGCTGCGCGCAGCTGCGCCTGTGAGTCGGTGTTCTTCAGCCACTCGGCGTCAGCCAGAGCGACGTCGCGGATCTGCGGCGCCTTGCCGGGGATGATCAGGAGCGACTCTTTCAGCCGCTGGTCTGCCACGGCGCGACCCACAGCCACGCGCGAAGAACCAGGGAGCCCAGCGGCCTGTCGGTGGCGGGCATAGGCGGCCTGGGTAATCGGTGAATCTGCCATGTAACACGCGTAGCACGCTCAGATTAATGAACGCAAACAGGCGGTTGCGAAAGAGTTACGGGCGGGGTTACGCGACCCGCGCAGCGCCGAGTCACGAAACCCAAAACGTAAAGACCATAAACATTCAGTCCCTAGTCGAACACCGCGAATCTGCGCACC
>Ga0172380_10002567_pt1 | contig 27409 bp, 26 predicted proteins | sample Leawe162metaG_FD_119747 | JGI IMG/M metagenome (GOLD analysis project Ga0172380, IMG submission 119747) | Leachate microbial communities from a municipal landfill in Southern Ontario, Canada - Leachate well 162 metaG | ecosystem: Engineered > Solid waste > Landfill > Unclassified | place... | reverse complement strand
TTTGTATGAATTAGGTCCGAGTAGATTAGAAATAATTAAACTTATTCCTAACGCTGATAGAATATATATTGTAATATTTTTTACCGGTCTATAATCAGGATTTTTTACAACAAGAAAAAGATAAGCAACCAAAATTATTTCAACGATTATTCTAAAATAAAACCCCTTCCCCGCCACATATGGAAAATAGAGTGATTTTGTAATTATAAAAGGAGTAAGCAGTGAAGCAAAAATCAAGGCCATAATTGTCCCCGTCAAATATTTTTCAGCGTATTTCATACCAAAAACTATATCACAGACATAAAATCTACACTACAGTTAACGATGATAATCTTTTTGAAAAAACACCTGGCCATGATAAAATGTTACATTACATGATTATAGTAAATCATTTATAATATACTTTTAACTATGTCTACCGAACAACAATCTTCACACAAGAATGTAGAGGGACCTGACCATATACTTGATCTCACTATTACCCAATGGTATGACAAAGAACACACAGACGATGAACGTATAAAAACAAGGAATGAGATTGCAAATTATACATTAAATACATATATTCAGAATTTAAAACAAGGTGAGGCAATGCCAAAACCAGAAACATTGGGTGTTATACTTGAATCATTAGAATTAGTTGAAAAGTTACGGGAAATTACTGTTACTGATAATGCGTCTTTTGATCCAAAAATTGAAGTCGTTCTTGTCCTTACGGGGCCAGGACTATTTTTAAGTAAAAATAAACCAAATGACCAATATACTCAAAATACATACCGATGGCTCAATCGTGATCGTGTTCTCGGTGGAATGGCATATGCACGCAGGGTTGCTATTGAGAAAAAAGTTGCCGCAGAAGGTACCTCGGTAGATAAACAAAATCTAACGTGGGAAGACCTAGAAAAATACGGTCCTGTAATTTTTTTCAATGGTACAGTAGCGGAAAATGAGGAACTTAACTTAATACTTCAGAATTGGGATAAATATGGCTGGGACGAATCTTTTGTTGATGAATATCCAATTATTAAACACTTTCCGTATCCAACAAAATTACCATATCCTCCATCAAAGATTAAAATTTCGTCTAGGCCAACTCGACATACAGGCGAACAATTTACCAATCTCGCACAAGAAATCGGGCCTGATGGTATAATTGCTGGAGCAAAAAATATTTCAATTGTATCTAACGTATTAGATTTTATCCGTATCGGTAACTATGCCCAGAAATTAGTCAGTCATGATACAGCATTAACAAATGGCCTGTCTTTTTGGGCCTATCCACTTAGAGTTCGTCGTAGTGATAATAGAGGCAACAGCGACACTGTTCCTGAATATGCAAAAAATGAACTTATACGCCTTGCCACATACTATCAGATAGATCATCTTGCGGAGCACCCTTACCCGTTTAAAAATCTGGCCAGAAAAGAAATTCATTTGTAAATTATTGAACTATTTTGACACCTTTTGATACTTTGTATATAATTCATTAATAATGAAAGAAATAAATGAACACGGAGTCTATACAACTTCAGAGACACGAAGAATACTCCGCATTAGTGAAAGTACTATTAAGCGATTACTTAAAAATGGTTTTATTCGTGCAAACAAAGTTGGCGGTCAATACAGAATACTTGGAAAGGAATTATTACGTATACTTTCACCAGAATTGGAGAAGGATGCCATAAAATCATACCTCAGGATAAAAAACAAAGTGGTGAAAGAAATAAACAAATGGTAAACTGACAGTTAATCTGTCACAACCCAATAACTAAAACATGCGGACATCAAAACTAATTACAATAATTGAACCAAAGAAGACTTTCAGCTGGAATGATCTTCGAGAAATATGGAACTACAAAGAACTTCTCTACTTTTTTACATGGAGAGATTTTAAGGTTCGATATAAACAAACAACAATCGGAGTCCTTTGGGCAATCTTTCAACCATTCATTACAATGGTAATATTCAGTCTTTTTTTTGGAGGTCTATTAAAAATCCCTTCTGATAATGTACCATACCCAATCTTTGTATATACAGGTCTTTTGTTTTGGCAATTCTTTTCTACTTCTCTCTCAGAGACGAGTAACACATTCATTAGTAATCAAGCCATCATCACAAAAGTATACTTTCCCCGTCTCCTACTTCCCCTTTCGTCCGTATCGACAAAATTAGTCGACTTTGCAATCGCTTCTATAATCCTCGTTGGGATGATGATCTATTATGGGTATACACCAAATCTCAGTGGTCTTTTTATATTACCCTTGCTTTTGATAATAACTTTTATGATTGCAGTCGGGGGAGGTTTATTTCTTGCTTCAATAAATGTTAAGTACAGAGATGTTAGATACATACTCCCCTTCTTTATCCAAATTCTTCTTTTTATCACTCCGGTAATTTATCCTTCTAGTATTGCCGGTCAATATTCTTACCTTTTAGCATTAAACCCGATGATGGGAGTGATTCAATCAGCCCGGGCAGCTCTACTAGGCACTTCACCTATTAATTGGCTTCTCATCTTTATTTCTTTCATTACCTCACTTATCTTCATAGTGATTGGAGTCGTTTACTTTAAAAAAGTCGAAAGATACTTTGCTGACATAATATAAAATGCCATGGAACCAATAATTGAAATTAAAAATGTTGGAAAACGATACAATATAAACCATGAGAATGGTCGATATATTGCATTACGAGACATTCTAGCAAATGTACTGAGAAATCCTTTTAAGTTTATTGCGAAGAAAACAAAGCAGGCATTAGGAATCGGCGGAAAAGAGGAATTCTGGGCGCTTAAAGGTATAAATATTAAAATCAATAGAGGTGAAATAATTGGAATAATTGGACATAACGGTGCTGGTAAATCCACACTTTTAAAAATACTGACCGGTATTACTCCACCAACAACAGGATCGATCACAATGCATGGAAAAGTTGCATCCCTACTTGAAGTTGGAACTGGCTTCCACCCAGAGTTAACAGGTAGAGAGAATGTGTACCTAAATGGTGCAATATTAGGTATGACAAAAAAGGAAATAGAAAGGAAATTTGATAAGATTATTGAATTTTCTGGGGTGGAAAAATTTATTGACACTCCTGTAAAAAGATACTCAAGCGGAATGTATGTAAGGCTTGCATTTTCTGTTGCCGCTCATCTAGAACCAGATATTCTTCTCGTCGATGAAGTATTGGCTGTTGGTGATTCAGAATTTCAAAAAAAGTCTCTTGGAAAACTAGACAGTGTTTCAAAATCTGACGACAGAACAATTCTTTTTGTAAGTCACAACATGAACGCAATCCAAAAACTCTGCACAAGATGCATCCTCCTCGATCATGGTGAAGTAAAAATGATTGGAGAAACAAGAGAAGTAATAAAAAAGTATCTTGATTTATCATCAAAAATTGAAAACGCAACACTTAAACTCACAGAAAACTACACAGGTAAGGGTGGAATAATGCCCACCGACGTTAAATTGGTTGAAAAAGAAGGCATTGCCCCGTTTACCGAAGAAGGTGGAATGTATAAATTATCACTCGATTGGGAGAAAAAAGAAGAATCTCCATTTTCTGAAATTGAATGTGCCTTTGCTATTCATAATTCAGAAGGAACATTGGTTACCAGACTCTCTTCAAGATCAGTCGGTGCACACCTAGATGTAAACGGAAAAACAGGTAAATGGACATGTCTCGTTGAAAAGAATCTTTTACCAAGAGGAGAATACTATTCAAATATAAAAATTGATTCTGCCCGCGGCTCTGAATATTGGAAAATAAACGCTTTTTCATTTACTGTCCATCCTGGTACATTTCAAAATGGTATTGAACCAATATTTCATAATCACTCTTTTCACCAACCACAAAACTGGACGAATGAATAAGAACTCATCATTTTAACATGATAGATAAAAATAAAGCCTTAGTCTCCCCCAAAAATACTATTGCAACAACAGAGAAGCATGTTCTCATTATCTGGCCAAACAGTATTCAGTATGAAGAGGAAATAATCAACGAATTTACTGATCGTTTTGAGATAATTAATAGACATGTCGCCAAACTTGATCTAAATGGCAATAAATGGCTTGAGATATTTTATAGTAGGTCGCTCGTTCATTTTTCAAATCAAGAAAAAAAGATTATTTTAACTGACAAAAGGAAAAGAATTGGTTCTGGGGAAGCAATCATTATGGAACTATTGATTAATAATCCTAGATATGATTTGGTCTCGACAACAAATGGAATATCCTACGTAAACCTAGATTGCCAAGAAATAAAAAAGAAAATACGAGACAGAATTAAATGTGAAATACACCTTTCAGATTCAGCGATTGATTCCAGAGATAATCAATATAATCTAAGAGATTTTATAAAAACACACAATCTTTCTGATATTAAACCTGTATCAGAAAATTCCATAAAGGATTTTTTTGCCACACTAAACGCGCAGAACATTAGTTATGTAAGTCTTCGAGGTCACAATCTAATTAATAATAACCAATCATTACTATCTGATCATAAAAAAGATATAGACATTTTAGTAGATATCGAGGATTTTAATAAATTAAAAAGATATCACTCTTTAGTCAAACTCTCATATGAAAAAGAAGAGCGATATACGTTAGTTTATACAGAACAAGGAAAGCATCGAGATTGTAAAATTGATATATATACTACAAAATCCGGTGTTCTTCCGCCGAAATTTGAACAGAAAATACTTTCCGAAGCTGTGTTAACTGAAGGTATTAAATCACTTACTAAAAAAAATAGGGATTTTTATGATCTCTATCATTTTGTTTTTCAAAAGAGATTTATACCAGAAAATAAATTATGGGGAGACGACGACTTTAGAGACGTCGTTCTAAAAAGACCAACAGATATCATCGCATTCCTAAATGAGAATGGATTAGGAGATGTTCTAAAAAATAATTATTATCCGAAATGGAAAACTTTTCCCGCCATCCATTCCCTAAATAGGAAACTTATACAGAAGAAACTTCAAGCGACAATAAACGACAGGCGATACTATACGTATGTTTTTGAGAATCAAAATGGGGATATAGAAAAAGAAGGAGAACTGGAATGTATAAAAAATGAATACGAGATTTTAAACTTATTAAAAAGAGATCTTTACGATACGATACCTCAACCCATTGAATTTTCATTTAATACTGATGATAACCTCGGTATACTAAAAATGACAAAGGTTAATGGAAGGCCATTGACCACAATTACCAATATGACTTGGGGATTCAAAACATTTAAAAGACACCTGGAATCAGCAATTAAGACACTGCTTGTACTAGAGACAAATAAAGTTCTCCACAGAGATATCAATCCATCTAACTTATTTTACACTGAAGATAAAATTATATTTATTGATTTTGGTTGGAGTGTAATCAAAGGTAAAGAACACGTAATTCCAACACCGGAAGGGTTGAATTCTGGTTTTTATAAGCATCCAGATAGACACGATGATAGATACTCATTAATAAAATGCTTTATGACAAAATATATTTTTCCCACTTTTTTAAAGAAAGTTCTATTAAGCTATGATACCGATATTATTTTAAAAGAAATGAACTCCCTCTCTATTACAAAGAAAATAATTATCGAATTGTTTTTAAGAAATCAAGGTTTACTACATTTGATTCTCTCATTTAAGAAAAAATATATATGAAGAAAATTTTTATAGGCATGCCAGTATATAATGGGCAAAAATTTATTAGAGACGCGATAGATTCTATAATTAACCAAACATACAATGACTGGATACTATATATATCTGACGACTCTTCAAAAGATAGCACCCCGGAAATCTGTCTCGAGTATACAAAAAAAGATCCCCGTATAAAATACACGCGCAGGGAAAAGAATCTTGGACTTTTTGGTAACTTTGGTTTTGTATTAGAGGAATGCTCAGAACCATATTTTATGTGGGTCGCTCAAGATGATTTAAGAGATCCAAAGTATCTTCAGATATGTATGGAGCAATTCGACAAAGACCCGGAATTAGATTTTGCGACAACCTGCACAGCCTGCATTGATCAAAACGGAAAAACCATTTCTCTTGAAGATGAACTAACAATATTTACAGGAAAGCCAAGCGTGTTTGGAGTAACGAGATACATTATGCATCCTGAGATACTCGGCAAATGTAATTTAATGTACGGTTTATATAAATCACCAACAGCTAGGGCCGTTTGGGAAGCATACCCACAGAGAAATATCTGGGGCCAAGATTACATGTTTACACTAGCTTTAATTAGTAGATTTAAAATTTTTGTAGACAAATCCCCCCTTTTTAAAAAAAGGCTTGGTGGTTATTCCAGTCCAAAAGCATTTGAATCAAGTGATCCTGTAGCAGAAAGAAAGAAATTATTAAAAGACGCAAAGAATCACATTTTTCCCTTTGGGAGATTTAAGATATATTTAAATGGTCACATAGAAGCACTTCGAGGTACGGACTATGGGATTTTGGCCGTCTTCCTTTTATTCTTAAGATTACCGAGATCCTTTATAATACACATTAAGGAAAGGGACATGAGAAAGATATTTCCTCGAATAAGAAAAACACTAAGTAAAATAATAAAGTAAGTAACTAAAATAATGTCTATAATCATCAGACTTCAGGGTGGACTAGGAAATCAACTGTTTCAATATGCATTCGCAAAAGGAACTGCATCAAAATTAGGTGTAGATTTTATACTAGACAGAAACACTTATTCCGCAAAAGATAATGAAAAGAATACATATAGAAAATACTCTCTCGATGTATTTAACTCGAATATTAAATTTGCAAAAGATACTGATAAAATGGGTTTTGTCTGGTTTAGAAGACAAAAAATATTTGAAACTTTTTATAAATATTTAAGATTAAAAAGATTCTTTTTGCCTTTTTATTACAGAGAACGCACATTCGCTTACGACGAAAATATCTTTAAACAGAAAGATGGAACTTATTTTGATGGATATTGGCAGACTGAAAAATATTTTTCTCACATAAGAAGTAATCTACGAAAAGAAATCTGTGAGGATGTCTCTCTTTCTGAAAATGCTAAAAAATACTCACATGAAATAAACACGCGGGATGCAATATCAATACACGTTAGACGTGGGGATTATGTGTCAAATCCAAATATTCTAAAATACCACGGATTATGTTCTATGGATTATTATAAAAATTCGATTGACTACATTAAAGAAAAAATAACGAACCCTCATTTCTTTATTTTTTCAGATGATTATGATTGGGCAACACAAAACTTTTTATATTTAGGTAAAAATTGTACTATAATTAAGAGTCTCGAAAGTAAAGATTACGAGGATATTATTTTAATGTCAAAATGCAAACACAATATAATATCAAACAGTAGTTTTGGTTGGTGGGGCGCTTGGTTAAATTCACATCAAGAAAAGATCGTAATAGCACCTAGAAAGTGGTTTGCAAACGCACCAAAAGCAGACACACGCGATATTGTACCAGAAACATGGATTAGGCTGTAAAATACAAAAAGATTATGTTAAAAAAAATATTGAAAAATACGACTCCCCCAATTATCTATTCTTTAATTAAAAAGGTAATCAAAAGGAAGAAAAGGTATATACCAAAGTGGAACGTACTAAATTTTGAACCACTTAAAGGATTCAGAATATATTTTGATCCAACAGGAAACTGGCAAAAAAAGATGATTGACGGTTCTTACGACAATTTTTTATTTGAATACATAAGAAAATTGGATCTCAAAGACAAAATAATTTACGACATAGGAGCTCATATTGGTTATCATTCATATTATCTATCAAGACTGGTTGGGAAAAAAGGAACAATCCATGCTTTTGAGCCTAACCCCAAAAACACCGAGAGAATTGAACTTATTCTGGATAAAAACCCAGAAATGAAAAATGTCCGTCTGCACAAGATTGCATTATCTAATACAGTCGGACAAGATGTCTTCTGTATGAATACAGATGTCGAAGGAGGTAGGAGTTCCGGAGGTTTTATTGAGAAATCTGACACAATCTGGGACACGGGAGTATTCAAGACCAAGGGGTTTTCTAACATTAAAGTCTCAACGACAACACTGGATACCTTTATAAAGAAAGACGAACAAAACAAAAAACCGTATTTAATAAAAATAGACGTCGAAGGTGCTGAATTTTTTGTCCTACAGGGTGGTATCGAAATGATTACTTCGTATAAACCAATTATATTATTAGAAATTCACTCCATAAAGAGTATGCACGACGTAATGAATTTTTTTTCAACCATTTCCTACAAGTCAGAAATTCTATGGAAAGAAGATGATGGTAGATGTTTCCTTAAAGCCACTCGCTTAATATGATCTTCCAATATATAAAAACAGAAAACAAGTATCCATTCGATCGTCATTTAATTGACGGCATTAGAGAGCTCGGACATAGAGTCGAGGAGATTGAAATACAAGGATCTCGATTTGGAAAATATATTTTATTATTTAAAAATCTATTGAAAATACATAGAAAAGATATTGTATTTATTGGTTATTCGTCACCGTACATTGCAATCATCTCCGGAATCTTCTTTATGGTTAGTAGACAAAAAAATATCTTTAATGCCGTTCATTCTCAATACGAGGCAAATGTTATTTCCAGGAAAAGTTCTAGATTCTCTATTAGAGCTATAAAGTTTTGGCTTTCAGATTTTCTATCTTTTCATCTCTCAGGAAAAATTCTTTTTGAAAGTGATGCCCAAATTAAATACATACACAAACTCACTCTTCTACCTATGAAAAAGATGGTTCGCTCGTTTACTGGAGTTAATGAAAAAGATTTCTACTTAAATAAAAATATTAAGAAACTTTCAAAGTTCACAGTACTCTTCCGAGGAAGGTTTCTACCCGAATCGGGCATCGAGACTGTAGTGCAAACAGCGCACATCTTAGACGGTACTGGAATACAATTTAGAATCATTGGGCATGGATACCTCCATGTAGAATACAATAAAATTAAAGATGCGCTAGACCCCAAAAATATGGAGGAACTAACAAAAACTCTCCCAATAGAAGAATTGCGTGACAAAATGCAAGAATGTCATATAAGTCTTGGCCAGCTTGCGATCAATGACAGACTAGAAAGAACCCTTCCCTGTAAAATTTTTGAGAGTCTTTCGATGGGTCTCCCCTACCTTACAGGTAGAAATGCCGGCGCATTAGAGCTCCTTACTGAAGACAAGACATGTTTTTGTGTGGAACCAGGAAATGCCGAAGACCTTGCAAAAAAGATCCTCTTTTTAAGGGATAATCCTCATCAATTAGAGGTTGTCGCAGAAAACGGCTATGTTTTATACAAAGAAAAGCTAACCTCAAAGCACCTTGCGGAAGATCTATTGAAAAGATGTTTTTAACACTATAATATGCTATATTCTAGAGTATAAATTAACAAAAAGTAATGTATGAAAATACTCGCAATTGGGTCACACGCAGATGATATCGAACTGGGTTGCGGAGGGACTATAGCTAAAGCAATACAGAAAGGACATGTCGTTAAGATGATAATCATGACCAAGTCGGTTTACGAGAATTACGACGGAAAAATACTAAGAACTGCCGATGAGGTTGATAAGGAAGTCGCGGATGCCGCAAGAGCTCTTAATGTACCTATTGAGAACGTTGGGATGCTTGATTTTCCAAACAAAGACGTCCCCTATGGTTCAACATCAGTACAAACACTAAATAAAATCCTAGATGATTTCAGGCCAGACCTCATATTGACACATTGGCCATTCGATACACACCAAGACCACCGACACACTTCGCTCTCAACTATTTCTGCATCAAGATATTACAACAATATTCTTATGTATGAACCGTTTCCACCATCAGGTAGATCATACGTTGCATATCGCCCACAAGTATATATTGATATTTCAAAAACTCTGCCACAAAAGATTGCTTCAATCAAAGCTCACAAAAGCCAAGTAATCAAGTACGGAAAAGCGTGGATTGAATCGGTAAAAGGACGTGCGAGTCTTCGAGGTTTTGAATGTGGAGTAAAATACGCTGAGACATTCGAAGTTCTTCGCTATATGAAGGAATTATAAAGATTCTATGAAAATCTCAATTCACCAACCCGAACACTTACCCTGGCTTGGACTACTTAACAAGATACACCTTTCGGAAGTCTTCGTTATCTTAGATACGGTACAATTTAATAGACGTAATTTTCAACATCGAAATAAGATACGAAATCCCAGTAAAGACGGTTTTGCATGGTTAACTGTTCCATTTGAAAACACGGGCTTGCACACAAAAATAATTGACGTAAAGATATCAGAAAAAATTGATTGGAAGAAAAAGTATCTTGAAGTAATAAAAGCAAATTACATTAACTCAAAATATTTTGAATATTACTTTACTGCATTATCCGACATTATAAACAAAAACCACACAAAACTTGCTGTATTGAACGTTGAACTACTTAACTTCATATTGAATGAATTTAAAATTGAGACAAAGATAGTTTACGCATCAAAATTAGAACTTCCGAAGGCAGAAGGTGGAAATGAAGTAATCTTGTCTATCTGTAAAAAATTAGAAGCCACAAGATATCTTTCAGGAAGTGGAGGAAAAAACTATCTACAGGAAGATATGTTTAATGTAGCAGGAATTACAATCGACTTTATAGAGTTTCATCACCCGCAGTATTCTCAACAATATTCACCTTTTCTTCCATTTATGAGCTCAATAGATTTACTATTCAATCACGGAGCAAAAGAAGCACAAAAAATATTATTTAACATCAACACAAATGAATAAAAAACAACTCAAAGAAATCAACGACTTTTTCAATAATAGATATAAAGTCCACGGAAATAGTGTCGCAAGCCTTGATTGGTCAAAAGAAACTCAAATGCTTCGTTTTGAGATATTTTCAGGTTTTCAAGATCTTAACAACAAGACCATCCTTGATGTTGGATCTGGTTTTGGTGACCTCGGTCATTATCTAAAAAAGAAATATCCAAAAGTAAAATATACAGGTTATGATATTAACGAGAATTTTATTAGTCATTGTGAGAACAAAAAAGACTTTACTTTTGAACTACGAAATATCTTGGAAAATCCGCCGACAAAAAAATTTGATGCGGTCTATTCAATTGGAACTCTTAATAGTAAATTCACAGGAAATCGTGAAGTTACAAAGCAATATATAAAAAGATTATTTGATTCTTGTAATATATTAACAGCAATCAGTATGACAAGCTCATATGTAGACAAAGGACACAAGAATCCTCTTGCTTTTTATTATGACCCATCAGAAATGTTTAAATACGCAAAGACACTTACAAAAAAGGTGACCTTGAGACATGATTATCTTCCTCATGATTTTACATTGATTCTGTATAAATAGTGGTGACAGTTAAAGAAAAATCTATCTGAGGAAAACAATAATATGAATATATTTGTAATCGGAACAATAGATAAAAAAGGAGGCGCTGCGATTGTCTCGTGGGAACTTCGTAAAAAACTAAAAGAAAACGGGCACACAGTGAACACATATGTTAGGTATAAATATTCCGAGGAAACAGATATACATGTAATTCCACGAAAGCGTTGGCAAGATTGGTTAGTAAAATTATTTGCCTATGACCTTGCTTTTTCTTGGACCGACTATCTAATGGATACAAAAGAATTCAAAGAAGCAGATATTGTGCATTGTCACAATTTGCACAGTAATTTCTTTGACCTAAAAACATTACAGAAGATGTCAATGAAAAAACCAGTTGTGTGGACACAACATGACATTTGGTCAATAACTGGTTTTGCAAGCGACATGCTAACCCTACATCACCCAAATAAAAAAAGATTTTTGTTGTACTTATGGGACAACACCCCTTTTTTGTACTGGATGAAAAAGAGAATATATAATAAATCGAATCTCCATATTGTTACTGTCTCTGATTGGCAGAAAAATATATTCAAGGATAGCATCTTAGGTGATAAAGATATAACCAGAATATATAATGGTGTTGACACAGACATCTTTAAACCATACAACAAGGCCGAAACTAGAAAGGAGCTTGGTTTGCCTATCAATAAAAAAATAGTTTTAGCAGGAATGTATGATCAAAGAGTTTCAAATGCTGTAATTGATCATTTTATAGGTAACAATGATATTTTTTTTATAGCAATCGGAAAACCGAGCATAAAGACATTAAATAAAAATTACAAAGTCCTCCCCTACACTTACGACAGAACGGTCTTTGCAAAATATCTTTCTTCAGCGGATATCTTTATGCACCCGACATACGGCGAAACATTTGGACTTGCCTGCGCAGAGGCCCTCGCATGCGGGACCATTCCGATTAGTACAAATGTTGAAGCTGTGCCCGAAGTTGTAGTCCACGAGAAGACCGGATATTTAGCCCCTTATAATGATAATACTAAGTTCATAGAATGCGTAAATCGAGCGCTTAATCTGTCTCAAGATGGCTACCGAACTATGACAGAAAATGGGGTGACTTATGTTAGAGATAATTTTGCAATAAATAAAATATATAATGAATATGTAAACTTATACGAGAAGCTCATCAATGAATTCAAAATATCGCATGTAAACAAAACAAAATAGCATGTGCGGAATAATTGGCATATATAGCGAAGATATGAATATTAGAAAGAATCTCAAAGAGGCATTGAGCGAACTTTCACGTCGAGGACCGGACGACAGCGGAACATTGCTTCGTGATAAATGCGTACTTGGGCACACACGTCTATCAATACTAGATCTCTCTGGTGGACATCAACCAATGAAAGATAGCAAAAAAAATATTTGGCTTAGTTTTAACGGAGAGATATATAATTTTTTAGAATTACGTTCTGATCTAATTTCAAAAGGTCACACCTTCGCAACCGAAGGCGATAGCGAAGTAATTTTAAAAGCATACAAGGAATATGGTGAACACTGTGTTGAAAAATTAGACGGTATGTTCGCTTTTGCAATTTGGGATGAGGAAAACGATATCTTTTTGATTGCGCGGGATAGGTTTGGAAAGAAGCCACTGTACATGATGAATCATGACTCAGGAATAATTTGTGCATCAGAAATTAAAGCATTGATTTCGCTTACAAAAAAGAAATTTACTTTAAACGCAACAGCAATCGATGAGTATTTGCGTCTAATGTATATTCCCCCAAATATGTCGATCTATAAAGAGATTAATCCCTTACTCCCAGCGCATTATATGGTTTTTTCAAAAGGAGATAGCCGAACCGTTCATTATTGGAAACTAAAACACAATCCAATCTCCGTATCATACGCTGACGCAAAAAGGGAGATCAAAAATCTTTTATCGAAAGCTGTGTCAAAACGTATGGTGGCGGATGTAGAAATCGGCTCACTTCTATCGGGGGGAGTAGATTCAACATTAGTATCAATACTCGCACATAACGAAATCAAAAATAAACTTAAAACTTTTTCTGTTAGGTATGGTAATGAAATAAATGAGACACCATACGCAAAACAAGTGTCAAAAAAAATTCAATCTGAGCATTTTGTAATTGACGCACACAACAGAGACATTATATCGGAACTCACAACTATCCTTAGATATTTAGATGAACCTCACGGCGACTCTTCCCTCTTTCCTCAGCATATTGTTTCAGAGCTTGCATCTTCAAAGGTTAAGGTGGCACTAAGCGGAGACGGTGCAGATGAGTTTTTTATGGGATATGGATGGTATACAAAATGGAACAATCTGCCAAAAATTAAGTGGTTAAAGACACGTTTGTTTTCGAATCGACTCAGAGAATATTTTTCATATATTAATATTTTCAGTAACCAAGAAAGAAAAAAACTATGGAAAAAAGAATATGCAAAAAATATTCAAGATGACACCTATACAAACAGGACCAACCGAGACAATATAAAATCTATAAACGATTTTGACATAAATGTATATCTGCCAGGACAATTACTTTCGAAAATAGATAGTACGAGCATGATGCACGGACTCGAGATACGGTCACCTTTTCTAGATACTCAATTGGCCGAGTATGTATACAATCTACCCACAGAATTTAAAATGAAAGGAAATATGAACAAAATTATTCTTAAAGATATTCTGTGTGAATATATGCCAAAGGATTTTGTATACAGACGGAAACAGGGTTTTGGAGCACCGACGATCTCATGGCTAAAAAATAATGATGTAAAAGTTAGGATTTACGAAATGACAAAAGAAACTTCCCATGTTGCAAAGTTTTTTGACTATACTTACATAAAAAAATTGGCGGATAATTTCTACAAAGGAGAAAATGAATTACACCAAAAACTTTGGATTATACTGTCTCTAGAAATATGGCTTTCAATACATCACCCAGCATGAATATAAAAAGAGCACACACAACAAAAAACTCACTCTACCAAGCACTTCGTAACAAAGTGTTAAATAAACTTAACCTACCTGTTCATCTAAACCATGAAGGTAAATACCGAGGCAACGTACTAATTTCGTATCTTAAAAAATCACTGACAGTTGCACCATACGAGCAATGGAGCACCCTTCATAGTAGTGAATGGGAATGCTTTGAGATAGCAAGGCTATTTAGAGAAAAAGGCTACAGAGTAGATATGATCAATTGGGACGATGAATCTTTTATCCCTAAAAAGAATTATGCGTATGTTTTGGACACACAAAGAAACTTAGAACGTCTTTCAAAACACATTTCAGACGATACGGTACTAGTACATTATATCGTGTCGTCCCATTGGCAATTTCAAAATGATGCTGAATTGAAACGTATTATAGATATTAACAAAAGACGCAATGCACACCTCTCTACCCACCGAGAAGAAAAGAAGAACAACAACATAGAAATTGCGGATGTTGTTGTTGGACTCGGTAACGAAACAACAAAAAAAACTTATTCGTTTGCAAAAAAGGAAATACATTCAATACCTATTTCATCAACAATTGAATTTCAATCACTCCCAACAAAAAATTGGGATGAGGCTAGGAAAAAATTTTTATGGTTTGGAGGTGGAGGTGCCGCACTAAAGGGATTAGATATAGTGCTCGAGGTATTTAAAGACCGCCCCGATTTGGATCTTACTGTATGTGGCCCAGTTGAAAAGGAGGCGGATTTTGTGGAAATATATCGAAGAGAACTTTACGAAAGTCCGAATATTCATTATCTTGGACGCATTAACCCATTATCAGAGCAATTTGAAAAAATCTCGCAGTCACAGGGCTTTTTGCTCTATCCAAGTGCATCGGAGGGTCAATCAGGTGCAGTTGTAACGTGCTTACACGCAGGATTGATACCAATTGTAAGTGAAAATTCTGGAGTTGATATAGATGATATCGGCTTCGAACTTAACACATGCACTATTGATGAAGTTAGTGACACAATTAAAATAGCCTCAAAGGGTGATATTACGGTACTCGAAAAACTTAGTGAAAAAGCATTTATATTTGCAAAAAATAGATTTACGACGAATTCGTTTAGCAAAGCATTTAGTAATTTTATGGAAACCCTAATAGATCGCACCTATAATAAATAATATGGAAAAACAGCAACTAATTTCAGTCATAATCCCCTGCCACAATAACGAGAACACACTGGAGGAATCCGTTATCTCCATCACAGAACAAACATATAAAAATCTTGAGATTATTATTGTCGATGATTTTAGTACCGATTCTTCATTTAATATTGCCACAAAGCTCTCTCAAAGATTTAGCAACGTACATTCATATAGATTACCAAAGGAAGATCCATTTAGGTTAAATAAAAACGGGAGAAATATCAACGCTGGATATTCAGCGAGAAATTTTGCATTCACTAAAGTTCACGGTGATTGGATTACTTTCCAAGACGCAGATGACACATCTTTTAGTAACAGAATAGAGGTTCAATACGAATTAGCGATAAAACACGATGCTGTACATATTTGTCTTGACTGGCAAAAATATGCACCCGATTTGTACAAAAAAATATTTGACGTTGATGCATTCATCAAAGACAATAAACTTTCTATCGTCGATAAAGACACTATATTCTCTGAAGCAAAACGAACAAAAGGCATTGCGCACTCTATTCTTGGAAAATTTGCGCGTTTTATTCCATTTGAAATAAAGACCGCTCGTATTATAAACAAACTATTTTTTGGTTCACTAGACTCCTATCCGGGAACTGGCAATAGTCCCCTATTTAAAAAGGAGGTATTGGATAAAGTAATTTTTAGACAAAGAGACGAACGTGTCTGGCCATCATTTGTTGGTCGCGGAGCTGATCGTGATTTTAATTTTCAAGTTGCCGAGACTTTTAAAAACAGTATCACAGTCTATATACCACTATATTTATGGAGGCAAGACAACCAAAATCCGAGGTATTCTGATTTAGATAAATATATAGTAAGATGATTATCTATGAATAAACAAACCCACAGTTCATGTTATGCGAGAAATGGTTGATAGTCTTTATTTATGGTAGTACAATACGTGTTTTTCGACTACGCCCACTTTTTAGAACCCTTAAGCACATTAAGTTACATTGTGTCACACCACAATCTCAAAATGATTTAAGAACTTGCCTTGTAGTAAATATCCTTTATTCTGCATATGATGTTTTTTAAATCAACTGAAAATATAACTTCTAAATACCCTAAATAAATTACTTATATTAAAATAATAAAAACAATGAAATTTAGCATCATCACTCCGGTCTATAATATGGGACAGTTTATATCAAAAACAATTGAAAGCGTCCTGCTTCAAAGTGGAGACTTTGAAATTGAATATATTATAATAGACGGAGGTTCAAAAGATAACACTCTTGATATAATAAAAAGATACTCAAAAGAGATAGAGGGTGGTATATTTCCTATCGCCTGTAAAAACGTAAAGATTAAATATGTGTCGGAGAAAGATAGCGGGATGTACGACGCGATAAACAAAGGCTTTTCAATGGCAACAGGAGAAATATTTGCATGGATAAACTCAGATGATTTATATCTTCCTAACGCACTTAGTGTAATATCAAAATGTTTTATTAAATATCCAGATATAGATTGGATAACTGGTGACACAGAAGTCCACAGTAAAGACAAAATCGATAAAAAGTTATGCTATCTATACAAAACAGACTGGATCAAAGATGGAACATATGGGACAAGTTCGTACTTTATACATCAAGAATCAGTCTTTTGGAGAAAAAATCTATGGAAAAAATCTGGTCCAATACCATCAAGCCTCCGTTATGCCGGTGATTTTTGGTTATGGAAAAGCTTTGCCAAACATGCAGAATTATTTTCCTTAAATTATCCAGTAAGCATATTTAACGTAAGAGAGGGACAATTAAGCGGAAATATGGATAATTACATAAAGGAACAGCAGGGTATTGGATATGGACATTCTATCAGAAGTTTTGTAATTAAGTCTTTCTTTTTCTTAAAAAGATTTATTCCATTTTCAATACATACCATGATTTACAAATTTTTCTTTAATAAAACCAAATCTTTTGTGCTTATATATTTAGAAGGAGACATAATTAAGGTGTCTGAATCTACATATGTATACACAAAATAGAATTGTATATAGATTGTAACAATACATATAAATGCTAAATAACATACTCGACAAAGTAAACAAGAAGATATTATTACCGTTCTGGCGAATATATATTTATATAAGCTATTTTTTATACTCAAAACAAAAAAGGGGGTTGGCCGCAGAGATTAAAATAAACTTACTTGATGAAATCTCACACATCGATAAAGCTATTCACGGAAACATAAGATGGCAATCTTTCGTAAAGACATTTAAAGAAAACATTGAAAATAAAAATGTATATTCATTTCTTAATTGGAAAATAATCAGAGACACCATGTTCTGTTATCCTCATATTGATGAACTATCTTATCTCAAAAGACATGACTGGAAAAAATGGGGACCTTTAGCAAGGGAGGACGCCTTTGGTAAACCACCACCATTCCCCACCCTATTTCGATCAAGCGGAAATAGAATTCATCATCTATATCACATTGCTCGTTTTGAAGAAATGTCTAATCAAAATATAAATGACTACGATATCATTCTAGAATTTGGAGGTGGGTACGGTAGTATGTGCAGATTAATTTATAATGCTGGATTTAAAGGTACTTATATTATTTACGATTTTCCTGAATTTAATGCGTTACAAAGAACATATCTTAATGAGACAAAGAGAAGCACTTCTGTGAAAAGGATATTTTTCTCTGATAATATAAATGATACGTTAAAGCAATTAAAAAATGGATCAAAGGTACTCTTTGTTGGAATGTGGTCAATCAGCGAAACAGACATTAATTTTAGAAACAAATTTTTAAGTCAAATCCAAACATATGTTGATACATACTTTATTGCATATCAAACCAATTTCAGTAATATTAACAACGAAGAGTTTTTTTCTAAATTAAAACTTACAAATACAGACTTCTCTTGGAAAACACTTCCTATGCTAGATAAAATAATCACAAAAAATTATTACCTAATTGGTAAAAGAAATGAAAAAAAATAAAGTAATAATCCTTCAGCATGGGGGTGGCGAGCTGGCGAACCAATTATGGAATTATATAAGTATATATGCTTATTCTTTAGAAAGAGATTTTATTTGCGATAATCCATCTTTTTTTGAATACGGAAAATATTTCGAGCACAGAAACACATCAAGCGTATTTATTAACATTTTGTTTTTTATTCCTTTCCTAAAACATGAAAAGAGACGAAATAGTCTATTTACAAAGACATTCCGTTTCTTGTATAGAATTTTTGTGTTTATTCTAAAAGTCTTACATAAAAAAAGAGTGATAAGTACAAAAGTCGGCACAAAAGAGTTCGTGGTGTATCTCCCCCCAACACAAGAAAATAAACAAATTAATCAACTGGAGAGAACTGGTAATATATACTTAGACGGTTGGATGTTTCGAAATCCTGTTGGAATAAAAAAATACCATAAGGAAATTGTTTCTTTCTTTAAACCCAAGACTTTAATTGAATCAAGATCCAAGGAAATAATTTCAAAATTGAGATCAAATTTCAAAAATGTAATTGGGGTTCATATTCGTCAGGGCGACTACAGAACATTTAAGCGTGGAAAATACTTTGTCGACCAAGGGCGTATTAGAGAAATTCTTGATGAATTTATAAGTGTCTATAAAATTAACAAAGATCAAACAGTATTTTTTATAGCTTCAGACGGACATATTGAAAATAATTACTTTAATGGACTCAGCACGTATGTTAGTGGTGAGAACGCTGCTGTCGACATGTTTTCCTTAGCATCTACTGACGTAATAATAGGATCAGATTCGACATTTGGTGATTTTGCTGCCTATTATGGAAACATTCCGCATATAGTCTGCAGTCGAGACACAATTGATTGGAAATACTATATAGACAAGGATGGTTTTTTTGAAAATAAATATTCAACTATGGTATCGTACTAACACTTTTTCCTTCCAATTATATAGACATGGGTTGCCACAACATGAGAGCCAGGCAATTTCATAATAATTAAGTCTAAATATTTAAGTGGTCCCAAAATAAGCATAAAAATATGTGCCAAGAAAGGCGCCACTTTTTCCGATCCAAAAGAAAATAAAACACCAAGAAAATAAGCCAAAAATAACAATAACGCACTCCATGGTCCAGACCTAACTCCCTTCTCAACGATCTCAAGATCTTTAAAAAGATACTCCAAACCATTAATTGTCCACCGATTAAAATCATTCGGTGACGCGTGAAAAGGATGGATGAACGGTACGCTTACATATAGATACCCGCCTATTTTTAATACTCTGGACATTTCATCTGCCATCTTTTTGGGATCTCTAACGTGTTCAAGCACCGATTCAGAGACAACTCCATCTATTGAATTATCTGCAAAAGGAAGAGAAGAAGCGTCAGCTACTATATCGACTTCAGGGAATGGAAAAATATCAACGTTTATAAATTCCTTTCCTATTCTTTCCGGACCAGAGCCAACATCAAGTATTATTGGTGCATCATTTTTAACATAATAAAGAATAGATCTCGGTCCATTAACAAGCATTAACGCCGGGCAAAACATATGCCAAATACTATAATAGATTCTTGGAAATTGTTTAAGGAAAGTCTTAAGCCAATTAATTCCACTTCGATGTTCCTTATCATCTCTCTCTAGTGTTTTTTTCAGAGCAAGAATCGGGCGATTAAAATCATCAATCTCGTAATTTCCATGATCATTACAGTTTAGACTATTTTCATCTCTTTTAAGTGATTTTTTACATTCTGGACATGCTAATACATGGCTGGCATATTCTGCTTTTCTAGCATCCGGTTTCTTTATAAAAAGAAATCTTTCTGTTATTAAAATAAACAATGCATATATTCCGTCTATGTTTCTTATTTTTTTTCCCTCTTTTTCCTTTCTAGGGTGATGCGATATGGGAACTTCATGGATATTATATCCAGCTCGAATCAAAGCTGTTGTAAAAAGTAACTCTGACTCAAATCTTCCTTGCACAAAATATCCCTTTGCTTCAGCAGGAAAAAGTTTGTAGCAGGTCCAGACATCAGTAAGTCTTTGTTGATACATTACATTTATTGTGGCCGTTATTAGCCATACACCAAATCTCTGAACAAAAAAACCATTTCTTTTTTTGTGGTGTAAGTTTCTAGATCCATATACGACATTTCCATCATTTTCCTTTATCTTTTTAATAAAAAGATATAATTCACCTGGGTTATACTCCAAATCTGCGTCTTGAATTACAACATAATCTCCCGTTACGTGTTTCAATCCTTCCATCACCGCTGTCCCCTTTCCTCCGTTTTTTTCCAAATGAATGACCTTATGTTTATCTTTATATTTCTTTAATATTACTTCGGTCTTATCAATAGATGCGTCATTTACAAGAATTATTTCCTTTTCCCAATCATACAGATTAGCATTCTCTACTTTAGATATTATTTTTTCCAAAGTCGCCTCTTCGTTATATATGGGAATTACAATCGATAATTTCATTTGAAAAATTTAGATAACTTTATAGAAACTATTTTTTTCTTTAGATATTCAAATATATACAAAAATCCGACAACTGAAAAGCTAAAGATTCCTATCAATATGGGCAGTCTGAATCTAGCATTTACTCCAAGTCCATTGATTGTCGTTGTACCTGCAAAATACAGGATAAACAACAATATTATTGTGTAGTAGACATTAAATTTCTTATCTTTAAGGAGTTTAAATATTCCAATGAGCATAGCAATTAGATTCAGAATCCAAATGATTCTGATGATTGGTATCATAATGAAAGGACTACGTGATATTTCCCAAAGCTTTAAGGTGAATTCTCTTGGATTATCTAACAATATTTTCCACACAGGACTCGTTATTGCAACACTTGGCCTTATATCGGCATAGCCAAAAACCGTAAGCATTCCGTCATGCGTAAAGAAAGTAATTACACTTACACACAATATTTTAATGACACTAAAAGGATACCTGACTATTTCTGTAAGTGCTTCTTTTGTATAATATGATGAATTTGCTAATGTGATATTATTAACATCAACACCTCGTTCTGTTGTGAAAGCGTTAAGTTCCTTTGCAAAACCAGTTTTAAATTCAATAGCCCGCACTGATGGAGCAAAATAAACATAAAGATTAAAAGCTTGTTGAGCACTCATATCAATTTTTCCAAATACTCTATAATTCCTATATAACCAAGGCGAAATGAGAATAATAAATATACCAACGAACACAAGGCTTTTGAGTATCACTTCTTTGCTAAAGTAGCGTTTAGTTTGCCACATTACGAGTAAGGGAAATAATATTGGTAAATATTGCACAGTAGGTTTAACTAACACAGCGAGTGCTAAAAATACAGAGGTAATTATTAGATTCCTCCATGATTGTTTCTTTATATATGAAAATAAAAATATGATAAAAATTAAAAATAGAAAAGTAAAAAGTGTTTCGGTATAAAAAATTACCGACATTAACATTGAGTATGGTTCAATTGCAAGCAAAAAACCAATCGTAATAACTATCGAATCTCTTAATATATATTTCCTTGCAACCAACATCGCCAAAACAGGAATAAGACTTCCAATTATAATTTGGATAAAAATAACAAATGGGTATGAATCATAGATTGAAATGAGAGTTGCCAAGAAATACGGGTAAAGGGGTGGCCTAAGAGTTGTCGGAAGATAAACATCTCCTTCTTTATATGTGAAGCCATTACCATCTGCGATATTACGACTGTATTCAAAATATCCGTCGTCTCCTTTTATTGCATTTGCAAAATCAGGGGCATTATGAACATTAACAGACAACAGAACAAGCCGTAGCAAAACAGCGATAATGAATATTATTATCAACCATTTATTTTTCTTTACGAAAGTTAAAAACTTTGTATAAAATCTATTATCCTTTTTTGTCTCTTTTTCCATGAATATTCTTCTACCTTAGATCTGGCTGATTCTATCATATTTTCTGTGTCCGAGGAAAGTGCCTTATCTATTGATTTCTTAAGGCTTTCTGGACTATCAGGCTCAAAAAATATGACTTCTTTTTCACTCACTATTTCTCTAATAGACGGAATGTCCGAAGCAACAATGGGTGTTCTACTTGCCATATACTCAAATAACTTCATAGGAGATGTGTAATATTTTGATATTTTTTCTTTCGCAGTATTCGGGATAATCAGACAATCTCCTGCCCTTTGCCATAAAGGTATCTCTGTATGATGTCTGTGTCCTACAAATATAATATGACTAAAATTCACCTGCGCTTTGTATTTCTTTACATCCTCATCTGTTCCGCCAATTAAAAAGAAAATGGTGCCATCATCAAACATCTGCGCAGCAGACAACAAAGTGTCCACACCTTTCCATCCATACAAATGACCTGTGTAGATAACAATCTTTTTATCTGATTCTATATTTAATTTTTTACGCGCTTCTTTTTTGCCAATTTTTAAATCAAACTTTTCTAAATCCACAGCATTGGGTAGGGTTAAGATATTTTTTCTCTTCCAATTAAACATTTTTACAAAACGTTCAGTTTTCCATTTATTGTGTATAAGGATCCATTTAAATCTTTTAACAAAAAAATTAAACAAGAATATTTTACTTTCAGGGAAATCATGCATCTCATAAAAAGTATTTTTTGACACAAAAGAACTAAAATACAGTGGTAATATCTCATTAGAAAAAATAACATCATTCTCTAAAATATTTTTTTTAATAAAAGAGAGAACTCCAATTGAGAAAAAAAGATAATTAAGAAAAAAAGATATCTTTTTTGGTATAAAACTATACACAAAAAAGTCTTTCGAATTAATCCTCACAATATTGAACCTGCGTTCCAAACCATAATATTCATAAGGATCACTGGAAACAGAGCCACTTCTCTCCGGTACAATTAATTCGACTTCGTAGTTAAATCTTGAGAATTCTTCGGCACTCTTTGCCGCAAAAAGTGAGGCCGCCTTTTCACTAGGAAATCTTCCGTGAAAAATTAGGAATATCTTTTTTTTACTAGTATTTGTTATATTCATTGACATGAAGACATTACATCATAGATTTTTTTCATGAGTTGAGTGATAGAATGTTCTTCTTCAACCTTTTTTCTAAGAACATGCGCCATTTCTTCCTTTTTTTTCTGATCGAGAGCTAAATACCTTTCGACTTTCTCAGAAAGAGATTGCGGGTCTTGTTTACTAAATATAAACACATCTGTATATTTTCCAAAAATATCTATATAAGCTTCATTGCATGTAAAGACTGGCATTCCAGATGCCATAGCCTCAAGTCCAGATTTATCAAGACTTCCTGTTAGTGATGCATTAATAAACAAATGCCCTTTTAACAACATTTTTTTTGCATCTTCGTTTGCAAGCGAACCAACTATGTTTACTTTATTATCCAATCCTAATTTATGTATAAGTTCCTTTATGTGATTTTTGTATTTTTCCTGATCCGCAGTCTCGGCTCCTCCAACTATTACAATTTCAGAAACTAACTTTTCTTTTATTAATTTTCCAAAACCTAATATAAATGTATCTAGATCTTTAACCGGAGAGAGTCTACCAACTGACATTGCGACAATTTGCCTATCAAAACTTCTTTCTGCATAAGGAATTATACTAACATCTATTCCTTGTCCTACTATGTGCTTTTTTTTACTCTCAATTCGATAACCTTCTCTAGTCGACGTAAAGACACCATCAACTAAAAAATTTGCCAATCTTAGAGTCCTACTTACTTTCCCGTGTGCATACCACAAAAATATTCTCTTATTGAGTATCTTCCAAATAGGCCACCCTAAAATTACGTAGATTTGATTCATGTGAACGAAAACAGCATCGTAATCTTTTCTTTTTTTAAAAATATACTTATAAAAATTAATAAGATAAGAAATCTTAGAGTTTCCAGTTTCTTTTCCCAATGAATAGACATCAAAAGGTATATCATTTTCAACCACTCCTTTATATAGACAAATGCAGGTCACTTTTGAATGTCTTGATAGTTCTTTTATCCAACCATAAAAAAACCCCAGAATACTATCTTTTTTATCAACTTTTTGGGTGATCACTAAAATTTTCATATTCCTTATTATGTACAAAAATAATGTATTTGTATATCAAAAAGCTTGAAAGTGCGGCGAAAGAAATACCGACCAATTGAGATATTGAGTAGTGTAAACCGATCACCCCCGTTAAGACAGAGACAGTAATCGATTTTTCAAGAAGGCAAAAAAGCCAATTAATTATGAATAATAAAAACTCTTTTTTTATCTGATTTTTTGAATGTTTTCTAAAACTATAAAATTTATGTACAATAAATTGGACACATACAGCTACTGCGGCTGAAAAAATAGTTGCATTCAAATAAAAGAGTCCGACATAATTCAAAAAAAGCGATAGAACATATTCAAAAAACATGACTGACAAGCCAGCAACAAAGTATCTAATTAAAGTGACGTTATTCAAAAAAATAAAAAAAGTTTTAAGCATAAATATCAAATGATTAATGTAACAATATATTAAATTTCTTTACTTACTACCTAAATTATTCCAACTAGCGATTATTTTTTCTATATAGACATCTTTATCTAAAGCAATTTTTTGTGTTCCCCTTAGTACTCTTTTCGATATCTCAGTCCATCTTTTTTCATCTGACAACAGTAAAATTACATCTTTCGAAACTAATCCATCTCTATTTATAACGATTGCACCGATGTCTTTTGCTATCCCAACATCGGTCGATACAATAGGCAGACCACACAAGCCAGCCTCAAGGAAAACAAGACCAAAACCTTCAAATTTTGCTGTATGCAAAAGTATAGTCGCCTTAGCGTATTCCTTTACCATATCATCTACGTGTCCAAGAAAAACAACGCTGTCTGATATTCCATATTTAAATGTCATCTGTTTTAGATGTTCATAGAGACTTCCCTCTCCTGCAATTCGTAACTTTACGTCCCGTACTTCGTCCAATATCTTTCTAAAAAACCTCAAAGCATACTCTACATCTTTTTCTTCTTCCAACCTAGAAACAACTAAAACAATCTTTTCGTTTTTATTGAAAATGCAGTTTTCTGGAATAAAATTAGGCGGGATAATAGGAAGAATATTTATTTTTTCTTCAAGGTTTTGATTGATACTGAGGATGCCATCTTTGACTTTTTGGCTAACAACCCTGATTGAATTTGCTCTATTCAGCGAAAAAGACGAAACATATTTTCTCCACTTTCCATTATTTGATATTATCCCAAGCAAATCTGTGTGGACTTGGATTTCAATAGGAATCTTAAATAACATAGACATAATGGTCCCAATAAATCCGAGAGCAAATGGATCCTGTGTTGTTATTATTAGTTTCTCACTTTTTTTACTTTTTTTAAAAATGAAAAAAACGACTTTTACGAAAATGACGAACAGGGAAAATAATCTATTCTCAATCCCGGTTCCTACAATACGGAGGTTCGATTCTGATTTTGTAGTATCTTTATTTTTTCCACTCACAAAAACAGTTAATGAATTAATATTCTTTGCATACAGTGCCATCCTGTTATATACAGCACTTTTTTTATCTAAAACTTTGGCATCTCCAGATAACATTAAAACGTCGATCATAAAAGTGATTTAATTACAGAATTTAAATTTCCAAGCATTCTATTTTCAGAATAATTAAGCAAACTTTCTTTTGCATTATTCTTTAATCTGTTCATTTTCTCTGAATCATTTAAAAGGTTCCTTATTGCTTCCGTCAATTCATCAACATCTCGTCCCGAGACCAAGACCCCATTTTTGCCATCTTCTATTATCTCAACATTTCCACCAACTGCAGTTGTTATAATTGGAACATCCAATGCCATAACTTCGAGCAACTGATGAGAGAATCCTTCATATCCAGTATACAAAACAAACAAATCAGATTCTGCAATTTTTTTATGTAATTCTGTTTGTGGCAATCCCCCAAGCAATTTAATATTTTTATCGTCACCTATTAATTCTTTTAGATTTTTTTCCTCCGGTCCACTGCCAGCAATCTCTAATGCGATTTTAACCTCTTCTTTGTTTAATGATTTAACAGAAGAAATTACCTGTGGAAAACCTTTCCAAGGAACGAGTCTTCCTACTGAAATTACTTTAAAATAATCACTTTTCTTCTCTAATCTTTTTTCAACAGATTTTGGCGGATTAAAGGCATTATAAATTACAATAATTTTTTCTGAATCAATTCCCCATTTTGCAACGATTGATTTTAAATAATTGCTCGGCACAATAATTTTTTTTGCATTTTTTGCAACCAACTTTTCTACAAATTGGAGAATACGAACATAAGAATTTTTTTGTTTCTCCACAACGAATTCATCCAAACTGCTTTTTATGTTAAAACGTGAAGATCCTTGTTCCCAAGCAAAATCTCCTACTATCTTTAATAAAAACTTTTTGAAAAGTATTTTGGATACGACCATAGCAGGTAAACCTACCGACACAGGATCTTGCGCATAAATTATTTTAGCTGATACGCTTTTCCATAATAAAATTGCAAAATACAAAATATGGCTAATTCCCTTGGGATATTTTCTAACAGTATCAAAACTAACAACGGTTACGTCAAAACCCAATTCTGGCAATCTATCTTTTAGCAATTTTGAATATGAAGCAGGGCCACCAATAGAAGGCGGAAAAATTCCGGTTGCAATAATTATTTTAGTCTGTTCTTTCATCATTTATCATCATATCATTAAACATCTGCTTCATTTGCAGAGATATAATATCCCAATCATATCTTTCTTCAACCATTTTTTTAGCATTTTTAATTATACTTTCTCTAAGATTACTGTCATCAACATATTTCATTACGGCTTTTGCAAGGCTTTTTGGATTACCAACTTCA